>ERZ1292625.285-Hain-H41-01um-R1-285-length-84938-cov-20_pt1 | contig 84938 bp, 86 predicted proteins | sample MGYA00564400_ERZ1292625 | MGnify/ENA primary metagenome ERZ1292625 (study PRJEB36523, sample SAMEA6512639) | groundwater metagenome | collected 2019-01-08 | study: AquaDiva: Metagenomics assemblies of 32 groundwater samples | reverse complement strand
AACAGTCTTGAAAACTGTCGCCCGCGCAAGTGGGCCGTGAGTTCGAATCTCACCCTATCCGCAGAATTTTAGTTTTTATAGAAGCTTGAATGAATCAATGATTTTATTGTAATCAGCATCATCCAAGATAAATGCGTCGACAAGGATCAGGATCATGCTAGATCCATCAACCATAATCAGTTTTCCTTTTAGAGTCTCTCCCTGATTTCGAATTTCATAATCAAGAGCGGGATTGACCCCGAACTTGATCGAAGCTGACGAAACAAGCTTGCTATTCTCATCCGTGCTAACCATTCCACTTAAAGTAGACTGAAGCACCTCTTCAGGAGAAACATTGGGCGGTTCTGAGAATTTTGTCTTCGATATTATTACGCTGAACGCTGGCGCCGTAGAAGTATACTGTTCAGAAACATATGAGATCATTGAATCAGGCTCACTATAGGTCGTAGAGCGGATCGGGACTGCGGGAAGCATTACACTGAAACTACTTTCGGTTGAAGTGAACGCCTTCCAATCAGCAGTAGAAACGCTGTCAACCGATGCTGAACATGAAGCTGAAGCATCGTTGCCAGAAGCCATCCCCTCCCCAAGATATCCAGCGCTGTCGACGCAGAAACTTTTTTCACTCGAGTTGAGGCTTGCTGAAATTGCATATGTTGATTCTCGCGCAACGCATTTGATTTCCTGGTTTTGAGAGGAAGCAAGAACTGCTTGGATGTCGGGTTGAGTAAACATTCCTTGCGTGCATGAATTGGTGGTTGAGTATGAATTACCATTCTCCGCATAATACGTTTCCGCAAAAAGCCTTACTTGAGTAAGGGATGATTTTGTTCTTGCATCCGATCCTTTCTGCCTCGCAGAATTGAGCGACACAAGCACTACGGACGAAAGGATGCCGATGATTGCAATAATTATGAAGAAACTAAATAGAGCGACGATTATTATGACTGCATAATTACTCCCATGATTCTTTTTGAGAGCCTCCAAATTTATTTTTTTGACATCATCTTGAGTATAGTGGGCAGGCACTACAATGGTTTTTGAGAGACTATCGTGCCATCCTACAGGAAATGAACTGAATAGAAACGAAAATTCCTCGAATGGTATTATCCTAGCAAAAGTCCTACCTAGGATATTTTTAAAAGGCGGTTTGCTGCCATCAACCATAACGACTTTCGTCTTAGTGATAAATTTTGCTGGTGTCTTTTGCCAGACTCCCTCTAATACAAGATAATAAGCCAGCCAAAGTAGGATATTAATCAACAAACTCGTTATAAAATAAGAGAATGAAGCTGTTTTGCCTACAAATACGGTAAAGGTAAGGGTTAGGTTCAATACCCCGACAACTGCCGTCAAAAAAGCCTTATCTAGAATATAGTTTGAGATCCTTCGTCCGATTCCGGCTGTCGTATACCCACCGGTCTGGACTTGGTTACTATCTTTAACTGACGTACCGCACTTACCGCAAAATTCCATCTCAGCAGTCACCGCTTCCCCACATTTTTTACAAAACATGTTTTTTAAAATTATTTATAATCATTTACTTAATAGTACTTCAGTATTATTGACACCGCAAGCAACGTACTTTAGAATAAAACAATGGAAATCTCTAATACAATAATAACGATTACGATTTCACTTCTCGTGATTCTGACGCCTTTTGGAATTATCGTGGGAATAATCCTTGCAATTGCCGGCTGGAATGTCCCCGATAAGGCGAAGAGGCTTAGAAAGATGATAATTGCTCTTTGTGTTACTCTATTGCCAATCGTCCTACTATTCGTTACCCTGAGCCTCTGGGGGCTTATGCGTATTATTACAAACACATTTAAGTAGCAAGCCAAATTTTTTTGTAACAATATCACATCAAGTTTAGACAGTCGTCAGTACATAGTTCTTGGAGGGATGCCAGAGTGGTCGAATGGGCCGCACTCGAAACGCGGTAGGCTTGAAAAGGTCTCGAGGGTTCGAATCCCTCTTCCTCCGCAACATGCTGTGATATAATATTTCTCATGCAACCCCTCATCTCATGGGACGCTCCCGAGCACATCCACACAGAGAAGACGAATGACTGGTACTGGGCAGTCGGCATCATTGCCATTACTGCAGCAGCCCTCGCTTTCATCTTCAATAGCATCATCTTCGGCATCTTCATCATAGTCGCGACTTTCGCCATGATAGTCCATGCATCGAAAAAACCGAAGACGGTTCATTACGAGGTAAATGACAGAGGCATCGTCGTCGATAGCATCCTCTACCCTTTTCTTACCCTTGAATCGTTCTGGATAGATGCGCATGAAGTGCCATCGAAGCTTCTCGTGAAATCCCACAAGACGTTCATGCCGTTTCTCAGCATCTATATAGAAGAAGTTGATCCTGAAAAAGTGAGGGACATTCTCCTGAATTACATCGCGGAAACTGAGCACAAAGAACCTCTCTCTCAAAAGATTCTCGAAAGATTTGGATTCTAGCTGAAATATGCTAGGCTTTCTCTTATCGCTCTCATCGTTCAATGGATAGGACTCAACTTTGCGGAAGTTGTGATGTAGGTTCGATTCCTACTGAGAGCACAATTAATTTATATAAAAGAAAAGGCGCGCTGCTAGTGCAACGCGACCTTAAGTGGAAACCTTTTGATTATTTTTTCTGCCGAAGTCGGCTGATGAGGAGCAGCGCTCCGAAACCAATTGCTGCACTTGAGGGCTCCGGAACAAGTGCTGCCTGGGCCCTCTGAAACAAGCTGTCACCGATGTTCACATCTTCGATGTTCCATGTAAACCTCATGAACATGTGACCGCTCGGCATGCCCCATTCAGCAGCGCCGTGCTGGTACCCGATGACATCGAACGAGGTGGGCAACGAAGTCGTATTGTCATACGTTGCGCTCAAGACTTCGAAGTAGCTATCAGGTAAAAGGTAGCTGTAGCCCCTCCCAAGAAATGTCAGCGACATCCGAGGACCGTTCGCTTCAAAATCAGTCCAAATTGCGAGATTTTCATATTTCCCCGGAGCAAACATGTAATTGCCAGAAGCGAACAGGCCCAATCCGTAGATGTCATCTGCCGCTTCGATCATTATCTCCGACTGCCGGTTGCCGTACGGAAGCGGCCCAAGAATGGCCGGATTATCAATTACGATATTGTTCGTCGCATATTCGCCGTCCCAGCTGACACTGTAAACCTCAAAGCGATTGATGAGATTCTGCGCATGCGCCCTGCAACCGAACATAAGGCTGAGTGCGAGTGCGGTGAGCATGACTTTTTTGTGAATGTTCATGTGAACCTTTCCTAGACTGAATGTGGCTGCCGTTGATATGAATCTCAGGCTTTTTGTTGATGTGCCACGTAAAACTGACTGAAAAACGACTGTGCTGTATTATACATAAAAAATGTATTTTGTCAATACATCCCTTTATGCAAACAAAAAGCCCGGGGATTACCCGAGTTTTTTTGCTGCTGCCATGATTCGTGACTTGAATCGTGCTGCTGTATTTGCCTTTATGAACTTCCGTTTTGCCGCCTTATCCAATGCCTTGTAGAGAGATGGGATGAGCGCCTTTGCTTCCTTCGCCTTCTTTTCAGAGACGAGCTTTCGGAATTTCTTGAGGGGAACATCAATAGCCGCCTTTGTTCGGAGGTTATATACTCGCTTCTTTTCCCCTGCTCGGAGTGCTTTCTTTGCTGATGAAGTTATTGCCATATATGTTGTATGTATGAACAAACTAACATAAGCCTTTAAAAAAGACAAGGTTTCAGCTATGATAGACCCATGATATCCCGTCTTACAGGCTCAATCGCTTATGTAGATCCCAAATATATAGTGTTGGACGTCCAAGGCGTCGGCTACAAGGTAGCTACGACTGTCGACATTATGACCAAACTCAATAAGGAAAAAGGTCCTGTTACCCTTTGGACCTACCTGGCGGTACGAGAAACTGCCCTCGACCTGTATGGCTTCCTTTCCCTCTCCGAACTCAACTTCTTCGAACTTCTAATAACCATTTCAGGCATCGGCCCAAAGACTGCGCTTGGTATCCTCAATTCAGCTTCAGTAGAAGCTCTTGAAACCGCCGTACAAACTAGTGATACATCACATATAGTAAAAGTATCTGGGATTGGAAAAAAGGTTGCAGAAAAAATCGTGCTTGAGTTGAAGGACAAGGTAGAAAAAATTACCCACACCCCAGAAGCGAAGACTGCGATGCGGGGAGATGCCGATGCTCTTGAAGCCCTTAAATCTCTCGGTTACACGCAAAATGAAGCTCGTGATGCACTGAAGGAATTGCCGAAGACGATCACAAAGACGAATGAGAAGATAAAGGAGGCGCTAAAGATATTAGGAAAATAAAAACATGCTCGACCAAACCCTAGCCAAAATCCGCAAATTCATCCCTTCCAAACTATTCGCTTTTTTTCAGCCTGCTTACCACTATTCCCTTGCCCTTCTGGCAGCACTTATTTATCGCTTCCCCTCTCGAAAGATAAAAGTCATCGGCGTTACAGGGACGAAAGGAAAAAGCACGACGACAGAGATTATCAATGCCCTTCTTGAAGAAGCTGGATACAAAACAGCGATTTCGAATACTATCCGATATAAAATTGGCAACCAATCCATCGACAATAAATTCAAGATGTCTATGCCGGGAAGATTCTTTGTGCAGAGACTCGTCAGGAAAGCAGTTTCAGCGAAGTGCGATTACATCATCCTTGAAATGACCTCACAGGGCACGCTCCAGTTTCGTCATAAATTCATCCACCTTGATGCTTTCGTCTTTACCAATCTTTCTCCCGAACACATCGATTCTCATGGGTCATATGAAAAGTACGTCTCTGCAAAAGTGAAAATTGCTGATGAAATGATGAAATCAAAGAAACTCAATCGAATTATTGTAGCCAATGCTGATGACAAAGAGTCAGTACGGTTCCTCGCATGCCCTTCGGAAGTAAAGGCAACCTTCAGCACGAAAGATGCAGAGCCTTTTGAAATTAAAAAAGAAGGGATTGATTTCACACTTGGAGGAAAGATGATTCATTCTCCCCTTTCAGGTCTTTTTAACCTTTACAATCTACTTGCCGGGATCGCCTGCGTCAGGAATTTCAGCGTTTCAAACGATGTCATGATTCGGGCAATAGAAAAGTTTGAGGGTGTCAGAGGAAGAGTCGAGAAAATAAAATCCGGGCAGGATTTCAATGTCATTGTCGACTATGCCCACACCCCGGATTCACTCGAAAAGCTTTATCAGGTCTTCGAAACATCAAGGAGTATCTGCGTGCTGGGAGGAACGGGAGGCGGGCGGGATAATTGGAAGCGAAAAGAAATGGGCCGTATTGCCGACATGTATTGCGATGAAATTATCCTTACAGACGAAGATCCATATGATGAGGATCCGAACCAAATCGTGAAAGATGTTGCGGAAGGTGTAACCGGACAGACTCCAAAGATAATCATGGATCGCCGTGCCGCAATAGCTGAGGCACTAAAAAGCGCCAAGACTGGCGACAGCGTGCTTATTACTGGAAAAGGTACCGACCCTTATATCATGGGCCCGAACGGAACGAAGGCCCCATGGAGCGACGCTCAGATCGCAAAAGAAGAAGTGGAAAAAATTATTTCAACTGGACAGAATAGCGCTCGTTAAGCACCTTTCTTGTTTCTGGCCCCACCCGTTCTCCGTTGCCATCAATACCATATTTCTTCTGAAATGCAGCAAGGGCACTGATAGTACACGGTCCGAATTTTCCTGTACGAGGACAATCGTTTTTGGTTTTTTCTTGAGGAGGATAAACACCTTCAAGCAAAAGGGCTGACTGCAAAGCGAGGATGTCATTCCTATTTATGCTATTCGAGGCGATATCTCCTGTCCAATCATAAGGTAGCATAAGGGTATCATATGCCAATGAGACGTCATTCCCGCTCCCGAAAAAATCCTGAATGCCAAGATACGTCTGAAATGCGAGATCCTTTATAGTCATGGCGCGGACGGCTGGATCAGCGAATTGCGGCTCATAGATATAGCCGTATTCGATGAGCATGCTCGGCACATCAAGCGTGTTGTTTGATCCAATGGCGATGAGATCTTGCTCTTCGACTATTCCGTCCCCTTCGGATGGGAAATCAGTCACTGCATTGTATTTCGCAAGACGCTCGAATATGGCATCGACGATCGCATGCGTGGTCGCGCTGTTGGCGTATTGCTTTTCAGGAACATAAATGGAGAAGCCGGAATATTTTCCAGGCACGGAAGCGTTCCTTCGAGGATAGTCATTGAAATGCACATGGAGCGCAATATCGATCTTGTTTTCATTCGCCCATTTGTTTATTCCATAGAGCCGCAATGCCACATTCTGCGGAGCCTTATTATGAATAATCCCGTCCGTTATTTTCGTTATGATTCCGCTACTCAATTGCTGCAGTGTCTCGGTCTTTCTTTCATTGAAAAAATCAACGATTTCATTCCAACCATCAGCAAAATATCTTTCGAGGACAGGATTCCAGGCGTCCTTGTCGCGTGCAACGATAACCTCATAGTGCGGATTGTCCTTCAGAAGCTTAGCGAGTTGGTCAGCAAGCTCGACGACCATCTCGCGCTCCTTCAGATTCCCATATTCTGTACCTCCGTAATCCGGTTCGTGCCCAGGCACTATGAGAACACGGATTTTCCCCTCACTTCTCGGAGCTGCATCATACTTCCTCTGAAGCTGGGCAATGGTGATGACAGGAGTGTGCAGGAAAACCGTTGTATAGTTGTTGCCTACATAGCTGAAGATTGAATCCACAATGCGAGCGCTTTGAGGATATACGCTAATGACCCAGGGCGTTCCTACGGCGACAAGTGCGAAGAGCGCTATGACAGTGTTCTTGATGTATTTCATCAGTTATGGAAATGTGATATAAGAATTGTATGCCAGAATTGCCGGAAGTACAAACCACAGTTTCAGGGCTCGACCGAGTTTTGCGTGGACTTGTCATCATCGATGCTTGGACTGACTACGGGAGCAGGTATTTCCACGGGTCAGACAACATAAAGAATCCTTCTTATTTCAAAGTTTTCAGAAAAAAGGTGCGGAATGCAAAAATAACCCATGTCACCCGCCGAGCGAAGAATATCCTGATCCATCTTTCAGGCAATCAAATCATCCTCGTACATATGAAGATGACCGGTCATATGCTTTATGGGGATTATGATAGGAAGGATCCCTTCAATCGCTTCATCCACCTCATCATCAATCTTTCAAATGGAAAAACTCTGGAGCTCTGCGATGCCCGCAAATTCGCGAAGGTTACGCTTGTCGATACAGACACTATAAGTGAGACAATTCATCTGAAAGGCATCGGCCCAGAGCCACTCGAAGAGGATTTCACATTTAAGGCATTCAATGAAAGAATTTTTAAAAAGCCTCAAGGAAAAATAAAACCTGTGCTTCTCGACCAAACCATCATTGCCGGCATAGGAAATATCTATAGCGACGAGAGTCTCTGGCGGGCTGGGATACATCCAGAGCAGCCGGTCAAAACCATTCCGGAAAAGAAATTGAAAGAATTGTATTCGGCGATCCGTATTACCCTATTGAAAGGCATCGACTTCGGAGGAGATTCTATGTCAGACTACCGCAACATTGACGGCAAGCCAGGAAAATTCCAGGAGCAGCATCGCGCCTATCGTAAAACAGGTACGTCATGTTCCAAGAAAGGTTGTAGAGGAAAAATCGCGCGCACCGTAGTCACGGGCCGCGGCACGCATTTCTGCGATGCACATCAGAAGTTAATTTCCAAATAGTTCAGAGTGAGTTCCTAAATCAGCGAGTTTTAGTTCTTCGTCCTCAATTCTATATATCAGCAACAAATCACCTTGGATATGACATTCCTTGAATCCGACCCAGTTCCCCTTCAAAGCATGGTTTCTGTATTTTGAATCCAGATCGCTGCCGCGAGATAAGGCATGAAGGATATCGCTGACTTCGATGAAATCATATCTTCCCGATCTTGAATATTTCTTCCATTTTTTCTTGAATTTCGATGAAAAGATTAGCTTATATTTTTCATCTGTTGAGTTCTCTGATAGCTTCTTCAACGCTGTTATATCGTTTGCCATGCTTTTTCATATATTCTACTTCCTTAAGCAGCCGTGCTTCATAAGCAGGTGTGTAGCCGTTTTCAGTCCTTATTTCAAAAGGTATTGATTTGGTGTTTATTACCTGATTGAGAAAAAGCTTTACGGCAGAAGAAAGGTCAAGTCCTAGTTTTTCGACTATTTTCTGGGCTTGCTGCTTGGTATTCTTATTAATCCTTACATTTAATGTTGTTGCATTCATAACGAAAGTATATACGATGCATATACAATGTCAATACACATACTTAATCAAGTAGACTGTATAAAATAATGCCTGCTGCCACAGAAACATTCAGTGATTCCTTCTGTCCATGCATTGGAATTTCCACAATCGTGTCGCAGAGATCCAAAATATCCTGCTCCACCCCATCCACTTCATTGCCAAAGATAAGTAAAATCTTTTCTTTCTTTGGAATCTTTTTATAATCAATCGAATTCTTGCTTTGTTCGATTGCATAAATGTGAAAACCTTCATGTTTCGTATCCTTCAAAAATTTATGAACATCTTCAACAGACTCCCAAGCGACAGTCTTCTCTGCCCCGAGTGAAGCTTTGGAGATATCAGCGCGAGCACGTCCGAAACGATCAATAGGAGTTGGGGTATATCCAGACAGATAAATCTTGGAAACCTTGGTGGCATCAGCTGTGCGGAAAATGGCCCCAACATTGTGGGTGCTTCGTATGTTATGGAGTAGGAGATGAATTTGTGCTACCATAACATTACTTTATAGGAAATTAACCAAATATCAACATGTTATCGATTTTCCCATCTTTGCTCGCTCTTGAAGGATTCGCCCCCCTTCTTCTCCGCCTTACGGTAGGAGCAGTCTTCGCTCTCTGGGCATATGGAAAATTGAAAAAACGCACCGACTCACAGGATGTTGCTTATGGAGTATTCGAAGCTCTTATCGGCCTCTGTCTCATCATCGGCTTCTACACCCAGCTCGCCGCACTTGCATCAGCCATCATCCTCGGCGTTCGTCTTTGCCTAAAGGTCCAGCAAAAGGCCTTCCTCACTGACGGCGTGAACTATTATCTTATCCTTTTCATCATCTCAATCACCCTTCTCTTCACGGGTCCAGGTTTCTTGGCGTTTGACTTGCCTCTATAAAAATACTATAGTTTTTTCACCTTGCGCCCGTAGCTCAGTCGGTAGAGCATCTCCCTTTTAAGGAGTGGGTCGTTGGTTCGATTCCAACCGGGCGCACATATTTTACTCCGCTGCAGGCAATGAAAAGCCGAAGGTGCTTCCTCTTCCAGTACCTTCAGATTCAACCCAGATCTTGCCCTTATGCCGAGTAATTATTTCCTTTGAAATGAAGAGGCCGATTCCCATGCCTTCAGTATCCGTCGTACGAGCCTTGTCACCCCTGTAGAATTTGGAGAAAATGAGGGGTAACTCATTCTTGGCAATGCCGATCCCTGAATCCTTCACGGTAAGATACGTCCTATCTCCTTTCTCATACAGCGAGATGTCCATCGTACCTCCGGCCGGCGTATAATTCATCGCGTTTTCGATAAGTGTCTGAATGACGAATTTTATCCTTGCCTCATCGCATTTGGCATAGGTATCAGCTGTAAAATCATTCTTGATCACAATCTTCTTGCTAAGAATCGACGTTTCGACTTCGGAAAGGGCTTCTTCAATCAGCTTTTTGAGATTCACTTTCTCTATCTTATAATCATACGCCATCCCTTCAGCTTCGGAGATATTGACGAGAAGATTGGTCAATTCGATGAGCTTGCTGTTCGCGGATATTATGTAGCTGATCTGATCCTTATCCTCGGAAGAAATCGTGCTCTTGGCGAGGCTGTCCGTTGCCCATTTGATCTGCGTCAAAGGAGTGCGGAATTTATGCGTGACAGTGGTGATGAATTCGTATCGCATCAAATCAACTTGGCGGATCTTTTCCCAGACGGCCAGCGTGATGATGATGACGAGAAGAACGGATACCGCCGGCAGGATCCATATCGGGAATCCGGGATTATTGACCGTAATGATCCGGTTGAGGTATTCGAATAGCACGATGGTTCCACCGATAGTTCCGACGGTGATGGCGTAGAGGAACGCCTGCTTGGCTATGACCTTGATGTTCATAACCTCATACTTGAGTGCGGCATACAAAAAAAGGATGGCAAAGATGACCATGAAGGCCATTCCCCAGAGCGGATCCACCTTCACATCGTACACGAGAAGATCTGGAACATAGCCGACAATATAGGCGAGGACGAAAGCGAATGTTAGGAATTTCAATTGCCTTCTCTTGCTGACATTCTTTTCCGCCCGATATGAGTGGATAAGCTCGCCGGTAAAATAGGCGAGACAGATCCCGTAAAGGAACATGGTGCGGAGCCAGCTGAAGGCTCCCGGCTCGTAATAATTGGGAAAATACATCTTCGGAACGGAAGTTTCTAGAAGAAACTGCGGATTCCCCATGAACCAGAGCGAGAGTCCGACAGCAAGTGTATACACGAAGATGAGAACATGCTTCCGCTGCTTGTCTTTTCCCAGGACCGCCAGCACAGTGTGCACGTTGAATGCACCGATGAAGAAAATGCTGATATTGAGCATGAGCACTTTCCTGGAAATTTCAGGATCGGCGATATTCACTCCGACGAGATGGGAGATGATGTAAATGAGCACTGCAAGAAGCATGAATGCCAGCGGGGTGTGCCCTTTCGCCTGAGGATTATTGAAGCTGACGAAAATGAGAGCGCCGAGCGTAGCTAACGCCGAAACGATGAATCCGATATTGTGCAACAGCAGATGAAAATTCATAGGAATGATCCCTTATTCCTTAAATTATACCATGCCTGCTCAATTGTTTAATAGGAAAGCTTCCAATCCCGTCTCTAATTCATGTGTTCCTCTTCGCGACTCGTGGTAGACGGTTATGAGGCCATCAATAAAGCTTAGCAATTCTTCCTGTTTCCAATAACCGTTTCCTCCAGCGAGCAGCATCGTCTTTGCTTTCCAAAAAAGAATTCCATGAAGTTCTTCTGGAGCATTCCCTTTGTCTACATATCCCCTGTAGAGCATCCAAAGCTCTTTCTTATCCTTTCTGCCGAGCGCATTCGCCAGCTCAAAAACATTTAAGTCCTCTTCTTTTTTCTCTATCTCTTTTAAATCAAATGCGACAACCTTTTCAGATTTCTTTTCTATCTTCGCGGACGTCGCCTTGTCTATTTTCCCTTCAAGGATTATGAAAATATTTTCTGACTCTGAAATCTCTTTGAGCGCGTTTATGAAATCAGCCTTCACTTCCTTCTTTTCGCAAAGCCGATCGAGAAAAACGATATATTTATTCGAAAAGAGTCCTTGCCCGCCGATATATTCCTGCAGCTGCGCTAAATTGAAATTTTCGCTGTTGATGCTAAAAAAGGCTGCATCGGGCTTCTTCTTGCGCAAAGAGCTGATGAGCTCATGCACTTTCATCCGGGCCTTGTCCGTATCAGTTCCGTGAAAGAAGTAAATCATGGCTCTAGTATAGTGCAAATGGGCACATATAAAAAGTTCAGCCAGCGCTTCGTGTAAAGCGCCGGCTTGGCTGGATATTTGAAAACATCTCAATCTTCTTTGGCCTCATTCCAAATGCTCGTGAAAAGTGAAAAAATCTCGACGGTGTAGGTGCAGCCTGGCTGCGATGCAAGGTGCGAATGGCGCAAATAGGCAGCAGGATCGGTAATGTCCACTGCTTGAGGCTCTCCATGCCCAGTCAGGATCAGGATGGCGATGATGCTCAAGCCTTTATCGAAGCTTCCAAGAGAAGCCTTGCTAGGAAATGGCTCCTGGGGCCGCGTCTTTGCGAGGAGGCTGCCGAATTTAGCCACGGTTTCAACAGGATTCAGTTTTGGGGGATTATGCGTTATTTTCATTGGATTTTTTGGTTCACGGAACACACTACTGCAGAAAAAGTATCATGCGGCAAGTGAAAAAGCAACCAGTTATTTGAGCTCCCCCCAATTGTCCCCTATAGCCGAGTTAGCTATGCATTTGATGCCATATATGTCCTTCGGATCGATGACTGTTTCCATGATCTTCTTTATTTCTGGAACAAGCTCATCAGCGACTTCTTTTTTTATTTCATAGACAAGCTCATCATGCACCTGGAGGATGAGATATGCTTTTTCTTGTAATCCCCTTTTAGTCAGATAGTTATCTATACGCTTCATGGCGATCTTTATGATGTCAGCGTTGGTGCCTTGGATGGGTGCATTAATCGCCATACGCTCTGCCATCGCCCGGATGAAAGGAACTTTCGAATTGATACCTTCAAAATGTCTGCGTCGGCCGAAAAAGGTCTCCGTATATCCTTTTCGTGCCGCATCCGCTTTCGTTTCAGCGAGATATTTCGCCAGTCCTGAAAATTTCTCGAAATAATCATTATAGAATTTTTGCGCTTCCGCACGCGTCGTAGTTTCCCCAAGATTCTGGCGCAAGGCATTCACGCCCATGCCATAGAGGATTCCGAAGTTGATAACCTTGGCAACGCGGCGCATTTCCCTTTCAACCTTGTCGATCGGTACATTGAATACCTCTGATGCGACTGCAGCATGTACGTCGTCTCCTCTTTTGAAGATCTCTATAAGCTTCTCATCCTTCGAAAGGAACGCCGCAATACGGAGTTCAATCTGCGAATAGTCAAGTGCTGCGAGCACGAATCCCTTTTCAGCAATAAAGGCGTTACGAATTGCTCGACCAAGATCAGTCTTGATCGGAATATTCTGAAGGCCAGGCCCTTGCGAAGCCATGCGGCCTGTCGCTGCGCCAGCCTGAAGAAAATGTGCATGAAGACGATTGTTGTCATCGACAAGCGTCGGAATCGTATCAATATATGTCGAAAGAAGCTTCTGAAGCTCGCGATATTCAAAAAGCAGAGGAACAATCGGGTGCGCGTCACGAAGCTTCTCGAGTTCTGATTCTCGTGTAGATCGTGCTCCTCCCGCAGTTTTCTTAAGCCCTTTTGCGGTAAGCGCCATCTTATCAAAAAGTATTTCACCAAGCTGCTTTGATGAATTGATATTAAATTCGACTCCGGCATATTCCCAAATTTTCTTTTCAAGCTTTGAAAGTTCGGTGTGATACGTCTTTGAAAGATCCTTGAGAAAAACAACGTCGATCTTTACCCCGCGATTATCCATCTTATCAATAATAGGAATTATCGGTGCCTCAATGTCATCATAGACTTTCTTCAATCCCCTTTTCTCAAGCTCTGCGAATATTATTTCTGATGCCTTCGTGAAATCCTGCGTCTGGGCAAAGCTTTGAATATCCTCGACTTTCGGGTCTAATATATTCGAGTTCAAAATCCATAGTGCGACTGAAGTCTTTTTCAATTCCTCTGGGTCGATATTCTGCAGGATTTTTTCCTGCTCCTTTTCTTTTTTTACATCTGCTTCGTCTATTTTTACTTCATTCCCTAGCGCATGATTGAGCCGGGTCAAAAGCGTCCTGAAATCCAAGTCTTTGAAAAGCGCTGCGACTTTTTCTTGATCAAGTCCGTCTTTGAATTCCTTCGGTAATTTAAATTCAATTGGCGCATCGCGTCGAATGGTTGCGAGCATTTTGCTGAATTCCGCTTCCTCTTTTCCCTCCTTGAGCAATTTAATAATCCTATCAGTGATGCCTGCTTTCTTGAATTTTTCTTCTCCTCCCTTTTTCTCGAGGGCCACATACATCTCTTCAATCGTTCCAAATTCTGTAATGAGTATTGTCGCAGTCTTTTCCCCGATTCCAGCGATGCCGATGATGTTATCTGATGGATCTCCTCGAAGTCCCTTGTAATCAGGTAAAAGAAGCGGGCCGAATCCGAATCGTTCCTTCACTGCTTTTTCGTCATAAAGAATCGTATCTTTTATTCCCTTCTTAAGCGTATAGACCTGAACTTTTTTTCCAGACACGAGCTGCAATGTATCCATGTCTCCAGAAGCGACGACCACATCAATATCTTTATTGTCTTTTAGTTGCTCTGTAATTGTTCCGAGCATGTCATCTGCCTCGAAGCCTGGCTTGTCATAAACTGGAATACTGAGAGCTTTGAAAATATCCTTGGATCGGATGATCTGCGTGACGAGGTCGCCGTCGGTCTTCGCCCTGCCGGCTTTGTAGTCCTTGTATGCTTCATTTCGAAATGTCGGACCGGGAAGGTCGTAGCAGGCCACAATGTAGTCAGGTTTAAGTTCATTGATGATGCTAATGATCATCGTAGTTAAACCAAAGAGCGCGCCAGTTGGTTCGCCCTTCGTGGATACAAAATCAGGCAGGGCATGATAAGCCCGGTGAAGGATGGCGTGAGAGTCGAGGAGTACAAGCTTTTTTCGCGGCATTTCTGGCATGGCCTTATTGTACCTCAAATTTCCTCGTCGTCTCATCGACAAATTCGCAATGTATTTTCAAATGATTTTCGGGCAAAATCTCCTTCACATTCTCTGGCCATTCTATAAGAATCAAATTATTAGGATTTTCTACGAGCTTTTCAAAGTCGAGCGCTTGCAATTCCCTTCCTGCATCAAGCCGGTAAGCATCTATATGTATAAGTCTTTTAAAAATTGGATGTGTCGTCTCGTATAGTTTTTCAATAACAAATGTTGGACTCGTCGTCGGTTCCGTGATTCCGAGCTCTCGCGCGACTGCTTGGGTAAATGCCGTCTTTCCTGCTCCAAGATTTCCATAAAGTCCGACAATAGTTGCTTCGTCTCGTTGCGACAAAGATGCCAACCAATCTTTGACAAGCTTCTGTGTTTCTTCGAGAGAGTGACTTACGGCTGTTTTCATGAAAAAACTATATCATGCAAGAAAAAATAGACAAACAATAAGCCCGGCATCAGCGAATTCTGATACCGGGCACATCTTCGTGATTCTTCCCATTATTTCCGTTTGAACGGCCGCTTAGGTCCCTCGACGTACTTGTATGTCGGACCTTTCGGGTCATTGATGAGCTGGGGAATTCGTTGACGATTCTGCTTGTAAACGAATGAGTTGGTGATCGAGTAAGTCCGGACTGTCACCACCTTCATCCCATCGCTTCTGAGGTAGCTGGAAACGTCCCGATAACCGGTGACTTGGTTCTGGTACACCGTCCCACCGAAGTCTGAATAGAACGAATGACTCCGAGGTTTCGGCGCCAGCTTGCTTTCACCGACCCCTGCCGTCGCCCGGACAACGAACGTTTGTGTTTCGTCAGCCTTTGCGAACTCACTGCTCGCCGAGACCATCATCACTGCGATTGCGAAGAACATGATGTATTTCATAACTGAATCCTTTGTTTGTTTCACCTAAACAAATTGTCTAGGCTGTATAATACTATTATACCATATACAGCTACAAAGTCAATAGAAGCCAGATAAGCCTTATGGGATATAATTAATCCAACATTCAACAATATGATCCAATTTGACGAAGACAAGCAAAAAAGGAAAATAAGCGATCTTTTGAAACGAGAGGAGGAAGAGCTTGTCCAGCTTCTTTCAGCGAAATACGGCATCGAATACATCGATCTTTCCATTACCCTCATCAATACCGACGCATTGAGGCTGATAGATGAGAAGAGCGCCCGAGAGCACAAGATGGCAGCATTCTCATTGGTGGATAAAAAAGTGAAGATAGCGGTGAGAATACCAGAAGACGAGAAGGTTAAAGAGCTTATCGAGGGTTTGAAAGCAAAGGGCTATGAGACCACCCTATTCATCTGCTCAACTGCCAGCCTTGAGCGCGCATGGAATTCATATAAGGATCTTTCATTCGCCTATGAAAGCAAAGCTGGATCCCTGGAGATCGCTAGTGATGAGATTTCTGCAATCATTGAGAAGGCAAACGGGTTACCGACAATCATTTCCATCCTTGAGAGCACCCTTTCAATGAAGAAAAGCTATCGCGTTTCTAGGATTCTGGAAACAATCCTTGCCGGAGCTCTTGCAACAGGCGCATCCGATGTGCACATCGAGCCTGAAGAAGAATATATTGGCTTGAGGTACCGCCTCGACGGCGTGCTCGTGCATGTCGTGAATTTCGACAAGGATACTTACGCTCTCGTCCTTTCCCGCATCAAGCTTCTTTCGGGCCTTAAATTGAATATAAAAAAAGACGCGCAGGACGGACGATTCAGCGTGCATGTGAAGGATGTCGATATAGAAATCCGTACTTCCGTGCTTCCAGGTGCGTATAACGAATCAGTCGTGATGCGTATTCTTAACCCAAAATCAATCGGCGTGCCTTTGGAAGAGCTTGGTATCCCCCCAAAGCTGCTTGCTCTTATTTTGAGGGAAATAGAAAAGCCGAACGGCATGCTTCTAACGACAGGTCCGACTGGGTCCGGAAAGACAACGACCTTGTATGCCTTTTTGAAAAAAGTGCATAATCCGACAGTGAAGATAATCACCATTGAGGATCCGATAGAATATCATCTTCCTGGTATTGTGCAGACCCAGGTTAATGATAAGGGTTACACCTTCCTCGACGGCCTTCGTTCTGCCTTGCGCCAGGATCCTGACATAATCATGATAGGTGAGATCCGAGACGGCGATACGGCTGCTATTGCCGTCAATTCAGCGCTTACAGGCCATCTCGTATTCTCTACGCTTCACACGAACAGCGCCGCTGGAGCCTTCCCTCGCCTTATCGATCTCGGAGTGAATTCGAAGATCATGAGCTCTGCAATAAACATAGTGCTGGCGCAACGTCTCGTAAGAAAGCTCTGCGAATTCTGCAAGAAGCCCCTTCCCTATGACGGAGAGATCAAAGCGGAGATTGAGAAAGTGACTGCGACCATATTCGATAAGACAGAAATCCCTCCGACGCCAGCACAGGTCTATACTGCGGCCGGCTGCGAGAAGTGCAACAAGACCGGCTACAAGGGGCGAATCGGAATCTACGAAGGAATGAGAATCACTCCGGAAGTGAATACAGTCGTCGATATGAATCCGAGCGAAGAAGAGCTCGAGAAGGCCTCTGCTCCGCAAGGCATCCTCACACTCAAGCAGGACGGCGTGGTGAAGATACTGAAAGGCATCACGTCGCTCGACGAGCTTGAAAGAGTGATCACTCTTGAGGATTAGATTATTGGATGAATTTAAATTAATTTAATAAAAAAATATATGATAATGGTCAATAATCCAGCATTGAGCAATCTTGAAAGAGAATTGAAGGAAGAAGAAGCAAAATTAAATCAGAAAAAAACTGCCGACAAGGAAATAGTGGAAAAGAATGTAGCTTTGAATGCTGAGATAAAAGCCCATGAAGAAGCTATCCGTGCCAAGAAAGCGGAAATAGCCAAGCTTGAGCTTGAAATCAGGTCAGAAGGCAATGAAATAAAGAAAAATGTTTTGACTGAAACAACCTTAAGGGGTGAAGTCCGTTCTTTGGAACAAAAGCGGGAAGCAGACCGCTTCAGACTCCTAAAATTGGCCCGTGATCAGGAAGATGCACAAAAAAGAGAAGCAAGGGAAAAAAGGATTCACCCTGATATCCACAACAATTAGAAATAAAACCCACTCGGAGACGAGTGTCAATTGAATTTTAAAATAAGAGGAGTAGTATTAGTCCCAGATAGAGATGAGATATCAGATGCGTAAATCTCTAAACAATACTTTCAATGCGATCACCAAAAGTTAAACGTAGACTCAAGGATAACCCCAGTGTATACACCGGAGTGATAACCAGAATGTCCTCAAAGCTACATCAGATGACTTGAGCAAACAAGCCATATTGTTTAGAGATTTATGTATCCGATAGATTTCCGCGGAATTTCTGTCAAAATGCTATAATTGCTGTATGAAGGCTATAACAAGTAGCCTAGCATACTTTATTTAATATGTCAAGTGATATCCCGATAACAACCAAGGATAGTAGTGCCGAAACAGGCTATCTTGATAATACCCTGCGCCCTTCCCGCTGGGCGGATTACATCGGCCAAAAGTCAATCAAGGACAATCTGCACATTCTTTTGACCGCTGCACAGGAACGAAAGCATCCTCCTGAGCATATTTTGTTCTATGGCCCTCCAGGACTTGGAAAAACAACCCTTGCCCACCTTATTGCCAAGGAATCAGGTGCTCAAATGAAAGTCACTTCTGGTCCGGCAATCTTGAAAGTCGGCGACTTGGCTTCCATTCTGACCAACCTGGCTCATGGAGACATACTTTTCATTGACGAAATACATAGGCTCAACAAGGCGATAGAGGAAGTGCTCTACCCAGCCATGGAATCCGGGGTTCTCGATATTATCATTGGTAAGGGCCCTTCTGCAAGGACCATACAGCTTGAGCTGCCTTCTTTCACCCTTATAGCTGCCACAACAAGAATAGCTATGATATCTTCGCCCCTGCGCTCTCGATTCTCTGGAGGGGTCTTCAAGCTGGAGTTCTATACGGAAGATGAAATAGGAGAAATAATAAAGAGGTCGGCAAAGATACTTGACATTGATATTCATGAAGCCGCAATAAAAGCGATTGCATTACGAAGCCGTTTCACTCCGAGGACGGCGAACTACTTTTTGAAACGCTGCCGAGACTACGCACAGATCGAGAAGTCTTCCCTTTCTCAAGAAATCGTGGAGAAAGCTTTGAAGATGCTTGGGGTGGATCATTTGGGATTGAACGGCGCAGACCGGGACATACTCAAAACTATGATAGAGAAATTTGGAGGGGGTCCAGTGGGATTGAATACGATAGCGGCCGCACTTTCGGAAGAACAGGCAACAATCGAAGAAGTGTATGAGCCTTATTTAATCCAGCTTGGTTTGCTTGAACGAACGCCAAAAGGTAGGATTGCTACCGAGAAATCATTCAAGCACTTGAATATAAAAGAGGGTGGCAAATTATTATAATAAAATAAAACCATGTCCGGACATAATAAATTTTCAAAGATAAAGCATCAGAAGGCAAAGAACGACGGCCAGAAGAGTAAGATCTTTGGCAAACTTGTTCGTTTTATCACCGTAGAAGCAAAGAAGGCAGGAGGAAATCTCAAGTCCCCCGGCCTGGCGTTGGCTATCGAAAAAGCGAAAAAAGAAAACATGCCGAACGACACCATTGACCGAGCGATAAAGAAAGCGACGACAGACAACAGCGCACAGATGGAAAACATTACCTATGAAGCTTACGGTCCGGGCGGTATCGCGATCCTCATCGAAGCGCTTACTGATAACCGAAATAAAGCGTCGCAGGAGATAAAAGCCATTCTCGTCAGGCATGGTTCTGAGCTCGCCTCCCCTGGCAGCGCATCGTGGGCATTCACGAAAGGTCCTGAAGGTCTCGTGCCGAACATGACGATGCCGCTTGAAGATGCAGATATAGAAAAACTTCACGCACTCGTAGAAGCTCTCGAAGAGAACGATGAGGTGCAGGAGGTTTTCACTAACGCGGAATAACCAGTCATGAGAATCCTAGGAATCGATCCTGGATATGACCGCGTCGGAATCGCGATAATCGAGGACAAGAATCTTTTGCACTCTGAATGTTTTTCAACATCTCCAAAAGACGACTTCCATATACGCCTCAAAGAAGTCGGTCAAAGAATCCATGAAATTATCACGGAATTTTCACCGGATGTAATGGCCCTTGAGTCCCTTTTCATAACAAAGAACCAGAAGACTGCAATGAAGGTCGCCGAAGCACGAGGTGTCATCTCATATGAAGCCTGCTTGAAAGATATTCCGATTTACGAATACACTCCTCCCCAGATCAAAGTCGCTGTAACTGGTCATGGTAGCAGCGATAAGACCGCTATCATTAAAATGATTCCATTATTAATAAAAATGGTTTCAAAAAATGCTCTCGATGATGAATATGATGCTATTGCAGTAGCCCTGACCTGCCAAGCCCACACCCCAAAGAGTTTTCCCCAACCTAAATAGGTTGCCAAAATTAAATAGTTTTGTTACAAATATGAAATCCTAACAGATTACACGTAACTTTTTTCAAAAAAATGCCAAAAACAAAAGCACCGAAAGTCGCAGAAGAATTAGATATCGAGAAGGTAAAAGCGGAACCAAAAGATGTTTTGATCGATGATGAGGAGAAAATCCTTGTCGGAGGAGATGAATTGATTCCGGGCGACGTAGTAGTCGACGAAGAAGCGGAGGAAGAAGATGCTTCAGGACTCGATGACGACGAAGTAGATCCTTTCAAGGACAAGTGGGAGGAATAGTAAAAAGGCCCAGATCTGGACATTTTTATCTAACGATCAATTTCACAAACCTCTTTTTCCCTACTCGTAACACAACTTCCTTCTCGGCTTTAATATGGCTGTCAGTGATATATTCTTCTGTACCGGCGTATGAGACCGCTTTTGATTCGATGAGCCGTCTCCAGTCAGTATTAGAGCTCACAATGCCACTCTTCACGAGAGCATCCTTGATGTGAGAACCGTGCTCAACGACTATTTCCTGGACGTCTTCTGGCACTTCTTTTTTGCTGAAAGCGTTTGTAAAATATTCTTCGGCCTTTTTTGCCTCATCTTCAGAAAAATAAAGTCTGACCAGCTCATATGCTAGTTTCATTTTTATATCTTTCGGGTTTGCGCCGGAATCTAAATCTTTTTTATATTTCTCAATAGTATCTATGTCTACTCTGGTTGTGAAATGGAAATATTTAATAATAAGGTTGTCGTGGATAGACATAACCTTTCCATACATGTCGTTTACTGAATCATTAAGGTTGATCGTATTTCCCCAACTTGAACTCATTTTCCTGCCATCATGACCTTCAATCAAAGGATTTGTGATAATATCCTGAACTTCCTGTTTGTAGTGTCTTTGTAATTCCCTTCCAGCCAAAAGGTTGAACCTTTGATCTGTTCCTCCAATCTCAACGTCAGCCTTGATAGCCACCGAGTCATAGCCCTGCATAAGGGGATAGATCAGTTCTCTTAGAGAAATTCTTTTCCCGGCCTCGAGCCTTTTGCTTATATTTTCTCTTGCGATAAAGTCGCTTAGTGAGAATGAGTCAGCTTGTTCGCATATTTCTTTGTAGCTAAGTTTTTTTAGCCAGTCACTATTGTGATATATTTCACATTTGTTTATATCTAGAACCTTCCCCGCCTGCTCCACATATGTCTTCATATTTTTCTTTACTTGCTCTTCGGTAAGCATCGGCCGCTCACTATCCTTGTCCGAAGTGTCACCAATGACAGCAGTGAAGTCTCCAATAATTAAAACTATTTTATGTCCTAAGTCTTGGAAATCCTTAAGTTTAAGCAGCGGAATGGCACGGCCAAGATGGATGTTTGGACTTGTAGGATCAATACCAAGTTTTATGCGTAGTCGCTTTCCGCTTTTTAATTTAGCTTTTAGAGAGTTTCTTTCAATCACTTCTTCAACCCCCCTCGAAAGAAGAGTTTCTATTTTCTGATCATCTGTAATTACTTCTTTTTTATTGAAATTAAACATATCTTTGCACTATGTAATGTACCATATTTATGATAAAATTTCGAAATGTCTCGCACTAAAAGCTTCTTTAGATCCTGGAAATGGCACGTTATAAAACCGCTTCTCCTTTTGTTTGTGTCCTTAGGCTTTATCTGCTTAAGCATTGGCATCATCTGGTTCGCAACCCTCAAAATCCCTGATTTGAGCGTCTTTGAGGAAAGAAAAGTCGCTGAATCGACGAAAATCTTCGATCGGACCGGGGAAATTCTCCTTTACGACGTTCACACTGATGCAAAAAGGACGCTAATCGCATTCGAGGATATTTCAAGAAACATAAAGAATGCGACTATCGCCATCGAGGATCTCGAGTTTTATGAGCATAAGGGAATCAAGCCGACCGCCATCCTTCGTGCTGTGTTATCAAACCTAACCCCTGGATCTGGATTGACCCAAGGAGGATCAACCATCACGCAGCAGGTCATCAAAAATTCCGTTCTCACGAAGGATAAGACCATTACCAGGAAGCTGAAGGAATGGATATTGGCTCTCAAGCTTGAGAAAGTCCTTGCTAAGGATGAGATTCTCAATACATATCTCAACGAAAACCCTTATGGCGGAAGTATCTATGGTGTAGAAGAAGCAAGCAAGACTTTCTTTGGAAAATCCGCGCACGATGTGACATTGGCAGAAGCTGCCTATATCGCCGCGATCCCGCAGGCTCCTACGTTCTATTCCCCTTACGGACCAAATAAGGAGCGGCTCAATGCCCGCAAGAATCTTGTGCTTCAGCAGATGAAATCGAACGGCTTCGTGACGGAAGAAGAATATGATGCTGCCATCAAAGAGGAAGTTGTATTCCTAGAAAAAAGCACAACAGGCATCAGGGCTCCCCACTTCGCATTATATGTAAAGGATTATTTGGTGAAAAAATACGGCGAAAACGCCGTTGAAGAAGGTGGATTGAAAGTGACGACTACCCTCGACTATAAGATGCAGGAAAAAGCTGAGAAAGTCGTGAAAAATTTTGCTCCCACCCTTTCTTCCCAATTCAACGCAAGCAACACTGCCATGATTGCCATCGATCCGAAGACTGGCGATATCCTCACCATGATCGGCTCCCGCGATTATTTCGACAAGGAAATCGAGGGAAATTTCAATATCACGACGGCTTTCCGCCAGCCAGGATCGACCTTTAAGCCTTTCGTTTATGCTACAGCCTTCATGAAAGGATATACCCCAGAAACCGTTCTCTTCGACGTTAAGACGGAATTTTCAAGCAGCTGTACCCCCGAAGGCAAGCCGAAAAACCCGAGCGATGATGTAAAAAAAGTCTGCTACTCTCCTGTGAATTACGATGATATTTTCGAAGGACCTGAAACCATGAGAAAGGCTTTGGCACACTCGCGAAACATCCCTGCTGTTAAGACGCTCTATCTCGCTGGCGTTGCTGATTCCATAGAAACAGCTGAAGCTATGGGAATAACAAGCTTGAAGGATCCAAACAGATACGGACTCACATTGGTGCTTGGAGGGGGTGAAGTTTCCTTGCTGGAGCTTACAAGCGCTTATGGGGTTTTTGCAAATGACGGCGTGCGCAATCCTTATCGATCAATACTTAAAGTTGAAGATAAGCAAGGAAACATTCTTGAAGAAGCTGGCTTCAATCAGACCCAGGCTATCACCGTTCAGGCTGCCCGACAAATCGCAGATATACTATCAGACCCGACGGTTAGGTTGGAAAGCATGACGAATTCTATCAGCGGGCTCAATAGGCAGATTGCCACAAAAACCGGAACAACGAACGATTTCCGGGATGTATGGATCGAAGGATTCACGCCGAATGTGGTGGTGGGCGCTTGGGCTGGAAAGAATGACAACACACCGATGGATAAGAAGGTTGCCGGACTCATCATCACCCCCCTTTGGGCGGCCTTCATGGCAGAAATAAATGATGACTTTCCGAAGGAAAGCTTCAAGAAGCCTGAGCAGGATCCTGGTGACCTCAAGCCGGTTATGCGCGGTATCTGGAAAGGAGGAATATCATACAAGAAGGATTCCATTTCAGGAAAGCTCGCGACTGAATTCACACCAGCAGAAACACAACAGGAAGTCATCTTCAATGGAATCCATACAATATTGCACTGGGTAGACAAGAAGGATCCTCGAGGCGAATTCCCTGAAGATCCGGCAGCTGATTCACAATATGCCAACTGGGAATATGGAGTCAGGAACTGGTTTAACGGGTGGCAAAAGGAAAATCCATCATTTAAGGAAGCAAAGGATTTTTACATCCCAAGCGAAAAAGACGATGTTCATACAGAAAACAGCATTCCGAAGGTCAATCTCACCCTTCCAAAGAAAGATGGCGCTTATGATGATTCTTCCAGGATAGTCATCACAGTCTCGATCTCCAGCAAGAATTCTCTCAAGAAATCAGAGTTGTATATCAATGGGAAATATATTGTTTCGAATGAAAGGGATCCAAAATTCTTAAGTTTTATTCCCCAAGATATCGATGGTATTCAACGCCAGAACGTCATAAAAGTAGTAGTGTACGATTCAGACTATAACAAGGGTGAAGCTTCTGTTGATATTGAAATAGAAAAATAAGGATTACTTTATATCCACTATCTTTTCTGATGTATTTTTTGAAATAGAGTCGAGTATCATCTTTTTCTTAAGAAAAATCTCGCTTTTAAGTGATTGATTTCCTTTAATGGTTATAACACAGTCTTTGATTGAGATGTCCTTCTCCTCTATCTTGCAATTAGTCGCTGTATAAATAGCATTGCAAATTACTTCCCTTTTTCTTATCTCTTTTAACGCGGTATTCTTGAATTTATCGAAAAATAATCCTATTGATTTCATGGTTATCTATTCATCGGCATCACGATATACCTGAAAGACGTATCAGAAACCGGACTAATGATCATTGGCTTATTCAAGCCGTTAAATACGAGATTTACACTATCTGAATCGATTGATTGAAAACAATCGATTATGTATTTGTAGTTGAAATTAATATCAATAGGCTCCCCTGTTATTGCTGAATCGAGTGTTGTTATATTCTCCCCAACGTCATTATTCTTTGTTTTTATTTCACAAATCTTTGATGAAGGAACTATTTTAATATTTATCTGGTTGAATTTATCTGAAAATATATTAGAAAGTTTGAGAGTATTTATGAAATCCTGTTTCAATACTACTACTTCCGTAGAGCTTGCCTTTGGAATTATCTGTTTATAATCAGGAAATACGCCGTCTATAACCCTTGATACAAGATAAAGGCCTTTGTATGAGAATGAAATCTGATTCTTATCGAGATTAACTTCAACTTCGTCGTTTATCGACTCGAGAATTTTGACTATATCAGCGATATTCTTAAAAGGAAGAAGTATTTGTCCAAAATCCTTACTTTTCTTTATTTTTACTTTCTTTTCAGCAAGCCTAAATGAATCCGTAGCGACAAAAACAACAAACTCTCCATCACAATAGATATAAACACTTGAAAGTTCTGGTTTAATACTTGAAATTGAAGAACTGTACCACACTGATTTAAGTCCTTTTACAAAATCACCTGCATGCATTAAGAAGGTTGTTTCTCCTTCAACCTTAGGGATAATTGGAAAGTCATCCTCAGGCTGAGTTTTTATAAGGCTTGAGTTGCGCGCTGTGCTTATTTTTAAGTTGCTTTGACTCGTGGCTAGCATTACCCCTTTTTCATCGCTCATAGCGTTGATTAGGAATGAATTAAGGGTAGCTGCTGGAACAGCGACAACACCTGTTTCAATTGTTTTAACTGGAAGAGTTATTTCAATACCAAGATCAAGATTTGTTGCTTTGATCGTAAGAGAGTTTTTTTGGGACGCGTCGAAAAGAAGACATGAGAGAACTGGTAAGGTCATATGCTTGTTCGCGATCCTTTCCATGTACCCTACACCCTCTTTTAATTTTTCTTGTACACATTCTATATTCATATTAGTTCTTATTTATATATAAATACTTATTATTACTATTAGTCCTGTGGATACGTGGATAACCCTATTATATCATTATTCTCAGGCTTATTTTTTAACATGATACTGGTGATAATATTCTAATTAAAACTGATAGCTCCTTAAAATAATTTTCTTTATGATATTTATTCCGACTTATACCCATCTGCATCACAGTTTATTCTCACGATTTCCTCAGACTTCTCCACAGAGATATCAACACCCATTTTACATCATTGCCCGTATTTGACTGATTTCTTCCACAAGGATTGAATCAGTTTTCAAATCCTCCTTAACCTTCTCACATGAATGTATGACTGTAGTATGGTCTCGACCACCCATCTTCTCCCCTATTGAAGGAAAAGAGACATTGAAATCTTCACGGAGAATATACATGATCACTTGTCTCGGCTTAACAACCTCCTTTTTTCTTGTCTTATCGTATACGCTATCCTCGTTGATATTATAGAAATCAGAAACGAGCTTGATAACCTCCTTCACTGAGATATTTTTCTTAGGCTTTGTATTGTTTTTTATAAGATTCTTTATTTCAAGGAGAGAAAGAGGTCTGTTCTTGAGCTGCGTCTGACACACTATGGCATTTATGATGCCTTCAAGTTCTCGTACGTTGCTGTCGACGCTTGAAGCGAGGAAATCAAGCACATCATTCTTCAACTCAACGTTATTTGCTAGGCTTTTTGTCTTCAAAATAGCCATTCTTGATTCATGGTCAGGAGCCGGAATATCGATGATCATACCTTGATTGAAGCGAGACTTGAGCCTATCCTCAAGGCCGGGTATGAAGTTCGGATGCTTGTCTGAAGAAAATACGAGTTGCCTATTCGTTTGGAAGAAAGTTTCAAAAAGATGAAAAAGCTCTTCCTGGAATTTCTCCTTGTTGGCAAAGAATTGGATATCGTCCATGATGATGACATCATATTTCCTGTACCTATCTTTGAATTTTTGTGTCGTATTCGTCTGAAGAGAAGAAAAATATTCAGTTCCGAATCTTTCAGAAGTTAGATAGAAGACTTTCTTATTCGGAAAATCCTTTTTGATATGATTTCCAATTGCTTGGATAAGATGAGTCTTTCCATGACCGGTGTTTCCATAAATAAACAAAGGGTTATAAGTCGCTCCAGGATTTTTTATAACAGACCTTGAAGCTGCATGAGCGAGCTCATTGAAAGGTCCGACAACGAAGCTGTCGAACATGTATCGAGGATTAAGATTATCCTCTTTGTTTATATAATGCTCATGAAGGGGCATTGAAATTGTAGGGCTAGCTTGAGCCTTCTTTTTCTCCTCCTCTTTTTTCTTTTCCGCATCCTTCACGATCACATACTCCAATCCCCTCACCTGTTCGTTCAATTGGCGTAATGTTCGGAGTATCACGCTATGGAATTTTTTGAAAAGCCATTGTTGGATGAAAGGATTCGGAACACCGAGATAAATAACACCCTCTTCATTCTTCAGAATGTAAGTTCCATTGAACCAAGTTGAAAAATTCGGCTTGGATACTGCAAGTTCAATATCAACAAGAGCTTTTTCCCATAGTTCAATGTGATCTTTCATGTCACTAGTATATACTTGTTTAAAAATTAGCAAACTTGTGGAAAGTTTATAAACATGTTGATAAGTTGTGGATTATAATATATACTGCTTTCACTATGTCATTTACATACAAACCAAAGAAAAGAAAGAGAGCAAAGACGCACGGATACCTTGTCCGATCAAAATCTTCATCAGGACGAAGAGTCTTGAAGCGACGCCGAACAAAAGGACGCAAGAAGATAGCCGTATAGCGCAGAATCTTTCACTTGAACCATGCTTCCCAAGTCAAAAAGACTTTCCACTAAGACTTTCGTCTCTATAATGGGAAATGGTCTCTCGTCCCACTCACCCTTTTTCGTTATTAGAATCGTTCCAACGAAGGAAACAAGCCGTTTTTCAGTATCAGTACCCAAAAAAGTAGCAAAAACTGCCGTAATGAGGAATAAGATCCGACGACAGGCCTATTCTGCTCTGAAAAAAATAGAATCTACTATAAAAGACGGCTTTAATGGCGTCATTATCGCAAAAATAGGAGTAGAAAAGCTTACCTTTGAGGAAATGATGTCCGAAGTCAATAAAATCTTTGTTAAATCAGGAATTTTAAAGTAAAATACACACTACATCTATGTTTTCAAGCCTCTATCACACAATCGTGTTCGATCCGCTCTACAATGGGCTTATATTTCTTTTTGATGTTATACCTTGGATTGATGCAGGTTTTGCTGTAATTATTTTTACTATAATTATACGGCTCATCCTTTTTCCCCTTTCAAAGAAAGCTATTGTCACTCAGGTTAGGATGAAGGAGATAGAGCCGGAACTCAATAATCTTAGGAAAACGGTTACAGATAAGCAGCAGCAAGCCCTTAAAGTGATGGCTCTCTATAAGGAGAAAGGCGTAAATCCTTTCTCAAGCTTCTTTCTTCTTTTCCTGCAGCTTCCGATCATCTATGCCCTCTACTCGATTTTCATCAGCTCAGGACTTCCAGTGGTGAATGGCGCACTTCTCTACAGCTTCATAGATGTTCCTATTATTAATATGCATTTCCTCGGCCTAATAGATATTAGCCAAAAAAGCTTCCTTTTTGCAGGCCTAGCAGCGGTCGCCCAATTCTTCCAACTTCATTTTTCATTGGCTGCTTCGAATACAGGAACTGTAAAGTCAGACAACCCCTCAATAGACATGGCAGCCAATATGATGAAGAATATGAAGTACGTTTTTCCTATCATCGTCTTCTTCATCTCTTACAAGATTTCTGCTGTAGTCGCTCTATATTGGACTATTAGCAGCCTTTTCACTCTCGGACAAGAGCTTATTGTTCGAAGGCATCTCAAGAAGCATCAGCCACTGTAATAGAAAAAGTCTCTCCGACACGGATTTCTATTTTTTTATTGATTCAAATCCAATGACCAAAGAGTCAAATCTCTTTTGTTTATGAAGTAAAGGTAATTTTCGTTTGGATCAAGTGCGAGGTCGGTGGCATCCATAAGCTTGTCGGAAAGATCAAGTAGGTTTGCAAGAAGATGTACCTCCCCTGTCGCGGCATCTAGGTGCCAGATCTGATCAATGAAGGAAACCTTCCCGCTATACCAATCGTCTGGGTATATGGCATCTGGAATCTCAGATGGAACGGCACAGTAAACTTCTGATTTTCTCAAGGCGCTCCAGATGCATTTGTCGGCAAGAGTCCTAAAAATAACTTCTTCAGAGGAACTATCCTTAACGTTCACTAAGAATGTCCTTATGGTGTTCAGGTTTCCTGAGGAATAAATAAGTTTGGTAGCATCTTTGCTTAGCTTGCCTGTCAAACCTCTTATGCTGCCAGCTATTTTTTTCATCACGCCGTTTCGAATGTCGATGCTGTAGAAATATCCTGAAGCGGCGGCGGAAGCCTTGGTCGCTACAGTGACTGTGTTGGCTTCAGGCCAATCAATAATGACTTGGGTGAGCGGAGTATCGGCAACTTTGACCCTACCCGTCTCATCGAAAGCAGCCGTGTACCCTACGCCCTTGTTGTTCTCGATATTCCAAGTAAAGACCTTATTCCCTTGAGGAGAAATAGCTATCTGGCTGATGTCAGGCGAAAGATATTTTCCTTTTATCTCATAAGGCGTTTCTGACGTGCTGGTTCCTGTTGAGCGCAATTCTGCATAAAAGTTTGATATGGTATCTGTCTCATCCCTCAGATATCTCAAAACCAAGGCATTGAGGTTCCTGTTCCAATAGCTCTCGTATATTTTTGGAAGCGTTGTATTTGAAAGCTTCCTTGCAGTATTTGAAATATCATCCATTTCATACACATGTCCCGTCCCTCGATCCATGAAGCGTACTACAGAAGAGCTTGCCGTAGAGCTTGCAGACATACCTGCGACAGGCGCTAGGCTCAACTGGCGAAGTTTCGGGAGCTTGAGAGGCTCATTTGGTCGCGAAGGAGCTTCCGGTTCAGCGGTAGTGTCTGAAGGTCCTTGGCTTACAGGCTGATTCACGACAGTATTCCGGCCGAACGGCGAGAATTCAAAAGGCGAAACTACCTCGCCATTCTCATCAACGGTTGGATTTTGGACATAGAAATACCAATAGTATACCCCCCCGCCGAGAGCGAAGATGAAGATAATAATGATGATTGTTTTAAGAGCCTTCATGAGATTTTATTTCGTTATATATGCCGTCGTGCGGTTTATCCTGTCTTGCAGTATCAATCTGTATTTTTCAGCCATTGTCGTGTCGCTAGTTGCTGTTACGACAGTCTTCAATTGTTCCTGATATGTCTTTACAGCTTGCTCCAATTCTGCTTTCGTCCCCCCTTTGTTGAGGATATATTTGTTTATTAAGACGTTAGCTTCCTCCTCCTTATCGATTTGCTGCATATAGAAGGCCCTGTCCTTTTTCAGTTTTTGGACAAGCTCATAATCCGCAGTCTCATCGAGTTTTTGTATACTTTTTTCAAATGAATCCATGATGATGCCTCGGTATTCATTGAGTGTTGTTTTTGCTGTTTCATTGACCTCCACTGTCGGCCCAGTTGCGAATACCAACGTTTTACTTTCATAGCTTATTGAATTATGAAATACATCGAGCGCATTCTTGAACACCGTATTCACATAAGCATTCGTGGCGATGTCTATTTTCTTCGACTCACTCGCTTTTATGCTCTGTTCCAACTTTGTTTTTTTGACAATAAGGGCTTCCATCTCTTCTGGCGTCAATATGTCGCCATCATTTTCAATTGAGAGATTCAATTTCTCAAGCTCCTCCTTGTCGCTCAGTATCTTATCATTCAAATTGCTGTTTTCTCTCTGGGCCTCAAGGCTGAAATTGTTAAGATCATTGTAAATGTCAGTTTTGAATTTGCTGATTCCGGAAGTATCGATGTCTATCGGAGGCACGTTCGTATTTATCTCGACGAGCCTTGGGTCGATAGTCGCTAAGATAAGATATGAGGCGAAGGTTAGCAGCAAGCCGAGAAGAGCTCCCCCAATCTTATTTTTACCCTCTATCTTTAGGAAAGGCGCTTCGCTTGTCATATACTGGATTCCGCCCCAGATGATCATAAGGACTGCAAGGAAGACAGCTAAAGCGATGGAAAACTTAAAGACATACCCGATATAGGAATCAATACTGATTGTGGGGGTAGTTCCGCAATCCTTGCCAGTACTGGTTCCAGGTATGCATGGCAGCGGTTCAAGCAAGGTATATTCCTGAGCCTTTGAAACTATTGGCGTTACTGCTATGAGTACTATAATAAGTAAGAATATTTTTTTCATAGTTTAAAATGTCACGTTTTGCTCCTCTTCCCGCGCGGACTTTTTGCTAAAGTATACCGTAAATTCTCCACGTGCGCCCTGTAAAATTGCGCTTTGGTTCCTTATTTCGAGGCTTATTTTCGAACTTCCTTCCGTATCAGCTTTCGGACGTATGGTGATGCTTTGATTTTTCAGGAGATCAGGCTGTTCTGAGTTGTTTATTGACCATGCATAGGTATTCGAATCGCTTTTAGGATTGATATTAAACCCGTACGGCACGGCGCGGATTCTCATCTCCTCATTCTTCAAAGGAACTTTTCCAGTCAGTATTTTGTTGAAAAGCGTTCCATAGAGAGAACTCTCTTCGTAAAAAAGCACAGAAGGATTGCTTGGCTCTATGGTAACAGGAACTGTGATGTTCTGAGTCTTTTCTCTTGTATAGACTTCGACTTCGAGCGAAAGCGGCTTAGGAATCATGTCTAATTGAATATCTATAGACTGTTTTCCATAGCCTTGCCCATCTGTAACATATTTACCGTCCCTTTTCCATGAATATACAAGCGTTTTGGGGTCAATTTCATTTACTCCATCGTTTGAGAGATGAGGGATGGCAACTACATGCACGCTATTCTGATACGAGAGGGGCAGCTTTCCTTTAAAGAAAGGCGGAGTATACCCTCGAGTCTCCCAGATGATATCTACAGAACCTGATTTCAAAGTGAGAGATTTCTGGACCTCTCTCCCTTCGGTTGTTTTTACAATTGCAGATAGTATGACCGGAACCCCGATTTTTCCAGCCGTAACAGTTATCTTTTTCATTCCCACCCCTTGCGTATGGGTTTTTCCATTTACGATCCATACTATCGATGCAGCAGAAAGATCAAAACTGAAGCTTTCCAGCGTAATCGTGACATTTTCCCCAGGCTGCGGGTTCTCCCTATCGGCCTTAAGCGTCAATCCGTCAAGATCCGTAGGAATTTGAGCCTGCGCGTGCAGGGTAACCATGCACAAAAGAGTAAGTATTGATATTTTCAACATCAATTTCATTGCCCTTAATTGTAACATACATTATTTTTTTAATGGTATAATTGCCAGCATGAGAAAAAGACGTCTGACAAGGCTTTCTTTGGAGATAATGCTCATCATTTCCCTCTTTTTGATTTCAAGCATTGAAGCAGAGGCAAAAAGAACCAACTGTCCTGAAGAGTATGAATGCGCTCGCATTGACGATATTTTGAAGGCCGGAGCAATCTGTGCTGACGGCTTTATATGCAATCCGGCATTCGGATTGAAAGATTGCCCTGATGATTACATATGTTTTACTAGGTCAAAAATCGTTTCCATCCCCTCCTCCACGCCCTACGTTCCCTTAATTATAACCCCCACAACCCCAACTCCTACCACTTCCCCTACCCCTGCTCTAGCTGCGCAATGCTTCACGTTCGAGAGAGATATCTCCTTCGGCTCAAGCCTCAGCGAAGTATCATACCTACAGAAATTCTTTGAGCTAGAAGGCTTTCTCATGGCGGATTCTGAGAAAACTCCATTTTCTTATGTTGGCAATACTACCTACGCGGCCGCGAAAGGGTACCAAGGCAAATACGGGATTGTTCCGCAGGCAGGATATGTTGGACCCCTCACGAGAGCCAAGCTGAATTCAACATATGGCTGCAGATAATATATTAAAAAGGATAGCGGCCCTCCCCTTCACGATCGAATCATGGCTCTTGAGCGCTGTCGGAATCATTCTCATTAGGATTTTTCTCGAACACTATTCTTCAAACGAGACCGGTCGCTTCGTCCTTATCGATGCGTCCACGGTTGTTCATTATGTCTCATTCTTCATTGCGGTCTTGCTGATGAGCACATTCGTCTTGATGCTCTTTTCCAAAAGGCCGCTGAAAGAAAGCGCATCGATCGCCCTTTTCGGATTCATGATCATTTGGCTCCCACCCGTGCTTGATCTGATTATCAGCGGAGGTGGCGGATACGTCATGCACTATCTTTTCCTTCCGTTCAGGGAGCTTGCCCAGGCTTTCTTCACATTATTCTGGAGTACTGGGACCTCAGGCATAACCTATGGGATCAGGATAGAGATAGCACTGGTGCTCGCAGGCAGCTTTGCGATCGTATATTTTTACACGAAAAGTTTGCTGAGATCCTTGTCGGCCGTACTTGTCTTGTATATTGGAATCTTTGCTCTTGTCAGCATTCCTTCAGTACTCGGCCTTTTTCAGGACAGGTCAGTTTCCCGTTTCATTGAAGAGAGCATTGTTGATTCTAGGATAATAGACAATTCATCCTATCCTGAGCAGCCGGGATACATCCGGGTGCTTGATGTAGGATTCAATTCTGTCATGACGCAAGTCAATCTCGCTGTCGCGCTCCTTATGAGTATTCTTATCTGCTTTGTCGGATACAGAGATAAGCTCAGTGTCCTCTTTGGGAATTCCCGCCCAGAACGCATCCTCCACTATTCGCTCCTCATCGTCATTGGAACGCTGTTCGGCGGCGGCCCAGCATTTTTTGCTTCATGGATCAATGTTCTTTCTCTGCTTATGACTGTAACTGCATTCGTCTTCGCATGGCTGGTGGCCGTCTGCATCAATGATATTTATGATAAGGAAATTGACGAGATATCGAATGCAAATCGCCCTATTCCTCAGGGCCAATTTTCAAGCAGCGAATTTTATTCCATATCGATTGTTTTCACGCTCTTTTCTTTCGTGGCAGCATATTCATCGAGCATGTACGGCCTCTTTTTCGTTCTCGCTTTCTCCTTTGCTTACTATATATATTCTGCTGAGCCGCTGAGATTGAAGAAGCATTGGATACCTGGTGCGCTCATCATCGGCTTTGCCTGCATCACCACACTTCTCGCCGGATTCTTCCTTTCAAGCCCAAGCAAGGATTTTCTCACGTTCCCTCCTCTTCTTACGCTTCTCCTCATCGTCATATTTGGATTCGGATCAATGGTAAGGGATATAAAGGATTACGATGGCGATAAGAAAGCAGGCATAAGCACATTGCCTGTGCTTATCGGGCTTAATAAAGCAAAAGCAGTTATCGCTTTGATAATAAGCCTCAGCTTCCTCGGAATAGCTTTTTACTTCGGGGATATTCCTCTTATCGTTTCTGCAATCCTAGCTTCAGGATTCATCTGGAAAGTGTTTTTTTCAAAAATATACAAAGAAAGAGACTTCTTCATCGCTTACTTGTCGTTTCTCATTATTTTTATAATTGTTTTCTTGGGGGCCTGACACCAGCTATAGAATTCACAGGAGTTTTCTGATTTCTCGGCATCGTGACGCCCGGTTTTTTCTGCATCGGATTCAATGAGATTCCAAGCTTGTCTTCAGCGCGAGTCATGACAAGAATGGCGATAACCCCAGCTGTTATTGTTGGAAGCGCCTGAACCCCAGGCACAAGTTCAGTGACCACGGAAACTATACTGATGGCCAATTTTTTTGGGCTGAAAAACCCCAACCCCTTGATCCAAAAAATAATCGCGAACATTATCCAAGAAAGCCATCCCAATACATCCCCCACCCCAGGGATAAGCGTTAAAAGGTCAGCCAGCCCGGCCAACGCAGTAATAAGCACTATTGCATAATTTCCAATCCGATTTTTCTTATCCATGGTTTATTTCTGTATTCCTCCGTTCTGCTGGCTCAATTCAAGATCCTGCTTCGCCTGCTTGATAGCCATGACCTGCGCAGGATTTGTGGTGATGATCTGATCCTCAGTGTATGAAGCCACGACTTTGAGCGCAACGTGCTTGAGGCCCACAAAGAATATGCCTTCCCCTACATCTGATTCGAGAAGAAGATATTTTTCCTCATCGGTAAGGTTGAACGTCCTTTGGATATTATCGATAGAAGATGGAGATTGCTTAAGAAGGATTTGGATTGAGGAGTTGGTGATGATCGGCAACCCATAAGGAGATTTAAGGAAGTCGTCCACGTCTTGAGTGATAGTTGCAAGTCCGAGATAGTATTTTCTTCCTCGCTTTGCAAGTCCGAGTAAGAACGAAGCCGTGTCCTCTGATTTCATCATCCACCATGCCTCATCGATTACAAGCAATCTCTTCTTAAGGACTTTCCTGATAGCATTCCATATATAGTGCGTCACGATGTACATTGCTACCGGCTTGAGCTCATCTTCCATATCTCGCAATGAAAACACGACGAATTTTTTGTTGATATCCACATTAGAAGGACGATTGATGAATCCCGACCATGTTCCCTTCGTATACTTCGTAAGTCGTTCTACGAGGGATTCTGCTCCTTCCATTCCTGCGAGCACTAGTTCAAAATCAGAAAGCAATGGAGGCTCGACGTTCCTGAAGTCTGATTCAGGAGAAATATCCTTGAGAGCGTAGGTTTCTGTAATCGCCCTGTCGATAATCGCATCTTCTTCCTGTGTAAGTCCTCCGAGCATGATTCGGAAGAGTCCTACAAGGTTGATGATGTTTGAGCGCAAGACGTCTGCAGCACTCTCATCTTCTCGAGGAATTGGAAGATCAAACGGGTTGATATGGTGCTCGGAGTTCAATGAAATATTGAAATATTTCCCTCCCGTCGCTTCTGCCATGTACTCGTATTCTTTTTCAGGATCGATGACAATGACTTCCGTATCGAACATGAGAGTTCGGAGGATTTCGAGCTTCGTGCAATAGGATTTTCCTGATCCAGCCTTTGCAAATGTTACGGAGTTATAATTTTCGAGGAGGAACCGGTCAAAAAGCACAAGAGACGAATTATGGCGATTGATTCCATAAAGGATTCCCTTATCTGACGTGAGGTCGAATGAGACGAATGGGAAAAGGCTCGAAAGCGGCGAAGAATTGAGCTTTGAATGCACCGCAAGCTGATCGTCTCCTATAGGAAGCACGCTCTTGTAACCGCTTTCCTGCTGGAAGAGAGCTGGCTTGAGGTAGACGAGCTTGGATTCAAGGATAGACTTCACTTCTGATTCTATCTTGTCGAGATCGGCACTGTTGTCCCCGAAAATTGTTATATAGACTCCAACATCGAAGATCTTCTCTTGCGCCTGCATGAGATTGTCTCGCAACCCCTCAAGATCCTGGTAGGCAGTATCAAGCATAGGGTCTCGGACAAGACCTTTGTCTTCCCTTTGCGAAATTTGGCTCTGTACCTCGGCCACCTTCTTTTGAAAATGACGGAGAATTTTTGCTGTATCTACGGGATGGATAAATATTGAAATATTAAAAATCTTGTCGAGGTTGATGATAGGCGCGAACCAACTTTCCGCAAGGAATCGAGGATAGGAAATAACAAAGAACGTACGAGCAACCTTTTCTCCAAGATTGATTTCTTTCGGGCTTATTTTGAGGGCAGAAGGTGCAATGACGTCTTTCAGCTCAAGAACACCCGCCTCATAAATTTCCTGAGGCATGAGTGAAATAATCGGCGCAACTTCTTGTTTTTTTCCTAATAATTTTGAAAAGATTCCCATATTAATTTATTTACTAGTTTATTTGGATGGGTTTCTCCGTTTCCCCAGGATTGAATATCTTATAATACAATTCTACCACCTCTTCGGTTCCGAGCTCCGCCACCCGTATTCCGCATCGCACCAAGCCTTGCTCTACGACGCCCACTCTCTGTTCAAGCTGGCTGCGATACTCCTCGAATTTCTGATTTTCAAGCAATGTATCCTTCTTTCCCTTTCTCATTATTGAGGAAATAGGGTTCTTACTTGCAGTAATCGTCGGGGGCACATAAGGGATGACGATGAAGAATCCCTTCGTCATGATATTGCTATTATCAACGAATGTCTTGATGAATTCTATGTATTCGCGAGTCTGGATCTTCATAAGCTCAGTCACCTGCTCTTTATACCTTTCTTCAAGGAGGGCTATGTAAGGCCGTATATCAAGTCGTTTCGATTGCACAAAGATTTGAATAGAGAAATCAAGAGAGTTAAGGAAGTTTTGGAACTGAGAAATAATAGCGTTCTGCTCGTCAGCCGACTTGAGCGCGAAGTTCAATGAGGAAGCGAGGATGATCGCTCGCATCGAACCGTCCTTGAGTATGACAATGCCATCCCGGATCTCCTGTATCGGTACGAACTCCTGCGTTGTTTTTGATGCGACGGTTGTTTGTGCCATAATTCTTCTTATTTTTGATTTTTATTGCTATACATGCTTTCCTTGATATCAAGGCTCCATGTCAGATCCTTGAGCTTGCTGTCCGAAATCTTCGGAACCATGATTCCCGCGTACTCTTTTGCCTCCTGGATGGCATTGTCGGCTTTTACATTCGGAACTTTCTTCCAAATGAAGAGCTTGGCTGACGTGTAATACTTGAATGCGGACTCTACGACGAGTATGAAAGGCTTGTTGTTGATCTTATAGAAAGCCAGCGCTGCTGAGAATGACATGACGATCAATATTGGAACGAATGAGATGAAAATTGACGGCAGAAGCTGGTAGAGTACGAAGGATAATCCGGCTCCTCCTGCCAAGTAAATGAACTGCTTCAATGTCAACGGCCCGAAGATTTTGTCCTCAACTTCGATGAATTGTGGAACTTGATAACGCATAACTCTAGTATATCATGCCCTTAGAACTGTTCCCTATACGGATCAGCTGTGTATGGCTTCTTTTCCTCAGCTTTCTTCTCAATCGGCTGCGCTTTCACTTCCCTCACTTCGATTTTTTCAGGAGTATTCACGTGCGTCGTCAAAAGATGGTCAATCATAGGTGTCGCTGGAAGTTCTGGCTTGTCTTCAATGCTCTTTAATAGGGCTTCCTTATCGATATTGTCCTCCTTATATTGCGGCGAAGCTGATAAAGGGTTTTTTTCGACAGTGAACTGCCCTGCCTTTTCAAGGCTTGCATTGTTCGGAACAGCAGGAGCTATAGGAAGATTTGCGGGAGGCGTCGGAATGGTTTCTACAGGCATTTCCTCCGTTTCTCCGCCTTCTTGCATCGTTCGCAATGAATTCTTTATCGAATTCAATATTTCATTATTAACATCTTCTGCAATGGACAGAGCTTCGTTTCTCGAAACATCGAGATTTCTTTGTATGTTATTCACATAGTCAACCGTAGGCTCGAGTCCAAGCATGACCAAGAGGGTTTCTGTCTGCAATGCCCCGTTCTGATCTATATGCAAGCCGTGCTTTTCTGCAATCGCGCTGAATTTACCTGCAAGATCATTGCTTCTGATGGCTTCCTTGATGTCTGCAGGAAGTTGTTGGTATCTATTTTTAATAATTTCTTGAATATCCATAATTATATATTAAGGTTTAGATTCTTTTTTATCACCCCCACCGTCTTTGCTGGCCAATGCATTCAATGCATCAAGCATTTTGTCATCATTTGATTTATTAAGTTCCTTTCTGATCGCATCCGCAGCATCCTTATTTGCTTTGTTTGTGAAGAATCCAGGCACTGTCTGTTCACCAAGATTTTGAGCAAAGGTATTTGATCTTAGATTTTTTGCTGCTTTCTTGAGACGTTCTAGTTCAGACGCCCGAGCTGCTGAAGCATCTTGTCCCATTTTTTCTTTAATTCTACCCTCTTCCGCTTCAAGACTTTTCAATTGTTTGAGGGCTAATTCTTGTGCTGCTGGACTGCCGCTTTCCAGTATTTTGTTGTACTTATCTTTTTGTTTTTTAATTTCATTTAATCTGTTTCCCAATTCAGCTTTCTGTTTGATTACTCTATTATCGAAGTTAGAAATTTCTCTAGTAACGTAATTGTTCGCTTCATCTTCTGAAGTCTTCAGTTTTTTGCCATAATCAACTCTTGCTTTCGAATAATCCTTAAATCTCTTATCATATCCTCCCTTCGTTCCTCCAAAGCTTCCGCCTGATACCTTGCCGAGCGTACTACTTGCGAGTATCGCCATATTAGGATTTCTAGTTGCAAAGTCGCTTTTTGCGATTCCGTCTGACATCGCCTTCGCTGCCCTTCCGAATCCGTGCTGGCCTGCGAAGCTCATGCCGCCTTTTACCCAATTTCCTGCCATATCCTTCACGCCATCCGCCCATTTCGGTGCGACTCCTCCCATTTTCAAAGCTGCTATAAGAGGAATGTTTATGAGAATGAGCGCAAGGACGAATTGGAAGATAAGTCCTGCATCGGCAAGCAATAAGCTGCTTCCTGAGCCGGTGGCAGCTGCGAGCTGGGCATCATTGAGGGCTTTGAAGAAGCCTGCCCCGCCGATGAATTTCATTGCCGCATAGAGCAGTACGAGATAGACCGGCATGAATGCGAGCTGACCGAAGAATCTATCGGAGTATTCCTTAGTATATTTGCCGACGCCGGGGAAAACTATCCCGAAGAGCAGCAATGGAGAAAATCCCATGATGAGTATAAGTATCGCGATTCTGACTACGAATGCCATAGCTGCGGCAAGGAAGCTCAGGCCAGCGATGATGAGCAGCATCGATCCGAGGACGGTATGGATGAGGATCATGAGAGTTGCGTTTCCAGTCTGGAGTATTCCTTGCTTATTGTGATATAGCGTTGGTATCTTGAGGCCAGCCATGAAGATGTCGGAAATACCGCCGTCCCTGAAGGATGCGCTCAATAGTGTTCCCATGTTGTCCTTTGTGAGGTTCACATTCTGGGAATTAGGGGTCATCGCCCTATAGAACTGGAGGGATACAAGATTGGACGCGTCTATGAGGATTTTGGTGAAGAAAAGACTGAAATTGATGAGCAAGCCGGCAATGATGACTTTGCCGATTATATTCTTCACATTAGGGCCGCCCATATCGAGGATAGTTAAAATCGAAGCATAGAGAAGGCCAAAGATTATAAATATGCTTGAGAGATTCCTGATGACAACCCAGACCTCCTTTATGGCAGGAGTCGCCTCATAGAGGGCCGCTATGTTCAAGGTCAATATGATTGCCATGTTGAGGGCAACGCCGCAGAGTGCTGTGAAATAGCTGATGACGTTGAGTATCGATTCGCTTACGATCGAAGCTATGTCCAATACACATTCATAGATTTCTATCCCTGTGAGAGGATTGCAACCGTCAGCTTGTACAGGTTGCGGCATCACAACAGTCCCTATCACCATAAGGATCAATAGAATCGGAAGGATTTTGATAAGGATTTTCTTCATGCGTTAATTAATTCCTTGTACTTCTCTCTGGCGGAGGGAATGCCTGGCATTCCAAGACTGCTGTTTTTGCCTTATTAGCTAAGGTTTGAGTTTCGGTTTTAAGCTTCGTAGTTTCATCCAAAGCATCCTGAATGTCTTTTTCATTGATAAGAGTTCTGATCAATATTCCGAATTCTTGGGCTATAGCATTGATTGCCATCAGCGTTTTTGCATTTGTTGCATTTGCTTTCATCGTGATAAGCCTGTTGTACTTGTCACTGGCGACTTTGTAGTCGAGCTCGATTTTAGCGTAAAGGTTTCCGAACGTGCTTGAGGCAAGCTCCGTGTTTATGGTGGCTATCCGTGCATTTCCGAGAGCAATCTGAGTAGAAGTCAATGGGGGCTGGGAACCGCTGATTTTGGACAAATAACAATCCTTAGCTGTGTCGTATGTCGTCTTTATGTCCAGCACTACCCTGTATCCTTCCTCCTTATTCTTCAAATATCTTCTGGTTATTTCAATCTCCTTATCTACATTTCTGAGAATCTCATTTCTTGTGGCATTAATCTGAGGATTATTTTCATCATTCAGGCTGCTGACAACGCTATCGAGGTATGATTTTCCATTCGAGCCCCTATCACTCACCCCAGCCAAGCCCTGCTGAAGAACCTGCGTTGCCAATTGCGCGAACAAGGCATTTATGATTTCCCCGATCTCATCAGCAAGCCCGAGCTTTTCTACGGGAATATCAAGCTGTTTCTGAAGCATTCCCGCAATTGCAGAGCCCGGAGTCACGATTTCACAAACCTCTTCTCCTGCCGTTGGTCCCGTGTCGCCGCTATCGTCTATTATGGTGGTGCCTGCCGTCGGACCAGTATCTCCCGTATCATCATCAACCTTTGTCACCCTATGACAAACTCTCTTTGAAAGAAAACCCCTTCCTTGATTCAACTCTTCTTTTTGCTGGAGCTGCTTTGAAGCTACGCGGAATGAAAGATCGCTGTCCGCCTGGATATATGCGCCGTAGATATTGTTCTGAGGTTCTGTAGTGAGGGAAACGAATGCTGGCCAGCCACCCTGCTTGAAATCTCCCGAAGTGAATCCATTGATTGAAGCGTTCTCTACTGCATTTTTTGAATTTGCAATGATGGTTCCGAGCGTACAGGCATATCTTTGCTGTAATCTCGGATGGTATTTGAAGGAAAGAGCGATTCGAAGATCGATGCTGAAAGGTGAACAGAGCTCTGCAAGATCCCCACTGATGAACGCACCAGTTGCTTGGTCAGCTAAATCAAGGAAGAATGCTCCAGGATTCTGAATAAATGAAGGACTCCCTTCAAAGCCGGAGTTTATCCAATTGACGATTGAGTTCGTCATCTGCTGGAGGAGCATTTCTGACATGACGCTCACGAGAGGGTCAAGGACATATTCCTTATAATTATCAGAATATGCCAATGCCTGGCTTGTATAATCCGAAATTGTAGACAACGCATTCTGTACTAGGTTGGGTATATCGAAGACTGCCCATTGAGCCTCTGCTTTCTTCGGGTGCAGGGAAAAAGAGACTATGAGCGTGAGCATTAGGATTGCAGACGATATTTTTTTATATGAAAAATTCTTCATTTTTTAATTTAATGGAATAAAAAGAACCCCTGGTTCGGAAGGACTGTATGCTATGCCAAGATACATCAAATAGCTTTTTATGGCTGTCATCGCACGGATTACCTTATCGCTGGCGCTGAGATACTGTGTTGTCGCCTGTAATCCGACAATCGGATCAACAGCCGATTTCCTGAAAGATTGGGTAACGAATAATGCTGAGTTCATGCCATTGAGCAGATCCAAGTGCATTGTTGAGACTATTTGGGGGGACTCAACAGCTAAAAGCGCATTTACGATGTTCCTATAGCTCTCGATGACCGGATCCAATTCTTCAAGGATTTTTGGATCATTCTTTTCCGAAGCATCTTTCACTATGATTCCCTCATTCCTTGAAACAATGGCAAATTTTTTGAAAACCGTAGCAATCTCATTGCCATATTTTTTAATTGATTCCGTGCTGTTATCCATCTTAACTTTTATCTCTGACGTGAGGTAAGGCTTTGCTTCATTAAGCTGTATTCCATTGACTGTTCTTTCGACGAGTTCTTGCTGACTGTACTGATCTCCAGAAAGGCCGACTTGGCGCAATTCTAAGTAACGGGCGAAGAATTCCCTACTCACAAGGTCGATAGGCTCAAGTTTCTCAGTAGTTTTCGTGACATCTTTGGTTACTGTGGCAGCTGATTTAATATTCCCTTTGCTTTTCGCATCCCTCGGATCTGATCCAAGCAGGATTTCTTCCCAATCCTTCAATCCGTCATTGTCCGTGTCAGCATCCTGAGCAGACCTATCGACAGAGCTTACGATTTCTGGCGCTACATAGACGTTTTCTGCCTGTTTATTCCTGTATTCGGCAAACACAAAACTTCCTCCGACAAGAAGGATTGCTACAAAAATGAACACAATGTTTTTGCCTAGTTTCACTGGGGCAGTATTTTGGATACTGCAGAAATTATATCAAGATACCTGGCTATCTCCTACGATTTTTTTCCACACTTCAAGCGGCATATTCTCCGCGCGAAGGTCTTTTGCCAGTTTCTCCCTTTCCCATATCGTTTCCAGCGTCGATTTCAGTATTTTTTCCTCCAAATTCCGTATGACAACCTTTCTTTTATGTGCAAAACCCGCCTTAAGCACTTCAAAGAAGCGCTTCTCATCGATTTTTTCAAAAAAGACCTTTGAAATATTGCTTACCATGAGAACTGCTGAATCTACATTAGGCATCGGCCTGAAAAACTTGCGTGGAACCGAGCAAATGTACTTAGGATTTCCATATGCTTTGACCGAAATCGAAAGGATGCTTTCTTTCATATCGACTATCCTCTTCGCAACCTCCTTTTGGAGCATGACTACCATCCGTGCCGGAGGATTTTTTGATTCAAGGAATTTTCTCATGAACTCTCCGGTGATGTAGTAAGGAATGTTGGCGATAAGCGCATAGCCACTCTTCAATTCTTCATGATTGTTTTCATTGAATTCTAGAATGTCAGCATGAATGAGTTTTAATTTTCCGGCTGCTATTTCGTTTGAGAACTTTTCCTGAAGAAAAGGAATTGCCCGATCATCTTTTTCAATCGCAAGCACTCGCGCTCCTGCTTCAAGAAGCTTCGAGGTGAGAGCCCCCTTCCCTGGTCCGACTTCGAGCACGATGCTTTCAGCGGAAACTTCTCCCGCATGTATCATTGCGGAAATAACCTGCGGAGCGTGCAGGAAGTTCTGGCCTAGGGATTTTTTTGCGATGAAACTCATTTTTTTAAAAATCTATAAAGATTGCCTTCACTCCTCGTGGAGCACCTTCGTCACCCTTCGATTCGAGATGCTCGTCGCCGATATCGGAAATGAAATTCGACGGAGTGTTCACTTTTTGCGCGCCATAGATGGTCCGAAGCTGTGCGTAGCTCAAGAATACTTTTTTTCGTGCGCGCGTTATTGCTACATAGAACAATCTCCTCTCCTCTTCTGACTGCGCTTCGCTTTTATTTTCCTCTCCCATTCTCTGATGAGGGAACAGATCCTCCTCAAGTCCGGCGATGAAAACGTAATCGAATTCAAGTCCCTTTGAAGCGTGCACTGTCATGAGCTTAACAGCATCGTGATCTTTTTCAAGCTCATCCTGATCTGTCGCAAGAGCCGCATTCTCCAAGAGTTTTTCGATCGCCTCCCCAGTCGGAAGAGCATCGTACTGGGACGCAACAGTGACCAATTCCCTAAGGTTTTCAAGCTTTTCCTGCTCTTCTGGCCCCCCGTTTCGATATACGGTCTCCATCCCTGTTTCTTTGATAATATACTTAATTAAATTCGACGGAGTCTCTTTCAATGCCACTGCTTTTATCTTTTCAAGCAGGTGCAAGAATTGCGCAACTTTGTTTTTCAGTGCTGGTCCGAGAGTATTTTCTTGCCCTGTAACCACCTTGAGCATGGTCGCCTTCCCTATTCCCCGCGGTGGAACGTTCACAATCCTCACCATGTCATTTGTGCTTTCCCTGTTGAGCGAAGCCTTGATGAATGAGAGCACATCCTTGACTTCTTTTCTCTCGAAGAATTTCACGCCGAGCACTTGATATGGAATATTCTTATTCAGGAAGGCTTCTTCCAGAGCACGTGACTGAAAGTTTGCACGATACAGAACAGCAATCTCTCTCGCGTTCGTTCCATCCGAAATAAGCTTTCGTGCCTCGTCTGCAATCATGCGAGCCTCTTCTTGTTCCGTATATGAGATGAGAAGCTCGATTTTCTCTCCCTCGGAATTCTTCGTGAAAAGATTCTTCTCACGGCGCATTAGGTTTTTCTTGATGACGTTGTTTGCTGCTGCAAGGATGGTCTGTGTCGATCGATAATTTTCCTCGAGCGTAATGACTTTCGTCTCGGGATATTCTTTTTCGAAATTCAAAATATTTTCTATGTCCGCACCTCTCCAGCTGTAGATGTTTTGATCGACATCTCCAACGACGCAGATGTTCCGATGCGCTTCTGCGAGCAGTGACGCGATCTCGTACTGCACCCTGTTCGTGTCCTGATACTCATCGATATGGATGTAATTCCAAATCGTGCTGTAACGCCTCTTCACCTCAGGATGCATTTTTAGAAGCATCGCGGTCTTCAGAAGCAGGTCATCGAAGTCGAGTGATTTTTCCTTTGCAAGCGTCGCTTCATATTTTTCCCAGACCTGCGCGACTATCTTTTGAAAATATTCCTTCTGCTTGTTCTTGTAAGTTGCCAAAGTGATACCGTCACCCTTTTCACGTGAGATGACATTTAGAATGGTCCCTGGTTCATATTGCTTGGGATCAAGAGAAAGCGCTTCCAGGGCATCCTTGATCGCCCTTTTTGAATCCCCACGGTCATAAATCGTGAAATGACGAGAAATTCCTAGTAATGCGCTGTTTTCCTTGATGATATGCACCCCAAGCGAATGAAATGTGCTGACAAAAGGCCTTTCATTGAAGGAGATTGGTATATTGAGGGTCTTATCAGTCTCAATAAGGTGAAAGACACGCTCCCTCATCTCTTTTGCAGCTTTGTTAGTGAAAGTGATGGCCAGTATCTTGGAAGGCTGGATCCCATTTTTAATCATATTAAGGATCCGGTGGGTTATGGTCTTGGTCTTCCCCGCCCCTGCGCCAGCTATGATCAAAAGAGGTCCTTCGAGAGTATCGACGGCTTCTTTTTGACGGATGTTGAGGCTGTTTTCTGACATGTGGAGACACTATACCACGGCCATGTTGCTTTATATAAAAAATAAATAAAATCAGACCATATTTCTGGGTTATATCAAGGACATTTATTGACATTTCTTATTCTTATTGTTGTAAATATCTTTTCCACAAAACCTATTGACTTATCAAACCCACTCCTATAGTCTTGATAGGTACCTTAAAAATAAAGATATAAAAATGGCTCAACAAAGCCATTTAATGAAACTGATGATACTCAAGAATCGTCTTAAATGACGAATAGATGCACTTGCCAAACGACTATTTTTATAATGAAATATTTACCCATATCCTCAGAAAAAATAATATCCTTTTTTAAAGCCGTCGCCCTAAAGCGCGTGCTTTTTTCTGTTCTTATTGTGGCTCTTTTTGCCCTCTATCCTCAGATTACCCACGCTGGTTTGCTCTCGTTCCTTTCTGAACTGACAGGCGATAAGGCTTCAGCCGATACCCTCGATGTTCCTACGGAAATTACTTCTCAAAACATGGCTTTGCTACAGGCAGCCGTCAATACTGATCCGAACCCGAATAAGTCTGAAGAATACACTCCTCCCGTTCTTGGAAACGCTTTGGTAGCTGAAATAGGCCCGCAAGGAACTGTTACAGAGGTTGAAAGCCGAATTTCTTCGCAAATCAGCCTTTACACTGTTCGTGCGGGAGATAACCTATCTATAATCGCCGATATGTTCGGCGTTTCGGTCAATACCATCATCTGGGCAAACGAATTGGGAAAGAACCCCGTTCTCCAGGAAGGACAGACGCTCGTTATCCTTCCTATTTCAGGCCTCAAATATAGCGTGAAGAAAGGAGATACCATCAAGGGAATCGTTTTGAGGCATAAGGCCAACCTTGAAGAAGTTCTGCAGTATAACGACCTTACCCTCGCTTCTATTCTAGGCGTTGGTGATATCATCGTCATTCCTGATGCTGAACCGACTATAGTGACGACTTCAAAGCTCGCAGCTTCGCGAACCACCCCTATTGTTCATGATGCAAATGGTCCTGCGTACCCTGGCTACTATATCCGCCCTATTCTTGGGGGAAGCAAATCACAAGGCCTTCATGGATATAATGCAGTTGACCTTGCCGCTCCAAGCGGAACTACTATCCGCGCATCAGCAGCGGGTACTGTGATCGCAAGCATCAGCAATGGCGCATGGAATGGAGGATATGGAAACTACGTCATCGTCTCGCATGCGAATGGCACTCAGACGCTTTATGCTCACAACTCCCAGAATCTTATTCAGCTTGGAGATACGGTAGAACAGGGTCAGCCTATCGCCAAAGTCGGTAACACCGGAAAGTCCACAGGTTCTCATCTCCACTTCGAAATCCGAGGCGCGAAGAATCCTTTCTAATAGCTCTTAATTTTTCTAAAAGTTTTTCTGCCGGTATTGCAATGCTTCCAAAACGTGATTTTTATTTATTTTTCCTATCCGCTCGAGGTCAGCAATCGTCTGCGCAAGCTTTATAATGCGATGATATGCGCGTGCTGACAACCCCAAGCGCTCTGCAGAAGCTTTCAAAATATCCCGAACTTCTTTTTCAATCACGATGCACTTCTCGATATCCGATACGCTCATCTCGCTATTATATTTCTTTTTCTTTATTCCAGATTTTTGAAACCTTTTCTTCTGTACCAATCGCGCCTTCTCGACCCTTTTTCTGATTATTGAAGAATCTTCCGTATGCCGCGAACTTTCAGCCAGAGCTTCATATTCTATTTTTGAAACTGAAACCCACATATCGATCCGGTCGACTATCGGCCCCGAAATCCTTTTATTATAATTGCTTATATCACGAATGCTGCACGTGCAACCCTTTTCTTTTCCGTATCCGCATGGGCACGGATTCATCGAGGCGATCACTATGCACTGGGCTGGAAAAGTCAAAGTCCCTTTTGCCCGCGAAATGGTGATCGAGTGATCCTCCAAAGGCTGGCGCAGGGCCTCGATTACTTTCTTATCGAATTCAGGAAATTCATCCAAGAACAGAACTCCCCGGTGCGCTAGAGTTATTTCTCCAGGTTTAGGAACCGATCCTCCTCCGACAAGTGATGCGTGCGACGAAGTATGATGAGGCGAACGGAAAGGCGGCTTGGTGATGAAAGGCTTTTCAAGTATCCGTGCTACGGAATGAATGCCGGTGACTTCCAATGTCTCGTCATAGTCGAGAGCAGGCAGGATGCTCTGGAAGGCTTTTGCGAGCATGGTCTTTCCTGTTCCCGGAGGTCCGTACATAGCGATATTGTGCCCGCCTGCGGCTGCAATTTCAAGAGCTCTCTTGGCAGTTTCCTGTCCACGAATTACATTGAAGTTATTTTCAAATGCGTCTGCAGATTTCTTTATTCTTGTCATTCGCTGCTTGCTGATCCCGGTGTTCTTCAAGCCGGTCAAATGACTGATCACCTGATTCAAATTCTTGACCGGATAAATCCTTATGCCTTTCACAAGCCCGGCTTCCTCAGCGTTTTCTTCTGGAACGAATAGTTCATCGAATCCATGATGAACCGCTCCTCGAGTCAATGGCAGCACCCCGCTTACTTTCTTGACCTCTCCTTCCAGCGAAAGTTCTCCGAGAAAAATCTTTTTTTCGGGGTCAAAGCAGACATCTCCGCTTGCCGAGAGATATGCCATCGCCATTCCCAAGTCAAAAGACGTCCCCTCCTTGCGGATGTCCGCTGGGGCGAGAGAAATTACCACCTTCTGATTCTTCTGTTTCGGCGAGGTGTAGCCGCTGTTCTTTATTGCAGCAGAAATCCGATCCTTTGCTTCATCAACAGCCTTGTCTCCAAGCCCGACAACGGAAAAAGCATGAAGGCCGTTCGACAGATCAACCTCGATAGTTATAATGTGGGCGTTCAAGCCCGAAAGCTGCGCACTGAATATTTTTGATATGCTCATGCACATCACTCTACACCAGAGGGATGAAGGAAAACCTAAGAAAGTATGAAATGCTAATGAATTTCTCCAGAATTACTTGCCGTTCATGTGCTTGATAGAAGTCCGTGCAGAAGGATTGGCTTCAAGGCGTTCTCGTTCAATAGGCTCACCGGAAACCTCGCATATTCCGTAGCTGCCATCTTCGATTCGCTGGAGGGCTGATTTCACCTCGTTAAGCTGCGGTTCAAGCTGCTGCAATATTGCCTTGTTCTCTTCCAATTCTTCGATCTTGTCCGCGACTTCATTCTCGTCCGCGCTATCAACCTCTATCTTATTGGAGGTAGCGTCCCAATCATCTGGATTATCAGGATTCACTTTTCCTACGGTCGCCAATTCCTCCTCAAGCAGAGTCTTTTCCTTGAGTAATTTATCCTTGAAATACTGTATGTCTTTCTTATTCATATGGCTTAATACTAGCGTACAAATGTCTGTTTTTCAATGCGGTCAAGGAGAGAGCTGATCGTCGATTCGGAAGTCCCTATGACTATGGTTTTTTCATCGATGAAGGTATATAGGAAAAGCATTTCGCCCCTTTGGCTGATGAATTCTCTCACATCCCGGTTCCTGATGATCTTGTCTTCGTATGACCCTCGAATATTGAAAAATGTGGCAATGGACGTAGTGCTCAAGGCGTCATCAGCACGCGCCCTTTCCCTATACCCTAGGATGTTGGCGAGCTCCTCTTGCATGGAAGTTTCCCATTGAAGCATTCCGGCGAATGCATTCTGAAAAAAATCAGTGGTGAATACCATGAAGGGAAAGCGCTGTTCGTTCGATTCGTAAACTCCCAGCATCCATCGGTCGGTCAATGACCTCTCAAGGATATCTGGCATATCGAATTCCATCGTATTTACGAAGTGCGATCCAGTGACACGAAGCGTTGTCGATCCCATCGTCGTGACGGGAATGAGCTCAAGAACTTTTTCCGGGCCGATTTCGTATTTTGAAAATTCTCCTGAAAGCAAAGCCGTCAGCTGCTCCCTGTTCAATGAATTCGTTGCAACAGTTTTCTGGATGTCGGGCATTATGACGCTTGAAATTTTTATGACGGGCGCGGCAGCTTCGTCAGGAACGAGCGGGCTCTGAAGATACAGATAATAGGCTCCAGCGAGTCCTGCGCCGACAAAGACAAAACTTATGATTATGAGGAGCAGCTTTTTTCCTGCCTGCGAAGGCGGCCTGTTTGAAATCGATTCCGAACCCGTTTCTCTCTTTTTTTCCGCGACCACCATGTTCATGACAGAGGATTTCTTGCGCGCAAGAGCATCAGCCACATCGCTTTCATAGGTGCGAATTGGTCTCTGTGACGTCCCGTCATTCTTGAATTGCGCGTGCTGCTTGTTTTCCGGTTCTACCTGATTGTCGAGCACGTGAAGCGGCTGTTTCTGCATTCCTGCGGAGTTTTGAGGGAGAATCGAAGCTATTTCTTCTTTGAGCTTGTCTGGATTCATTCGCCTCATTATAACACAAACAGCTTTATCTCCTTGGTTTAAAGTCTTTTATTAGGGTTTCTATGACTGCCTTGGCTTTCTCTGCTGTATTGTTTTTTCCTGTTATAAAAACTGATCCATCATCTTCAATGGTTATGTCTTCGACCCCAGTCTTTTCCTTTATCTCTTTGATAGTTTTTCCTCCTGAACCGATAATGAAGCCGATCTGCTCCTGCTTGATGGTAAGCGTGATTATTTTCGGTGCCTTCGGAGAAATATCCTTCCTTGGTGCGGCGATTTCCCTTTCTATAAGATCAAGAATAGTCATACGGGCGGCCTTCGCCTTTTCAAATGCTTCTTTGAGGATTTCAAGAGGAATTCCATCAACTTTTACGTCCATCTGGATTGCCGTGATTCCCTGTCGTGTTCCTGCGACCTTAAAATCCATATCGCCATGATGATCTTCTGGTCCTTGTATATCTGTAAGTACTTTGTATTCATATTTCTTTTTTCCAAAGAGCTTGCCGAGCATTCCAGATTTCGCTTCGCGCATCATGAGTCCAGATGCGATGCCAGCTACGGGAGCTTTAATTGGAACTCCTGCGTCCATGAGAGCGAGTGTTGATCCGCAGACAGAACCCATAGAAGTTGATCCATTTGATGAAAATGCTTCAGAAACAATTCTGATCGTGTATGGAAATGATGCTCGGGATGGAATTACTGGAAGAAGAGCCTTCTCTGCGAGTGCCCCATGACCAATCATTCTTCGGTTCGTTCCGCCGATGCGTCCTGTTTCTCCAGTTGAAAATGGTGGAAAATTGTAATGATGCATGAATCTCTTTGCACCGGATATTTCCATTCCATCTACATCTTGTGCGTCACTTGGTCCTCCGAGTGTTAGAGCTGAAAGTATATGAGTCGCTCCTCGATAAAAGATTCCAGAGCCGTGAAGGATTGGTGAAATTCCTCCCGCTTTCACATAGAGTGGCCGTATCTCATCCATCTTTCGTCCATCTGCTCGCTTGTCGTTCTCAATTGCTTCTGTATGTAGCAATTGATTGATTTCTTCGTCTAGAAGCTCTTCTGCAAGTGCTAGGTTACCTTCAGGAATCTTTTCTTTAAATAACTTTTTCCAAATAGCTGCAATCTCCCCCATTCTCTCTTTATCTGCAAATACGTAATTTTTGAGCTTAGGCGCAATTTCAGCGTCGAAGAGCTCTTTGGTTCCTTCTGTAAGTTTTGGTTTTTCTATAACATTTTTTTCTTTTCCGATTTCCTTGATTATGCTTTCTTGCCATGCCTGTATCTTTTCGATTTCTTCACTTGCCATTGCAAGAGCTTTGTTGACCTCTTCCTCTGGAACTTCTTTTCCTTCTACTTCGATCATGTTTATGAGCCCATCCTTTCCGCAAGCAACAAGGTTAAAAGAGATTCCGACTTCTGCACGCTGCTTGTAGTTCGGATTTACATGGAATCCTTCGTTTTTTGCAATTCGAATAGCAGAAACAGGTCCGTTCCAAGGGATATTTGAAGTTCCAAGTGCGAGCGAAGCCGCAATTACCGAAATGATGTCAGGATCATCCTCGTCGATTGAGAGTACTGTAAGCACTACCTGTACTTCGTGGCGGATGTGTTTATCAAAAAGAGGTCGAATGGTGCGATCTACGATTCTTCCAGAAAGGATTGCTTCGTCTGTTGGCCGCCCTTCCCTTCGGATGAATCTGCTACCAAGTATTTTTCCTGAAGCATAGAATCTTTCCTCGTAATCCACCGTGAGCGGAAAAAAGTCTTCGCTTTTAGGCTCTTTGCCGATGACTGCAGTGGCGAGTACCACTGTGTTACCGTATCGCATCATGACCGAACCATTTGCCTGCTCTGCTAAATCGTTGAATTCTGCAATGAGAGTCTTACCGCCGACTTCAAGGGAAAATTGTTTGGAGTTCATGCTCCCTATTCTACTCCTGTCCCGACAAATCTGCTATATCGTCCGCTACTGTACCGAGAGTTGCGTCTTTCGGACCGCGTCGCTTGAACATTCCCCTTCCAGGGCGTCCATTTGGTCGATTGCTGTTTCCAGCTTTCGCTGCGAATCGATTGCCTATGAGATATTTGCTGACATTTTCATCTAGATCATAGAAATCGTCTACGACTTCTCGGAGCTTTGTTGATGTTGATTTTCCAAATGATACAACCTCTACTTGGCAGCCTTGATTGACCTGCAAGTATTCTACGAGAGGCGCGAAGTCGCCATCCCCTGTTACGAGAATGACTGCATCGAGCTTTGGTGCGAGCTTTACAGCATCGATAGCCATGCCGACATCCCAGTCTGCTTTCTTTGCTCCGCTGCCGAAGATCTGGAGATCCTTGGTTTTTGTTTCGATTCCCATCTTCGTGAGCGCCTCGAAAAAGGCTTTCTCATCGCCTGCTTCCGTCGTGATGACGTATGCGACCGCACGGATGATGGATCGCTCCCCCACCGCATCTTTCACTATCTGGCCGAAATTGACCTTTGAGTGATAGAGATTCTTTGCACTATGATAAATGTTTTGCGTATCGATGAATACACCGACTCGCTGTTCCTTATGTTTGATTACTGACATATAAAATTACTAACTAAAATTATTAAAATTGCTAAACCTATTAAAAATGAAAACGAAACCAATTATTAAAAATAACTGACGACAAGAGAAATTATATCACGAAACGAGAGTGGCTATTACTTAACCTTAAGTTCGAGCTTCTTTGCGATGCTATTGTAGCGCTTAGGATGCTTCTTCTTGAGATAGTTCATATGAGACTGTCGATCGGCAACCATGGCGAGGAGTCCTCGTCGTGAGTGATTGTCTTTCTTGTGTTTCTTCAAATGACCTGCCAATTCGTCGATTCGCTTTGTCAAAATTGAAATCTGAACCTCTGGAGAACCAGTGTCCTTGTCGTGGATTGCCACGTTCTTGATGATATTTGACTTCTGTCGTGTCGTTAACATTGTGCAGATATACTAGCACGAATGGCTTTAAAGCGCAAGTTTGGGTACAAAAGTGCTCCCAACCTTCTCCCTATCGCTTCATAGACGAGGGGTGTGGAAAGTTGGGAGCAAGGCCGTTCGCCGCCGTCAGACCGAATCAGTGGGGCAAATCGCGCCGGGGACAAAGCCGGTGAAGGCGGAATTCTTAAATGTCATGAGCTTGCAAATGCAGTGGCTCGGAGGAGCGTTGATGCGGGTCATGTCGGACCTTTCTGGCTGTGCACGCTGTAATTTATCGTTAGTCTCTTCCCTTGCGAGAAAACAAGACTAACCGTCACAAATCTCAGTGGAGTACACCTGGGGACAGCATAGCATACCTAGTTTTTTTGTCAAGTATCTCTAAAAAATCAAACAAAAGGTATACTTTACCCATGTCGCAAAATCTTTTGAGCCTTAAGACCGAATTTCTCCAATATGTTGAGATAGAGAAGGGCCGTAGCCTCAATACAGTTCGCAATTATGACCAGTATCTGACTCGTTTTTTGGACTATACGAAACTTAAGGATCCCAAGGGAATCACTGATAATGTGGTGCGGGATTTCAGAATATGGCTCAACAGACAGGAAGCAAAGAAAGAAAAGGGCATGTCAGCCACGACGCTTAAGAAGCGAACTCAGAATTACTACCTCATTGCATTACGTGCTTTTCTAAAGTATTTAGCGAGGCAGAATATAGCTTCTCTAGCACCTGATCGGATAGAGCTTGCGAAAGTGCCAGAAAGAACCATAGATCTTATAACTATTGAGGAATTGAGCCGGCTTTTGGCAGCTCCGGACACTTCTGAATTGAGAGGATTGAGGGATAAGGCCATGCTAGAGCTCTTTTTTTCGACTGGATTGCGTGTTTCGGAGCTTTGTTCCCTGCCAAGAGACATAAACCTCAAGCTCGATGAACTTTCTGTTCGAGGAAAAGGCGAAAAAGTGAGAGTCGTCTTCATTTCTGATGATGCCAGAATTGCCGTTCAAAAGTATTTAGACAAGCGGGATGATATGGATGATGCCCTATTTGTGCAAATCGCAGGTAAAAATGAAAAACTGATGAAAAATAGAGATTCTATGAGACTCACCTCTCGGTCAGTTGAGAGAATCATCAAGCACTATGCCATAAAGTCAGGAATTTCAAAAAAGGTGACGCCCCACGTCATCCGCCACTCTTTCGCAACGGATCTGTTGAGAAATGGTGCAGATCTTCGCTCTGTCCAGATGCTTCTTGGCCATGCAAATATCAACACAACCCAGATTTATACACATGTTACTGACAGCGAACTCAAAAAAGTCCACAAGAAGTTTCACAGGAAGAGCGAATAAAAAAGCCGGCGTTTGCTTGCCAGCTTGCTCAAAAATACCGATTACTTCTTCTTTTTCTTCGCGCTCTCGTCTGCCCCGGTAATAACCTCGAGGAAATACGATGTAATAGCGAGTTGGCCATTTGACATGTGGACTATGAGCCAGTAATCTCGGGGCCGCGTTTTCCAGCCTCCGACGATAAGAGCATCATCAAACCAAGGACACAAGAGGCCGAAAAGCTGTTCCTCGGGAGGTATGCACTTCTTTTGACAAAACGATACGAACTCATGGAGGTGAAATGGCTGCCATCTGCCGATTTCCTTGAAGAACTCAACCAATCGGCGAGCGGATACCTCCACCTCGCATTTTCCAAGTCGTATCGCATGCATCTGGGCATCAGTGACTTCCTGCGGAGTTAATTTGGTAACCTCACAGGCTATTAAGGGACCAGTGATAATCAATAATTTATTTTTTCTTTTCACAAACACCTTTCTTTTTGCTGATTTGAGTTTAGACCTTTTAGCTTTATTGTCAATGTAATTCTTGACATGATTAAACTCAATTTTTAATTTACTGAAAAACTGCTATTATTCCCATATGAAAATCATCTCATGGAACGTTAATGGCATCCGGGCTGTCATAAAGAAAGGCTCATTTCAGTCATTTATGGTCGAACACAAGCCTGATATCCTCTGTTTGCAGGAAACTAAAGCGGAAAAAGGCCAAGCAGTCATAGATTTGCCAGAATATAAAGAATATTGGAATTCTGCTGTGAAAAAGGGCTATTCAGGTACGGCTATTTTTACAAAAGTAGAGCCAATTTCGGTAATCAACGGCTTCCCCGCCGGTATAATCAAGAAATATGGCCTAAAGGCTGATGATTATGGTGATCCAACGACTGAAGGCCGTGTAATTGCAGCTGAATTCAAGGATTTTTACATAGTTACAGTCTATACGCCCAACGCGAAGGATGATTTGAGCCGTATTCCCCTTCGACACAAGCAATGGGACCCTGCTTTCCTAGCATATTGCAAAAAACTAGAAAAAAAGAAGCCGGTCATCTTCTGCGGCGATTTGAATGTTGCGCATACTCCCGATGATCTTGCTCGACCAAAAGAAAATGTCGGACTTAAAGGATTTACGAACGAAGAGCGAGAAGGATTTCAAAATTTTATTGATCAAGGATTCGTAGATACATTCAGGATTTTCACGAAAGGAAATGGTCATTATACGTGGTGGTCTCACTTTGCAAATGCACGAGAGCGAAATGTCGGCTGGAGAATCGATTACTTTTTAACTTCAGCTGCGCTTGTGCCAAAAATCAAATCTGCCCTTATTCTACCTAACGTAATGGGATCTGACCACTGCCCTGTCGAGCTTGTCCTTAAGTAATTTTTCGACTGTCTTTTATAAAGGACAAAAAGAAAATTAAGTTATCCACATATTTGCTGTTAGTGTCCTTTACGTGTCTTTTATACGTTGCTATACTAATCCCAGATGAATGAAGTTTTTAACCGAGGATTAACTTTCGTTCCATGCTCTTCGTTAAAATATAAGGGGTAGTAGTAAGCTCTTTTTTTAGAAATTCATCTACGAAGAGAAGCATCCCTTCTTTAGCTTAATCTTGAGTCACTGCATGAGACTTTTTTGAACATTTTTTAGCCAAACCTGTCGGTAAGGCATTATTTATTAAAAGATCTCGCAAAGCTCCATTTTGTTGAAGTTGTAGGACAGTTTCGCTGGGTCTCGCTTGGATTTGTGAATCCAACACATAGGCCCCTTCGATCTCTTTTGAATTTCACACAACAGCCGTAGTATATAGTTTGTTCGGTAAACTCAGTTCTAACCTTGAGAGTGCCGCACGCACTAAATATGCGGTTGTTTCCGTATATAGATAGATTAAATGGCTCAATTGAGCCATTTAAGAGCCGTTTCACATGAAATCATGCCTTCCAGAGATAGTAATGTTACTTATGAAACATGATATTTCTTTCGTATTTCCTCGACATTTTCGCTCTCCGCTTCCTCTCTCTTCAATTTCCCTTGTTTCCCAAGAGCTTCCAGTTCCTTTTCAGGCAAATTAATGAGTTCCTTAGCCTTATTTTCTAGATATTCTTCGGTGTTTAGCTTCGGATTCTCCAGTACTTCCTCGAGCAAAGCATGAAGAACAGAGCCAATTTTAGGGCCTGACGTTGCATGTGTAACCTCCATAATACGCTTGCCATCGATTTTAAGCATATTTACAGATATAGGATCACGAAGAGCCTCTTCAACCATCGATTTGTATTTTCTTAGGCGATAAGGATTTTCTTTAGGACGCCCCGTTCCTATGCGGTCACAGATGCGTATATTCATAAGATCCCAGATATTGTCTCGTCCTACATTTGCAATCATCCTTCGTACTGCAGATAGCGTAATAGTCTCTGTATCAGAGAAGAACATATGCCAACGGATCATTTTTACGACCTTTTCAATAGTTTTTACGGGAAACTTCATTCTTTCAAGTATCTTCTTTGTTACACGTGAACCAACCACTTCATGGCCATAAAAGGTAATCTGATTTGTTTCATGTGAAATTCTTTTTGTTTCTGGTTTTGAGATGTCATGAAATAGGGCTGAAAGTCTTATCTCCAATGGCCACTCCTTATCCGCAGCATGTTGAAGCGTACGCAAAAGATGCTCCCAAACGTCGAATGCGTGTGCTTGATTCTGTCCAACACCCTTGGCTTCAAGCAGTTCGGGGACGATGTACTGAAGGAGACTGAGCCTATCAAGCAATTCTATGCCAACTTTAGGATTGTTGGACATAAGAATCCTTATGAATTCGTCTCGAATCCTCTCCATGGAAATTTTCCCAAGAAGCTTTCCATGGCTCAATATAGCCTTTTCCGTATCGATGTTAATCGTGAAACCTAATTCTGTAGCCAAACGAACAGCACGGATCATTCTTAAGGCATCTTCAGTGAATCGATCGTTAGGATCACCAACAGCCCTCACAGTTTTGTCCTTTATGTCCTTTAATCCATCAAACAAATCAACTATGTCTTTTATTGCACCGTTCGACAAGCTTACTGCGACCGCATTAATCGTGAAATCCCGACGCTTGAGGTCGTCAGCGATAGTTTCACTAAACCTCACCTCATCCGGGTGTCTGTGGTCAGTATAAGAGCTTTCAAGACGGTATGGCGTGACTTCTACAATCTTCAATTGCTCATCTTCGGCCGATTCATTTACGACGCCGACCGTTCCATAGGTATTTTCATAAAAGGTCTTCGGGAAGAGTGGAATGATCTGTTCCGGTGTTGCGTTAGTGGTGATATCCCAATCCTTTGGGGTTCGGCCAAGCAAAATATCCCGAGTACATCCACCCACAAGAAAAGCCTCGAAACCAGCTTTTTCAAGGGTTTCGACAATTTGCACTATTTCTTTGGGGATTACCTGATTTTTCATGGATTCATAGTAGCACCTATTTCTATTTTTTTCATTATTGTATATATGATATACTGTCATTCAACATGATATCTAGTATTCAAAATGTCAAAAAAGCCCGAGAATTGAGGCTTGAAGGGAAGTCGCTTTCAGAAATTTCAGAAAAGCTGAGTGTTTCTATTAGTACTCTGTCAGCATGGCTCAAGGATATAACCTTAAATGAGGCTCAACAGGATGCTTTAAGGGCGAGAGTCAAAAATAAGATAAGCAAAGGAAGAATGAACGCTTTGATTTCATTGAAATCGGCGCGAATCTTCAAGGAAAAGAGCATATATGAGCAAGCTGAAAAGGAATTTGAACGCTTGCATAAGGATCCATTCTTTATGCTCGGTTTAGCTTTGTATTGGTCAAGCGGCGCCAAGAAAGGTTGTTTTCAGTTCTCAAGTTCGGATCAAGGTATGAATTTCATTATGATGGACTGGATTAAAAAATATCTGAATCCTGATGAAAATCTTGTAAAACAAAGAAATTACAATGGTTATCGCAGGATAGATATTACAAGAATCGATGTATTGAGAAGGGTAATAGCTTGGCAAAAGCTATTAATACAGTATTATGGTAAGGTTATCAGTGCTTAAATATGCACCCGTAGTGAAATGGATATCATACCGGTCTTCGGAACCGTTGTTGGGGGTTCGAATCCCTCCGGGTGCACCAAGTTGGGAATAGGGATGTTTTGTTATATACTATTTCCAACAATGCGGGCATGGTTTAGTGGTAGAACACGTCCTTGCCAAGGACGAGACGGGAGTTCGATTCTCCCTGCCCGCACCACGAATGAGGTTGGATTGTCCTATCGTTAGTCCTTTTATTAGATGGCTCAAATACTCATCTTTTATTAAAAACTGTGGATAACTATGGGGACAGTGTTTATAAGACAGTGAAAATGTGGCTTATATTCGTGTCCTTTGACCTTTTACGTTATTCACATGACACACACGACTACTACAAGAGAAAAGGGGAATAAAGGCGAAGATATTGCATGTCACTATCTCCAAGATCGAGGCTTTTTCATCCAAGAACGCAATTATTTGAGAAAATGGGGAGAAATAGACATCATTGCAGTAAAGGACGATGTCTTACACTTTATTGAAGTGAAAAGCGTCATGCATTCAGGTCCCACAGGCTATCGTCCCGAAGAAAATGTTCATGATCTCAAGCAGAAAAAGCTGCGAAGAGTCATCCAGACGTATCTCAATGAAACAAAATACGACAAGGATGCAGAATTTCAATTTCACGTAATTTCAGTCATCCAAAACGGACCGGCAGGAAAACCTGAAGTTAAAATGTTAGAAAATCTTATTTTATGAGATTTTATAGAATTCTATAGAATTTTTGCTTCTGCTGTGCTAGTATGGTTAAGTTCAATCGAAAATCAAAGTCATCGGAGCGTGGTGTAACGGCTAACATTCCTGTTTTGGGAACAGGCGACTCCGGGTTCGAATCCCGGCGCTCCGACAAGTTAAGAAAAATGATATACTAATGGGCATGCTCAAGAAAACAGTAAATTATTTTGACAAGCTCGAAGACCGCACGCGTGGTCGACTCAGTAAGTTTCCTATCATCTATACCTTCATAGGTGGAATAGCGATTGTGCTTTTTTGGAGAGCTGTCTGGAATACTGCTGATATACTCCAATCCAAAGGCGGCATCCTAGGTTTCATCTTCTATGAACCAATAAACATGATCATAGTAGTCATCATCCTTCTGGTTAGCGGGCTTTTTGTATCGTATTTCATTGGAGATACCATTTTGATCTCAGGCTTGAAGCAACAGAAGAAGATTTATGAGAAAACAGAGAAGGAAGTGAAGGAGGAAGAGGCGACTCTCGGAGAAATAAAGACCGCACTCAACGAGATTAAAAGAGAGGTCGATGAGATAAAGGACACAGTTGAACATGATCACGTTGAGCAGGTTCAGACTGCCGAGGTTGTTGATGGCATCGTAAACAGTGGCAAAAATTAGGATTTCGTTCTACATATTGATATAATTGTAGTTGTATTACTATGATTAGTTCAAATGTATACTAAGGCGATAAAAGATAAAGCTATAAAATTAAGAAGAGAGGGGTTTTCATACTCATATATTTCTTCAGAGCTTTCTATTGCAAAAAGCACTTTAAGCTTATGGCTTAAGGATGTATCTTTTATTCCAAACGAATTAATCGTCAGTAAAATTAACGATAGTAATAGAAAGTTAATTCAAGCAAAAAGGACAGATAAAGTCGCTTCACTGATGCAAGCATCTGATTTTGCCGAAAGAAGTATTGGTAAGCTTTCAGAGAGGGATCTTTTTATTCTTGGAATTGGGGTTTATATAGGTGAAGGGAGCAAGATTGGCAATTTCATAAGAATCGCCAATTCTGATCCTAGGATCATAAAATTTTCGATTTCATGGTTGAAAAAGTCCTTTGGTCTAGGTAATTCAAATTTCAAGGTTAGGATTCACATGTATCCTGATAATGATGAGGGAGAGATACTGAAATTTTGGATGAAAGAGCTTAATCTTAAAAAAGATGCTTTCTATCCGTCCTCATTTGACCGCCGTACTAACAAGAAATTTAAAAACAAAGGAATGCTGCCATACGGCACAGCTCATCTATCTGTTGTAAGTAATGGTGATAAAAGCTTTGGAGTCTTGTTACATCGGAAGATTCTTGCTAGTATAGACTTTGTTCTTAAATAAAATGAATAAATGCGGGCATGGTTTAGTGGTAGAATGACACACTTCCAATGTGTAGACGGGAGTTCGATTCTCCCTGCCCGCACATGAAAACAGTATTGATAACAGGTATTAGCAGAGGAATAGGAAAGGCAGTAGCCCAGAAATTTTTGAATGAAGGATATTTTGTTATAGGCACTTCGATGACAGGTGAAGTTGATTTTGCTCATGAGAATCTAAAGGTGGTCCAACTTGATTTAACGAAAAGCGATAGCATCAGTGCTTGTGTCAGTTCAGTAGGGAATATTGATATCTTGATAAATAACGCTGGAGTGCTTCTTGATGGTGAAGAAACGATAGTTATTACTGATCTACTTCGTAAGACGCTTGAGGTCAATCTTATCGGGACAATAGATTTTACGGAAAAGCTTGTTTCAAAGATAAATAATGGAGGTCATATTGTAAATATTTCTTCGAGCGCAGGTTCGCTTGCTGAAATAGAGACAGAGAGCCATGCGAAAGGTTATTATCCTGCATATAAGATTTCAAAGGCATCATTGAACATGTATGCAAGGACGATCGCAATGAGATTGAAAGATATTAAGGTCTCGTCTGTTAATCCTGGTTGGGTAAAGACGGAGATGGGTGGGGAAGATGCACCGATTACTCCAGTGGAAGCAGCAGAGCATATTTTCAAGATAGCAACAGATGCAAATATAGAAACAGGGCAGTTTTGGTTTAAAGGGGAGAAGTATAAGTGGTAGTGAATTAAGACAATAAAACAAAAACCGCCCTAAGGCGGAATTTTGTTCAATAAGATCTCGAGCGAGTTCTTATTATGCGCTGCTCTATTTTACAGCGTCCTTCAAAGCCTTAGCGGCTCGGAACTTAGGAACCTTCATAGCTGGAACCTTGATAGCTTCTCCAGTTCGCGGATTTCGAGCTTCTCGTGCTGCTCGCTGCTTTACTGAGAAGATTCCAAGGCCTGCAATTGAAACTTCATCTCCCTTCTTGAGAGAGTTGACGATAGAATTCATCACTGTTTCAACTGCCTGCTCTGCCTGAACCTTCGTTCCTCCGAGAATCGCATGTACTGCATCTACAATTCCTGCTTTGTTCATTGTGTTTGTTGGTTACTGCTAATAAATGTTTCTAACCTCGGATTAATTATATAATAAGCCATTTTTTGTGCAATAGCGGCCAAATTACGCAATATAAACGGTAAATGAGCAAAGTAAATGGTACTAGTGGTGCTTAAACGGCATAAATGGTAGCATTATGGCTATATTATTAAAGTCGAAGTAACATAATTCAAAATATCATGGCAAAAGAGAATTCAGCATTTATGCAACCGATGAAGTTAAGCGCAGACCTCGAGGCAGTAGTGGGAAAGGGTCCTATGGCTCGATCAGAGGTAGTCAAGGCGCTCTGGGTCTATATTAAAGGGAAGAATCTCCAGGATGCGAAGGATAAGCGAATCATCAAGAATGACGCTGCCCTCAAGAAGATCTTCGATGGCCAGGACACTGTCCATATGATGAAAATGGCAGGATTCCTCTCAAAGCATCTTTCAAAATAAGACTTTGAAAAGAAAAGCCCCGGAATTACCGTGGTTTTTCTTTTGCACTATATAATTTCTTGATTATCTCGCAAAATCAATGACTCTCGTTTCTCTGATGATCGTAACCTTGATTTCTCCTGGGTATTTGAGATCCTTTTCGATTTTAAGCGCTATATCTCGTGCCATATTCTTCGCTTCGAGGTCAGTGACCTTCTCTGGAGTTACGAATATACGTATTTCACGTCCAGCTTGAAGGGCATATGACTTTTCGACGCCGTTAAAGGCATTTGCAATAGCTTCGAGGTCTCCAAGTCGCTTGAGGTAATTTTCGATACTGTCATGACGTGCTCCAGGGCGAGCTCCTGAAATAGCGTCTGCCGTCTGAACTATGCGAGATTCTATTGTTTCATAAGGATATTCCTCATGATGAGCCTGCATTGCTTTGACGATATCCTCGCTTGCACCGAACTTCTGGAGGATTCTTCGTCCGATTTCTACGTGAGTACCGACAACTTCATGGTCGAGAGCCTTACCGATGTCATGAAGAAGGGCACCTGCCTTTGCAACTGCGACGTTTGCGCCTATTTCAGCCGCAATCATTCCGGCAATATGCGACATCTCTATAGAGTGCTGAAGCACGTTCTGACCGTAGCTTGTCCTGAAGTGAAGTCTTCCTAATATAAGGAGAATTCGCTGATCGAGGCCAATGACTCCGCATTCGTATGCCGCGTGCTCACCTTTTTCCTTAATAGTCTGATTGATGCTTGCATGTGCTTGCTCAACGACTTTCTCAATCTTTGCAGGCTGGATTCTTCCATCCTTGATGAGTTCCTCAAGAGCGACCCGTGCGACGTGACGTCGTACAGGGTCAAATGAAGAGATGACGATGGTTCCCGGAGTATCATCGACGATGACTTCAACACCAGTCATTCTTTCAAATGCTTTGATGTTTCGGCCTTCTTTTCCGATGATCTTTCCTTTGATTTCGTCATTCGGGATAAGGACGGATGTAGACATCACGTCTGATGCTACGGAGTTTGCGAGACGCTGAATAGAGGTTGAAAGAATTTCCTTTGCTCTTTTCTCGAGAACCTCTTCACCATTCTGTTCAAGCTTCTGAATCCGCACGAGCATATCCTGCTCCGAATTCTTCTCGATCGTCTTTACAAGCATGCTGCGCGCATCTTCGAGAGACATGCCGGAAACTTTTTCAAGCTCCTTAGCCTTGTCCTGCTCGAGTTTCTCAGCTTTCTCTCGAATAGTCTTTATTTCAACTACTTTTTCCTTGATAACTTCTACCTCCTTATCGATATCAGCTTGGCGTCTATCTACAGTATCTTCTTTCTTTATAAGACGGATTTCAGCCTGTTTGATCTTTTCTTCTTTTTCTTTTATCTCAACCCGAGCCTCTTCGAGGAATTTCTTTGATTTCTGATCGGCTTCGGCGGTAATCTTCTTAGCTTCTTCTTTTGCGGTGAGAAGCATTTCCTTTATTTCGAGCTCCATCGATCCCTTTTTGCCCAAAGAGATAATGAGGCGGAGATAGTAGCCGATTGCGACGCCGGCGACTCCCGCTATGCTCAGGAATACCGCTACTAATTTTAATGACATATGCGAATATTGATTCGCCTCTGGAGACTTTTAACTTGGTGTATGGGATTTTAGGGATAATGCATGTGACACGGCAGTTTCAGGTTCTTTAAGGGGAATCGAAAAATTAAATTTATAACGCCCCAACTGTATCACAATTAAAAGACCTTGTCGATGATGCCGTATTTCTTAGATTCCTCAGCATCCATGAAGAAATTGCGATCCACGTCCTTTTCGATCTTTGATAATGACTGTCCGGTATTCTTTGCAAGCATTTTATTCATATTTTCCCTCGTCTTGAGGATATGCCGTGCGCTGATTTCGATATCGGAAGCTTGTCCTTCTACTCCTCCTAATGGCTGATGGATCATAACCTCTGCATTTGGAAGGGCATAGCGCTTGCCTTTCTTACCTGAAGAAAGAATAAGGGCGCCCATTGAAGCAGCAACTCCGACACAGACCGTCGAAACATCGTTTTTGATGTTATTCATAGTATCGATGATGGCGAGCCCTGCAGTCACTGATCCGCCTGGAGAGTTTACATAAAGAGTAATGTCCTTTTTAGGATCCTCTGACTGGAGGAACAATAATTGTGCCACGACAATATTCGCTATGTGGTCGTCGATTGGTCCGGTAAGGAAAATGATATTTTCCTTGAGGAGTCTTGAGTAAATGTCGTAAGCCCTTTCGCCCAGATTTGTCTTTTCTATTACGGTTGGTATAAGCATGGTTTTTAAAGTTAAATATGTTTAATGTCGTCATCATACCTTATGTTTCACATTTGGCAACTTCCAAGAAAATTTTTAAGGTGTATACTTTTTTCATGCGGTTGAACCGATTTTTTTGTGAAGTGACGCTTGATCAGAAATCAACGCTTATTACCCATGCCTCACTCGTCAATCAATTGAAGAATGTTTTTCGGTTAGTGACTGGTGACAAGATCATCTTCTTCGATGGATCCGGCTTTGATTTCGTTTCTGTCATCGAAGGTTACGGAAAAGACTCTGTTTCATTCTCGGTAGTCGAAGTAAAACAAAACACAGTTGTTACTCAGCATGAAACTTATCTCTTCGCATCTGTTGTCAAAAAAGATAACTTTGAATGGATCGCGCAGAAAGCAACTGAGCTCGGAGTTTCACACATTGTGCCAGTCATCTCTGAACGAAGCGAAAAGAAAAATTTAAATATGGAGCGCCTTCAGAAAATTGTCATTGAGGCATCAGAACAGTCTGGCCGAGGAACTGTTCCTGTGATTTCTGAAATACTCGATCTTGAAACTACTCTTGAAAAATATTCTCACATCAAATCGATTGTGTGGGACATCGTCGCACAGAAGTTTGTTTCACAAGATCTCGAGGGCATCATTGGTGCATACATCGGACCAGAAGGTGGGTGGTCTCCGAAGGAGCTTGAGCTGTTTGCGAAATACAACTTAAAGACCCGATCTCTCGGGCCTCAAGTCCTGCGAGCGGAGACAGCAGTCATCGCGATCCTATCCAGAATGGTTTTCTAAAAAGTCATAAACCTTTTCGTTTGTAAGAACGGTCTCAGCGTAGATGGTTGCTCGCTCTCGATCTGCATCCTTGTAGTGTTCCACAATGTGATTAACCTCTGCTTCTATTTCTTTTACATCTGGAGAAAGTTTTTCAACCTTTGCGATTTGATTGAGGATAAGCTGGAGCTTCGCTTTCTTTTCCGCATGAGGTTTCCATTCCGCTCGGATTTCCTCCATAGTCTTTTTTGCATGCTTGATATAGTCTTCAAGTTTCACACCCATTCGCTCGATGTCATCAGAGAACTGTGCCTCGATTCTTCGGAGTTCACTCTCGATCAATACTTCAGGAAGATCGATTTCTGACTCATCAATGAGTTTATCTGAAATTGTAATTCGCTTCTTTTCTTTCGCCTGTGAAACTTTGTCTTCAGCAAGAGAGATTTTTATTTTTTCTTTGAGATCAGCAACGTCTTTGAAATCACCGAGTGTCATTGCGAATTCATCCGTCATTTCCGGCATTGCAGCTTCAATGGCTTTCTCGTGTTCTTCCTTTGTCATTTTCTGGTGATCATGTCCGGAATGATCCGCGCGAGACTTTCTGATTCGAAGAAGAGCTTCTTCAACATCTTTATCCGTAACTTCAATCGGAGCAATTTCTTTCTTGCTTTCATCCTTAGAAATTTTCTTGTAATCAGCAAGTTTGATTTCAGGAATGATAGCAGTGACTATCTTGAATTCAAGGGGATTGTTTGCTGCGAGTTTTGTGATGCTGACCTCTGGTCGTCCGAGCGCATCAATTTTTTCATTAATAATAATGTCTGGGTATACATGAGAAAGTGCGAGCTCTGCCATCTCTTCAAGAATCGGCATCTCTCCAACTTTTGAAATGAGGATGGCTTCAGGAACTTTTCCTTTTCGGAATCCGTCGATTGTTATTTCATCATTGATGTTCTGAAGAGCTTTGCTTCTGAAAGAAGAAAAAACTTCGGCAGAAATAGCGCCAGTAATTTCTATCTGAGATTTATCAAGTTTTGTAATCTTGATGTTCTCGACCTTGGAAGCTGCAACTTCCTTCTTTGTTGATGTTTTTTTCATAGTTTTCAAAGTCTACCTTATAGGATATATTTGGCAAGTTTTTTGAGAAAAAGAAAAGCCCTTCATCCGAAGGACCTTCCTTTAGAATATTTAACCTGATTTTTTAGAAACTATAATCCACGCCCTCTAGTTGCGCATCGAGGTCTGCCTCGATGTCGGCTTCATTCGTAGAAGTCGAAAGGCCAGCTTCGTTTCTGACTACCGGTTCCTGATCGAGAGGTTCATCCACTGGCGTAGTGTTGAGATTCTGTCCGAAGAAAAAGAGGGCTGCGATGATAAGAAGTAGAACAATGACAAGCACGCCGATGACCGGTCCTATTTTCTTGTCAGGCTTCGGTACTGGAGGTATCCCGTTCATCATTCCGCTTGAATTTTGTGCATTAGGTTCCATGTGTGTGATTTCTAAAAATATTAATTAGTAATAGTTGTTGTGGTTGTTGCATTCAATCGTCCCTTGCCGACAAGCTTTACGATTTCTTGGATGACTTCCTTGAAGGCATCTCGAGCTTCCTTTACTGCCTTGATTGCGGCATCACCGATCTCCCGAGGCTTTGAAAGTTCGACTTCTGCTGTTGTTGTGGCGGTTACGTTTGCTGAATCATCATCAAGTGATGCAAGAGCATCGACAGCTACCCTCGCTTTTGCAATCTTATCGACTGCGATATCGAATTTTGCTTCAGCAGCAGCTGTATCTTTTCCTTCATCATCGAGCTTCTCGATTCGGGTTTCAATGCGTTCAGCGATGTTTTCGAGGTTTTCAAGCGCAAATTCTAAATGCTGCACCAGCGCGCCTTTTCTGATTTCAAACGCGTCCTTTCGCATTTTGAGCATGATTTCCTTCCGGTCGTCCTTGAATCTCTTGAACATCTCGCTTGTAGAAGCAAGCAAAGCTTTCCTTGTCATCGGAGATGAGGATCCGAACTCCTTTCTCATATCCCTGTAATCCGTCCTGAGATTCTTTCTTTCCTCGATGATATTCCCTCGAGCATCCCTGATTATGATTGAAGTCGAGGCACGAAGACCACTGATATCATCACGTTTTTCGCTGTTAATCAGGACATTTTTTTCTAGCCGAGCGTCAGCTTTGATTCTGAGCGGATTCGGCTTTTCCTCTGCTTTTGCATAGTTTGCGCTAAGAGCAATAGCTGCAACGCAGGCTAAAACCACTATTTTTTTAGTATGTAATTTCATTGTGGGTATAATTAACGGTTAAACGAACCGTATTAATTATACCATGCGATGCTACTCTTCCTTAGTTTCTACTACTTCAGCAATAGGAGTTGATTGGATGTCAATTTTCCAACCTGTAAGCTTGGCTGCAAGGCGCACATTCTGTCCTCCTTTTCCGATAGCAAGAGACTGCTGATCCTCAGAAACGTTGACTACAGCGCGTTTTTCCTCGTTATTAAGGTCTATTTTGATGATTTTTGCAGGGGAAAGGGACTCCTGGATGAATGTCGCAGGATCTTCGTTCCATTGTATGATGTCAATCTTTTCACCTGCCAATTCACTCATAACTGTTGAAACACGGACTCCTCTCTGGCCGACAAGGGATCCGATAGGGTCAATATGGCTGTCCGTAGAGTGGACAGCGATCTTTGAACGAGCGCCTGCTTCACGGGCGATAGCTTTTACTTCTACTGTTCCCTGAGCGATTTCTGGGGCCTCGATCTCAAAAAGCTTAGCTAAAAACTTAGGATGTGAGCGGGAAAGCTTCAAAACGATGCCTTTTGGTGTTTCTTCTACAGCATATAGATATGCACGGATTCTCTCTCCCTGTTTGTAGCGCTCGCTAGGAATCTGCTCCTCATACCCGATCATTCCGACAGCACGGCCCATATCAACAAAAATAGCTCCTCGTTCTATTCTTTGCACTGTTCCCGAGACGATTTCTCCTTCTTTCTGGCCATATTCGCTCAAGACTGATGTCTTTTCTGCTTCTCGGATCTTCTGGATAATGACTTGCTTGGCCGTTTGAGCAGCAATTCGGCCGTAGTCTCCCTTTTCTTCAAGAGGGAAGATGATTTCATCGTCTACTACTGCGCCTTTCTTTATTTTTTTCGCATCAGCAAGGAGAATATGGTGTTCAGGGTTGAATCGTACTCGGATGTTTTCTTCAGCCATATTAGCGATATCCTGCTCATCCTCCTCGTCTTCCATGATGACCTTTGATCCATCAACGACGATTTTTACCTGATAAAACTCAACTTTTCCGGAGTTATTGTCAAAAACAGCCCTGACAATCTGGCCCTTCTTGCCATATTCCTTCTTGTAAGCTGTTGCGAGCGCAAGCTCAATAGCTTCCAACATTTTTTCCTTTGGAATTCCTCGCTCATCTTCGAGCTGCTGGAGAACTGAATGTATTACTTTGAGATCAAACATATGTAGTTGTGGTTAATTTTTTAAAAAAATGAGTTCGCCGGGAAGCGAACTAATCATGTGAAAAGCATACCACAATGCAAACATATCCACAAGTAGATATGGAGTTAGCATACTATTAGTAGTATTATTATGTCTATGAATCATAAAAAACTATTTATCAAGATCTTTTCATTTTTAATCTTATTCATTTCTTTCTTCGTGATCGGTTCAAGCGTGCAGGCAGGTACAAGTCCGGTAACAGGCTGGGCGTGGTCCTCTAATATAGGATGGATAAGTTTCAATTCGACAAATGACGGAGCTGGAACGGGCAGCTCTTACAATGTGTCGTTCTCGACATCGACACTGTCAAACATCGGAACTTTTGCGGGGTGGGCATGGTCGCCGAATATCGGCTGGATCAGCTTTGGCGCTGGGGATGGGTCTCATCCGAACGTGACGACGAATCTTACGACTGGCGAAGTGACAGGTTACGCGCGGGCTTGTGCCGGAACGGTGAATGGCGATTGCAGCAGCGCTGACAGGACTGATGGATGGGATGGATGGATAAGCATGTCAGATAATCTATACTATCGAACAGGATTGCCTTACGTAAGCGGAAATGAGGGAATAACTTATAATCCTGCCGATGGATATTTCAAAGGCTATGCATGGGGAGACACCAATGTCGGCTGGCTTACGTTTACCGTTGATGGAGGAAAAGGTATAAAAATTGTTCCTCCAGAAGAAGATCCAAGCTGCTCATTTGGCTCATACTCAGTCATTGGCAATGATGTGACACTCAATTGGGATATTTCAAACGATACGAATAACTACACGCTTAGGAGGAACGGTTCGATCATCAGCACGACCATCAATCCAAGCAGCAATAGTTTCTTGGATTCTGACCGAAGCCCTGGAAGCTACTCATACACCCTCACAGGATCGACAGGCAATACCTGCAGTTCAGGATCAGTGATCGTTGGAACGTCAGTACCTTCCGGAAACCTGATGTGGGTCCAGAATGATCCTTCGATGACGCAAGTAAAGGTCCGTGTCGGGCAGCCTGCAATCATAAACTGGGATGTCAGTGAGTTCGTAGATGATGCATATTCATGCAACGTCCGACAGGTTCCTTCAGATGCCGCGCCTGACATATCTGCATCATTGCCAACAGCGATTGCTGGTGCAGACAGTGAAATATTGCCAGCCAGCCTTCTTGCAAAAGGAATCTACGATCTGAAAATAATCTGCAGCAAGGCTACGTTCCAGGACGAGCCTACGAATCAGGTCAAGATCATAGTCACGAGCGGTTCGATCTCAGAACAATAGGATAAAATAAAACTCCTCCGAAGCCCTCGGGGGAGTTTTTTGATCCTGAATCTTCATCAGATTTTCTTTGCCCTGAAGAAGGCTTTAGGCTCTGTTCCCTTGGGAACGGAGATGTGCACTGGCAGCCCGCTTACAGCGTTGGTGATGCTGAGCTGAGTCCAGGTTTTTGCATCCGTACTTTTTTCGATGACGAATTTTCCGCTTCCCACATCGCCGCCGATCACGTCAAAGTCGAAGCTGCTGCCCTGACTTCGTGGATTTTCGATTCTTAGGCTCGGGAGAGGCAAGAGGCTGGGAGACATATTGATCGTCATTGCCCTGAAGAACATTCTCGGCGCAGCTGTTTTTGGGAAAGTCACGCGGACCTTTCCTTCGGAGGTTACGACATTGGTCGTGCCCGCAACCGCTTTCCAATTGATCAGATTCGTGCTCGAAAGAATCGCGAAGACCCTTCCGACATCGCCTCCAACCACATCCATCTGGATATTCGAGCCATACGTGAGGTTCTCAATCCTCAACGGCGTTTCAGGCACAGCGTTTCCTGATTCATCGAATATTTCGAAATCGTTGCCGGTTCCGGAAACAGTCGTAATCTTGAGCTTGTACGGGCCGTTCTGGCCGGAACAAGCGAAAGGGATGCCTATGCTGCAGACGCCGAAGTAGGGAAGAGGCATTATTTCCACGGCAGTGTAATTATTCGCTGCTGAAGGCCTGCCCGTGTTGTACCTCGAGTCAGTAATGAAGGAAAATCCAGGGGAGACAGATGACTGTCCCGGTCCCGAAGATTTCACCTCGATGCGGCCCCACTTGAGATTCTTGATGCCGATCGGAACCAGCCAATCGCCCATTCGAGGCACGATATATGAAAGGTTCGGCGTAACGGGCAACCCGTTCGATATGACGAAGGAGAACTGGTTGCTCGCTGAAAGCATCCAATAGTTTATTTCGCCTCGATCGAAGAAGCTAGCGACAGTGATCGGCTTGGTCTTGTCGATTGCCGGATCAGCCCTGATCGTTTCAATATCGGCTCGGAGCTGTAGCTGGTAATAGGCATCGAGGTGCGCCTTATTCGTAAAGGCGAGCTTTGAATGCACAATGGTCCTGTTGGTTCGGATACCGTTCATATTGGTGCAGAAGAAGGTGAACGTCCCGAAATTCGAATTCGTCGAGTCATAATGCTCAACGATATTGGTGCTCCCGACGGGGAATTTTCTTTGAGGCGTCACGCCGGCTACTTCTTGTGCGAAGAGGGAGGCGATTACGACTAAGAGAACAGGCATTTTCATGCGAGCCTCCTTTCTTGATGATTGTTTGTCCGAAGTTAGTTAGTCATGTGCACATTTTCGATGTGCTCACTGGCTGTATTATACCACAAAAATGTGGCAAAAGTAAAGCTACTCACTTTTACACAGAATGAACGCCGTCCAGCATGATATAATGAACCTAACATTCCCCTTATGTTCATCGAAGATTCACAGCTCAATAAATTCATCATCGACTCAAACCTCGTTTCCAAGGCTGACCTTGAAATCGCGCAGAAAGAGGCGGATAGGAAGGGTGTGCGAATAGGGGAAATACTCGTCAGCACAGGGAAGATCACCGAAGACAACCTTCGAAGGATGCAGGCATACGTGCTTGGCATCCCATTCGTTGACCTCAAGACGAGGAAGATTCCTTTTGAAACACTCTCACTCATCCCTGAACCGGTAGCACGCACTCATAACGTCGTAGCTTTTCAGAAGGGCGAGGGGACTCTCGAAGTAGCCATGCTAGACGTCGATGACCTTTCGGCTATCGATTTCATCAAGAAAAAGGTGAATCTGAAGATTTTGCCTCGCCTCACTGATGTCGAATCGATGAAGAGCGCAATCATCCAATACCAAAAGACGCTCAAGGCGGAATTCGGGGACATCATCCAGAAGGAATCAGAAACGCTCAAGACCATTGCAGAGGAATCAGGAGAGCCGGCATCGGAAGAAGATCTCAAGAAGATCGCGCAGGATCTTCCCGTAGTGCGCATAGTGGATACATTGCTCAAGCACGCGATCCTTCAGGACGCATCCGACATCCACATTGAGCCGATGGACGATCAGCTTCTCGTCCGCTATCGTATCGACGGCTTGCTCCATGACGCCATGGTGCTTCCGAAGAACGCAGAGCCTTCAATCACTGCTCGAATCAAGGTGCTTTCCAATCTCAAGCTTGATGAGAAGCGTCTTCCGCAGGACGGACGATTCAAGATAGAGATGAATAATGAGAAAGTCTCATTCCGAGTCTCCATGCTTCCGACATACTATGGTGAAAAGACCGTCATGCGCCTTCTTCGTGAAAGCGTTTCCGGATTTACTTTGGACTATCTCGGCTTTCATGGGGAAGGGCTTGAGAGGATTCATAATGCGAGCAAATTGACTACAGGAATGATCCTTACAACAGGGCCAACTGGATCCGGAAAAACGACAACCCTTTACACTATCCTTGATATTCTGAATCAGCCCGATGTGAACATCTCTACAATCGAAGATCCTGTCGAATATCAGATGAAAAGAATCAATCAAACGCAGGTCAAGCCTGAGATCGGATTTACATTTGCTTCTGGATTGAGAACGCTTGTGCGACAGGACCCTGACATCATCATGGTGGGAGAGATCCGGGACAACGAGACTGCTTCTCTTGCGGTGAACGCATCTCTTACTGGTCACCTTGTGCTCTCGACGCTTCACACCAATAGTGCTGCCGGAGCAATCCCGCGCCTTCTCGACATGAAGATCGAACCGTTCCTTCTTGTCTCTACCATCAACATCATCATCGCCCAGCGTCTCGTGCGAAGGCTTTCGGAGAATAAGGAAAAATACATTCTTACGAAAGCCGAACTTGCAACGCTCGGAAAGTCAGTCGATCTTGATCGGGTCCTTACATTGCTCAAAGCTGAAAAGATCGTGAAGGCAGGGGACACCTGGGAAAAGATTTCTTTCTTCAAGCCGGTGGCATCAAAAGAAGATGACGGCTACAAGGGCCGAGTGGGAATCCATGAAGTGCTCAAGGTGACGCAGACGATCAAGGAGCTTATCATCAAAGGGGCAACGAGCGGGGAGATAGAGACGCAAGCGAAGAAGGAGGGCATGACGACGATGATCGAGGACGGCATCTACAATGCGGTCAAAGGGGACACAACGATAGAAGAAGTACTGCGAGTCATTTCGGAATAGCTTTAAATAATTTCATGTCACATTTCATTTACAAAGCGAAAAAGCCGACAGGCGAAATATACAAGAGCGAGAAGGACGCGCAGGACCGCTATGAGCTTTACCGCATGCTCAAGGATGGCGGGGAGGAAGTCATTGATGTCCAGGAGAAGGATTCAAGAAGCCTTTCATTGAAAAGCATATCGATTTCCTTGCCTTTTCTTCACTCAGTCAAGACGCAGGAGAAGATCAATTTCGCCCGCAACCTAGGTTCCATGATCACCGCGGGACTCGCCATGTCGCGCGCATTGTCAGTCATTGAGCGACAGACGAAGAACAAGGAGATGAAGAAGATACTTATCTCGCTTCAAAAGGATATCAGCGAAGGAAAGACATTGAGCACTGCTATGGGCAGCTACAAAAATGTGTTTTCACCGCTTTTCATTTCCATGGTCGCAGCTGGAGAACAGAGCGGAAATCTTGCCGAATCCCTCAAGATCGTCGGGCTTCAGATGGACAAGAACTATACTCTCCAGAGAAGGGTGAGAGGAGCTATGATGTATCCAGGAATCATTCTTATTGCCATGATCCTTATTGCCATCCTCATGCTTACCTATATCGTGCCGACTCTGATGAAGACATTCACCGAGCTGAAGCTTGATCTTCCGCTCTCGACGAAGTTCGTTCTTGGCGTCAGCAATCTGGTGCTTGAGCATGGTCTTCTTGTCTTCTTGGCTGTAGCCGTTCTGATTGGGCTTTTCGTCGTATGGTCCAAGAGGCCGAGCGGAAAGAATATTATTCATTACTCGATCCTGAAAATCCCTATCATCGGAGGAATCATAAAGGAGGTGAATGCTGCTCGCACCGCCCGTACCCTCTCCTCACTCCTTAATTCCGGAGTGGATGTCGTAGAATCAGTACGTATCACAAAAGACGTCATACAGAACGTGCATTATAAGGCAATCCTTGAAAAGGCAGGAGAAGCCATAAAGAAAGGGGATCCGATCTCAAAGGTTTTTACCGAGAATGAAAAGCTTTATCCTCTTTTTCTTGGGGAAATGATGAATGTGGGAGAGGAAACGGGAAAAATAGGGGAGATGCTCATGGGCGTCGCGGTCTTCTATGAGGATGACGTCGAGCAAAAGACCAAAGACATGTCGACCATTATCGAGCCGTTCCTCATGGTCTTCATCGGTGCGGCGGTCGGCTTCTTCGCGGTCGCCATGATTTCGCCGATGTATTCACTTGTAAATGTCATTTAGAAACAAAATAAAAAAAGGCTTCACTTTGGTCGAGACGCTCGTGGGCGTTGCCGTATTTCTCGTGATCGCAACAGCTACTTATCAGGCTTACGTCAGCCTTTTTACTTTGATCAATCAGAATCAATACAAGATACTCGCGCTCAATCTCGCTAATGAGCAATTCGAGATCATCAGGAATCTCACGTATTCCGATGTCGGCGTCCAAGGCGGAATCCCGAATGGAAAAATTCCCCATGAGCAGACGCTCGTGCGGGGAGGGACGACGTTCGTTGTGACTGCTACCATTCGAAACGTGGATGTTCCGTTCGACGGAACAATAGGAGGGACTCCGAACGACCTCTCGCCAGCTGACAATAAGCTTGTGGAGATAGAAGTCGATTGCGCTGCTTGCGTGTCATTTGCGCCGATCATCCTGACGACGACAGTTGCGCCGAAGGCTCTCGAAACGCTTTCCACCAATGGGGCGCTTTTTGTCAGAGTATTTGATGCAAACGGGATCGCAGTTTCCAATGCCGAAGTTCATATAGAGAACACGCAGGCGGCGCCGGATATCATAATTGATGATGTCACTGACGCGAACGGCCTCCTGCAGATTATCGATGCACCGCCTGGGGTAGAGGCATATGAGATCACCGTTACGAAGAGCGGGTATTCCACTTCGCGAACGTATTCTCAAGCGGAGCTTGATCCTTCGACTCCCAACACTCCCCATGCTACAGTCGTGATTCAGAATGTAACCTCGATCAGTTTTGCAATCGATCAATTGGCTTCACTCGCCATTTCAAGCGTCGATTCGTTCTGCACTCCCGTCGGTGATTTTAATTTCTCCTTGCAGGGATCGAAAATTGTCGGTACTGTTCCCGACGTTGCGAAGTATTCTCAAAGTCTTGCAACAAACGGTTCCGGATCCCTCAGTCTGAATTCCATGGAATGGGGAACATACGCCTTCACTCCGACTGATGCCGCATATGACGTTGCTGGCTTCAATCCCCTTAATCCGGTAACAGTGAATGCTGGAGCAGCTCAACAAGGCCAGATCATCGTCGTTCCGCATACTTCTGCAAGCCTATTGGTTACCGTAAAGGATTCTACGACGCTTTTGCCGGTGTCAGATGCAGACGTGACTCTTTCCAGAAGTGGTTATGATGAAACTGAGACAACGGGCAAGGGGTACATCATTCAGAGCGATTGGTCGGGGGTAGGGGGCTATACTGAAGAAATTGGAACTGATGAAACGGATCCTGTCGGAGAAATAAAATTGAAGAAAGTTTTCGGTTTGTATAATCAAGACGGCATTCTCATGTCCTCGACCATTGATACCGGTTCGGCAAGCAACTTTTATAATTTGATTTGGTTGCCGTCAGGCGCTCCAGCGTCAACGACAGTCACATTCCAAATAGCGACGGCAACAACAACCTCCCCTGCATCATGGCAGTTTCTCGGACCAGACGGCACTTCCGCGACGTATTATGCTATTTCTGATTCTCCAATCAATACTATTCATAACGGCGATCGCTATTTGCGATATAAGGCGTATTTGCACACGGATGACGATTCAATTTCACCGACTGTGTCTGATGTCGCTTTTACTTTCACCACATCATGCACCCCGCCCGGGCAAGCATTCTTTGGTGGAATTTCAACTGGAAGCTATACGCTCGAAATTTCAAAAACGGGCTACGATATGCAGAGTATTCCGATTTCTGTCACCAACGGATGGCAGAACCAAGATGTGATATTTCAACAGTCTCCATAATATGAAACATTATTTTTCACATGTATCATCCAGTAAAGGATTCACACTCGCCGAAATTGTGGTCGTAGTCGGCATTCTCGGTCTTATTATGATTGCTATAAGCAATTTCCAAGTCAATGTGCTTAACAATAACAAGTATGCACAGGATTCGCTTTCAAGCGCTGATGATGCTCGCGTTATCTTGCGAGTCATGGTGAAGGAGATGCGCACGGCGTCTCCAAGCAATAATGGCGCATATGCGATAGCTCAGGCCGCTACGAATACTATGACATTCTTCAGTGATGTTGACGGGGATGGCTTGAAGGAGCAGATACGATACTTTGTTTCTACTACTACATCACCGACCTTAAGGAAAGGCCTCATTAAGCCGACTGGATCGCCGGCCGTCTATAATCCAGCCAACGAAGTTTTCACCACCTTGGCGTATAATATAAAAAACGCTACAAGTACCGCACTTTTCCAATATTATGATAATGGGTATGCTGGGACAAGCAGTCCGCTTACTATGCCTGTTACGGTTACAGCGATACGTTTGGTGAAAATAAATTTGATGATTGATGTCAATCCGAATAAATCTCCCATTCCACGTCTCTATACATCACAGGTAAGCTTAAGGAATTTAAAAGACAATCTATGAAAATTAAAAAAGGATTCATTCTTGTAAATGTTCTGGTCTTCGGGGTGATTGCCATCATCGTTACTACAGCCATGGTTAATTGGGGAGCGACCATGCTTAAGAACACGAAACAGCTTTCTGCGCGTGAACAGGCTTTCCAGATAGCCGAAGCAGGCATAGATTATTATCGATGGCATCTGGCTCATGCGCCAACGGACTATAAGGATGGCACGGCGACAACAACGAATGGCCCCTTTATCCATGATTTCGAAGATAAGGATGGAAATGTAATCGGCCAATTCGAGCTGACCATCACTCCTCCTCTCACGGGATCAACGCTTGTAAAGATAGTTTCGAAGGGAACTGTTGTAGAATATCCTTCAGTCTATCGCAAGATCCAATCAACTCTAGCCATACCGTCTCTTGCGAAGTATGCCGTGGTGGCGAATGCTTTTATGAATTTCGGTTCAGGAACCGTTGTACAGGGACCTATTCATTCGAATGGAGGAATCCATTTTGATGGTGTGGCGCATAACATCGTTTCAAGCTCCGTCACCACGTTCACCGATCCTGATGTCAATGCGACGAAATGGGGTGTCTACACTACTTCAGGAACTGATGATCCAAATCCGCTCACGGCTTTGCCTGTTCGCAACGATGTATTCATTGCTGGAAGACAATTTCCATTACCTGTAGTCGATTTCAATGCACTGACTGCTGATTTGTCGAATCTGAAGGCACAAGCGACCTCAAGCGGCGCATATTTCGCGCCATCAGGCGCTCAGGGATATCACATAGTTCTCAATACGAATGATACGTTCACTATTTATACGGTAAACTCCTTGATAAATCTTACGGGGTCCTGCGCGACAAATGCGACAGCTCAAGGTCAATCAGGATGGGGGTCTTGGAGTATCAATACTCAGAGTGCTGCTTTGGGCACGTATCCCTTTCCTGCAAATGGGATTATTTTCGTTGAGGATAATGTCTGGGTTAATGGAACTATCAATACTGCCCGCCTTACGATAGCAGCTGGAGTTTTTCCAGATGATGCGAGTACAAGGAAAAGCATTACAGTTAATAGCAATTTGCTTTATACGAATTACGATGGACAGGATGTCATTGCCCTGATTGCTCAAAAAAATATAAATGCAGGATTTGGCAGTCTCGATACGCAAAGAATTGACGCAGCGCTTATTGCTCAAAACGGCCGTGCAGGAAGATATTATTATTCTACAAACTGCGGAACAGGACATACAAGAAGCACATTAACGCTCTACGGCATGATCGCGACGAATCAGCGTTATGGTTTCGCTTATTCAGGCGGAACTGGCTATACAACAAGAAATATCATCTACGATAGTTATCTTTTATACGGACCACCACCGTCATTTCCATTGACCTCAAGCCAGTATACAACCCTTTCTTGGGAGGAGATTAAGTAAACTATATCCCCGTGCTATACTATTCCAATGAGGAAAAAGCTCATTATCGGCAACTGGAAGATGAATCCGACAACGCTTGACGAAGCGCGTCGGATTTTCCGTTCTGCGAAGAATGCCGCTGAGAAACTGACATCCACCCGCGTCGTGCTCTGCCCCCCTTCGGTTTATATTCCGGCTCTGCTCAATACCCGCAGCGAATCTGCGGTCGCTATCGGCGCACAAGACGCGTATTTCCAGGACCAAGGGTCATTTACTGGCGAGATAAGCCCATTGATGCTCAAGGATCTCGGCGTAACCTACGTCATCATCGGCCATTCTGAACGGCGCGCGCAAGGGGATTCTGACGATGAGATTTCAAAGAAGATCGCAATGTCCCTCGAGGCCGGGCTTCATGTCGTGCTTTGCGTCGGCGAGAAGGAGAGAGATGAACAGGGAACGCATCTTGATGTCCTCAAGCTGCAGATAAAGAATTCCCTTAACAAGGTTCCGAAGAAGCTGGTCGGGAAATTGATCGTTGCATATGAGCCAGTCTGGGCGATAGGAGCAAAGGAGGCGATGGAGCCCGCTACCGTCCATGAAATGTCTCTTTTTGTTAAAAAAACGCTTTCTGATATTTATGGCCATGAAGAAGCTGTTTCAACCCCCGTCTTATACGGGGGATCAGTCAATTTCAGGAATGCGGGGGATATAATCGTGAAAGGCGAAGTCGATGGGCTGCTTGTCGGACGGGAAAGCGTGAATTCCGACGGATTTTCTGAGTTGCTGAAGGCCGTGGACGCTCTCTAATATTTAAAATAATGAAAAGCATACGAGAGGTTGAAAATTTGGACGGTGTCAGGGTGCTCATCCGGGCGGATTTCAATGTGCCTGTCCAGAATGGAATCATCACTGATGACTTTCGGATTAGAAAAACGCTTCCTCTTCTGAGCCATCTTCTTGAAAAGGGCGCACAGCTTGTTTTGATAAGTCATATTGAGACCAAAGGAGATCCGACGTTAAGGCCTGCAGCGGAAGCGCTTAAGAAAATGGGGATTGACTGTGTTTTTGAAAAGAATTACAAGAAGGTTCTTGACAGCAAGAACAGTGTCACACTCCTTGAAAACCTTCGCGAGCATGCTGGGGAAAAGACTAATGATAAGAAATTCGCGAAAGAGCTCGCATCGCTCGCTGATATCTACGTCAATGAAGCTTTTTCCGTATCGCATCGATGTCACGCTTCGATTTGTGCTATCACTGAATTCATACCGAGCTACGCTGGCTTCCAGTTCGAAGAGGAGATCAGGCATCTGAGCTCAGCATTCGATCCTGAACGGCCTTTCCTTTTCATACTCGGCGGAGCGAAATTCGAGACGAAGCTTCCTCTTGTGGAGAAATTCATCAAGCTGGCGGATACGGTTTTCATAGGCGGCGCGCTGGCGAATGATTTCTTTAAGGCACAGGGAAGGGATATCGGAACTTCAATGGTTTCTGCGGTGAGGCCTGATCTGACGAATTTCATACATAGCGAAAAGCTGCTCCTGCCTCTCGATAGCATTTTGAAGGACACAGCGACCATGGATGCCGGCATGAAGACAGTGGACATGCTTCGATTAGAAATCGATAAAGCGAAATATGTCCTTTGGAACGGCCCTCTCGGCGCGTACGAGACTGGATATCGAGCTGCTACTTTGCAGTTAGCTGAAATGCTTGCCGATGCTACGAAGAAGGGCACCAAGACCATAGTAGGTGGGGGAGACACACTTGCTACTATCAATGAACTTAAGCTTGAGGACTCTTTTACGTTTGTTTCTACAGGAGGTGGTGCAATGCTGGATTATCTCGCGAAAGGGACTTTGCCTGGAATCGAGGCGCTGGAAAAGGGAATATAGTCGTGACTTTTTATATTTCTATGTCTTGATGTGCTATCCACATGTTTCTTAATTGCGAAACAATGCAATAAACGTCATAATGAGTTTATATCAATTTTTTTATTACAAAATGCTGAAAAAAATCATAAAGAGAGACGGAAAAGAGGTCAAGTTTGAAGAGAAGAAGATAGCTGTGGCGATCGGGAATGCGGGGAACGCCACTCATGAATTCGATGCGGATATCGCGAAAGATCTCGCGAAGCAAGTCGTTCAGATCGCCGAACATTCCTTGAAGGATGAGACTGTGAAGCGACTTCTTCGTGTCGAAGAAGTGCAGGATATCGTGGAGAAAGTCCTGATGCAATCACGCTTCAAGAAGACTGCGAAGGCATACATCCTTTACCGCGCACAGCATGCAGAGATGAGGGCATTTGCCACGGCCGCCTCTCTCGGACTCATTGATAATTATCTGGAAAAGCTTGACTGGCAGGTGAAAGAGAACAGCAATATGGGATACTCCCTCCAAGGTCTCAATAATTATATTTTTTCCGAGGTGAGCAAGACGTATTGGCTGAACAAGATCTATCCGAGAGAAATACGCGAGGCGTATGAGAACGGGGACATGCATCTGCATGACCTCGGTACGCTTTCTATCTACTGCGTCGGATGGGATCTCATGGATCTTTTGACAGAGGGCTTCAGAGGAGTTGCGGACAAGATCGAGTCTGCGCCGCCGAAGCACTTCCGCGCCGCGCTCGGACAAGTCGTCAATTTCATGTATACGCTCCAAGGCGAGGCGGCGGGTGCTATTGCATTCTCGAACTTTGATACGCTTCTCGCGCCGTTCATCCGCTATGACGGCTTGAGAAAAGAGGAGGTAAAGCAATGCTTGCAGGAATTCATCTTCAATATGAATGTGCCGACGCGCGTCGGGTTTCAGACGCCGTTCTCGAACATCACGCTTGATCTAACGCCTGCATCGAATTTTAAGAAGACGCCTGTGATCATCGGGGGAAAGCCTCAAAAAGAGAAATATGAGGAATTTCAGAGGGAAATGGATATGCTCAACATCGCATTCTTCGAGGTGATGAGCGAGGGGGATGCCGCCGGACGCGTTTTCACCTTCCCAATACCGACGGTGAATGTCACGAAGGATTTCGATTGGGAGAATCCGAATCTCAAAGGCCTCTGGGATATCACGGCGAAATACGGCGTGCCGTATTTCAGCAATTTCGTGAATTCGGACATGAAGCCCGAGGACACAAGGTCGATGTGTTGCCGTTTGAGGCTTGATCTCGCTTCGCTTGACCGCCGCGGGGGTGGATTGTTCGGCGCGAATGCGCTGACGGGCTCGGTCGGCGTTGTCACCATTAATTTGCCTCGATTGGGATATCTTGCAAAGGAGAAGGGAAAGAAGCATTTCTTTAAACTCTTAGCTGAAAAGATGGACATCGCGAAGGAGAGCTTGGAGATCAAGCGTAAGATACTCGAACGGTTTACTGATGTGAATCTCTATCCGTATACAAAATTCTATCTGAGAAAGATCAAGGAATCGTACGGTGAATATTGGAAGAACCACTTTTCAACCATTGGTCTTGTCGGCATGAATGAAGCGCTTCTTAACCTTTCAGGCTTCAATATAGGCACAGAAGAGGGAAGGAAATTCGCAGGAGAGGTTCTTGATTTCATGCGTGAAAGGCTCGTCAAATATCAGAAGGAAACAGGAAATCTCTACAATCTTGAAGCGACTCCTGCAGAGGGAACCGCTTACAGGCTTGCGTTGAAGGACAAGAAACTATATCCGAAGATCATTGTTGCCAACGAAAAAGATTTATCAGACGGAGCCCAGCCATTCTACACGAACTCCTCTCATCTGCCAGTGAATTATACTGACGATATCATTGAAGCACTCGATATCCAAGACAATCTTCAGACGAAATACACTGGAGGAACGGTCGTCCATCTTTTCCTTGGCGAACGTATTGCTGATCCATCCGCGGTTCCTTCATTAGTGAAAAAGATATGTGAAAATTATCATCTGCCGTACTTCACTCTGACGCCTACCTTCAGCGTGTGCTCGTCGCACGGATATATTCCAGGTGAGAAATCCACCTGCCCGACATGCAGCAAGGACTGTGAAATATATTCCAGGGTCGTGGGCTATCTCCGCCCTGTCAGCCAATGGAATGCTGGCAAGCAGGAAGAATTCAAGCTTAGGGAGACATTTCTGCCACAAGTTGAATTGAAGGAATCGGCGATAAAGCCAGCGAAACGCTCGCTCAAATCGCATTAAATCAAATATGATATTCGGCGGATTCGAAAAATGCACACTTATAGATTATCCAGGAAAGGTGGCGTGCATGGTCTATACGATTGGCTGCAATTTCCGCTGTCCTTATTGCCACAATCCTGAATTGGTTGATGAAACCGTCGAAGTGAAATTTGCCGAAAAGGAAATTCTAAGTTTTCTCGATAAACGAAAGAAAATGCTGGACGGAATAGTCATTACCGGCGGTGAGCCTACGATGCATGGCGACAAGCTCATTGATTTCATGAAAAAGGTCAAATCAAAAGGCTTTCTTGTTAAATTGGATTCGAACGGCACCTTTCCAAAAGTCTTGAAGAAAGCGATTGATGAGAAGCTTGTGGACTATATAGCTATGGATATCAAGTCACCGCTCTCGAAATACAGTCAGACAGTCGCACGACCTGTCGATACTGCCGCGATACGGGAAAGCATCGCTCTCATTATGAACTCGCCCGTGGATTATGAATTCCGTACGACGGTCATTAAGGCACAGCTCGCTCCATTGGATTTCGATGAGATAGGTCGTGAAATCGAGGGAGCCAAAAAATACTTTCTCCAGAAATTCATTCCGACCAAGCTTCTCAATCCTCAGTTCAGGAAAAAGGTATCGTACACAGACGATGAATTTGCGCTTTTGCAGGAAAAAATGAACAATTATGTCAACTACTGCGGAATCCGCTAAGACAATATATCTCGACTATGCAGCGACGACGCCGACTGACCCGTCGGTGCTTGAAAAGATGCTGCCATATTTCGGAAGAGAATACAGCAACGCATCCTCGATGCACTCAAGCGGTCGAAGGGCAGGGCAGGCTATTTCTGATGCCAGAAAGACTGTTGCAGGCATCATCAACTCATTGCCTGAGGAGATAATTTTTACTGGATCGGGAACTGAATCAGACAACCTCGCTCTTCTCGGTATTGCTCGCGCACACAAATCGAGTGGCGATCATATAATCATCTCATCTATCGAGCACAAAGCAGTATTGGAATCCGCGAAGCAGCTTGAATCGGAAGGTTTCAGAGTAAGCATTGCTACAGTGAATATGGACGGGCGACTCAATATGGAGGCTTTCGTAAAGCTTTTGACCGAGAAAACCATTCTCATTTCAATCATGTATGCGAATAACGAGATAGGAACGATAGAGCCTATCAAGGATATCGTTGAAGAAGTCAGGAAATGGAAAATGGAAAATGGAAATAAGGCTTTTCCTTTCATTCATACCGATGCATGTCAGGCGGCAGGATTCCTCTCGCTGGACGTCGAGGATCTCGGTGTGGATCTCATGTCAGTCAACGGTTCTAAGATATACGGGCCGAAGGGCATTGGAATTCTTTATAAGAAAAGAACTATAAAAATACAGCCGCAGATCGTCGGTGGGGAACAGGAAAGCAATCAGCGGGCGGGTACTGAGAATGTCGCCCTAATCATTGGCTTCTCCGAAGCATTACGTATTGCAGACGAATCTAGAGAATTTGAATCAAAACGCCTTGAGAAGCTTCGCGGCTATTTTATTCGAGAATTATTGAAGAGAATTCCAACAGCGATACTCAATGGACATGCCGCACTACGCTTGCCGAATAACGTCCACATATCGATCCCAAATATCGAAGGGGAATCCATCCTTCTTATGCTCGACAAGCTGGGGATAGAGGCGTCGACAGGGTCAGCGTGCTCTGCGTATGACCTCAGGCCGTCTCACGTCCTCATGGCTATCGGACAGACTGCGGAATTTGCCCATGGAAGCATTCGTTTTTCTCTCGGCAGGAGCACGACGAAGGAGGACCTCGACTATGTTCTCGAGGTTTTTCCTCCAATAACACAGAGATTATCAGCAATTTCAGCATTAACTGTAAAAAAATGATGAAAAAAGATAAAGAAAAAATTGAGAAAACTTGCGACGTGGAAAATTGGCTTTATAGCGATATCGTCAAGGATCACTTTTTCAATCCGCGTAACATCCTGCTTGATGAGGCGAACTATGTTGCAGATGGCGTCGGCATCGTTGGAAGTTCAGCATGCGGGGATATGATGGTCGTCTGGATACGAGTCGACAAGGAAAATAAGAGGATAAAGGAATGCAAATGGAGGACATTTGGCTGTGCTTCCGCCATTGCTTCCACTTCCATGATGTCGGTCATGGTTACTGAGAAAGAGGGGATGAGCCTGATGCGGGCGAAGAGGATGACACCCGAGTCGATCATCGAGAGGCTTGGCGGTCTTCCGAACAGGAAGTACCACTGTTCGGTGCTCGGACAGAACGCTTTGAGGGAGGCGGTACTTGATTATGAGAAAGAAAATTAAATGGCAAAAGAAGAGATAAAAAAGACGTATATCGTAAAGGAAAAAATTATCGAATCGCCGACAATTGTTACCCTTCAACTTACTCTTGTGGACGATACCATACCTGTGTACAGGCCAGGACAATTTATTACGGTCTATTTTTCTGAGCTTGGTACTCCAGAAGGAAAGGCGTACAGTATTTCAAGTTCGCCATCAGAAAAAACTCTTGCCATAACCATAAGGGCAATCGGCCTTTTTTCAAATAAACTCTGTTCGATGAATCGTGGAGATTCCTTCGAGGCATCGCTTCCGTATGGATACTTTTTCAGCGAGTCAGATGCAGTTCCACTTGTGCTAGTAGCCGGAGGAATTGGCGTTACGCCTTTTCGCAGTATGATCGTAGAATCGCTCAGACAATTCCCAGCACGCAAGATCGCCCTTTTTCAGAGCAGTAGGACGGCTGATGATCTCGTTTTCAGGAAAGAATTCGACGAGCTCTCAAGAAAATACACCAACTTTAAAACCATTTTTTTTGTAACGCGCGATAAGAGCTCTAATCCATCGGATTTTGATCGAAGGATAGAGGTGGGGGATCTTGTTGGAAATAATGGTGATGTGAAAGCAAAGGAATTTTTCATTTGCGGCTCGATACCTTTCGTCAGAGATATGTGGAAAGGCTTGTGCCAGAGGGGGATTCCTGAGGAGAATATATGTACTGAGGCTTTCTTTTCTCATTGATAATCTCGAGGAATGATATATAATTACGAAACTATGAAATCATCTTTTAAGACAAAGAGAGGACCGG
>ERZ1292625.284-Hain-H41-01um-R1-284-length-85039-cov-18_pt1 | contig 85039 bp, 158 predicted proteins | sample MGYA00564400_ERZ1292625 | MGnify/ENA primary metagenome ERZ1292625 (study PRJEB36523, sample SAMEA6512639) | groundwater metagenome | collected 2019-01-08 | study: AquaDiva: Metagenomics assemblies of 32 groundwater samples | reverse complement strand
TTGTTGTGAAGGATATAGTTGAAACTTAAACGTCCTCATGTTATAGTATATAACAAGGTATTATTAGTTATGAAGAAAAAAGTTGAAGAAAAATGTAAAAAAGATTTAGCCATTCATCCGCCAGCACAAGGCTGGCGGTTTTCTGGCTTAAGAATTAATAAATCACCAGTATAATTTAGTTAACATTTTCTTTTCAAAATCTTCTTTTGGAATAGAATGCCCAAACAAACAATAAATTTCGCAATTAATAGAGCCATTTGGTGAATAATAGGTTTTTGCTGGACCATTCTCATTATGAGGTAAGCCATTTCTAAAATAGAAAATGCTATCAACATAACCATATGTTCTGGATATATAGGCAGGGGCGCCTTCCCTATGCCTTTTCCCATTAAACCAGTATATATCATATATTTTACAATGGAAGTGATAGGCGCCTATATAAACATCTTGCCTCCCGCCGCAAATTTGCTTATAAATAAAATCATAAACATTTCCGCATGTAATATCGATATATTCCATATTTCACCAATACAATTTAGTTAACATTTTCTTTTCAAAACTTCTCTTCGAAACTTGTTTATCAAAAAGATAATATTTCATGTCGGGCATATTGTTTAAATCATACTTAATATGAGCTGGACCAAGCTCATTATGTTTTTGCCCATTCCTATAAAATATCTCATACTCAACAGAACCATCATCTCGATATGATTTAAGAGCAGGTCCATTGTTCCTATGGAAATTGTAAGAATCATTTGTATATATTTCTTTAGAGATTACTCCATTGTTATGATATCTAATCTCAGATGGCAAATCTGTCTCGTCTTTATAATGAGACTTGTTTTTAAGATTGCCATTCTTGTGAAAAGAAGTAACGGCATAATCAGATTTTTTATATACCTCCCCATTTAAATGATACGTTATTTGATCTATTGGACCATAGGAGTAGTACTGGGTATTGGTAAATGGTGGTCCAATGAAGTATTCAATCCAGGCAGGACCATCAGTTCGCTCCAACACGCCATTATTAAAATATACGACTTCTTTAATATACCCATATTCGTCTTCGCGCCAAAAAGCTGTTTTAAAATATCTGAAAACTGCAGGTCCATAATCGGAATGCACTAAACCATTTTTTATATAAACCTCTTCTTTCACTCTCTTGGAATTAGCATAGTATATTTTAACTGCCGGTCCATATGTTCTATGGATTTTACCATTGCTATAGTAAATTTCAGAATGAAGCTCTCCCCCAGGATTTCCATTGTTAGCTACAAATTTCACCGCAGGAAAATCATCTCGATGGATTATTCCATTCTTATACCATACTTCCACAAAAGCAAAATCAGAAGGTGTATATGATGGCTTATACGAAATACTCATCTCATCCATTGACTCAATGGAATCCGAAATTTTAAAACATCTTAAAGCATTTAAATGTTGAAAATACATTTTTCTCCAAAATTAAGCATGCTTTTCCGATAATTCAATAAATTTATCCAATATATTATTATTCCAGGAATCATTTTGTTTTGAATTGGATAAAAATCCCCTCATGTCTTTGCACTTACCATCAAACATATGAAATAATGGGGCAGAGAAAACATTTTGGTTGCTCATTACCAATGAAGCAAATAATTTTTTGTTATTAGAAGATTGTCCGCCTACCTCCAATAAAATTTGCTGATAAAATTCTTCATGATATTTAAGCACTTTCACAAAACCATTCTTCATGTTTACTAATGATTTTGCAATCTCCTCAGGAAGAGCTGATAAAACATCGTCGTCCTTCTCTAAAAGGATGATCTCCATACAATTCCTTTTAGAATGCGCCATTTTAAAATTTAACTTGTTAAAAGCAACATACGCCGCATTCTTCAGTTTAATTCGATTGAATTTGGAGTCCGAAACAACCACCCCCTCATACTCCAATGGATTTAATGTAGAAACCCAATCAACTAGCTCATTAATAGAATTGTAAGCAAATTTATTGGGCAGTAATCCCAACTCCTTAGCAAATTGTAATGTCGATATATTTACTTCTTTTAAAGTAGAAATATCCCTCGCTGCCAATAATGTAATATTGCAATCCTTATAATCTACTACAACTCTATTGTAAGGAGTCGTTAACTCAAAACAATAAGTATGATTTTTATCTAGCTTGTTGGTAAACTCCTCGAAAGATAAATTCCTTGAGTCCTTCAATGCTTTTTCAAACAAAGTTCGGAAGGTAAATAAACCAGAGTTAATAAGAATGTCGGCTTCTGGAACAGCCCTGGTAGCAACGCACCATTGATTTTGAGGTCGATCAAAATATACAATAGCTAAAGTTCCATCTAATTTCGTGGAAACAATTAGATTGCGATCATCCCAGTTAATATTAGCAGCAGCTCCTTGTCCATAATTAAAAAAACGATCCATTGGATATGCCAATACTTCAGTCTTGCCAGGACAAGATGATTCATCTAGAGTTTTATCAGATGAAAGAATCAATCCTCGGCATTGACAAGCCAATGGATCGGAGTCTTTTGATTCTAACTGATCATAGTTTAAAGAAAACTTATGTTTAGATTTTGAAAATGAGATATTTACCCCATGCTTGTCTTTTAATTCTTTAAATGTGTGATTTTCTAAAAATTGCTGAACTAATAACATTTTTAAACCTCAAAAGTTGTAAACAACGTCTCTGTCTTTTTCTGGAGACCAAACTCCATACTGAAACTCATTAATAGAATAGTAAACCTTCTTAACCAATTTTGATTGAATTAATACAGAACACATTTCACATGGTCTCGCCATGCCGAATTGTCCACTGTTTTTTAGAACCCTTGAAACATACAGAATGCCATGCTGCCCTAGTTTTCTAAGAACCCGACCTTCTGCATGAGAATAGGGCAATTGTTGATAATATTTATCTGGAAGTGAAACTGGACCATTTCTTGAAGTAACAATTGCTCCGTCTTCCCTAAGACCTGCGCAACCAAGCCAGAAGTTCCTAAAATCTCCTATATTAGATTTAGGAACAGCTACTTCAGCAGCAATTTTAAAATAATCAAAATGATTCAAGGGACCCTACAGGAATAACAAGTATACGTACCGTCTGAAAACATCGGCTGAGCATAATTATTATAGGTTTTGCATTGCCTACATGTAGCACCATTGCATGATTGAATTTGCGGGAGAGTGGAACTAGGCATTGAGAATACTGGAGACCAAAAAGGCAGTTCTTTAATTTCTACATCCATAGTTTCCATTAATACGTGGTTCATCCTCATCCTAAACATTTCATTATTCCAAAAATTGAGGGCTTTTTGTTGCCCATTCATAATTGAATTTAGGTTTTCAAATTGCTGTATACAAGAAATGTTTTCTGTAGAGCCTTGTTGAAAGGCTAAAATTTCAAGCTCTGCCTTTTTAAAAGCAGTTGCTAGATCTTCGCATGCAAAAGATTCTTTCTTTTGAATTGAAAATTTGTAATGATAAACAAATGTGATGTATTGGATTGTTTTCAATTTTGTCCCCCCATTTCTCGCTAGATTTTTTAAAATCTTCTATCTTTTTAATTATTTCCAATGTCTGGTCGTTTCTCTTTTTTAACTCATTGAAGATTAAATGAATGTTCTTGTCGCGATCGTCTGCCAAATTAATTCCAAACGCGCCAATTTGATATTCTGTTGTCTTATAGTCTTTAAAATAAGACAGATCACTTTCGTAGATATCAACTGCGCCCTTCAATATATCACCATCATTTTGATCGACATGTAGGTTCAGGGTAGGCTGTTGTCGGATTGCCTCCCACATATAAGCCGGGAATTCTACTTCTTGTTTCTCGGAATGTTCACATGGTTCTTTGCAAGAGGGGCAGGTTTGCATGCGAAGGGCTACTGTGGAATCGCCGGGACTGATGGGATCGTAGTAACAAATTAAGGTGAAGTAACGATTGGACGCTATAGTTTGGGCAAATTGAGGATTCATGGGGGTATGATAGCGATTTGTTTGAAAAAAGTCAAGCTACCAATATATCTTGGTCTTCATTTTTTTATCAAATGTTTTTTGCTTAATCTTCTTACCATTCAAACAATAAGCGCCCTTCATCCCACCCTCCGGCAAATAATATATAAGGGCTGGTCCGTTCTCATTATGCCATTTTCCATCAATATAATATCTTTCAAATCTTAACTTGTTATTTTTATAGTAGATTTGTTGGGCAGGTCCGCCGACTCTATGCAAAGTAACTGATTGCCAATTTGAATAGATACCATTTAAATAGCCATACATTCTTTTTTGAACAGTGCCGTCCTGATTATAATATACTAAATAAGGTTGCTCACTAGCCATACTCTTATCATGCAATTTCATAACCTTTCTCTTATTGCCATTTCTAAAATAAGAGACAAGCTCATATCCGTTTTTATTAATCATCTCTCCATTAACGTAATAAGTAATCTCTTTGGTATTACCAGAGGGATAATATTGTTCAACGGCTGGTCCATTATCATTATGATGTTCGCCATCAACCATATATACTTTATGTTTTAATTTACCATTGCTAAAATATTCGGTACAAGCCGGCTCATTTAATCTATGCATTTTGTTATCTACATAGTAAGCCTCATGCAATAATTGACCTTTTCTGGAAAAGCCTCGAACAGCGGGAGCATCTTTTCTATGAAGTCTATGATCTACATAATAAGATTCAGCATCAATTTTCCCATTTATGTAATACGAAGTATAAGCGGGTCCATCTTTTCTATGTAGCCTATTATCTTTAATGATGTAATGTGTTGATTTTATTTTACCATTATAGAAATAATTTATAAGCGATGGGGCATTTTTCCTGCAATGCTCACCATTTTGAAGATATCTTTCCTGTGCGACTTTACCATTTTCATAATATGAGATAGTTGCTGGACCATTTTTTCTATGCTCTTTCCCATTATGAACATATGTATGACTCATTACCTTGCCAGATTGATAATAAGAAATCTCCGCAGGCTTACCTTTTCTATGGCGGACATTATTTGTGTAATAGCGCTCTGATTGAATGATCCCATTTGGAAAAAAATTGATTTTTGCTGGTCCGGCTATTCTAGTCGAGTTTCCAAAATGGTAGTATTGGTAACTTTTAGGATTTCCATTGTCATAGTAAGATACTATAGCGGGAAAGCCTTCTCTATGTAATAAACCATTTAAGTAATAAAACTCTTCAATGACATGGTTTTTTTTATAACAAATTACTGCTGGTTTATTTTCCCTATGCAATGAACCGTCAATATAATATTCTTCTTTTTCAACTTGGTTATTGTAAAAATACTGTACTGCTGCCCCATCGTTTTTGTGCAGTATCTTATTTTGGAAGTAATAGGTTCTATCAAAAAATTTAATACATACATTGTCTTGTTTTTGCAGTATTTTTTTAATAAATGCGCTATAGTTAGTATTTTTTCCAGCCAAAATTGTTATATATTGCATGTTATTGATTATATCATTGTTATCAGTATTTGCGACAATTAATTGTGCAAAAAAAAAGCCAACTCTAGGTTGGCGAAAGAATGTTGTTATTCAGTATCTAATTTTTCTTTAATCCATCTTTTAAATATATCGGCTTCTTCTATTTTGTTGGAAAACTTTGCTCTGTTAAATCCAACTAGGGCGACGGACATTGCTTCATGTTGTCCTGCTGGGTCTTTGTCTTTTTTGAATTGATTGTATAATAGATCAATCTCTTTTATGGATTCTTTAGATGATTCTTTATTTTTGAAGGACAATACGTCTTTAAATATTGGAGAATAGATATTGCTATCTTCTCCTACATGGGAGTAGAGGTCGTGATAATGATGGATTAGTTTCTTTTCTTGAAGGACTTGTGCGACATATGAGGGCTTTGCCGAGGTTAACGCGGCAATTTGGGCGATGTTTTTAACATTGTTTTCGTACAGTTTGATGATTTTTTCTTTTTTCGACATTTCTTACTCCTAACTATAGGATAATCATTGATGGCAGAAAAGCAAGCTACCAATATAACTTAGTTTTAAGCTGTTCTTCCCATTTTTCTTTTGAGAAATGCTCTCCATTTAAATAATAAATGGGGTAGTCTTCTGCCAAGTTTTGGTCTAAAACGATTATTGCCGGACCATTTTCATTATGAATTTTTCCATTAAATATATGTACATGTTGCTCTGTATATTTAATTAAATATCTGCCTTTTTTCATTTCATTATTTGAAATATATCCGCTAATGCATGAAGTGCAAGAGCAATGTTTGCACTTAATAACTGTGATTTCATCTTCCATGGAATTTTACCAATATAGTTTAGTTTGAACTTGCTGTTCCCATTCTTCTTTTGTTAAGAACCTGCCTTTTAAATAATATAAATAAAGATCTTCCTCTCCTGCTTCATTTAGTCGAATTTGTGCTGGACCAGTTTCGTTATGAAGTCGCCCATTAACAATATATACATGCGTATTTCCATACTTAATGAAAAACGAACCATTTTCAGCCTGTTCGTCTAAAAGACCCGTACAGGCGCAATTAGGGCACCAACAAATTTTGTAATTAACATTAACAACTTGATATTGCATAAAAATACTCACCAATATAATTTGGTTTTAGGTTGTTTTTCCCAGTCTTTTTTAGAATAATGTTCCCCACAAAGCCAATACTCTTTTTTCTCACCCCCATCTTCGCCCACATAAATCCTTGCTGGACTTTGCTCGTTATGAAGTCTCCAATTAACAAGATATCGACTCTCATTATTAAATTTTATTAAAAACGCCCCTTTCTTATATTTCTCCTCCTTTTCTTCGATAGTTCCTCTACAAAAACACCAACCGCAACAATTCTCATTAACTTTTACAATTTCGTATGCCATAATGAACCTCACCAATATAGTTTAACAGATTTTTTCTTATCATAATCTTTTTTAGAATATGATTTCCCATCCAAACAATAATAAGTTTTCCTCAACTTTCCATATCTATCATAATGAATACTAGCAGGACCATTCTCATTATGTAATTCCCCTCTAATATAATACTCTTCGGATCTTTTGGCGCCCGATGAATAGTAACTTAAAACAGCAGGCTCCCCAACCCTATGCAATTCACCATTTATAACCCAATGTTCAAATTCAAGCTTCTGACTTGAATAATAATAAATCCTAGCCGGACCATCAGATCTATGCATTACCCCCTTAATAAAATATTCTTCAATCCTTTTTAATCCATATTTGTTACGCCATATATAAATAGCAGGACCATTGGTTTTGTGAAAATCTCCATTAAAAATAAAATATTCCGAATGATCATCATATAATCTAAAGCTACCTTTTGAAAACTCTGCCTTAGATACACTTGAACAAGGGTATTCGCACTTCACATCTGTATATTCCATAAATCACCAATATAACTTGGTTAACATTTGTTTTTCAAATTCTTCTTCTGAAAGAAGATTCCCATCAATATAGTATTGTTTTTCCAAAATGCAATCACTATTCAAGCTTTTTTTAATAATTGCCGGACCATTTTCGTTATGAAGCTTGCCTTGTATGTAGTACTTCTCAGTGATGATTTTAAGTAATAAATCAGTAACAATATATGCTGGTCCGCCCTTCCTATGCATTTTACAATTCTGCATATAATATATTCTGTTGGACGATTTAATAACAAGTTCTTTTAAAACAATAGGACGACGCATCTCTTCGATTATCCTTGTCGAAATAGCTTCAAGATCAGAGCTGCAACATATTTCTTCATATTGAATCATTTTTATTTTTTACCAATATTAGTTGCGTTGTATATGATTTTATTTATAGTCTCTTCCGCCAACATTATATCCAAAATTATCCTGTTAATTTTATTTGCCTTGGCACTTTTAAAATCTATTTTGTATTTTTCAATAATATGATCTTTTTTAACTTGGAATGTAGCACAGGTTTCCATGTATTTGAAATAATCTGATGGATCAACATAGTTCCCATTTAACCAATATTCTTTTTTTTTAGCGACGCCTTTCGCACTATAATAAATCCACGCGGGTCCATCATCTCTATGCCTTGCACCATTTAAATAATAGGTCTCTGATTCAATAGCTCCACTTTTATAAAAATTAATCCATGCTGGACCATCACTCCTATGCCGTTCCCCATTTTTAAAATATACTATACGATCGTTATTTTTAAATATATAACATCCAGTACCATATTGCTGTCTAAAAGTCCCAACATCCCAATCGCCATTGATTTCAATATATTCGTCCATATATCATATATATCAAAACCTATTGAGGGTTAAAAACAAATATCTCAACATTATCAAGGTCGGCTAAACCATCTTCTATCGCTGCTTTCACATCATCCCATTTCAATCCACCCAATCCAGCTCCCAATGCCGGAATAGAAATAGACCTAATATCATTACTAATAATCTGCGCCCTCAAATCTTTTAAACCATCAACAACATATCTAAGCTTTGAATTGTATTTAAAATCTGTCTTTGTTGGGAAATTAATAATATATTTTGGACTCAATCCCGTTTTAAATATATGCATCTCCCCAACCTTGATTTTATTGGCTTGGCAAAGCACCTTATACTCCGCAAACATATCTGGGAAACGGCGTTTAAACTCCAATGCAATCCCCCCCCACCCATAACACCAACACAGTTCACAGCATTAACATATGCTTCAGATTTGCTTTCAAATAAATCACTGTCTATATATTGAATCATTTATATCCCCACTTCCCCGCCGCCTCTTCCACTTTTCTCTGAATTAAAAGTTTATAGTTCTTATGCTGCCTGCCATTCCTCGCAGAACGCTCCAAAATAAAAACCTTAATCAATAACTCAATTTTTAAAACATCATCAACAAATTCTAAAAGATCCTCCTCATCATAATCATTAATCGACTTGTCCAATAAATAGCTCGACAAAATTCTGTCCAACTCAACTTGCCGATCATGGGTTGTCGCATCATAATACTTTGAATACAACTTCTTAAAAGATCCAATATCAACATCCTCTTGAAATATAGAATATCGAATATAAGAATCACTCTCTGATATCAAGCTCTCCCATCTACCAGAACTATACTCCAATTGCTGAAGCCTCTTAATAAAATTGTCCAACATATCATCCAGCCATTTCAATAATCTCTTGACATAGTGCGTCAAGCTTAACTAAATTAACTTGCCTTGGCAAAACAGATTTATTATAAGCATCATTTACTTTAATTTCAAAATCTGCAAACCAATCCATTAATTGTTCATATGTCCAAGCACCATGCCTAATCTCAAGCAATTCCTTAGCATCAGGTCGCTTCACATTTAATTTACTGGTTAATAAAGCCTCGTAACAAGATGTTGCCAATCGAACCAAATGCATGCAATGCTTAGTATCCATATGGTACTTCTCCTCCAATGCAGCTCGGTCCTTATTCCTTGTCTTCAACCATGTATGATAATTCTCCCAATCCTTACGCTTGGCAGAATAACGCCTCTCCTTATCCAATACCTCAATCATGTTAGTATCCAGCCCAACAGACCTAGATGCTGCAAACCAAACCTTATCATTAATATCACCCTCGTTCCAATGAGTAATTAACGCAATCCTACGGACAAACTCATCTTGAACAGATTGACGCGTTGCGGTATCCAAATTATCTAATTCATGCCATTCCCATTGGTCCAATTTTTTCTTTACTGTAGACTCAACTGCCATCAATTGATCTGCCGGAATCAATGTAGCCTCCGGCAATCCAAAATCTTTCCTTGTTGGCTCTACTAAAACCGGATTTAAAATCCACCTACGATGAGTATTAATCCTCTTCAATTGAGAATGAGCATATCCCATAAATGTATGTTTAATCTTTTTGCTTAAAAACAAATCCCTGTTTTCCAACAATAGCTCACCAAGTTTATTCTTAAAAATATGATCGGACTCATCTGTGAAAATGATCTCCAATGCATTTGGATTACCATCCGCTGCCAACTTAAAGAATTTCTTAATATCAAATATTGTAATATCTGGATTTGTTTGAACTTGCTGCTCAAAAATTTTGCTAAAACCCAAATAATATTCTTTAGGAGCTACAGCAATACCACGAATATCCAAATCTGAAGTTGGCAAATTCGTTCCATAAGCATGAGAACCATGCTTCGTAATATAAATCGAACGATCCCTCACCCAAGAAACCGGACTTTGATAACGATCCCAATAAAAAGTATTTTCCATTTTCCCCTACCTCCCAAAACTCAAAAACTCTGTTTTATTAAAAATGGAATAAACTTTTACCCCACATTTTTCAACTTCTTCCAATCCACCCTCTTCTCTGTCTACTAAAACAAATACATTATTCACAATATAACCATGCTCCCTTAAAACTTCAACAGCTTTAATCGTAGATTTACCAGTTGTAATGACATCCTCCAATAAAACAACCTCAGATCTATCTGGAATAATGTCATTGCCCTCCAGCATTCTACCTGAACCATGTTCTTTTGCTTTTTTCCTCACATAGATAGCATGAACCTGCCCAGAAAACCCAGGACCACTCAGGGAATACATAGAAGCTGCCGATGCCAAAGAACATCCTCCCACTTCCACTCCAGCTACAGCTCGAACATTATCAAAACTCTTCAGCATCTCATGAACTACCTCCGCCACAAGGGCGGAGGTTTCCTCCAGTCCCTTATTAGCTTCAGCTCTCGTTCTTAGATCAAGTTAATATTTTATTATTAACTTAACCCAAAAATAGAAAAAATCGACATAGTTTTTAATAACTTTGTTAATTTTTCCTTCAGCTCTCTTACATATATTGGATGTAAAAGCTCCGCATATGCTCTGTCGAGCATAGCCTGTCCCAGGCAATTTATGTTCTTAGAGGCATTTTCATCTCTATCATAAGTAATTCCACATTTGCATGAAATTGTCCGATCGGACAATTTCAAATCCCTGTGAATATATTTACAATTATTACAAACTTTACTCGTATATGCCGGGTTAACTTCAATAACATTGTTAACCTTATATTTGAGAAATCCTATAAATTGAGATAAGTTAGCATTTCTAATATTTCTATTTAAACTCGTATTGTTACTTTCAGACATTTGTTTTAATGAAAGTTTTTCTATAAAAATTGTATCATATTTACGAGCCAGCCTCTTCGAGGCTTTATGTTGAAAATCTTTTATTTTATTGATTTTAACATCATACAATTTTTGCAATCGTTCTTTATGTTTTCTACTTCTCCTTGTATTCTTCTTAAATTTAGATAATTCAGATTTACATTTGTCTATCTTTTTATCAAAATATTTGGCATGTGTTTTATTCTTAATAGTTAAATTATCACTTGTAACTACTAGCTTAATTAAACCTAAATCAATACCAGCTTTATCAGTGGGATCTGGAGCCTGCGGCTCCAAGTCGGTAACGATATTAAGGAACCATTTATTTTTTTCTTTAATAATTGAGACTTGTTTAGGTTTTCCAGTAATTTCTTGATACTTATGAAACTTCATTGAACCATAAATAGAGGTATAAAATGTTTTATTATTAAGTTTATAACCTGATTGAGTGTAAGTGATGTTGTAGAATCTTTTACGAGATCTAAATTTTGGCAAGCCTTTGGCTTGCCCAGCTTTTACTATTTTAAAGAATGCTTTATAAGCTTCGTTTAATCTTTCGGGAACTTGTTGAATAACTTGCGAGTGTATTTCTAACAATTTAGGATTTTGTTGTTTTAATAATGGTATTTTGTTAATTTGATCGAAACCGGAAATGTTAACAAGTTTTTGTTTATTTTGTTTTCTAATTAGATTTTGTTGATAATTATCAATTCTATCTTGAAGAAAAAGATTATAGAGGGAATTAAGTTCACAAGAATGTTTCCACAACAAGGATTGTTGTTTTTGTGAAGGATACAGTTGAAACTTAAACGTCCTCATGATATAGTATATATCAGGCATTTAGTAGTTATGAAGAAAAAAGTTAAAGAAAATGTAAAAAGATTTAGCCATTCATCCGCCAGCACAAGGCTGGCGGTTTTCTGGCTCAAGAATTAATAAAATAACGCTCCAGTTAAATAATGCCCCATCGCAGATAATACATATTGTTTGCAATCTATGAAAAAATTGCTTGTTTTTCCACTAGATAATTTAAAATCGCCTTTTTTAAAAGCAAAATTGCGCAATCCATCAAATAGTTTACTTCTAAAATCGGATAAAACAGAATTGGTAAATACAAAATTCATATTAAAACTCCAACGCAGTATAGATACAAGGGAAACCATAATTAGCAAATGCCGTATGAACAACTAGGTTATTCATTCTGTGATATGTCCTTGCTTCATGAGTATGACCGCACAATGTAGTAAAGTTAACCTTATATTGTTCAGCTAACATATCCAAATTTTCTCCCATATACTTATTTGTAAAATAAGGAATAGCATATCGGTCACTCATCTGTCCTTGATAATATGAAGATTCATCATATGGTGGAAAATGAGTTAACACTATAATATGATTAATATTGGTTTTATCTAAATTGTGAATCTTATTCACTAATTGATTGGTGTCTTCTTTTGATTTTTGTCTGGAGACATTGTTAATTAAATTTGAGTTGATTGTTAACTTGCCGTAGATTTCGGTAACGGAACCGGCATATTCTTTCATCCTTGACCAATCGCCCATGATAAATTTAGGGTTGGCAAAATCTCCATATCTGCAATCGTACCAACCATCAGCTCCTACAATAGCTGTATCATTAATAATTATAGGATCATGATTATTAAGATAGTAGAGATTGTTGGGCAATGATTTTAATTGATTTTGTACTTCAGGAAATGACGCTCCCCAATAATCATGATTGCCAAGGACGAAATATATATTTGTATTTAATGTAGATAGTTTTGTTAGATGAGTGAGAAGAGATTTTGCATTAGAAATATCTCCAGTAATGAGAAGACCATTGCAATCTTCCAATTCTTCTTCCATATAATCGTACCATTTATTATCTGGTACACAGTCTAAGTGAATATCTGATGCCCAAGCCAATTTAACCATGAGGAAATTATAACCATGTTGGTGGATGACGCAATAAAAAAGAGCCAGAATTTGGCTCTTTGGATTATTCCCACCATTTTTTATTGGGATCGACTTGTACTTCTACAGTATCATCGGGATCTATGGGTTGTTCTACTAATTGTTTAGATTGCTTGGGCTCTTGAGATCTATGTTCCCATAAGCCAATCCCCCTATTCTTACCTCTTTGTTTGAAAAACAATTTAGTTGAATCATCGTTTGAGGAGTTTTCCTGGATCCATTTTGAAACATATTTTTTGAAATCTACAAACTCTTGGATGTTTAGATTGGCTTTTTGCATTGCCATTAGGGTTAAATTTTCTACAGAGAAAAAATGTCCAGGATGATCATTGAAATGTTCGATGATATTTTCAGACATTGAGGTCCATGATTCTGGTTTTTTATTAGGCATGCTTGCTCCTTGGTTGTTTTTGTTTTGTGGGACGGGAAGGATTCGAACCTTTCGACATGGTATATCGCATTTACAGTGCGATGCTTTTGACCGCTCAGCCACCGTCCCAATAATCATTTCACTTACAAATCTAAAATTATACTATAATCGTTTAAATATTTTTCCTCCGCATTTTTTATACGTTCAAGCTTTTCTTTTTCACTAATATATGGAGGTTTAATGAACCGTGCATATTCACATACCGTAAAAATTGGCTCTTCTTCATGTTCTTTTTTATTTATAGCCATTATTTTTTCCTTTATATGATTGTGTGAAGTGGGGAATCGAACCCCCTCAATCGGGTCACAGCCGATTCGCATCACCAGAAGCGTAACTCCACTATAATAAGCGGATATTAAATCCGCAGTCGGGATGACAGGAATCGAACCTGCGTGATCTTACTCCCAAAGTAAGTGCCTCATGCCATTAGGCTACATCCCGAAAACTCCAACAAAAATAAATAACAAGGGTTGCTCGTGGCGTCCGAAGACACCGATGTAATTGTATTGTTATTCGCATTTGGAGTTAGCTCCCGCGATAGGATTTGCACCTATATGTCCCTCACTAGAGGGGATTTTGCTCCATTCAACTTACTCTTAATAAGTTGATATGTTTTAAAGTACGCAGGAATAATACCGACAAGGAATTGCAAACATTTAAAAAGCATTGTAATGCTTGCAGCATTCGATATGGAGGCTTGCGAGGATTCGAACCCCATCCTCCGGGCTTCGATCCCGGATGCTTTACCAATTAAGCTAGCGCGCCATTGTGATTTATCTAAATCTACTGTTTCTTATAATCTTTTCTTTTATAGAATGTTAAATGTGAAAAATATTTTTTAGCAACCCTTCTTATTTGTGTATGAGAACGATTTATATATTTTTTTACTCTTTCAATCCACCCAAATTTATGGATATCACATTTAGAAAATGCGTATTCATATAGTTTAATATTTTCTTCTGCAAATTTTTTCTTTTTTCTTTGTGCAGAGATTTTGCCTCCTTTTTTACCTCCTTTTTTGCCGAACTTGATTTGCATTTCTTTTAACTTTTGCAAGCCATATTTTCTTAACGTATGCTCATATGCCGAAAGCTGCTGACCAGAATCTATGGCATCTTGTGTATTTTCGCTAAAAGTTGCCCAATATAAATGACGAGGATTTGAACAGCTTTCTTTTCCATTATGACAGGCGTGAGCCAAAACAATTTTTAGCTTTGTAGGTATAGTGGTATTAAGATAATGAGCTAATAATCCCCTAAACTCAGAGGAGTCTATTCCGCCAATCTTTATGCACGGCTCATCTAATCGCAAATGAGTTTGCCTTTCCTCTTTGCTCTTTTTTATATACTCTTCAATTAATATAAAATTACTCATTTTAATTCCAATTAGCTCCGAAGGAGAGGGTCGAACTCCCATAAACTTAGTTAACAGCTAAGTGATTTGCCAATTAATCTACCTCGGAAAATTAGTCAACAAAAATTAGATAACAGAGTTTTCAACCAATGATGTACTGCTATCAAGCATTTGACTAAGAAAAACTATAAAAGAACGAACATCAACAAGAAATAACCAACATGTTTTTTTTTGCTATGTAATGCTGGTTGACATTTGATGTCTGTACTATAACACCATATTGATAGATTTCAAGTTTAATTTGAAATATTTCAACATGTAGCCGCCCATAAGGGAATCGAAACCTTGTATTCCGGGCTTCAACCAGATGCTCTACCATTGAGCTAATGGGCGAATTGCATCAACAAGAATAGATTAGATTTTTTTTTCCATGTAGTCCAATCAGCATTTGATGCTTATACTATTTATATCATCATATTGACAGATTTTTGATATTTTTCACTAAATTTTTTCCATCTAGTTCATTTTTTACAAATGCATTGATAATATCAAAAACCGAATCGGAAAATCCTCCAATGTTTAAAACATCTTTATCACTTTGAACTTGAGTTGTCGTGGAAGGTTGAATATCGATTAATACAAGTTTGGCATTTGGATTTCGTTTTTTATAAGTTTGCCATTCATTCGACATTGAAGTGTTTCGGCGCTGGTTACTCCACGAAGTAATTTCTTGATCTTGAAAGTCAACCCATGACATATTATCTGAAACAAATATCACCAAATCACCAGTTGCCTCTTCAGCATTTAAATGAGCCAATGGTGCAGCACAATTTGTCCCGCCACTTGGCAAATTAGATAGAAAATCAGCATTAGACATAACAGAATCTCTTGGGTTTAATTTTCTTGGCAACTTCACAACATTATCACTAAATGGAATTACCTTGGCGCTATTATTGGTTCTAATAAATGCTGCCGATATTAGAGCCGCAACATCAATACATTGCACTGCTGTTGTTCCGCCTTGGCGTTGTCCAGTGACAGGAGAATGCATTGATCCAGAAACATCTGGGCAAACATAAACTTGTCCTTCAATTGATGGTACGTTCTCAGTAGCTACTTCCATAGCATCCTGCAAAGAGTTTGTCAAGGACATTGGAATATCTTTTGATGCTTTATATGCCATCAACAATTGATATGGAAATACTTTTGCCTTTTTGATTAAGTCGGGATTAGATAGTTTGCCGCAAACTTCTTTTTCTAATTCTATGCCAGACTCTCCAGAAAATGCCCCATGTCTATTTAAAGTATTCAATGACATTCTTAATTGAGTCCAGCTCATTTTTTTAGCTAGCTCTTGCCATTGTTCAGTAGAAGTCAATAATCCTGTAAGCATTTCCATTGGAACGTTTGGCAATGCTGTTGAAGGATTCTTTTTAAACTCTTCATAAACTTTAACAATTTCTGGCAAGCTATCTGGGGAAACTTCTTTATCGATGAGGTAACCATATAAAGCTTCTCGTTGAAGATCTTTTTTACCATCAATTATTGGGGATGGTCTTGTTAGTTTTAGAACATCTTTAATGGATGGAGCTGAACCTGTGGATTGCATGAAGATTTGTTCTACGGTTTTTTCGGAAAACCATCTTTGTACAAGTTTTTTAGGAGCAGTTCCGAAAGATTTTCTTCCAACAACTCCGGAGCGAATAATTTGCACGAAGTTTCTGAGCATTTTTCCATTATCAATGACTAATGGGAAAACTTTCTTTAGCAATTTAACATCTTTTCCAGCTAAATAAGCGCAAAGGAATGCTGGAACATCCTTCATATAAGCTTTTTGTCTGGCATATACTGCAAGTTTTGCGATGAACTGTGGCGAAACTTGTTTACATAGTTCAAGAACCTTTTCTAAATGTTTTTCTTCGGATGTGTAGAACGTTTGATTGAACGTTCCGGTTAGGGCGTATTGAGAAAGCGCTTCTTCTGCTGAAAGTTCATAAGCGTTTCCGCCAGCTTCGTTGACAATGAGGTTTGATTGAGATTGAAAAATTGATTTGTTTGCCATTTTTATTATTTCCTTGTACTAAACGGTCGGAATAATGGGAGTCGAACCCATACTACAATGATTTTGAGTCATTTAACTCTGCCAATTGGTTTACATTCCGAAAAAAGGGGTTTAATACTGGCGCCAGTAAAATCCCATAAAACAAGGTCGCTAGCAACCTTATTTTTTCGTGCGCCCTGAAAGAATCGAACTTTCGACAAAATGGATTAAAAGTCCACTACTCTACCAACTGAGTTAAGGGCGCGAGCATAGAATCATGCTGCTGATTTGATATACAATACTTTTACATATTGTACTTTTGAGATTTTCACTTCTGTCTTACCCTTCATTATAGCATCTACCCATCTTTGTGTCAAGTCTTTTGTTGAAAAATATCTGTAGAATGTTTCTTTTTTCTTATTAGGGGAGAGATACGGACATTCTGCTCGAAAACAAGTATACCTTTCTGGAAAGGCAATCAAACGTTTTGAAGAAGAGCTATTATGTTGGACAACTAGCCCAATGGGAATTTTAGCGATATGGCGTTTCATTTGATATTTCCTTATACATACAATTTACAATTTCTGCCAAAAAACCTTTATAACAATCAAAAAGACATTCTGGATGAGAAGTTAATGTAGCTGCGTCGATTTTTGTTGTAACTGAAAAGGGCAACGTTTCAGAAGTTGTGAGGCTTAGTATAACCGTTCTTTTGTTTATGTCAAGTCGAATTGAGAACATTGTTGTTTTTCTTTCTATTTCAAACTTGCCATATAATTTTGAGAACAGAAAGTCTTTCTTAAGTTCAGTTAAGATATAATCGCATTGATTGTTGAATATTTTGTTATTTTCAATTCTTTTTGATTGAAATAGACTTAATACGCTCATTGAAAATGTCTCCAGTCAACTTTTGTTTGCAAAGTTTCTTCCATAGATTGTTCAAACGACTCCCTAATTATAACCACTTGTTCTAAGTCTGCATCAATTTCTTGGTTTATTTTGTAGATTTCTTTTAAAAGATCATAATGGCGTTGGACATAGAAGTATAAATTATTGATTTTGCCATCGAATGATAGGTGGGATGATTGTAGGATTATATATTTCAATGTTAGATTTAGTTCTAAAAGCAATTTAATATAATCATTTTGTCTTCTTATTAAGAATTGATATTCCATTTGTTACCAGTATAGCTTGGTTTGCATTTTTTTTAAATATTCTTCATATGATATGTACTCGCCGTTTAATGCATATGAGTATGTGAATGTCCCGTTGTTGTTTTCACATATTGCCGGACCAGTTTCACAATGTACTAGCCCGTTTTTAAAGCATGTATATCGTGAAATAACCCCATTTTCATAATTAATCTCGGCAGGACCCTCATCTCTATGTATGGCGCCATTTATATAATATGCCTCAAATGTTAGTAGGTTTTTATTTTTATCAAATCTTGATTCAATATTTGCTGGGAGACCACCATCCCTATGTGGTTTTCCGTGGTTAAAATACTCTTCGCACAAATAGTAACGAGTAGAGCCTTTGTATCTAGCGCGGATACTTGCTGGACCTAAATCATTATGAAGGAACCCGTCTAATATATAATATATTATTACAGTTTTATTTGGCGATTTTTTATTTAAGTTTTCTACAATGAATTCATTGTTGGTTCTTGTATATATGGAAGAATAATTAAGATCCAATTGTGTAACTGTAATTTTACAATGCCCAAAATAAAACTCAGGAAAATTTGTTAAAAAATCCACTAAATCAAATACAGAATCATTATCCTCTACAAAAATCTCTTTATACATATTGTTCACCAATACAGTTTTGTTTTTATTTTTTTTAAATAATCTTCATATAACAATATCTTATCATCTAGCGCAAAGCTGTAACTTGGCACCCCATAACCATGGTAATATTTTGCTGGACCATTTTCATTATGGAGTTTTCCATCTTTGTGAAAATTGCAATAAGTGATTGATCCATCTTCATAACATATATCTGCTGGACCACCAATCCTATGTAATTTGCCATTCATAAAATACTTTTCAGATATAGGTATTTTTTTCTTCTTATTAAATGTATATTCAGACTCTGCTGGACCATCAGCTCTATGCATGAGTCCATATTTAAAATATTGCTCTTTTCCACATTCGATACGTGAGCCATTATATTCTTTATGAACAAATGCCGGTCCATCTTCATAATGCAATTCTCCGTTTAAAATATAATAAGTCTCAACAGCTTTTGCTGGAGATTTTTTTCTAATTAACTCAGCTGTGAATTTATTGTCGCTTTTTTTAAAATAGTCTATATGTTCTCCTTGATTTAAAGTAACTATAATTTTAAAATATCCAATAGAATATTCCTTATATTTTACCAAAAATGAATCTAAACTAAATGAGCCACGATTATCATCTATAAATATTTCTTTATACATATCGATCACCAGTATAGTTTTGTTTTTAATTTTTTAAAATAATCTTCATACAATAGTCTCTCATCATTTAACGCAAAGGTATAGTTATGATCTCCATACTCGCAAGTATATTTTGCTGGACCATTTTCATTATGAAGTTTTCCGTTTTTGTAATGACTGTAAGTTTCGACAGCCCCATCATCATAAAATATTTCTGCTGGACCGCCATCCCTATGTAGTTTGCCACCCACAAAGTATCTCTCAGAGACCATTATTTTCTTCTTTTTTTCAAACCTATATTCAGTTTCTGCCGGACCATCATCTCTATGCGTAAGTCCATTTTTATAATATTGCTCTTGTGCGCATTCGATACGGGAACCATTATATTCTTTACGAATAAATGCCGGTCCATCTTCACAATGAAGTTCTCCATTTAAAATATAATAAACATTAATGATTTTTTCCTTATTTTTTTTCCAAATTGGCTCAATTGTGAATTCATTATTGTTTCTTTTATAATCATAATCGCCATCTTTTAATTCACTATTATCTATAGTGGTAACTTGTATTTTAAAATACCCATTAGAATACTCTTTATATTTTGCTAAAAAATCCTCTAACTGAAATGAGTTGCTATCGTCTTTTATAAAAACCTCTTGATACATGCTAACCTCTTAAATATCCGTCTTATCAATTTTAGAACCAGAAACATATAATATGAAATAAAATAAGATGAAAAGAATATTGATGATAATTAAAAATATAATCTCTTTCATTTTTACCAGTACAGTTTAGTTTGCATTTGCTTTTCCCACTCTTCTTGGGAGTACTCTCGGTCATTTAAAAAATATCCAATATCAATAACTTCCGTTTTAAGATGGTCTGAGTATATCACCAAGGCTGGACCAGACTCATTATGCCATTCTCCGTTAACATAATATCGCTCAAAATCTATGCCAATTACTTTTAATTTACCTTGAACTATGGGCTCAGGTGGCAAAACAGGTAGCCAACCCATGCGATATTCTGCATAAAATACCCAAGTAGCTGGAACTATCTCTTCAATATATTCCATGATTCACCAACATGTCTTAATTAAGATTCTATAAAATTCATTGCAAATGATGTTTTAATAATTGTAGAACGTAGCCCAGTAAATATCATGCCAAGAGTAGACCAATCTGTTAATTCCTTGTCTATTAAATCTTTTAGTTTAAACAGCTGCACATACGTTCTTTCAGTTTCCGATTGTATTCCAAATACAGCGTTAGAATCCATATAATATTTTATCTTTTCTATTTCCAAATCTGTTAATTCGCATGAAAAGCAATTGCCACTAAAACTAGATAACGTGCCTCCTATTTGCCTAGTTCCTACATGTATCAATCGATCGGGGCTGATTACTAGTCCAACTTCTTCATGAACCTCTTCGGCAGCTATTGTTCTAACATCATTATTTTTTTTAGATGACCCACCTGGAAGCTCTCTAATAAAACCATCGCTAGTCCTACTGGGAGATCTGAATTCTTTCACAATAACAACATCAGTATCTAATAAATCTTTACCTTTGCGCCACAATAAAACCGTAGAGATATCAGGTCTTCCAATAACAAGCTCATTTGTCTTATTTCTATTTTCAGAGACGATGTAAACATTTACATGTGCTATCCAAAGAAAAACAAAATTCTTTGTAGGACCAACTCTAAATGAATATTCAATTCGACAACCATCTAATCTATTTCCCGCACTTTTTTGTCCACTGTACCAATTTTGAAAAGACTCGGTATTCCAAATCAATAAAGGAACTTCGGATTCTCCCCCAACACGTTGCGCCCCATTTTTTATTAATGATAACGCGCCAACCAAAGTTGTTTGTAAACTATTGAATATTGAAACCTTGTTTTTTAAAGCATAGTATTTTTGATATCTAACAGATACATCATTTCCAAGACCCAGCACGACTTTGCCAGAATTCTTCCAAACACCCCATTCATCATTTGTTGTAAGTCCTGGAAGTTTCGGAGCCCCAGTAGATGAAGGAGACATGTCTCGCTCAATCCAGAAAACAATACAATCCGCGCGGTTTAAACCATCTTCTTCCCATTGAGCATTGTCATCATAATCCGGTCTAGGTTTTCCATCCCTGCCCTCTGGTACAAAAACATGCCCCTGATAATTCATTTTTTCAAGAAGCTCCAATGCTTCTTTTCGCCATGATTTTACCTCAGTCTCTCTTGGAGATGGTCCTGCTAGAAAAAGTGAACTTGTAACTGTAGTTGGAAAAGATTCACCAGCATATATTATTTGCATAAAAAACTCCTTAATTTTAATTCATAAAACACTCAATAAATAAACTCACCAGTAGAGTTTAGTTTTCATTTGCTTAAAATAATCAACCGCCCGCATATTAGTTCCATTTAAGGAAAACCTTTCATAATCAAATGAACCATTAGGATGGTAAGTAGTTTCCGCCGCCCCATCTTCCCTATGACTAACATTGTTGCGATAATACCTCTCTCTAAAAATTATCGGGTTATTTAAAGTAGAACGAGTACAATATTCTATATGCGCAGGTCCATTATCCCTATGCATAAGTCCATTTTTAAAATAGCCTTCTGCAAAAACTCTTAGTTTATTACTATTTACAAATTCTAATATTTTAAGATGCTTTTTCTTGGCAAGGCTTGGCTTGGTCTCAATTATGCTGCACACTTCACATACACAGTTTATTTTTATTCCACATTCCTTAAAATAAGAAATGCTTGCCGGACCATCATCACGATGCATTTCTCCATTTTGACAATACTGAAATTTATAACAATTCACTAAATTGTCAGAGAAGTCTCCCGCATAATCTAAACAATCATATTCTAAAATCGCCGGAGCATTATCTCTATGAAGTTTATTGTCAATGTAATAATGTTCCGAAACTATAGACCCATGCTCTCCAAGAACAACTATTGCCGGACCTTTTTCGCTATGAAGCTTACCATCTACAACATAAGCAAAACCATCAATGCCAACATATTTACAATACCCTCTTGTTTTAGATGGATCAAAATCTAAAATGTAATCATCACACTTAATTGTTTTAGGTTTCATATTTACCAATATAACTTCGTTTGCATTTGTTTGTGATAATCTTCTTCCGAATATTCTATGCCATTTAAACAAAACTTTTTAAAAGCATTAAATTGCACAGAAGCTATGCCATTCTCGTTATGTCTTTGTCCATATTTATAATAATGATAATTGATAATAGTGCCATTTAAATAGTAACTAATGACTGCTGGTTTACCTTCCCTATGTAGTTTGCCATTTTTGCAAAAATATTCCAGCATTCGGGGACCAGGAAAACCTTTTGAAGTTTTTGAATTAGACCTGGTATGAAACTCTATTGTCGATGGAAGGTCTTCATCTCTATGTTCTAGATCATTAGAGTACCAAGATAGTCTTTGAATTTTGCCAGGAGAATCGTATGCAATTATCGCTGGCTCAATATTTCTATGAATTTTTCCATCAACCATATAAATTTCTTGCAGTATGAAAGAGCTTTCGTCCAAACCCTCTTCTACCTCAACAATATATTTTCCTGATTTATCTATTAACTGATTATAAGTATGTTCTTTAATTCTAACATATTCCATATTGAAATTCCTACCAATATAACTTCGTCTGCATTTGTTTCAAGTAATCTTCTTCCAAATATTCTTCTCCATCTAAATAGAATTTGGAGTATTCAACAGCACCATTTTTCAAACGGCTTATATATGCCGGACCATTTTCGTTATGCATTTTTCCATATTGATAATAGCTTTCGGATAAAAGGCTCCCATCTCGATCAAATCTCAACAATGCAGGTTTGCCATCTCGATGTAGGTTGCTTATTCTGTCAGTGCTATTCAGAGGACCCTCTAGGTATTTTAAATTGCAATAGCGCTCCTCTCTTTTATTTCCAGAATATATTTCTGGAAAACTACTAGGACTCCAGGCTATATAGAATGTAATTAAAACTGGTAGGTCGCCATCTCTATATGGAGCCCCATAAATATACCATGCTAAAGATTGAATTCGGCTTCCTTCTGGAAAATAAGGATTGTACAATGAAACATAATCAATCACCGCTGGTTCAATATGTCGATGCAATACATCATCAACAAAATACCTTTCTCGAATTAAATAATCAACCCCATCAACATTCTCAAAATCTTGAACAAGATAGTTTCCAGCTCTATCCTCTAATGCACGAAAATTCTCCAGCGTTATTTTAACATATTCCATAATTAATTACACTTTGCCAGAGAGACTATTAATCTTAAGTTTAATCATATTAAGATATTTTATATCTGATTTCGATTTAATCACAGAATCCATCTCAGCCAATTCGATAGCTTTTTTTAAAGCCTCAAGCCAGTCCGGTTTAATATCATCTGGGAACTCAACAGCACCACAATGATCGCTCAATGGATATAAGGGATATTTATCAGTTGGCTCATGCGGAGTTTCAACAGTTGAAAGAGATCTCAATATTCCCAGTCTATTTATTACTCTATTCAACTTTTCATCAAGAATAAATACTTTATCAGCCAACTCCGCTTCCCATTCTTCTATGGTTTTCTCATGTAGTTTTCCATCAAGAATAAGTTCCCTTTTAATTAACTCTCCGTTAGCCCACCTATACCCATTACCCAAAACAAAAAACAAATGATGCAATACATCAAACTCAGTTGAAAACAATGTCGGATATTTATGGAGCATTATTTTTCTAGTTAATTCATAGCTAGCCATTTTGAGAAACCTTAGATCTCTCAGCCAACTCATTTTGTTCTTGTCTGGTTTGTGAATTGGTCTTGGATGCATCACGCTCCGCCTTCAATCCATTTGCCTTAAGCCCACCATCAAACACCTTATCAAGCAAATCCGAATGACCTTCCTCATGCTCAATAGGCAATGCGTCAGGATCACTAATATAACTAATTGAAATCTCACGCTTGCCAGTAACTTTGTCTTTTGTAATTGTTAATACCGCTTTTGCCATTTTTATTTCCCTTTCAAATACTCTTCGCCAATATAATAAGCTAAACTCTTGCCAGAACCTATCTTAAAATAAAATAATTTTAATTTGCTAAAATACACGCATAATTCACTTGTGCGATTTGAAAATAATGAACCATAATAACCTTCCGAAAATTTACCCCTATCCTTATATAAACGCTCAAGAGCATTAAGATATGAATCATACATTGCCCCCACCATATCATAGTCTGCCTTTCCACTCTCATCATTAAGCAAGTAACAACCATCTAACTTAATGTCCCGTTCAGATGTCGCAGCTATATTGCCAAATACTCTGAAAACATTGTAACAATTTACATAAACTCTACTATTTATGCAAATCAATCTATTGTTAACCAAATAATCAATAAATTTACAATACGCCAAAGGTAATTCAATTTCATTAACAGAAAACTCGTATGTTTTAATAAAATTGTTAAAATCTCCTTGCTCAAAAACAAATGACATTAAATCTTGCTTTGCAAATATGAATTTATCAATACGGAAACTTTTAGAAAGTTCATTAATAATTCCAAGTTTTCTATTCCTCAGTTGAGAATAACCATCACCATTATCATACCCATTGCTGAAATAATAATTGAAGCTATACTTCCTAGCAACACCATTCTGAAACATTTTTACCATAGATAAATCTAAATGATAATTGTTCTCAAATAAATAATGCAGCCAAACAGAATAGATACAAAACTGAACTCCCCAATATTTCGCAGGATTATCTAATTTCAACTTCCTAGATTCCTTCTTTAAAGATGAAATTAAAAACTTAACCCTATTAAACAATCCAGAATCTTCAAATGGGATATTTTTCTCAGTATAATAAATTCCATTGATTAATTTATATGTTTGGACAATCAACTCAGCATGAGTTCCCCACTCTAAATTGTTTTTCCAATAAGCAGCTTGAGTTTCAATAAGATTAAAATCAAATAGCTTTATAATATCAGTGGAAAATAACCAAGCCCAATCAGAATCGGATGGAGATAAAGAAAAATTTCCCTTCATCTCCATCCATTGGTCCAAAAATACATCCAACTCGTTCAAACAACCAGACATATCCATATCTTAATCATCAATTCAATCATTGCAAACAAAAAGTGCCCCTCGCGGAGCACATTTTTCACTCAGCATCGAAAAATCGAGGTTCAACCTTCTTAACCTTCTTCGGCTTAGGCTTGCCCAAACATTCCTTCAATGAATTTGCATCCAAAACCTTCTTCTCCAACAATAGATCCCTCAAAGATTCCAATATAGATTGGTTCTCTTCAAGAATCTTCTTGGCTCGCAATCGCTGCGCGTCCAAAATACCCCGAACAGAACGATCAATCGCCGTTCGGGTTGATTCAGAAATGTCATTCTTGCCCATTTTACTCAATGCCATCCCCTCATACTCGCCCATTCCATAATCCTCTACCAATGAACGAGCAATCTCCGTAGCACGAACAATGTCAGAGCCAGAGCCCAAAGACATGTCCTTCATACACAATCCCTCAGCTTCTCGACCACCCATAAATACACAAATCATATCCAACATCTGCTGTTTAGTCATTACATATTTATGAGCACGATCCGCATGCTGAACAAATCCCAATGCCCCAGGCAAATCACTGGAAATAGAAATCTTCTCAATAGGCGGAACCGTAGAACAATTCAACGCAACAACCGCATGACCCGCCTCATGAGTTGCAATTGTCTTCTCCTCAAAGTCCGTAAAGATAGGCTTCTTAGTATTGCCCATCAATGCAGCATCAACAAGCTCATTTGTCGTCGGTCCTTTATTCCCCGTTCTCAATCGAGTTCGAGACAATTGACGAGCAAATGCATTCAAATGATCTCCGGAATATGGAACGCCAGATTCAGGAACAGGATTCTCAGTTCTACGAGTAGCATAATCCACAACCTCTTCAGACATTTGAAGATTCATTTTTGTATTATAAATCTGAATAATCTCTTTACGATCCTTTTCATCAGGATTTTCAATCTTGATATGAAATTCAAAACGCCCAGGTCGAAGCAATGCAGGATCCAATGACTCCACAAAGTTAGTGGTTCCAATAACAAAAACCATCTCTTCTTTTCTAAATCCATCCATCTCCGTCAACAATTGATTGACCATGGAATGCTCTACTCCAGAACCAGTATAAGTTCCACGAGCATGGGCAAATGAATCGATTTCATCAAAAACAATAACCGCAGGCGCAGACTTGCGCGCCTGTGTGAATATGTTTCTAAGATTGCTTTCCGATTCACCAACATATTTAGATTTCAACTCAGGACCAGAAACAATAAAACAAGCAGCATTCAATGCCGTAGCAATTGCCTTGGCAAAAAATGTCTTACCAGTTCCAGGAGGACCATGGAAAATCATACCCCTCGGCATAATCGCCTCAATGTCCTTTGCCTCAGATTCAGAAGCATTATCCCTAGTTTTCAACAAAGAAACAATCTCATCATTAAGCTTGCTCTTAATATCATGATAACCACCAATATCTTTCCACATATCAACATTAGGAATAGATACTTGCCCAGTTAATGTACATGCTCGCAATTTCTTATAGGCATTTTCTGGATACTCAGGATAATCTATATCTTGATGCATAGAGGCTAGCAATGTGCGAAGCTTTACAACATTCATACCAGAAACATACTTATACAATTTGACGGGATCGAAATCCTTACCAAATTTTCGAGCTTCTCTTTGAGTAATCAAATATTGCAAACGATCTCTTGACAAACCAACAATTGATTCTTGATGGGGAAACATGTTTGAAATAACTGAAGGAAGGCTAAAAGAAGGATCTTTAAAAGCCAACCAAACAACATTGGGATTCTCATACATCAATGAGATAACTTCTTTTGCTTCAGAGTTTAATCCTCCAGCAGAAGTGGTAAGAAGATCAATATGAGGAAGAACCATTACCTTATCATCATTATTGTTTCTTACAATATCCCGAATCTGTCCAATCATAAGAAGAATAGGATTAGAAGAATTTGCCCCATCAGCACATTCAGAAGTAGGTCTACCATCAACATAGACACATTTGACATCCGTATTTTTAAAACGCTCACGAATATTTCTATAAATCCAAGGAGCAACTTCTTTATCTACTTCCACAAGAGTTGACAATTTTTTAGACAAGGAATCATAAATTGATGCTAGCTCTTTTGTATAAGCTTGACTGGTGGCATCTGAAAGTTTAAGTTCTACTGGCAAATCTTTTTCACTAATCAATTTCTTCGTCATTTTTAAACCCTAACCTTAATCGTTATGTTGCCTTCGTTATCATCTTTAATATCTTCAATGTCTCCCAATTGAGACGCCCTAATTTTTAGAGCAGCAGAAGTAACAGAATTAATAACTTCATCCATTTCCTGCCTCAGCTCTTTAAGTTCTTTTTCAAGAGTACTTGTTGTTTGCTGCTGCAACTCTTGTTTTCGTTTTTCAACCTTTTGTTGAAGCTGCGCTTGAATCTGTTCTCTGGCTCGTCGGTTTGCATCAGATTCAGACACACGATCTGTGTCCTCATTAAAATCAGCAGAAGCACTTTCTTGAACATTGACATTATGGGAAATACTAACTTTAACTTCCCCAGTCTCCATATCCAAACTTACATTAACACCTTTGTTACTTAGCCTCGATAAAGATGTTTCAGATTGTTTAAACCCTTTCTTCAAAAGCTCTTGTGCCAAAAGATTTGACATCTGCTCTTTTGGTAGGATTGGAATTAAATCAATCTTTGTAGTAACACCATCTGCTACATGTACGACTTGTTCTAATGTATCGGAAATTCTTACTCTATAAACTCTGCTCATTATATTGCCTTTCTTAATTGAAAAAGTTGTTGATGTGGAAAACCGTTAACTGTGATAACTTTCGTATTTTTATTAAAAGAGATTTCTACTGTATTGGAAACGTAAAATTGTGGATCACTTTGTTGATAGCGATTGGAGAGGAAGTGCATGATTTGATTTGATGAGCCGACCCATCTTCTTGTTCTTTCTGGTTTTGTATGTTCGTATCTTCCGTCAACTATGAGATCAATATAAGTCATGATTTCAGAAAGTCTAGAGGGGAACTTGATTTTTATTTCTTCCAGAGTGTATCCTGTATAGAGCATGACAGATAGATTTAGGGCTTTGGCTTGCTTGCAAATATCAAGGGTTGCGTCAATTTGGTCGAGGGGTTCGCCTCCGAGGATTGAGATGCCTTCGATATTGGGAGTTGATTTGATTTGCTGGATGATATTTGAGGTGGATGTTTGTTGTCCTCCGGACTGTTTAAACATTTCTGGATTGCAGCAGTTGGTACAGCGAATTGAGCAACCTTGAACCCATAGGGCAAAGCGATTGCCTGGACCTTCTGCCTGAGTGTTTTCTTTAACTTGAGCTATTCGTATGTTCATTTGTCTCCCTACCATTGTTTGGTAGGTTAAATATAAGGCTCATTGAAAAACTGTCAAGTGGGGATTTAATATCGTTTCCTATATTTTTCCAAAAATTTTTCAAAATCATTGGTCTTTTTAATTAAATTATCTATTTTAACCTGAGAGCATTTGTTTATATCAACTCCATATTTCTCCATTATTCTATCCAGTTCTACTGATTTATCACTGCCATTTTTTAATTTTTCCCACAAACGCTTCTCTATTCTTTTGCCACGAAGGTAATATTGTTCATATATTGGCTTTTCAGGATCGTCGTAAACAATATAGGCAGCACCGATATCGCTATGGAGTCTACCTGCGTCATAGTGAGAGATGATGTGAATATCTTTCGACGGATTTAATGGATTGTATTTGTACAATATCTCTTTAACTTTTTTTCCATTGATAAAATATCGCTCCTCTTGAGCAGCCTTCTTATAAGACGAAAGGTAGGATATTATAGCCGGACCATCATCTCTATGGAGTTTTCTATTTACGAAATAAATCTCTCCCCTTGGAGTTGTCACGTGGAAATTACCATCAATATAATTGCCATAATAGAAGTCGTAGATATGGACGCTCTCAATCCCACCGCGCACTGTTTGTTCTGTATATTTCATTGATCACCAATATAATTTTAATTAACTTGTTTGAGGGGCTTGCTGTGAATGTTGATTATAATGGATGTTGATATTTTTTAAGTGTTTCGTTCTCAAAATATAGTACTTTTTTCAATAATTCATAGGCTTCATCTTTCGGAACATTGTTTAGATTGAGTTTGTACTGGTCCATTATTCTATCTAGTTGAACAGACCTTAAATCTTCTAATGTTTCAATTTCAAAAATAAATTTGGGAAAAGGAACGTTGTTTAAATAATAATATTCATGGGTTATGTTTCCAAGGATGTCGTATTCAATTGAGGATGGACCATCTTTTTTATGAAGATATCCATTAAAATAATAAGTTTCGATTTTAATTTTACCATTGGGATAATAAGTAATACAGGCTGGTTCATTATTTCTATGGCGTCTTCCATTTACACAATAGTGCACATATTCCACCATCCCATTTGGATACTTACTAGTATAAGTTGGACCATCTACTCTATGTTCTTTCCCATTTGAAATATAAGCCTCGGAGGTTTTATCTACAAATTTAAAAGCACCATTTTCATATTTAGATTTCCGAATTTCAGTTTCAATATTTTCACAAATAATCTCTTCATATTTCATGAAATGCCTGCTTTAATTATGGTTTAATCAAACTAAAATCCTCTTCTACGAGAAAGATCATATTCCCCGCAATCACAATTGAAATCTTCGATACGCGCAGAAATAATGTTGTCATATTCGTCATATTCAATTGTTCGATGCTTACATGTTTCTTGATAAATTTGTCCATTTACATAGTAGCTATCACGAATTCTACTAGAGCCCGCCCGATTAATAGGCTCCTTTATTCTTCCATCAACATATACAAAACGAAGATCTCCTTCTATAAAATACATTCCACTACGTATCCGCCCATCTAAATTAGGAATTTGAGGCAAATACGGCATCGGAGAAATAGGTATCAATGCTGGCGCAGGTAGTTTTGGTTCACCCGAATTATCTTTAGGTTTGCTAGCCTCAATGCATTTGGGTTCTTTCGTATAAAATATAGAATAAATGGGAAAATATTTTAAATCTATCATTAACTCGTTATATATTATAACATCATGAAACAAGTTCTTACTTCTAAACATAAGCTTTGCCAACTTAATGTTGGCAAAGCTCAAGCCTTGAATGAACTTGTTAAACAATACAAAATCGACCTCAAGCATTATATTAACTTCTTCCTTAATAACAAGATTGCCACAACATCCATAAATAAAAAAACTAATGTACAAAAAACTACTGTCCTAGATATACAAAATGATTTGTTAAATGCTCCGCTATTTGTTTCTACCACCAAGATTCCATATAAATCAAGTTTGTCGGTGCGAGCGAGAACTTGCGCAATAGGGCAAGCCCTCGGAGCTGTCAAAGCCCTAATTGATAAACGTAAAAGACTTCTATTTGTTAAAGATAAATTAGCCAAAAAGAACGAGTCTACTGTAAAAATTGATAAACTTTTAAAGAAAACTAAAATATCAAATCCTAACTTTAGCATGATTAAACCTGAAATTAATGCTAATATTATGACCGTCGAACAAGATGAAAATGTTAAAATTAATCATTTTGATATTGTTGTCACTATTAAAATGATCGGTAATAAACAAAAAATTATCATACCAATTAAACATAATAAACATTCCAGACATCTGCAAACAAAAGCCAAGCTTCTGAAATCAATTCAAATTGATGAAAACTACGTGTATCTAAGATGGGAACAAGATTGTCCTAATGTTAAAGAAACAGGTAATATTGAAGGTCTAGATCAAGGTATTAAAACTTGCGTAACTTTGTCCGATGGACAAAGTTCAACTAAATTACATGGACACGACCTAGATACTATTACCAATAAAATTAAAAAACAACAAATTGGCTCCAAAGCTTTTCATAGAACATTAAAACATAGAGATGATTATATAGGCTGGTGTGTTAATCAAGTTAATTTTTCTAATATTAAAGAGTTAAGATTAGAGAAGATTAATAATTATCGACATAAGAGTAATGTTGGTAAAAAATTAAATTACTTTGGGGAAAAGATTATAAGAGAGAGATTGATGAGGAGAGCTCAACAACTTGGCGTCCAAGTTGTTGAGCAGCATTCTGCTTATCGATCTCAACGCTGCAATAAATGTGGCTATGTATGTAAACGTAATAGGAAAAAGCAAGACTTTTTATGTATGAACTGTAATTATACTGCTAACGCAGATTATAATGCAAGCTGTAATCATAAGGAGGATCTTTTTTCATTAAAAGACGTTTGGCATTTGTTGAGGGGAAAAACCTTCTTTTGGACAAAAGAAGGTTTTATGGAATCAACGAGACAGGAATGTATGGTTCCTGTTACACAAAAAGAAGTAGTTTAGGGATAAATTTCTATACTATCTTCAACCATCATACAAATCCAAAAGTTCGTCTGTCGTTAATATTTTCTTAACCTTATCAGGCTTCTCCTTTTCAAAATGTTTTTTAAAATCATCTTTAAAATCAGCCATATCACCCTCCTCACTTTATAAAATTTCAAAATCAAATGATTGAATTGAAACGCTCTGCCTTGCTTTTGTCGAATTTTGTTTCTAAGTGTTTTTGAAAAGCATCCTGATTATCTGCAATGAGGACGCCAAAAAGCCAATAGCCAGTGTAACAAATTTTATTATCATCATCATAATGTATCTCTGCCGGTCCTGTTTCTCTATGCCTTACATTTTTAACATACCATACTTCTTTTTCCACAGTACCATCATCGTAATAATAGATTTCTGCTGGACCCCCAATCCTATGAATGGAAAATCTGATATAATATCTATCAAAAATTAAGAGCCCATCCTTATCATGGAATCGGTATCTTGTTCCCCAGGGATCATCTTTCACAACAACATCTTGGTAGGTAATTTCTTTCGACATTATTTCTCTATGGGTTAATTATTTTTGATAGGAAAAATTTATATTCTTCTAGATATGTGACAGCTCTGTCTTTCAAATCTTTCTCGCAGGCACCTTGATAATCGAAACTATCAATCAAAACATCTTTTTTAAAGATATAGAATTTGCCATCTTTGTATTTGATTGTTATTTTGTTGAATGGCTCTTGGTCAGCCATTAGTTTAGCACTTTATTTTTAGGCAGGTAAGAAATGATGGAGTTTTTGTATAGTTCAAAATAATGGACATATGATCTAATCATATATTTATATTTTTTGACATCCAGCTTTAGATCTTCCAAGTTAACGCCGATAGTTTTCAAAGATGTCTCCAAAGTCTTCTCGCTCCATTTAAGGCTTTTAATCTTCTGGATATCAACAGCACTAGCATCTCCGACGGCATATAATTCTTCATCAATGGCTACATAAGCAGCTTCTTTAATGAAGAACAAATCAACATGAATTGGTTCATACAAATCAAATACTAATTCTTCCATCATATTCCTTTCAACCTAACGCATAAAATATGCGTTATTGCGCCTCTTCAGGGAGTCGAACCCCAATGCTGTTTGTTTTGAGCCCCAAATTAATTAACCAGCAGCTCCATGCAGAGGCAAGCTCTCTATCTCTTATTATCAATCATAACCATTGAGTGAACAGATGCAACCCCAAAAGGCTTGTTTTTTCTTGATACAATATTTTTCTCTCCTAGAATTTTAACGATTTCCCTAAATTTATAACGCTTCATTCTTAAATTTTTAACAAGCCTAATAATATTCTGCTCATTTTGATTTTTAACTAAAGTCCCATTAGTACCAACATAAAAACCATATGGAGCAACTCCAGTTGATTTGTTATTCCGTTTTAAATATCCTAAGACATCAGAAGTTCTTTTTGAAATAAGCTTTAACTCTTCATCATATAGGTTCACATATTGAATAAATTTAACGTAATCTTCTTGGTTAGAACTGTTTATATTTTCTTTAATTGAAATAATATATTTGCCATTTTCTTTAAACTCATTTAATATTGTTTCAATATTATCATTAGATCTGCAAAGTCTATCAAGACTTGAAACAACTAAAAATTTAAAATCCAAGCCTAGAAGATGAAGAATAGTATCCTGTAATTTCTTAGAACTTTTAACTTCTGTTATAATATCCAACAGATCGAGGTTATTATTGATAGTAAATTTAGTTATAGTGTCTTGTTGATTTTTTAAACTTAAATGTTGTGGTTTCGTAGAAACCCTACAATATCCAACAGTTTTCATTAAATCATCCTCCATTAAATTCCACTCGACAGCAGCTCCATGCAGAGGCAAATTTCTCATCTCTTATTATTATAACCATTGAGTGAACGAATGCAAGCCCAACCCGCCTATCTTTTTTAATACGTTTTTTTTAAAGTTTGTAGAAATCTTGGCATGGCAACTCCCGTGCCATAACTATATGTTACATCACTGTTTTGAATATTTATATTCCTGTTGCCATAAGACCCTATCTCAATATCGTTTAACAAAATATCCATTCCTTGTTCCGTATTGTCAATTGATACTGAATTATATTTCTCTAATCCCCTATGAGATATATAATTGTTAATTGATTTTAACGCGTCATTCAATAAAATTGAATACTTATTTGTTATTTTAAATATCTCTAATTTTGAAAAATATGGTTTATGCAAATCATCATAAACTCCCTCGTCTCTAAAACATGGGGAAAACGACATATATTTATCATCAGTTAAATGATTGGTTTTTAACAGTTCTATAAATCCTTGTTCTGCCGAACCTACCAAATAAGAATTTAATACTGGGAAAACCTTTTTATCTTTTGGTAACGTTAAGTTAATTGATTCCAGCGACACTAACCAAGGAGTGTCAATATACTTGTAATTATTATTTGCATATTGATTATAAAAAAAATACAATACGTTTATGTCAAAAATCATCTCTCACCATTTTCAAATGCCGATTGGGTTAGTTTAGACATCTTAACAAGGTCTTCAATTGTGAGATTGAATTGTTTTTTAACAAACAGATCAATTGCCCCACATAAATCTGCTAATTCACATAGTGTTAAAATTTTAGCATCTTGCTGCACGGAGTCCGTTAACTCTTGAAATTCTTCTTCAATTTTTGAGAACTCTCCCAATATTCCTTTTTTTATTATCTGCTTATGGTATCCCATAATTTAACCCCAATATGTTACTCGATCTTTGAATATCCAACCATATCAATTATAGCTTCCAAATCAATTGAATTAAAAAGCTTTAAATTATAAGAGCCAAATGGACCGCTACATAACTCTTCTTTAGATACTGGTCTAACAACCCCAGATTCACTTGTAGATATTTTACCATCAACTTTTGTTGCAAAAACTATCGTGAAATACGAATCATCTCTTAACAAAGCAAATATTGGAATTACTTTTTCAGCTACCAAGCCAGTTTCTTCAAACAACTCTTTGATTGCAGTTTGTTCAAATGACTGGTTATCTTCAACTTTTCCTCCAGGCAATCCAAATAAATTCTTGTTGTACTTCCTGGAAACGCCTAGGAATTTATTATCTTCCAATAGTATTAACAGTTAAGCTTTTTATTATCTTTTATAAATCGCTCTTTTTTGTATCCGGAACTGTAAGTTCCGAATCATCCAAATTAAAAAATCCTTTTTGATTCCAAAAGAATTTTTTAGGTTTATTTGAATGATATAGTAGCCAATTACTTGAAGGTAAGTTCTGCTCATGATTACAACTTGCGTTGTAATCCGCATCTGCTTGGAACAAACAGTGTTTACAACTAAACAGCTTTCCCTTCCTATTACCACTATATACATATCCACAAGAGCTACATCTTTGGGATCGATAAGCCGAACTTTGCAAGGACACGCGGACGCCGCTGTCCTCTGCAAAGTCTATCAACTTAGACCTTATCAAAGCTTCGCTACTGTAGTTTAAAAATTTTCCAACATTACGTTTATGTCTAAAATTACTTACTTTCTCTAACCTTATTTGCTTGATATTACTTAAATTTAGTTGGTTAATAGACCATCTAATAAAATTATCTCTATGATTTAAGGCTTTGAGAAATGATTTAGATCCCTTCTTTTTTCTAACAATCTTTTTAAGAATTGAGTTTAATGTATGACTATGTTTATCTGATGATGTTTGTTGATGATCGGATAAGGTAATGACGGAGCTGATTCCAGAATCAGCTCCTACAATAATACCATTATCTTTCTCATCAACTTCATATTCCCATCTTAAATGTATTTTGTTATTACATAAAAGGATAGAATTTAATAAATGTGAGTTGTTTTTTGCTTGCAATTTCCTGGAATGCTTATTATGATTAATTGGGATGATGATTTTACCATAACCTTGTCCTAAAGCGGACAAGGTTATGATAGTATCAAAATGTTTAATATTAGATTTTTCTATTTTAACATTTAGTGAATTAAGTTCAGGGTTAACATTATCAGCATTTGGCTTAATTATAGTCTTAGTGTCTAAAAGATTTGATAATCTTCTTGTTCTTTTATTTTCATTATAAGTCTTAGTTAGGACGTATTTACATCTTTTTCTATTTTCAATAGCAGAAGAAACTAAACCAAGCGCTTGAGCAGCAGCTGCACTCAAAGCTCTCGCAGAGAGCTTTGAAGATAAGCCTAAGTCTTTATTATAGAGGAATTGAGGACAATCTAACAAATCATTTTTAATATCTAAAGTTTTGATTTCTTTCTTTTTGCCAGAGACAAATGATATTTTATTATTCCAAAGGTAATCTATGTAAAATTGCGTAGCAATTCTATATTCAGCAATAAAAGATAGTAATCTGCTCTTTTTATTGGAATTGAGGTTAGTAATGAAATGAGTTGAAGATTTAATCTTTTTCACTTGAAATATCTTGTTATAATATATAACAAGATATTGATAGAAAGGTTAAGAAAAATAATTAAATAATAATATTTTCATCGAAATGTCGTAATACAATTGCTGCGGTTTTGTATTCCATGTTTTCCCCCTTATACTTTAACCATTGTTTTTAGGAGATCAAGTTACCAATATAACTTAGTTAGCATTTTCTTATCAAATTCTTCCTTAGACATTTTTTTGCCATATAACGCATAAGATTCGTATGTGCAGATGCCTCGTTCATTAAACCATTTTTCAGCCAATCCATTTTCGCTATGAAGTTGTCCGTTAAAATAATAGCATTCCATCCCTTGAGTATCGATATCGCACGCCTGTATTAAAGCGGGTCCATCAAGTCTATGTCGATATCCATTAACATAATAATGTTGTTGGGATATTCTTGTAGCTGGAAATTTAGGTTTTTTAAGATCAAGTTTATAATAAATTGCTGCCGGACCATCTAGTCTATGAAGCAATCCGTGATTGTAATATTGTTCATTTAAAATCACTTTACTCCCATATCCTGCGTAATATAGACTGGCTGGACCGACATCCCTATGATAATTATTGTCTTCTAAATATGATTCTCGTTCGATTATCTTATTTCTATAAAGGATATAGGCGGGATATTTTTCTCTGTGTATTTTATGCTGATCTACAAATACTTTGCAAGTCCAGTTCTTTTTGTAAGAATATGGTTTTTTCTTTTCAGGTTCAAATATAACTTCTCCAGAGTAACGGGGATCGATTTGCCTGCGTATCATAAGCTTGGTTTGTTCAACATCTGGTGGGTCTGGAGTATTTATTATGAGCATTTTGAATTATTCGCAAACTTTAAAATTTCACATAAGATATCTTCTTTGGCTTTTTCTTCAATACTAAATATTTCTTTAGCCAAAACAATCAACTCTGTCTGTGAGAGTGAATTGATATTAATATTGTTATTAATTACTGCTGAATATTTTTCAAAAACATAATCTAATGTTACCAACTCAGATTCTAAAAAAGCAATAGGAAATTTAGGAGCTTTTATTCCATTAATGTAATAATCCTCATATATAACATTTTCATGCGAGTCAATGTTTTTTATAGCTGGTCCGGTTTCACAATGCAATTTACCATGTCTGTAATAATATTCCAGGCGAATGTCCCATTTACGATCATGGATGGGATAGCCATATTTTATATAAGCCGGTCCATCGTCTCTATGTCTGTTGCCATCAACATAATATAATTCAGTGTAAACATCAACAAATTTAAAATTTCCTAATCTCCCCTCACTAACATATCGCTTATGTAACAAATCCACATTTTCACACTTAATTTCAACATACTCCATACTAAACCTCAATGATCATTATTTGGTTAACCAGATGATAAGATCATGGTCTTCAGCTTCAATCTTTTCAATTTTAGCCTCAAGTCCAGCGCTAGAAATTATTTTATATTGCTCAATATTAGGAGTGTATGAGAATATTGTTCTACTGGTTTCAATTTTGGAACTTGTAATGTTTGGGTTATTTAAAAATTCAAATAGTTTTTTTTGATTTACTTGGTCAGTTTCAATATTAATATAATCTAATATATCTTCGCTTAACTTAAGATTGCCGGATGAGATTTTCTTATTTTCATTTTCAAGATATACCATCGTTTCTGTTAGTCGTTCTGTTGACTCAGGGTTTAATATTGCCTCTTCTAAATAAGACCTAAGCGATGAGGCTTCATTGCACTTGATATGGTTTTCATTCCAAATCTCTATAGAATTATTTTCTTTTGGAACTACTGACATTAAACAACTGTATATTACTGGTCTGAATTTTGCATAAAGATTTAGTCTATACCTACCTTTACCAGTTTTAATTAAATCTGAAGATACTTGAAAAGTTGTCTGTTCATTAATCATTTTAACAAACTCTTCTAAAACTTCCATGTATGAATGATTCAATTCATATATATGGTGCGGATGCTTAATATTTTCTTCAAAGATTTTTTTAAACGACATTTAGTTAACCCTCATCCAGCCATCTTCAAAAAGAAACCTATTAACTGCCCCACAATAACATTCAAACTCATATGTTTTTGTTTTTAACATAGGGAAGTATATATCTGAACCGCAATTAGAACAATTTCCAATATCATATTTTGTTGATAGTGATTGTTTAATAAGCTTTTCTTGTTCTGTAGCAAGAGAAAGGTCTTCAATAATAGCTATGGAATCTGATTGCCAATCTTTGGACCAGTTCTTTAATCTTTCAATTTGTTGTTTATAATTTTTTTCCACAATCTCTTCCTATACAATTATAGCATTTATTTAAATGAAACTTGTAGGTTTTAACCTCTTGATTTTTTGCAAACTGATTTGCCGCAAATGAATCTCGCAGGCGGTTTTCAACCCACACTTTAGCATCTTCAATAGTTTTGAATAACTCCATATCCTCCCAGTGGTCTGTTTTTGGATCTCTTTGCCCTAAAGGAGTAATATACGCTGCAATTTCTACATCTACATCTTCATGTATATCAATACTAGCAACAAATAGTTTTTTATCTACATTGTGCCTTAAAACGTATGAGATATAACCCCAATTAGGATCATTTGGATATAACTCCCAATTAAACATAGAACAATTACTTTCTCTTAATAGGTTTTGCTTAAACAAAATTTAGCCATATGTCTAGCCATTGTTAACTCTGCCCCACCACATTGCGCAAATGTTTGATAAGCATCCTTAACATCTGGCGAATCCCAGTCTGCCATTACAACAAACAACGCACAAATAACCAACTCATGGTCTACCATCACCCCATCGATCTTTCGAGATAAAATATATTTAAATGTAAACTCAATCTCATCTTCCATCATTTCAAGAAATGTTAATTCATTTCGCATTGCGTTATAATAGTTTTTAAGCGCAATAACCAAATCATCTTTTGATAAAGCATAGAATAACGATGGAAATATCCTTAGACAGATATACTTGCTTTGGAAGTTCTCATTAAATAATTTGGCTATTAATTTGCTAGAATTAAACATTTAGATTTATCCTTTTTAATTAACCTCTTCAGGTTAACTCAGTTTCCCTTGAATATCAACTAAATATTTAACGCCTGGGCTGTATTCAATAACCCAGCGATATTCTTCAACCAAATAAGACCCCAATATTATATCAACTAACTGCCCTCTAGCTTCTGAGAGAGACTTAAACTTAGTTGCTTCGTGGCTGGCTACCCACGTTGGAACAGATGGATTTGCTTCGTTAAGTTTATACAATGAATATACTAAAATTTTAGAAAACATATTTCACTCCTTTGTTGATCATATTTATTATTTACCATACGCTTCACCCCATATATTTTAATGAACCATTCGTTAACAGGCACCATATCATCCTCTAATAACCATCTCTTCGACAGTAATCTTATCTTCACTCGGCAAAATGTACCCCATCTCCTTTAATTCGCAATAGATATCTTTAAATAAAGAAAAAATAACTTTCTTGTTATCGAGTTTTTGCCGACCCTCATCGGACCGTGGTTCCATAATTTTTCTAATTATCTTCCATTCACCAATTGGCTCATCAACATATGGGGGAAATTTTTTCACCCTTGCATAATATTCCATGGTTTCTTTAAAATCCCCCTTTTCGTTATAAGGATTTATCCCCACATCTATATGAGCTAAAATTTCAATTAACTCTTTAGTATCTTCGTTTGTAATATACAACTTGTAACTTACGTTAAAATCAGCAGAATATCTATTTCTTGCTTGCGGTTTCCATATTAATGCCTTGGGAGCCATAGCAGGTCCGACTTTTTGTAAAAAAGTTTTTATCACATCTTCTTTAGATAAAACTTCTTTTATGATAAAATCAATGGCAGATTGATTTAAATTAATAAATGAATCGGATATACCGTATTGCTCAATAATCCGGTCTGTTTGAACTTTTAATATCTGATCTTTTTCCATTATTATCCCCCTATGATTTAATCATCAGACTTATATTCTTCAACCACTAAATTCCAATATAGTTTAATAAAATACTCGTTAACAATGCTCATATCATTCTCATCTCCAGCATGAGATTTTTTGAAGAATGATCTCGAACATACCAATAGAAGCATTTGTCTGGCTCAAAATCAAACTGCACAATACAGTTATTATTGGACCATGTTATTCTGTGATAACCATCATCAAAAAACTCTATGTTAATTTGAACTGGTTGCACTCGCGATTTATTCCTATTAAACATATTTAAATCATTCTTTATTATTTGTCGGGCAGGTGAGAGTTGAACCCACTTCTAGATGTTTATAAGACACCCGCTCATCACCAACAAGCTCCTGCCCGAAAATTTAAAACTGTCTAAAAAATAAAAATAAATTTTATTTTTGTGATTACTACTAATACCTTGATATATACTATAACATGAGGACGTTTAAGTTTCAACTATATCCTTCACAAAAACAACAATCCTTGCTATGGAAGCATTCTTGTGAACTTAACTCATTATATAACCTCTTTCTTCAAGATAGAATTGATAATTATCAGCAAAACCTAGTAAGAAAACAAAATAAACAAAAACTTGTTAATATCTCTAATTTTGATCAAATTAACAAAATACCATTATTAAAACAACAAAATCCTAAATTATTAGAAATACACTCCCAAGTTGTCCAACAAGTTCCTGAAAGATTAAGCGAAGCCTACAAAGCATTCTTCAAAAGAGTTAAGGTTGGGCAAGCCAAAGGCTTGCCAAAATTTAGATCTCGTAAAAGATTCTATAACATAACTTATACTCAATCTGGTTACAAACTTAATAATAAAACATTTTATACCTCTGTTTATGGCTCAATAAAATTTCATAAATATCAAGAAATTATTGGAAAACCTAAACAAGTTTCAATTACCAAAGAAAAGAATAAATGGTTCATCAATATCGTTACTGACTTGGAGCCGCAGGCTCCAGATCCAACAGATAAGGCTGGAATAGACTTAGGTTTAATCAAGTTAGTTGTTACCAGTGACAACTTAACTATTAAAAATAAAACACATGCTAAATATTTTGATAAAAAGATAGACAAATGTAAATCTGAATTATCCAAATTTAAAAAGAATACAAGGAGAAGTAGAAAACATAAAGAACGATTACAAAAATTGTATGATGTTAAAATCAATAAAATTAAAGATTTTCAACATAAAGCCTCGAAGAGGCTTGCTCGTAAATATGATACAATTTTTATAGAAAAACTTTCATTAAAACAAATGAGTGAAAGTAACTGTACGAGCTTAAATAGAAACATTAGAAATGCTAACTTGTCTCAATTTATAGGTTTTCTCAAATATAAGGTTAACAATGTTGTTGAAGTTAACCCGGCATATACGAGTAAGGTCTGTAATAATTGTAAATATATTCATAGGGATTTGAAATTGTCCGACCGGACAATTTCATGTCAATGTGGAATTACTTATGATAGAGATGAGAATGCCTCTAAGAACATAAATTGCCTGGGACAGGCTATGCTCGACAGAGCATATGCGGAGCTTTTACATCCAGTGTATGTAAGAGATCTGAAGGAAAAATTGACAGATTTGTTAAAGAAGATGTCGATTTTTTCTATTTTTGGGTTAAGTTAATATTGAAATATTAACGAGATCTAAGGATGAAAGCTGAAGTTAATAAGTTGGAGTAAAATTCTAGCCTATAACAAATGCGGTCCATAAGAGTTCCCTCCATGACCAATTGAGTTCTGCCCGGATATATTGTATTATATCACCTATTTCTCCAGCAAGCTTTAGGAACAATATCAGCCAAAACTATTCCCTCATTTTTTAAAGCCATCTCTAACATAATCTGAAACAAAGATACATAAAAACCAGACGCCAAAGAACCATGAATTGCTTTATCCACAACTTCTAAAATCTGAATAGCTTTAGGTACCTCATCGAAATTATTAATCAACTTCACAAGAACGTGATCAACAGAAGCATGCGGATCAGACACACACATTGAATTCACTTTATTTTTTATTTCTTTTGATAATTCTTTTAAATTTTCTTCGCTCATTAATTTAACCCTTGTTTAATAATATATTTGCCCCATTAGAATTTTCCGCTTGCTTAAAAACAAACTCTAATCCTATTGCAGCATCTACTCCAAAAACCGTACCATCATTATTGCAAACATCGCAAGAGTAATAAGCATCGTCCGGCTCAATTCCATAAACTGTAAAGCAATCGCACTCAGTACAGAAGCCAGCCTCATCTTTAATACATTGATCATATTCCGATTTAGTTATCTCCATTTACAGATCCTGCCTCTTCACTAGAGAATACATCTCCCCACTAATATCTTTAAAATGCTTACTTGCATAGCTATAAAGAGTAAAATTGGAATCTTTAAATTTTAAATAAGAACTCCATTTGCCCTCAAACTCTTTAACCAATAATGCAAATTTTGCCAAATCATCTTTGCCCAAATCTTCTTTAACCAATGATTTTGCATATTGCTCAAGAATTCTATCTTGATCTACGGATTGCTCGTCCTTCTTAGATTTTTTAAGCAACTCCTCAATATACAATCCCTCATCTCCATAATCCCCGGCAACCACTACTCGATCCCCTGCCCAGCTACCGATCAATATGTTACTGGAACGACAGTCTCCACCGCCCCTACCATTACCAGAAGCCAATAATAATCCAAGAGCCATCATGATACCATCACTACTTGATACGAATTCCATTAACTTCGCCCCGTGATTAAAATCATGAGGAGCCAATAACTCTTGCTTATCCAAATTAGCTATAACATAATATTGTCCCATTTTAACTCCTTATCTTTAATATTTTAACTTTACCCAAACATTTCCCATCATTTAATTCTAGGATCATATCCTTTGCCCATTCTTTTGGAACCTCGGACTCAAGTTTAAATGTTAGTATGTTTAACTGTCTATTTATAATTTGTACCTTGAATTTGTGATTATTTATTAAATATGCGCAGTAACCATTGATTATCTTGAAAAGAATATTAAAATTAATGGAGGTTGTTAGAATTGCTTCTACTACATTATAACTTGTAGAGCTATGATCTTCTTGCTGTATATAATTTATTTTTTTGTTTGATGGGAATAAATTCTCGTTCGTTTGTCTAACATTATAATCATTTTTAATGGCAGAAGAGATCTCGTCGAAGTGATTTCCCAGGAAATCGTGGAATTTAGACAGCCAAAAACTCGAATAATGCATTTTGGTAAGCCAATTTGCTATAGAATGATGAGGATTAGAATAATCATAATGGTTTTTTTTGAATTCAACATCAATAAACATGCCATCGCAATATAGTTTCAACCAAACAACATGATCTTTTTCATGCTGATTGTAGATTTTTATGTATTTTTTGCAAAGATTTTCTGTTTCCATCATTTTATTATTTTAAAAGAGCCAACCTTGTGCGGACCTTCTGCTAAACCAAACTCACTATATAATGATAATATCTCATGAGGAGCATCTGGCATTAAAAACCAAACGTGCCCTAAGCCAGATCTTTCATTCTCTGCATGTACAAAATTCAAAACTATACTCCAATTAATAAGTGAATTGTTTAATTGGAGTTGGCAGGAATAGTCGGTATTACTTGGAGGAGGATGTTTCTTGCCGCCTTCATCATGAGATAAGAATGTAATATATGCCGGAAATTTAATAATCATATATGTTTTCTTTTTCGCAGAGGTTTTCTTTTAAAGCGAACTCTCTGGCTTTTTTATTGCTGAGCACGGACTCTGAAGTTTCATCTTGGCTGATATGATAAGTCCCCGCGTAGCATTGTCCATTGATATCGAAATATTTTCCAGAAAAAGATACATTATACTTTTCTACCAACCGGCGCAAACCTTCGGTACAATTACTCCAAGCTGTTGTATATGTAATTCTCAACGAATACCCATCCTGAGCATTGGAAATATCTTCCTGGATTGTGCCTAACTCAACGTGGTATGGTCCCCATTTCGCGCCCCAGTTCTCCTGTTGCCATATAATTGGAGTTAACCCGTTGTTGTTGTCGTATTCTTTTGGCATAGGCAATAAGGCATGGAAACAGAATTGCCTAAGTTTTCCATTAAACATAGTTTCTCCATTAAGCATAGTTTCTCCATCCTTCAATAATCTTTCAAGTTCAGATTTGTCGGTAGAGAAAACCACCATATCATTTAAAACATCATTTGCCATTTTTGTTTTCCGTGTCTTGAAAATATTTAATGTCCATCATAGTCTCTTCATATTTTGAATTGGGGTTATGCCAGTTTAAATTAAAAGTAACGCCTGGTTTGCCTTTGGTTTGTTTAAGCAATTCTTCTAAAGAGCTGGCATGGGCAATCAGTTGTCCATTATGTAGGGTGATCCATTGATCTGTATAGGAGCTAATGTTTTTTGTAATCCACTCCATATTTAAAGTAATATCTGATTGTTGCTGCGATGATTGTTTATTGCATTCTATTTTGTCGCAGTCTTTGCATTTGTTTTTATTACATTTTTTCATAGCTCATCCTTTTTGATTTTGTTAATATTAATATTAACTAGTAGATTAACTTTAAAATTAATGGCGCCACAATATAAACAATCCAATTCTTTTTCTTCATTATAATTTATATTTGGCTTACCATCATCCTTAGCCAGTGGGTCCTCATCATTTTCTTTCATACAATTCGGGCATGTCCAAACAAAATTGATGCGAAAATCGCTATATATATTATTATCCATTCTCTTTAAATACTCCTATATCACGCACATACAATTTTGAATTGCCTTAATCCGGACAGTTCAGCAAACTTAACTGCCGCGATATAATCTTTAAACGATGCTATTTGAATAGAATTCACATACAATTTCCAAAAATAATTCTTCATTTTCATCCTACCAACGCTATATTAATACCTTGTTTCACAAGCTCTTGTGATAAACTGCATCCATATTCGTCTAATTCCGCTCTCACCCAAAATACCGCAGACTGAATGGTTTGGCTATAATAATCAACAATAGTCTCCACTCCTACCACTTCTGGAATATTATTGTTATTAAATAACTCTGGCGCTAATTTAGAAAAGATATTGCCGTATCCACGCTGAGCCAAATGTATTGTGGCAAGTATAATTGAATTTTTAGAATACAAACTACAGGTATTATCATTATAATCATCGGAGCATTTCCAGTAATCGGGAATTTCCTTGCTTAAAAGGAATGTTCTCTTAATATTGTTTTGAAATTTAGTCTCATGCCTTGAGATTTTTTCAGTTAAAACATTCAATTGTTCTTGGGTGAAGTCGGTAGTATCAAACTTATATTGATCAATAATCCTATCCGTTTCTACTGCTAAATTAGACATTGGACATCTCCCAATCCAATTCAACCAATCTCTCCGGCTCAAGACACTTCATCAATTCTGGTCCATGTACCGGATCATTAAGCAACTGAATCAGTAATCGATTGGAACTATTACCAATATCATTCTCTTTCCAAAAGAACCATAGCCCGCAAACCGAACCAGTAATAGGAAAGTCTCCATAATTAAAATGGCATCTTTGACATTTCATAAGATCGCTGGACTTCATTTTTGAAACATCTTTTTCCGAACCACAGAAATCACATTTGCCCATTATCATTTTCCTACTTTATTTCTGGAAGATTAAAACCGACACTTTTTAAATGATCAATACAGAATTGTTTTATTTTATTTATTTCCAATAATCTGTTTTCTGCACTAGGCTCTAACTCGCATTTATATGTTTTACTATAAGCATTATTATTAAATAATAATATCCTTGATGGGGTTTTATAAAAGCGTATTGTTATTCCTTCATTTTTCGAAAAAATGGATGGAAGCTTCATTTCGCAATATACAAAAGTAGATTTGGATTTATGTGAGAGGGTGAACAGTGAATGTTTAGTCCATGCAATATCCTCTACCCATTTTAAACCTTCAGGCTTGTTAAATTTTTCAATTTGCTTTGCAATCACTTCCAATTTTTGTTTAAAATATTGTTCATGATCTAATATACATTTAGTTAAACAATTTAAACTCAATTTGTTAGTGCTAACATTTAATCCATAATACTCAAGTACCCTATCTGTTTGAACTTCCAACTCATCGGGTGTTAAATCTTTTTCTCTCATCTTTCTACTCCAAAATAGCCCGAATAGCTTTATGTTGATGCAAAGCCGCGCCAAATAAACTGTTCTTATTTTTAGAAAAGGAATGGTCTGCCAATGTTTTTAATCTAGATCTAAAATCATTCAATGCCTCAAAGACCGTATCTCCAGAAGCTAAGATAATCAAATCATAGGATTCCGCCCAGTGAACATCCTGTTCAAAATAAACATTAACAAACAGCGGCATTTTGAATGCATAACCACTAGGAGGAACTATTATCTGTACAGTTTGATATCGCATTTTTCCTTCTCTTCTCAGAATCTAACCACAGCTCAAAAATTGTCCAGCCCTTGTTTAATCTTTCCCATTCGCAAAGCAAACAAACCGAGACTCCCTCATGAGTAGTTAATAACTCTATCCTATCCTTATTGCAAACGTCGCATTTCATTTTGCTTGATCCATGCTATCCATTCTCTAAACCTTTCGTCGAAGCTCTTCTGCCTTCTCAAGAATCATTCTATGTAGTTCTTCCTTAGAAATAGGTCGCCCATTATCCGTCTCCCATTTTACGTACCAATCTAAGACCTTATCCTGATCTTGCAAGCGCAACTTTGCATCTATTGTTCGCCAAGAGAACGGATCGCGCCCGCGCATAACTTCAAACATATTGTCCCGCTTCTCTTGGTCGGCTTCCATATCAAAGGCTAACCATAGATTGTCGAACCATTGATTCAAAAATTGGTAAGGGTCCTGTTCATATAAATAATAATCTCCATAAGAATCAGTATAATCAGGGACGGGAAGTTTGGAATATAGATTAATTTCTTCCGGAAGATTGATTAGTCTTAGCTTAATCTCATTGCCGATGAAGAGACAGTCGGTGATTGGCTGGTCTGAGGCATAAGGGAGCGGTCTAATCTCTTTGTGGGCAATATAGTCGTCGTATTGTTCTTGAGAGATGACCATATCTTTCTCGCTGAAATGTACGACAATCTTATTGTTCTCTTTAAAAACAAGAGTGGGGGTTGATATTGATCCTTTGTACGGAGGGTCAATCATGCCTAGAATGGTTGTTAACATTTTAATATCACTTATCCTGATATGGGATCGTATACTGGTCTGGTAAATTGTACCCATACTCTTTTGCTTTATTGTATAATATTCTGCGGTGGACATGATCATAGGTTTCAAAATTATGGTTGCCATATCGACTCGTCCAATCAAACCTATTATCATTAATATAATAGGAAATTATATCTCCATCTTTTGTACATTTGGCTATTTCTGTTTTGCTTATTTGATGGATATGCATTTTCAGTTTAATATAATACTGATAATCATCCCAATAATATGTTATCTTAACATTGTTTTTAACGACATCAACAATGTTATTTAATTCTTTTTCTCTCTGCAATATGGATTTAACAATGGAGTATAATTCTGGTTGGCTAATTGATGAGATATGATCTTGAAGTTTATATTGTTCAATAATCCTATCTAATTCTACTAGTTGTTCGTCTTTCATTTATCGTTCCTTAATCTGATCATATGGAGGGAGTTTGTATCCACGACTCATTGCGCCATAATATAATATATTAAATATCTCTTTTCGCAAAGACTCGTTTTTAAAAAAAACTTTCTGTTTGATAATGTTTAACTTTATTTAAATCGTTCGGAGTATAATCGTAATACGAAGCCTCATCAATTAAAATAAAACAACATATTTTGCAATCAAATTTTAAATCACCTTTTGCAATAACGCGGTGGCTTGGGATATGCGGGAAATCTTCAACTAACTCTATCAAATGTCTTTGTAATCGCCAATAAAATATTTGCCACTTATTATTTTTAATACCATTAATTGTATCTGATAAGTCATTTTCTTTTTTAATGATACATTCAATCATATCATTTAATTGATCTTCAGTTAATTCTTTAATAGAATCGTCTAGACTATATTGTTCTATAATCCTATCGCGTTGTACTAAATAATCATCAGACATTTAAGAATCCTTGATTTGATCATATGGAGGCAATATATAACCATCTTCTATTGCCTTCCTATATAAAGTATGTTTAGCTATGCTAATTAAGTCTGGCTGATTTTTAAAACTGTTACGACCATCGTAAATTCTTGTAGTATGGAACAAAGTATCTATACCAGAAAATTCTCTTGCACTTCTAATTCTATGTCGAATTTCTGAAGACAGAAATGTACTGTAAAATCCGGCGGATGCAATTATTACTTTTCCTAAACAGGTTGTAAATTGTAAACGTATATCCAAACCATCTTCCATATCATAAATCCATCTGGCGCTGCCAATTTTTTCATTTTTGATTTTGTTAATGAGGTTGATTAAATTTCTTTCATGTTCCAGAACGGCTTTGATCATACAGCTTAAATCATACTTATTCATTTTATTAATGCTGTCTGGCAGTTTGTATTGCTCAATAATCCGATCTAGCTGAACTAGGTCTTCTTCCTGAATTGCTCCGCTCATCATTATCCCTCAATAGGAAATGGGAATTTTAAACCCATATGTTTTTTTATCGTATCATTTACAAATTGTTTTGCCGCAGATAATTCTTCGAGATAATAACTTGCGCTCAATAATTTGGTTTTTGTTTTAAGTATAGTACTTTCATATTTCTCATTGAGCTCTAGAATATATCCTTTTACGCCAGCGGTTTTTGGCTCAGTATAAACTAGCGCGCTCAAGCATCTTCCATTTTTTTGAAGCATTATCTCGGCATAGATAAATTTTTTATTGTTTTTAACATACTCTAATGTATATTTAATATAGTTATAATTACTACCATCTTTTGATGAGGGGGATTTAAAAAAACTATCTTCGCTCCAAAATGTTTGTTCTGGGATAAAAAAGTCCATATTCTTCAATATAGTATCATTAAGCATTTCCTCATTGGTTTTAACAAATGAAACGATATTGTCTAATAATACTGGAGATTGACTCAGATCTATTTTATATTGTCTGGCGATTCTGTCTTTTTCAAAATCTAGCTCTTCTTTAGTTAATTCCATTATTTATCTTTCACTTCCGGAAGTTTAATGCCATATTTATTCAGCTCATCAATTACAATTTGCTTGGCTCGACTTAATTCTTTGTTAAAAATTTTTCTGGACATTCTTAAATATCGTTTTGATAACCCTACGTCTAAAGTGAAAGAGTCTCCATGTTTTGGTTTTGTAACAATAGATATATTGAGATAAGCCATTTGCCCCCCTTTGCCAATATAGATTGTGGCATAAATATTCCCAATAGATCTAAGTTGAAAAATAAAATCAATACGATCTCCATCATAATCGGTGCCGTGATAATCTTCCCATCTCAATTCTTTTGGATTAAAAAAATCCACTATATCGGCAATCTTCTTAAGATGATCTTTTTCCTGTTCCAATATTGTAGATGCAATATTGTTTAATATTTTATCAGAAACATTGAGGTCCAATTTATATTGCTCAATGATCCTATCTCTTTGAACTTCTAAATCTTCTTTAGCCGACATCTGTTATATTAAATCCTCGTTCTTTTAATGTATCTATGACTTTTTCTTTTGCCAATTTTATAATGGGATCAAGAATTGAAGAGTATTTTTTAAATGGCGTAACTCCTTCGTTTTTATCTATATTAATATCAAATACAATTTCGTGATCGCTGAAAAGCGTATAAATTCCGGCTTTTATATTTCTAGTGAAATAGCCAATCTCTACATATGCATAAAAAAATGTTCCACATATAGATTCTAAACGATAGTAAGTATAAACGTTGTCTCCTAAATCATCCCTTTCACCAATCCACTTCATCCCCTTGGGATTATAGAAAACAGCAATATGTTTTATCTCATCAGCTAATTGTTTCTCTTTGGCTAATGTCCAAGATGTTAACTCTGCCAATAACTCTGGTCCATTATTAAGATCCAATTTATATTGCTCGATAATCCGATCGGTCTGAACTGATAGTTCTTCTTTAGTAAGGTCCATAGTTAGCCTTCAACTTAAGGTAGTAATCCTAATTTTTTCATTTCTTCAACTTGTTTAGAATCTGCATGATTATCTGTTATTTCTGGCAAATTAAATCCATACTCTTTCATTGAATCTCCAAGACAGGAAACCGCCAACTTCGTGCTGGCGGAGGAATGTCCATAAAAAAAACAAACCAGATGTCTTTTTTTTTAACAATCCTATGCATTACATGATATAATCATAACAACATGAGAAAGCAAGTTATTTCCGCTAAATTGAAATTAAAAACTTCCCCTGAAGTTTTTAATTCATTGCGTTTACTTGTTAATGCCTATAAAGATGCTCTGAACTTCACATCAAACTTCACCTTCAAATATCTAAATAAAACCTCAAAACAAGATATTATACATGCCACTTGTTATGAAACATGCAGAACACAGTTCTGCATCTCTGCTCAATTAACTTGCTCTGTTATTAAAAATATCTGTTCAATTTACAAAGGTCTTCAGACAAAATTAGAAAAACATGAAGAAAATGTGAAAAAAGGTTATACTAAAAAAGTCTACAAAGGGTTATCAAAACCTCCTAAATTCTATAAAAACACTATAGAATTACAATATAAAAAAGACTTCACCTTTAAGAAAAATAATCAAGTTAGTATTCCTACTCTCGGAAACAGAGTTGCTGTTTCTTATGAAGGTTATGTAAAGCATGTTGATCATATTCAAAATGGAGGAAAGTTTGGCGGAGCCAAACTTCTCCTCGATTCAAAAACTAAAACTTGGTACCTCATTGTTTCAATAACCATTGAAAATAAAGATATTAATAAAAAGAAAATACAGACAATTAAAGGAATTGATGTGGGACAAAGGAATTTGTTCTATTCAGTAGATTCTAATAACAACATCTCTTCAGAGAAAGGAAATAAAGTAAAACAACAATGTAGGAAATATTCAAGGATTAGAAAAAGTCTTCAGAAAAAAGATACTCCAAGTTCTAAAAAAGTCTTAAAAAGACTGGGACAAAGAGAGAGACGTTTTAACTCTGATACTAATCATAAATTATCCTTGAAGCTATTAACTAATAATTGCATTTTAGGTATGGAAGACCTGAAAGGTCTTCGAGAAAATACTATGAGGAAACGTAGAAAAGGTAATAGTGCCTCTGATAAACAAAGACAGGCAAATCATGAGCATAGCTCATGGAGCTATGCTCAATTAAAAAACTTTGTTTTTTATAAGACGATATTTTATAATTCTAAGTTATTTCTAGTAGATCCTCATAATACATCTAAAATGTGTAATCAATGCAAGCATATTGATGATTTAAATAGACCTAATGGAGCTATTAAGTTTAAATGTGTAAGTTGTGGTTATGAAGTTAATAGTGATTTAAATGCTAGTTATAATATAATGAATTTAACAACGGACAAATGGCGTAGCCATTTGTCTCGGAGGCGATTATCAAGCGTCTCTAAAGTAACCAAAGCCAAGAGCAAGCCGAAGGCTTGAGTGGCAAGAGTTACAAACCTGCCCCCTCGTGGGGTAGGAACTTGATTTTCTCAATTATTTTAGACTTAATATTATCTAGTTCAATATCAATTTCTCTTCTCGACATTTTCCTATTATGTTTTGATGATATATCTATTTCGAATTCAAAAAATTTCTTTTGATTAGGTTTGCTAAAAATTTTAACAGTGATAATATCGCTTGGTCTATAGCGCCCCTCTAAAATAAAACTCGCATAGGCATGCTGGTCAGATCTTAAAAAGACATCACAGTATATTACACGCTCATGATAAGAGTCTTGATAATCTATATCCCATTCTAACATTGATGGGTTAAAAAAATCAACAATCTCCTTAATCTGCGGAACAATGCTACTCTCTATATCAAGTATTGCTAAGGTGATATGATTCAAGACTACCAATGAACAATTTAAATCTAATTTGTACTGCTCAAGTATCCGATCAGTTTGCACTGATAGTTCTTCTTTAGTTAATTCCATTATTAGCCTTAAATTTCAGGAATGGTTTTTGGAAGTTTAAATCCAGATTGTTTTAATGATTGTACGACAATATCTTTTGCTTTTTCAATTTCAAGTTTAACATTACTATTTTTAGCCAATTTAACCTCAAGCTTTTTTATCCCCAAACGACTGGGCTCATTATAAATATAGATAGAAATATTATTTAGAATCATTGTATTAGCGTTAACCTGTGCATAAACGAAATCAAGATCTCCTGAGCACAGGATGAAATCTTTATATATTTTTTCGCCATAACCCTTTGGCATTTTGCGCCACGCCATCGTAGATGTATATTTAGGGCTAAAAAAAATTAGTAATTGTTTTAACTTCAGTTGCCAACTTGTTTTCTTTATCAATTATTAACGATACTATCTTATCCAATAGTGGTTTGGGTTGATCGTTAAGATCAAGCTTGTACTGCTCAATGATCCGATCAGCCTGGACTAATAACTCTTCCGCTGTTAAATTATCTTTCGCCGACATCCTAAATAACCCCTTCCATTAAACGATCAATATCAAGAGATAGGAACTGCTGTATCAATGGCTCGCCCCAACAATATATACTTCTCAATTCATTTGTTTTATCATAAATCATGGTCTTTAATTCTTTTTTTAGAGAATCTCCGCCCACCATAGCCGCCTCCTCCGTACTGTTGTAAAAACATTTTTCTTGAATTTTATGCGGTAATTTAAAATAATTATAGAGATTAATTAGATTATATTTATTCTCCAATTTAATATAAAAGCAAAAATTATCCCTATGCCATAAAGAAGGTGAATATTTCACATTGGCTGCATCACAACCATTAATTTTTAAATATGCGAATCCTTTATTATATAAAGGATACCCCCAGCCGTTTTTCAATTTATAATCAATATCCTGAAGGCGTCTCCTAAAATTCGCTATTTCTTTTGCAAGATTAGCACATTTAGTATCTACCCTTTTCTTTTCATCTGATATGACTTTTCCAAGTATGTTTAACTCAAACTCAGATAAATTGATGTCGGATATACCAGATCTTTCAATAAAAGAGTCTGCTTCTACAGAATATTCTGCTTTGTAGCGCTCATCAAAAGCAGTGAACTCCTCCATTATAAATCTCCTCGACACAGATTGATAGTCCATTCGCGTTCGTATATCCCAAACTATAAGTCCGCCTCAAGAAAAATCAAGGGCGGACAATATGTTTGTTTAATCTTCACTATTGATTATTTATGGATTCGTGCCAACTTTTTTGTAATACTCATCCTTGTCATACCTACGCCCTTTTAGCCAATACTCTTCATGCGGACTTCTGTCTGTGAATTTTGCGAAAGCAGGTCCACTTTCATTATGGCGCTTGCCATCTTTCAAATATTCCGCAAAATCAATTTTGCCAGGCTCATCTTCAGCATAACGAGTGACGGCTGGACCACCATCTCTGCTCGGCTTATCATCTTGATACCATCGCTCTAATTTAATTGAATTAGACTCATTATCACATCTCTCAATAACTCCAGGTTTATCCTCAACAAACCGCCCATATGTTTTATAATATTCATATTGAATTTTTCCACTCTTATAATACAATATTGATGCTGGTCCACTATCATTATGTGCAGAACTCATATAATTTGAATACTCATTGTTTCCTGAATAACTAGGACTAAAACATATACTTGGCAACCAAAACTCTTCCTTTTTATTTCCATTCTCATGATAGATAATTACAGCCGGACCACTGTTCCTATGAAACTCTCCATGTTTACAATATCTTCTTGTCCTAATCATACCGTTCCCATGAAAAGTAATTACCGCCGGCTCATCATTTTCGCCATGAAATTTGCCGTCCAAAGTAGACATATGGTGAAATTTATGATTATAAATTACCTTGCCGGTAATATGAGCTAACCCTCTATTACCCAAAGTACAGGGTCCGCCACTCATGGCACAATTCATTAAATCATCATACTCACAATTGATAATCATAATTATTCTCCAAGCAAAACCTTTTTCATCTGAGCCTCCATGCCCTCAATCAAATCTCGTTCTTGCTTAATCTGTTTAGAAAGCTCCAAGTAAATATTATACTCGTCTAAATTAATATCAGCCAGCTCTTTTAAATCAGAGCAAACCAAAGCAAACTGATTCCTTAAAACTAGAAGATCTTTAAGTTTGCCAACCGAGGTAATATAGTTATTTATAAATATCTTCTTATATGGATCTACATTAACTGTTGAGTCCACGATCTTTTTAAACGCTTCTAAAACAACATCTTTCTCCATTGCCCTACCTCTTATTCTATGTTAACCATTGTATAAACGCAATCAAGGGGTGGAGCAAGTTTAACAAACGAATCAAAACGAACCACTTGCTCTTCAATAACTGAGCCATCAGGACAATGCTGCTCCACATCATGGACAGAGCCAGTAGTGAAAACTACATTGTAATTATTATCTAATAGTTTCTTAGTTAAATGCATTTGGACCAAGGTGCCAGTCATCATTATATAAACTGAAACATCTTTATTAGGAGTAATACCTTCTTGAGATAATCTTAGATCTGTTATTTGTTTATAGAGTTCGTCTACGATATTAAGTACCTGAGCCATTTCTAATCGTTCAGTGATGATAGGCGGCGGGAAATCAATTACTTTTCCCAACTCTTCTGCCGCAGATAATTCATTTAGATCCCATTGAGAGGATGGCTCGTTAGTTATATTGATAAATAGCTTGGACATATTCAACTCCTTTAAAATTGTTCGTCATCTGGATTTTTTAGAACGCCACTGTCGAACAATGCCTCTAATACCAAATCCGCAGCATCTTTAGGCGATGCGGTGAAATCGTTAGCACTGTAATCCTCCGGCATATTTTCTGAATATGAAGTTAGCGCTTCTGCGATTAATTCTCTCAATGCATCATATGATAGCGAAGTAGTTGATTCCTTCTCTCTACGCCAAGTGAAAAGAATCTCCCCATTTCCATCGCTACAAGTTGATGTTAGCTCCCAGCCATCACCAGATGGTTTTTTCACTATTTTTTTACCCTTATGCCACCCACTCTCTGTTATTTCATATTCAAATTTCGACATATTAACCTCATTTAGATTTATAAATACTGCTGTTTTGATAATCAGACTTGGAAAAGAAAGCGGGCATAGGGGGCACTTCATGCCAGCCCCTAGGCAAATTGCTTTGCCTACTCTGAGATCTAGAGAACGCTCCGCAATTAGTCCTAGAAATAGACCACAATGCGTTCCCAAATTTATATTTTGTTTTAGATAATTGTTTAGGGGAAACCGAAACCAAGTTTAAAGTAGTAGTACATCTAATAAACCCATCACATTCTTCGGCTAACTCTAAACAATCCCAACAATCATCGTGATCACAATTTGGCTGCATAACTTCCCTTTGTTTCTTTTAAGCTATTGAAACTGAACCACATTCCACAAAAACTAGTCTGTCGCCTTTTTTAAATTTCTTTCCATCTTCCAAAACAATTCTATGTTCAATATTAGAATAAATATCCCACTCGCCTTGCTCAACAATTGAATAATCATAATGCTCTATAATTAACAATCCATTTAAAAATAAGACAAATGGTTTGCGACGCCTGCCATAATCAGAAACTAAATCATAAGGCACATTCCAATAATCCGAGTCTTGCTTAATAATTTCAACATGCATATTATCAGTTAACAACATATCTTCTAACCTTTCGTACTAACAATATAATCATCAATTTAAAACATGCAACCTAATTCAGTGTTGGCTCATAACAATTCGTCTCCATCTCCCAGTTTAAATGAACCAACCGTTCTTCTTTATTGGGGATATGCTTGCCGCAGGCTGGACATAGTTCTAATAGGAATTGCTTTACTGCCAATTTATTAACTTCTGAAATAGGATCATAATAGCCCGCATAAATATTAAACTCATCTGACTGCAAATGAATTAAACTCACTTCGAACAATTCAAACTGTCCCTCAAACCCACGATCAGAATCATGTGCACCGTTAACAAGATAATATTTATTATCTTGCCTAAAAACAAATGTAGAAGAAGAATCACAACCATAATCTCCAACCGATTCGTATGCAATTAATACATCCATATTATCTAAACATGTTTTAATATATTCTTTGCTAATCGGCTCACCCTGATACTCATAAGAATCGGAGCCGCTATAGTACTCTATTAAATGTGCTTTAATCTGCTCTTCGTCCATATCGGCGAGATCCCCAAGAAATAAACGACCTGTTCCTGAAAACTTCAACTCTCCAGCTAAATATTTAATTAAATACTGTTTGATGTTATCAATATCATCAATACTCATTGTTAAAAAAATTTCTTGAAATGAAGAGTTATTAATGCTAGATATATCCAGTTCATTAAATTTCAACTCCATATATCGATTTGTCTGAGAATAATAGTATTTCCCATCATGTTTCACAACATAGAATTGATAATCGTCTCCTACTGAGTAGTCAGAAATTCTCTCATATAATAGTGATGCGATAATTATTTCACCTTGATTTATAATACTTAATGAGTATTCGTTTATTTTACTATTCGTTTCGACGATCTCAGATTTAACTTTGCTCTGCTTGTTCGCACCGGCATCATTAACAGTTTCCAAAAAATAATTTAATAACAACATACCGTCCCTCAATCATTAACCAACATCAATCGCCGGTCAATCTCTATTAATTGTTCTGAGCTTAATCTTTTATTTAACTCGTTAAACTTTATTTTTAAATCATCTCTTAGTTCATTTAAATAATGAGTATCTGTTAACAATGCAAATAATAAATCTATATTACAATGCTTATTCGCATACAGGATAATAACAGCCCTAACATCTGGGTGATACACAAGTATTCTAGACTTACCCATACCATATTTTGCATCATGATAATATTGATCAAAATCTCTCGCCCCATAATAACAATTGCTGCAAACTCTACATTCGATTTCCTTATACAGACAAACATGGTTCGCATTCACTCCCTGTCCACATACATCACATTTTCTATCCATCAGTCATACTCCCTATATGTATAAGCAACCGACAGCCAACTAGGATTTAAATCCAAACTAAACTGATATATGAACTCCATAAATTCATCATAAGTATCTTCATCATCCGACATGTTTGATGGCTGTAATTTAATTATTCCATTACTATCCGGCAGAATAACAGTTGATGCCAAATACAATACATGTTTGGAATAATCAACAGAACAAAGTTCAAATTTACCACAATATTTTGTTTTCTCTAGCCAAGCTTTAAAACTTTCAGCATAAGATAATCTTGCAGTATAAAAATACCAGGGGCATTCTTTACCAAAAAAGCTCATATCAAATGCTGCTCCGTAACAAATAAAGCTGCTTAATTCAATGCTCATAATTTTTCTCCCTTTAATTTTAAAGGTATGTAATCTAAAATTTAAACATGGGTTGGCGCTTCAAGAACTCGTCTTTAGTTAACTGTTTTCCATAAATATAATATTCTTCATAAATATTGACGCTTGATTTTGAAAAATGACAAACCATTTGCTCGCCAATTCTAGCGGCTCCATAATCATTATGGCGAACCCATTCGCCCCTATATAACGCATAATATTCCTTTTGATAAGGATATACTATCTCACATAATCTATTACCTGTTATAATTGTTTCACTTTGCAATCTGCCATTGTGATTTACATACTTCTGATTTCTTTTTCCAAAATTTTTCCCATCTCCTTCGATAAAACAATAACCCTTTAATATACCTATTTGATTATTAAAATCAATAAATATTCTATTATTTTCTACGATTTTATCATATTCTTCTTTTGAGAAATAATATTCTAAATCATCATGACCTTGAACTCTAACCGCATTAACATTAGTTTTAAAACTCATACCATCCACTCCGTTTCATATTTATAAAACCTAGCTCTAGATCTAGAATCGTATGAAGACAAAACTCCATACCTACACACAGACTTTGGTCTGGTCTCAAACCTAGACAAAGATTTATGTAAATAATCATATCCAGACCTATACCTAGACTTAGATAAACATGTTCTTCTTGCAACTTGAGCTAACATAACCATACTATTAAACCTTATCCCAGAACAAACTTCTGCTAATTCTAAATACTCTCCGCAATCTTCATGTTCACAATTTGGTAACATTAAAATCTTCCTGGCTAATATAAATTAAACCTAGCCTTGGACCAAGACCAAGACCAAGACCAAGACCTACTCCCATTCTTAGACCAAGAGCGAGACCTATACCAATCCCCAGATACAGATTTAGACTTAAACTCAGCAAAATCCCCAGGTACAGACTTCGCTCTTCCAACTTGAGCCAATATTGCTGTACGATTAAATCTTAACCCAGAACAAGCTTCAGCTAATTCTAAAACTTCATTACAGTCTTCATGTTCACAATTCGGTAACATATTACATCCCTGAATAAACTTAACATCATTCAACCAAAAACATCAGAATTAATTGATTCAGGATTCATTGAAATCCCAATCTCAATTAACTTTTCAATTACTGCTTTCCTAAATCTTTCCAGTTCTATAGCGTTGTTGGCTTCACTATAGGGTAGCATATAATACAACCCCAGACACTCATTTTGATCATAGAAGGGTCCGGAATAAACTGTCACTGAGGCGTCCATGCCTTCTAAGAAACCCGATCTCCCAGATGAAATCTTTGCATATTTAAAAACGTCTTCGGGATCTTTGCCATGAGCAATTAATTCAAAATAACTCCCACCTCTGTGGGACATAAATCTCCAAACAAAACTATCAGGATTTGAATTATAAAATTCATCAATTCTCCGTATAGAGTTTTGCAACTCCGCCTCATGATGCAATATCACTCTCGTGATAACATTTAAACCATGCTTGGTATATTTCGGAGACAATTGATACTCTTCAATAATCCTATCCTGCTGAACAAGAAGTCTATCCTTATCCATAATTCAATTCCGTTCGGTGGCTGGAGATTGCTCTTCAGCATCCCATTTCTCTCCAGATACTTCCTCATAAGCATCCTTGATCCCCTTCTCCACAGCCTTCAAGGTCGCCTCCAAAGACTTCTTTGCCAATCGTTTCAATCTAATTCGTTCTTTGTCGTTCATTTTATTAGTCATTTCTACCTCCATCTACAACATAAGTCGGGTTCACAAAAAGTCAACCCACATCAATCAGAAAGCGCCCGAATATAAACCCGCTCATCACCTTGCAATCCAATTATTAAATGAGGATCCATCTCTGCAAAACAAGGAGAAGTTACATTGTTAAAAAATCTAGCGCATTGTTTTTTAAATAAATCAATGGCTGCCAGATCTATTTTCATAAGTTCTTTATGAATATTGTCCTGAACTTCTTTACTGTATTCAAGATTCATAAACCCCTGAAACAATAAGCTAACATGTTCTATGGATAATATTAATTCCATATCTTCTGGGGTTTTGAAAAATAATCCCTGCTGTTTCCTCATCAAAGCACTGTCTATGCTGGTGCCATATATTCGAAACTCAGAATTAGGATTATCATAATTATAAGACCCAATGCGTATTTGGAGAGAGAATATTAGGTCCTTGCCATACTCAATCTCGTCTATTTGATAAGAGACACCATATTTAATATATGCGATGGTATTCAAGTTTGCTCCAGATTATTCCAATAATAAATTATTCATGGTAATTTCCATCCATCTTCTTTGAGTAGAGCGTCTACGTTATCTTTTGCCAATTGAAATGTTGCGTATGAACCTCTAACAACTTCGTCCATATTGAGGAAAGTGTTTCTGTGAATCGTTCGTGTCTCAAACCGAGTTTCACCGCGAACATCAACATATGGCTTGATAAAGCCGACTAAAACATCTGAACATTTGTGTTCTGCCACTATATATCGGCGCCATACCCGGAAGCCGTCATGCCGATAGTCATTGGCTTCCCATTCTGTTGCATGCAAAAACTCCTCTTGCATGAGGTGTTCCTTTCTTACGGTAAACTTATCAATTAAACGCACCGCGTGAATAGCAACCTCATGAAGTTGTTCGACAGTTAGCGTCTCCATTAGTTCGTTAATCTTTTCCATATTATCACTCATGTCAGTATCCATCCTTTCGTTACAAGTAATCTTCTGTTTTTTTAAACCAGACATTTATCCAAAATAAAGTTTCACCTTATCATTTAAATCAAACCCTATCTTGACCCAACAAAGAGCGCTGAAATAACCAAACGCAACAATAAAGTAATCATAAACCTCGGGATGTTTATGAAAAAAAACAAAAATATAGCGTTGAAGATAATACTCCCTGATATACGAATAATGGTATCAATTCATATTTTAGAACGAATCGATCCGCTTTTGATAGCTCTTCCAACTCAACATGATACATCTTAAAATCCTTTCCTAAATCATTTCCTAACTACCATAGGTTCAACAACTATCTCGGCAGGCAAAACATAACCCATCTTCGCCAATTCGCAATAGGCATCTTGAAACAAAGAGAAAGTAACTTCCTTATCATCAAACTTACCCCAGTCTTCTTGGGTAATTTTTTTTATTATCGACTTCACTTGATAACCTTTTGCGTCATTAATACCAGGTGGAGTTTTTCTAACGGACAATTTGTAATGCATCTCATAGTCCTGGTCTGTATTATTATAATGCATTACAACGTCTATTCTAGCCATCAGCCCATCATTAGTATCGTAACCATTAGCACAAAGAGAATACTTTATAACAAGATCTTCAGAATATGCATTTGATGCTTTCGATTTCCAGGTTAAAAACCTAGGAGCCATACCCGCTCCTATTTTTTCTAGAAAACTTTTAGTCCTCTCCTCTTGAGCTAAAACTTCTTTAACAATAGAATTAATTGCAATATCATTTAATTTGTCAAATGATTCTGATAATTTATATTGCTTGATAATCCGATCCCGTTGCACAAGTATATTTTGTTCTAAATCATTCATTGAATAATCCCATAAAGTTAAATAATAAGTTCACGAAAATATATCGGCTCATCTTCATTTTGAAGACCAATTATTAAATGCGGACTTATTTCTGAAAAATTAGGTCGTTTTATACTAGTGAACATTTTAGCTACCCCAACTCCCCAAATAGTTTCTAAAGACCCTTTTGGGCAAACTGTTTTTGAAAACAACTCATAAATGAGTAGTTGGTTATCTGTAGTATATTCGTAACCAATAAAATCTTGAAATAGTGAACTAACATTCTCTATATAGAATATCAATTCTAAATCATCAACCCGCCGGTCCCTCATTAAATTATAGTCATTACTAGCTCCACATAAACATATTTTATTTGAGCCATTAACTTTATTGTTTTTATCAATAACAGACTTAAATTTAAACATGTTTAGCGGACCAGCAAACGTAATTTCTTCTTCTTGATAAGAGATTCCATATTTAATATATTTAATATGTTTCAATTTATTTTCCTTAAATCTTCCATAACAGCGTAAAAAATCAACCCAACCTCTTTTAAAAAATCAATCGAAGGTTCAATTTTAACCATGCTTGATAAATATAAGCCAGAATACTTAGGAAATTTTTTCAGAATCTTGCTCGTATATAACTCAATAACCAAACGAGGATTCTCTTGCAATTTTAAATTGCTCGTTATATTGGCTTGAAATTCAAGCAATAATAACAACTGCAATTCAAATGCCTCACTTGAACCAGCATACGCCTTAGGATATTTAAACATATCCTTCGCCCGCTGATTAATAAACTTCAATAGATTCATATTATTTTCTTCTTCCATATTTTCCCCCACGTCTTCTTTTTCTAGGATTCTTTTTAGGAACAGGCTCTATTACATATGGAGACAATTTAGGAAGTTGATATGTCCCATTCCTAATCTCAGAAATAATATCTCTCTTGCTATTCTCTAGCTTCTGCCGATATTGTTCCTCTCTTTTTAACCAATACAGTTTGCTACAACCAACAACTTTAGACAAACGCTGAGCAAGTTCGGAATCAATTTTAACATTCCCATCCAATAGATCTCTGGAAGCTTGTTCGGTTAAAAACATTTTCTTGGAAAATTCTTGAATGGAATAACCTAACTCTTCTAATATTTCCGCGATACTATCCCCTGGAGGAGAAATCCAATCTGGTTTAAATTCAAACATCTAAAGCCTCTCTAAGATGATAATCATTGATTTAAATTCTGCAACCCTACATTAGACCTAGACAAAGACCAAGACCGATACTTACGCCTAGACCTAGACTTAGAAAAAAGCCCAAACCCAAACCCAGACTTAGACACAGACACAGACACAGACCAACCCCCAGACTTAGACACAGACCAAGACCAAGATTTTGCTTTTGCAACTTGAGCCATCATTGCCAGATTATTAAATCTTAACCCCTCACATGCTTCCGCTAACTCTAAACACTCACAACAATCTTCATGTTCACAATTCGGTAGCATTAGAAATATCCTCGCTAATATTTACTAGATCTAGATTTAGACCAATACGCAGAAGAAAAAAATAAAGAACTAGACCTAGATTTAGACCAAGTCCGCTTCCCAGCTCCACAGAAAAATTCAGAAAAAAAACCAAACATTACCCTTCTTCTTCCTCTTTGCAGCTTGAAATAACATCACCATGTTATTAAATATTAACCCAGAACAGGCTTCAGCTAATTCTAAAACTTCACAACAGTCTTCATACTCGCAATTCGGTAACATGCCTTCACCAATACAACTTTGTTTTAATTTGCTTTTGCCAATCACTCTTCTTTAGCCAAACACCATTTAAATAATACTTACTACTTATTCTTTTAAATTCTTTTCCATCACTCTTATAATTAATTCTCGCAGGACCAATTTCAGAATGTAAATAAAAATCTATACCGAATTGAGTTTTCTTCATTACTAAATGTCTTTCAAACTTTTTCGCAGGTCCCCATTTTAATTGATACTCTGCTTTAATGCATGATTCACCGTCAATGATTATCTCTTTATTTAAATTGCTGTAGTAGTAATATTTTATTTTATAAAGCTCGCCATTTTTAACAGCAACTCCAAAACTATATATATATTTCCTGGATACGTTTCAAGATAGCTAGGCTCAAGATGATTTGGCATATTATTATATTCATCGAGACTAACAAATGTTAAATGCTCCCAATCAATATCTTTTTGATAATATGCCCACCAAGGTGCCTCCATTGTATTCGCCATCATATTAATCTGCCTATTAAAATCCCCGCCAGAAACATAACTATACAAACAGTAGATGTGAAAAAATAATACTTCCTAAGCCTTGAAGTATAACCATCTTGCTTATGTTTAAACTTAACATACTCCTCTTCCAAATACAAAGTTATATCACCAGACTCAACTCTATAAGGAAATATCAATGATCCAACTGGCTTGGAATTATTTAAAGCCACATCTGCACTAAAACTATATTGTCTTCCAAATCTTGTTCTTAATTCAAAAAGGATATCATTTAATCTAATAAACTGTTCTCTAGCTATAACCTGTTCCAAAAGCAAATTATCTTTTAAAACGAAATAATTATAGCGAAGCTTTTCAATTAAATATATATCGTTACAATCGCAGCCAGTCCAAATATCTTTTGACCCAATCCATAATCGGCACCATTTGCATTTTACATGCGCTGGAAAAGATTCTTTATTTTCTCCATTGGAAAGATCTCGAAGAGACTTGCTAAGATCCATGAAACTAATTATATCTCCCATATTACTTCTTCCTAATCCCGCCAGCTCTACCTCTACAAATCTCTAGAGTAGAATTTTCCCTAACACATTGATTAACATGCTCTTTAAAATCTGGGAACTCCGCAAAACCAATTTGAAGTTTATCACCAAGCCAACCAGATAAATCATTTAAACTAACCGGACTACCTACGTTGGCAAAATAATATTCAATACCTAAATCTACTCTAGACCAAACTTCATCAGTCTTATTTTCTTCCAATCGCTCTTTACGCATTACTTGCAAATCAATTCTATATTCAGAAATCATCTGCTCAAAACATTCGCGACAATGTTTTAAAGTTCCCTCAACATCAATCTCATTGCCAACTTCAACTAATTTAAAAGAAAATGATTTTTTCATGAAAATTTAAATTCCCCATTTTTAATAAACATACAACTAGACCATGCCCCAGACCCCCTCCTAGACCAAGACCTAGAAATATCCCAAGCACCATGCAAGCCCCAAGGGTAGTACTCATACCCAGACTTAGACCTAGACCTAGAATTATACTCAAACCCAAAATTCTTTTTTGCAATTTGAGCTAACATTACCATATTATTAAGTCTTAAACCATCACATGCTTCAGCTAATTCCAAACATTCCACACAATCTTCATGCTCACAATTTGGTAACATGTTAAAATATATCTCCAATTAACTCTTCAATGGCAACGGATATCTGTACTCGTTAAAATCAATCATCCCACTTGTTTGAACATTCACCGGCAAATCCGCAGGATATAACTCAACCTGCCCAAACTTTCCAGTACTCATAGCCTCGCTAAACCGCCCAGTCTCCGCGACCCATGCAGCATTCTTCAATGTGAAGAAACGATTGTTAACCGCTACTAACTCTCCAACATAATACATCGTTACCGTACGAATAAAAATATTCTTGCCAACATATGCTTCATATTCTCCAGCCATTTCTCTACCTTCCCTTTCTCATAACATCATAATCACTGCTGCCAAATTGTCAACCTATATTAATGAGAATTTGATATCATACCGAACATGAAACAGATAATTCCCACTCCCCCCACCCCGACGACGACTGTGATTGAAAATCTGAAGAATAACTATACAACTCTTTTCTGTCTCCATAACATGATTTAGATTTACTCATATAATCAGATCCATTTGAACAAGTAGTCTTTATAATAAGATAGTCCTCCAACATTCGGGAATACCTGCCATAAGAAGATGATGATGTAATTTCGCTACTATTACTGTCAATAAGATGAAACATGCCAATAGGATAACCTATTCCAATAGAATCACTTATCCCATCACATGCTTCAGCTAATTCTAAACAATCCCAACAATCTTCATGATTACAGTTAGGTTGCATATCATTTGCCTTTTCTCGTTAAATACCCCTCGCCAATCATCTTAAATATAACTCGACCGCACTTAGCCGATCGCTCCTTAACAGGCTTCACTACAAATCCCTCTCTCACATGCTCCGCCAATGTCGAATTACCTTCACACATCGCCTTCAAATCATTGCTCCATGGTCCCCTATATAGAATTGGCACATACACAAATCCCAAACTGGTCGCCATATTATAAGCCTCGTCATGATCCAAATAACGATTCTCCTTCACCGACCATACATCAAAACATCTAAATGTAGACTTGCCCTGCTCAATTCCATATTTCAAGTCTTGAACCTGCCCAAATACTTCACCAAAGAAAACATGGAAAGGATATTGTTTGGTCTTCTCTTCAAATCCCAATTCCTCCGCAACTTTCCACCAAAGACACTTTGGATCTTGCTTCTTTAAAACAGTTCGGCTAGCTACCCAAAGTTTATCCCCGTCACTTACTGCCCTCATGTTGCATCCGTGGATTTTTTCCCCAATTACTACTTCTTCCCCTTCTTCCAAATATTTAGAATACTTACGCAGCCCCTCAATATCTGTATAGGTAGGAATGACCCAACCTTTAGGAGCAGGCTCTTGGGGAGTCCTGAATGTTTTAAACTTCTCCCCATCTGGCTCAGACACATCTTCCCAACGAGTTACTCCCATTGCCTCAGCAACATCATCTCCAACATTCCATTCACCAGCAGGTAGCTTCGCCAACATGCCATAACTAAAAATACCACGAATCTTTTTAGCCTTAATTCTTCGAGAGTTCCCAAGAAACTCCCATTGAGGATCTTTTGGCATGACACTATCCAATGGAAGATAGACTGCCAAATCTCCCACAGCATATTCCCCATGCTTCGCTACCAATGTATAATCATATACTTTAACCAGATCCAATGAATCGGCATCTGGATGTTTTTCAACAGACTCTACTCTTACCACTTCAACATGAAATTCACTCATTTTATTAACCTCTTTCATCCATAAATTAAAAATTAATCATTGTTTCAAAAATTTCAACGTTTTAAACCAAACATTTAATCGCAATTAAATCCCCAAGATGAATCGTTTTTTCTTTGCTCTGCGTTTAAACGCTCAACTTTATTTTGAAGGCTGGATAAATCATAATTAAAAGAATAATTTTGTTTTTCCATTTCCTCTTTTAGAAAAGACACCTCTTCTTTTAGAGAAACTATTTCTTTTTTCAATTTTAATAAATCAGAGTTATTGTCCTCCAAATGAGGAGCTTTTTTTGCTGTCTGTTTATATTTTATTGCTTTCAAGGCAGAAGCATTTTCTTCCGTGATGTCTCTTTCCATGTTCGCTATGGCTTCACGCTGCGTGTTTCGTTTGCTTACTTTTGATTGTTTCATTTTTTTCATCCTTATATTGCTATGTGGAGGATCAGGTCTGCCTCTTTCAAGCACAAGTTAATCATCGTTTGAAAAATAGCAAGCCCTCAAATCATTACCATTTCACCATAATGTTATTTTCATTAAGAAGAACTTTTAATCTAGTTAAAACGTTGTCATAACTATAATCATATAAATATTGAATTTCTTCATCTTTATTAAATGCATTGGCGTTATAAAATTTACCAACAAACATTTTCTCGTTAAGACGTATTCCAATATCTGCAATCTGTCTATTCAAACCAGTAATACTGGTTATTAAAACAAAATCCCTTTCCTCGTTTGGAAAATCCATAAAACCTACTATATTTCCAGCCGTAAAAGAATTGTGCTTAGCAATACATAAATTACTCAATATATACTTCTCTCTTGCTAAGTTTTTCTCAAGTTTTCCTTTTAACAATTCATTCTCTTGTTCCAATTCCAATAATTCTTCTTCTATTAATTTAATATTACTCATTGTTATCCGATTCATTTGTTCCTTTTTTTCTCACAAAGTTCTTTGAAGGGACTTACTTCTGCGGTGAACACGCTTAACCAGTTGTATATTATTCGATGCAACTCCTGTCTGTATTCTGGAGATTGTTTGTAGTTGTGAAAAGCATAGACAAGGGCTTCTCCTACGCTACCCCTCCAGCCCTGTTTCTTTTGAAAGTTTGCTATCTCCGTCTCAAATGATTGGCGATTTGTGGTACTGGTAAGTTCCACATCTAAGCAATCGGGGAAATCTTTAGGAATGGAAATGCGCATTACCCACGGAAAACTATTCATGGCAGTTAGTAGTGACCCCCTACTTTGGAATAGATATGCTTCTGCATAGAGAGACCCGTCTTTCTTTTCTTGTAGGTAGATTTGAATTTCCTTTAAAGAGCTTGCAGTATTATAGACTTCCAGTGTAAGATTTTCGTTCTGTTTTTGTTCTAATATGTTCATTTCTCCCCGCATAACGATTTCATTTGAGCAAGTCCAACAATTTCAAGCTCAACCAATTCTTCTTCGGATAGTTTTCGTACCGATTGAACCTGCCATTCGGACTGTTGCCCTATTTCGGGAGACATACAATCAACCAATACCTTTGCCTGTTTAATTGCTTCCAGTTCAGTTTCAGCACTATAGCATCTGGTTGATACCAATGTCTGCGTTTTAATCATTTTAATTGCATAAGTGTTCATAATTTTTTATCTTCTTTTAGTCTCATCAATTTTACTACTCCACCATACAGATCTGAAAGTATCTAAGGGTTCCCTTGCTTTTTCTTGCTCTTCGTCCTGGTATGCTTTTATTAGATTTTTAATTTGGTTATATCTAGCTTCCAATGGGGCAACAGCATGTCTGAGATCTCCTCCCCTTCCACTTCTACTTTCTTGATTCAATACAATTATGGCGGCAGATAGTTGCTTACCCTCTTCGAGAAGCCCCTTTAAAATCAATTTCACTTCTTCTTCTCTTGATAGTTTGTTCATTAAAAACCTCCTGTTATCCCATATTACCAATACAACTTGGTTTTAACTTGATCATTCCACTCATTGAGTAGATAATACTCACCGTTTAAATAGTAGTGCTCACCATATAAAACCCACGTTTTAACATCATTCCGTGTGTATATTTTAATGGCAGGTCCGGTTTCACAGTGGCGCTCAACTACATATTTCCTACCATTATGTATTATTCTTTCTATAACTTCTTGTTTTCCAATCAGATAATCTCCATACCACCTATAAAATATTCCAGATATGTATAACGAATTCGGATTCACAACCGCTTCATTCTGTAATAATCCAGATTTAAAACGTTTAATTTTATACATCCCATCATCAATGCAATAATACCAATCATTATTTTTGGGACGTATGAGCCAAGGATTGGAATAACAAATTTCTACATCACCAGCATATTTAAAACCCATAGAATGGAATTCTATGATATTAATTTTCTGATGTCGATGCAGCTCCATAGGTTCTTCCCAAGATGGAAGCTCTTCATTATTCTCAGTGCCCTCGCCCATAATAGCTCCTTAAATAGAAAGACGGTTTTAGTTATCCCAAATTACCAATACAATTGGGTTTATTTAGATTTAGATTTGTTCACAAAACTGCTAGTTATTTAGTTAATAACTATAATCAAGTTCATTGTGAAGATTTAAATACACAAGCAATTATTGATAAAGGATTTAGCAAGGATATGCGCCGCAGAATTTATTCTGCGGCTTGGTCAAAGTTTTTCTCATTCTTAAAATACAAAGCTGAAAATGCTGGTATTTTATTTTCTCAAGTTGATCCTAGATATACTTCACAAATATGTTCAGAATGTAAGGCGATAAGTCCGAAGGACTTATCGGTTAGGGTACATAAATGTAGTGAATGTAAAATAGAGATGTGTAGGGACTTGAATGCTTCAAAGAACATTTTATTATTAGGATTAGATCCTAAAGCGCTTTCGGTGCCGAAAGCGCGACTTGAGAAACTTAGCAAAGCTAAGTCTTCTTTATAAGTCGAAGCCCCCACCACTTGTGGTGGGGGGGTGGGGGAGGTTCACCAAGACCTCAATTTATCCGAGCTCTCAGATATGAACTCAGAAAGAATAAGTTTTTTTACAAATTCATCATCATCATCATCCATAATAACCCCATTAAATAAAATACGGTTTTGATTGAATGGATTACCGCAAACCATCTGCCTACAAATTATAAAGGGTGGTCTCGCTGCCTATTCATCTCATCTACTCCTTGTTCAAGACAACTTCAACCTTGCAAAACTCCCTACACAACCTCGTGTTACTACATTTCGATGAAAATATTATCATTTAATTATTTTCCTTAACTTTTCTACCAATATCTTGTTATATCTTATAACAAGATATTTCAAATGAAAAAGATTAAATCTTCAACTCATTTCATCACCAATCTCAATTCTGATAAAAATAAAAGATTACTATCTTTTATTGCAGAATATAAAATTGCTACACAATTTTATATCGATTATCTTTGGAGTAATAAAATATCTTTCATTTCTGGCAAAAAGAAAGAAATTAAAACTTTAGATATTAAAAATGATCTACTAGATTGTCCTCAATTCATTTCTACTAAAGATTTGGGCTTATCCTCAAAGCTCTCTGCGAGAGCTTTGAGTGCAGCAGCTACTCAAGCTTGTGGAATAGTTTCCTCTGCTATTGAAAAAAGAAAAAGATGCAAGTACATCCTAACTAAGACTTATAATGAAAATAAAAGAACAAGAAGATTGTCTAATCTTTTAGATTCTAAAATATTGATTAAGCCAAATGCCGATAATGTTAATCCTGAACTTAATTCACTAAATGTTAAAATAGAACAATCTAATATTAAACATTTTGATACTATTATTACCCTTTTCTATTTAGGGAAGGGTTATGGTAAAATCATCATTCCAATTAATCATAACAAGCATTCTAGAAAATTGCAAGCAAAATCAAACTCACATTTATTAAACTCCGTCCTTTTGTCTAATAACAAGATAGATTTAAGATGGGAATATCAAATTGATGAGAAAGACACTGGCATTATTGTAGGAGCTGATTCTGGAATCAGCTCCGTCATTACCCTGTCCGATCATCAACAAACTTCACCAGACAAACATAATCATACATTAAACTCAATTCTTAAAAAGATTGTTAGAAAAAAGAAAGGTTCAAAATCATTTCTTAAAGCCTTAAATCATAGAGATAACTTCATTAGATGGTCAATTAACCAACTAAATTTAAGTAATATCAAACAAATAAGGTTAGAGAAAGTAAGTAATTTTAGACATAAGAAGAATGTTGGAAAATTTTTAAACTACAGTGGTGAAGCTTTGATAAGGTCTAAGTTGATAGACTTTGCAGAGGACAGCGGCGTCCGCGTGTCCTTGCAAAGTTCGGCTTATCGATCACAGAGATGTAGCCGCTGTGGATATGTATATAGTGGAAATAGGAAGGGAAAACTGTTTAGTTGTAAACACTGCTTGTTCCAAGCAGATGCGGATTATAATGCAAGTTGTAATCATGAACAGAGCTTACCTTCTGGTAATTGGCTACTATATCATCCAAGTAAACCTAAGAAATTCCTATGGAAGCAAGAAGGATTTTTTAGTTTGGATGGTTTGGAACTTACAGTTCCAGATACAAAAAAGAGCGATTTATAGAAGATAATAAAAAGCTTAACTGTTATGATCGTCACTTGGAGGAATTGCCATCAACTCATAGTAATTTCTTCCAGCTTTAAAACAAGAATACCAACCCATCTCATCATACCAAAATTGATCTATCTTCGACATTCTCTCTCTCCTTCCGATATCTACATCATAATCACTCTCTCAAGGGTGTCAATGGCGCCCACTTACTTTTTTGATTGAATCTCGAATTGATTTATCAGTTCTTGCAGAGATTCGATTTTTACGAGTGGACCCTCATTCAGATCCAATAGTGCGCTTTGACACCAAGAGGGGTCAGATTCCCATAACCTTGTCAGCATGGCGGTCAGTAACGTTCGTTTGTATTCAGATTTCTTGTAATGGATTGCCGTATAATACATAACGACATTCGACTCTTGTTCGAATTCCGGTACTTCTTTGAAGGTCATGGCTACTTTTTTATTTTCTTCTATATGTTTCCAGCGTGGCAATAGTTTTTCTTTTTGCAATGTCTCATGCATTCTTTCAATTGTCTTCTTCGGAACCCCATGGACATTGCGCTCAACACAAACATCTGGCTCGCAATTAATTGTAACAATCTCACATTCATAATTGTAAGCGCTACCTAAAGCCATATATGGAGATATCTCCCATTTGGTCAGATTAGTATTATCAATTACTACCAATGGGCAACTATTCTGCATCAATGCAAGAGCCATCTTAAAACAACTTCGATGGGCATCTCCAATTTTGCTGGGGTCATAAATATATTCGCCAGACTTGGGATTGATGAAGAAATGATCGGCGGAGCATACAACCGCTCCGTTTAAATGATTGCGAACATATGTGGATTTTCCTGAACCTGGCAATCCGCGAAGTATTATTAATTTCATTGTTTTTTATACCTTAAGTTGATAATGTTTTGTGGGAGAATATAGAATATGTGCTTTTAAATATTACGGTATCCATGATATCCGCAATCCCTATAGGCTTCATTGGTAGAGATATTTAATGCATCTAGAAGTGATTGTTTGATTGAGCTCTCTAGTTTAGACTCAATTAGAACAATGCCACCAATACATGATAAGAAATTAACCCAGAATAGACAAAAATAAACAAGGAATAGTTGAGGAATTGAGGTAGCCATTAAACCAGATAAAATTGCTGATGGTGATAGTATCATTAAGTAGCTTACAATTTGAATTATAACATGTTTCCGTTTAATAAGTTTTAGTTTATTAACCTTGTCTTTAAGAAACTTAGTTTCTGAATTGTCGATAAATATGGTTCTATAATCAACACCAGTCTGTATATCTGAAGCCGCATCCAGTTTTGATTGAAGTTTGTTAAATAATTTTTGCTCATCCAACCAATAGTACTTGCACATTTCTCACCCCAATTAATCCGTGAACAATTTGAGTCCAGTTTTTTTAGAGTCTTTCCCAACATCGCCGGACCAAACATCAGCTTGAACTACCCCAAACTTCTTCATCAGGCGTTTGGCTTCAGCAATCTCATTCCAAGTGTTAATGGTTATTATTAGCTCGCCTAAATCATGGTTTAGTATAATATATTGCATACGGATATTTTCCCAGTTATTACCCCATAATATTGTGCTAGGCAATAATTTCTTTAGCAGGGCTACCTATTTTAGGTTTAATTTTTCCACATAATGTTTTATATCTCTAAGTCTGTCTTGCTCATCATACTTGGTTGGTTTTTTTTGAGCAACGCCACCTTGAGCAACAAACTCATCCTCAGATAAAAGTTTTCCTTTTATAAAATAATGTCCTTTTAAAATAGGATTTTGCTGTAAAATGTTGCCACTATAATCATAGTTAATATAAGCGAAGCCATTTAAATTATGCTTTACACCGTCTTGAAAATACATATCCATAATACAAAAGTAATTATGATTTTTTCTTCCGATTATACGAACGGCGGGACCATTATCGAAATGCCTTTTTCTATTTTTAAAAAATGTTATTGCTATATATATAGGATTCCCATTATCTAATACCATTAGCTCTCCACGATCACAAACGCCTGGTTTTAGTTCAACTGTTGTATTAGGGTTTTCTCCTGAGAAAATAAAATATTCATTATCTGCTTCATTAGCACAAACCGCAATACTATCAATTATAAGCTGCTTCATTGTTTTAACCAATCTTAAATAGAATTATAAATATTCGCCACACTAGTTAACATGATTATTACTTATTTAGCTCACCACCATGTTGATATATTATATGTATCCCTCTGCTCAGAGGCACTCATTTTTCTGCCATGCAAATAATATTCGGTTCTAATCAAATTGCCATTCCTATCATAGTTTTTTATTGCCGCGTCGTCTTTTTTATGGAGCTGCCCATGAAAATAATAAACTACTGATTTCACTTTGCCATTTTTATAAAATATAGTTACTGCCGGTTCCGACTCATGATGCAATTTATCTTCAAGATAATGTCTTCTTGTTTTAACAGTTTTACTATTTTTATAATAAGAAATTGTAGTTTTGCCAATATTTTTAGAGATGTTTTGTTTATTAAACACAATCCCATCTGCAAACCACGTCTTTTCCAGCCAGACACTTTTATTTATCTTTCGAGTCTGTTTAAATTTAGCAATGGCGGATTGTCTATCTTCAGAGCAGAAGATAAGACAGGGTAAGCTCAATTCACCGACTGTCCACACGTTATACATAACGGAATGTTTCATAAAGATTCGCCATCCCAGTTAACAGGAATTCCAAGCTCTTCCAGTCTCTTTTTTACAAACTCTTCTGCATGGCTATATGTTGCATGAGAAACATTCGCCGTTAGTTTTTCAAAATTAAATTTGGAGATAAATTCTTTATTCTTAATGCAAAATCTTATTTCAACCGGAGTATCCCAACCATAAATGGTTTCTAATTTTAAACCCATTATTTTTAATTCTAAAGTAGAATCATCAAATACTTGATCAATATCTCTAACATTACCAGTTGGATACTTCACTTTAAGTACAGATTTCACAAGCAATTCCGCTTGTTTCCTATTAGCCAACAACTCTTTTTCTAATTCGGTATTTCTAGTTGCCAACTCAGCCAATTTGTTTTTAACATCATCAATTTTCATTTTGAAATTTCCTTTCAATTAAACTCACCGTATACCAGAACGATATCCTGGATAAACAACATATCCTCTACCCATCGAATCCCATTGAACATAAACTTCAGTTGCACGAATTACATCTTGCAACTCATCTTCATCGCAATGAACAGATGGTCCCTCATAAGAAAACCTTCCCCGATAATGATTTACTTTAAATCCTTTTGAAGAAACCTCTTTCGCAAATTTTAGTTGCGAGCCTTTGTATTGAGAGAAATCGGATTTTGCGCAATCTTCACAATCATCATCCCCACAATCGCAATTAGGATTAGATTTATATTCGTTCTCATCGCGACAATCAATATCTTCGTTCGACATTTTTAACTCTCTTTCTGCAACCAATCGGCTACCTCTATACTATAATAACTCGTTTTTGTTTGTCAAGCTCCAGATCGTTTGTTTCGACAACCATGTTTGATACAGTTTAACCGTCTCAAAATAATCAACAACCCTTGATTTATTCTTCTTATTCTTTCGCGCCCTGCCAGACTCCAATTCCCAATCCAAATGTACCATCATATCATCGCCCTCAAACCAGCACTTGCACAATGGACAAATAGACAAGATATCCTTCATTAAATCATTCGGTATAATCGTTTGCGATACGAATTTCAAACTATTTATGTGAGTATAAGTCCAATTCCATGAATCTTTATTTGGTCTAAGGTAGAGATTTTCTCCCAAGCTTTGTCTAACATAAACTTGAATCAAATCATTATAAGAAACATTTGTGACATAGAATTGACTGCTATTACGATAGGGATGATACCAACTTTGTGCCAGTTGAAACAATTCGCCAGTTCTTGTTTTTAAAATTAAAAATAACCAACTCACATCATGTTTAACAACAAATGAGGCAATTAATATCTCAAATTTATCCAAACCTGTTTCGCCAGTATTGTATGGAAAACAGTTTTCTATATACTGTCTTGCTTGGGCTTCAGTTTTCCCCGCCAATTCCCCATATGCTTTCACTGTCCAAAGATTTCCTTCATCTGAATGGCTAAGTCTTCTACCAACTTATTCTGATTCTTAATTGCTAGGCATATTTTATCAAACTTATCATTATTACCATCCGACTTATGTTGCAAAAGCCTCTGTAATTTAGAGTAATAGTTCCAATGATCACGCTGCAAATCTCTTAAATCATTGTATTTTTCAACTGCCTCGGAATAATCAGCAATTGCCTTTTTCTTTCGCTCATCATTCCCGGCAATGGCTTTCACCAAATCGCTCAACTCTTGATATGGATTGTACATTGTTTTCCCATTTTTCTAATATTATTAATTGAATTGTTTAAAAATTTAATATACTTAACGTCCGGCGCCTGTCCATTCTGCATATCCGCATCCGTTTTAACTAGCTCCGATTCAAGTTCTCCCAATGTATTCTGATCAATAGGAATTAGTTTTTTCAATTGATGATTTTGAAGGTAGATGAATTTTGAATCAACTTGGACGACATGACCCTGCATTGGGAATTCTAAACAATTTTGCCAATTATTCGCCACGCCATTAAAAGTAGCTCTCCAAGAAGTTGGCTTAGAAACTGCAAGTGAACAGTGTTGCTTGCTAGAAAGAATCGTGCCCGCTGGAACTTTGGTCTTTTTAAAAACCGAAACGTTCCACATATCATAGGTTAATTCGGGAACCTCACTATAACGCATATAGTTATCCGCATTAACCTCATAATTTTGAACATAGAAGCCAAATGGTTTGTTGATAGTACTATTAATAAACTCTAATCTAATGGCTTCCACAGCGCTATCAACGCAAACCTCTGCCAAATAATAATCTTCCCTGAATCTTTCAAGAATCCCTCCGTTAGCATTTCTAGGAGTTATTGATAGGCAATAATTATTTAGATAGCTAATATCATACCCTAACAAGTCTTTTGCAATAATTGCTACTTCACTGTTACATTTTTTAATATCTATTGGTTTCATAACTAGCCTGGTTTCACAAACTCCCTGAATTGAACAAAGCGAAAAACATTTTCTTTCTTTGTTGTTCCATCTGGCAATTGAGTTTCTACTGAAAACCTTTCAGTAGTTGAACAAACTACCTTGTACCCTCTATCCAACAAATAACTGCCCAAACAAAATACCAAACTTATTTCGCCCATAAGATAGACATAAACTTCTGGATTGCGCACAATTCCTTCCTGAGACAATCTGATATCCATAATCTGTGAATATAGCTTGTTGGCAAGATCTGTAATGTCACGCTTACTGGAAGATGGCTCCACGCTGGGAAACGGCAAATCAATTACTATTCCCAATTGCTGAGCAGCAGATAATTGATCTGCTCCCCATTTTGAACTACGATGATAGCTAAGATTAATAAATAATTTGCTCATTGCACTTCATCTCCTACAAGATAACATCTGCCATCTTCCATCACAATAACAAGTGTGTCCGGCATTTCAAAAACAGCCTCAGCCCAGTTAACAAATCCAAAATCCCTTGCGGTCTTTTCGGCAAAATCTTTGGAAATAAAAGTACCCCACACTTCTTCTGAATTAGGATCAACAATCATGAATACCGTACGGTACTCTAGTTTCACTTTTTGGTTGATTGATATATCATTCATCTACCACCTTTATGATCATGGCGTCGTTAATCAAATTGCTGTAGCCTTGATTTTGAAGATTAGAATCATCTACATCAGTAACCCAATCATTAGGCAGTAACAATTCATACACAGAATAATTGGGGTGATTCTTTTTAATGTAATCAGAAGCTTCCTTAGCAGTTTTAAATACTGAACCACCTTCATAATCATCATATCTACCTAGTTTAGTATTGTTTTCACCAGCTTTTAAATCTCTATTATAACTTATCGTATTACCCATTGTGTATGCTGTTTCCATTAATACATCCTTTATTTTGCATAAATACTGTGAGGCACTCTAACTTTATTCTAAACCTTTCTATTGTTAACCCATAACTAAATTGTATATAGGTAGTTTTTCGCCAAACAAATAAATAGCCGCATGAAGTGCTTCATGAATACGGATTGATTTAGCTTTCCTCACATGCATCAATTGCTTTTCCTGCCTTCTCTCAAAAGAGCCAATTAATGTCTTAGGAAGTAGACGAGTTGTTTTAAGATATACATATGCTTTTAATGTTTTCATTTTTCTCCCTGCTGTTTCAAGCCAACCACTATGATGATAGTCACTTCTTCAAAAATGTCAACTCACTTCCGGAATATACTTATTCTGCTCCATCTCCCAATCCAAATGAACCAACCGTTCTTCTTTGTTTGGGATATGTTTGCCACACGCGGGACATAATTCTGCCAGATAGTTCTTCACAGCTAGCTCGTTGTCTCCATTACTTTCATCATAGCCGCCTTTCGGAAAATGAAACTTATCGGATTGCAAATAAATCAAGGAGATTGGGTCCATATCAAACTGCCCCTCAAACCCCGAGGTAGAATCATGCGAACCATAAAGACAATAATATGTGTTGTCTTTGCGGAATAGAAACATAGAGCTGGAGTCGCAACCAAAAGCACCAACCGACTCATAAGCAATTAAAACCTCACAGTCTTTTAATTGCACCCTCACTTTGTCTTGCTCCAATACATCTTCACTCGATCGATAATCATCTCTGTCGCCAGAATAACTATTAATAAGATACTCTTTAACTTCTTCTTCAGAATAATCTTTCAAATCTTCCAATGCTAACATATTATACTCCTATCTAAAAAAATCAATTAACTTCCGGAACATATTTGTTCTGTTCCATTTCCCAATCTAAATGCACAAGTCTTTCCTCATTATTAGGGATATGTTTTCCACAAGCAGGGCATAACTCCGCCAAATAGCTTTTCACAAGTTTCTGCCTAACAAATAGATTTGGTGAGTCTTCCTCATTATAATATTCTGACCTGCTTTCACAAGAAAAATGTTCGGACTGCAAATAAATAAGCGAAACCTCATTTAACTGAAATTGTCCTTCAAATCCATTACAAGAACAATGGCTGCCGCTCATATAATAGAATTTATTACCTTGGCGAAATATAAACAATGATAAGGCACTATAACTACCATCATTACATTCGTAAGCCACTAATACTTCACAATCTTTCAACTGTTCTCTAATATAGTTTTGCGATTCAAGCTGTTCCTTCAAATGTTCGGCAAGAGGCTCCTCATCGCACCAGCTAGAGTCTTCTTCTGAGTATTGCGCTTGATCACAATAATATTTGACAATATGTTCTTTAACTTGCTCTTCAGATAAATCTTTAAAATCTTCCAACACTAACATTTTTCTTTCTCCATATATTGAGTAATTTAATTAGGGAATGGTGCCAGATCTCTCAAACCATGAGCATGATAAACAATATGGAGAGAGCCGTTTTTTAATCGAACTACTAACGGACGACCATCGCCATAATTGCCAAACCTCATCTTTCCGCAATTTACTACTACCTTTTTACTATTTCTATGAGTTTGTACAACCATTTTTAAGTTATAGCCGCTTTTATCATAACCACTTGTTTCGTACCACTTATCCCATTCATCATTAATTAACATTTCAATCTCCTATGTGTTATTAATTACCAACAATAACCAACTAGGCTCCAAAAACAAATCAAAATCAGAATTAACTTTCTCAAATATCTCCTGAGAATCCTGATTATCACCAATGTTTAGTGAGCTTAATGACAGCCTAGTTGGATGATGCGAATCTGATTTTGAATCATCTGCAATTACTTCCCTAGTATATACTACAAATCCTTCTATACTATCCCCATTCACATGATAAAAATCCATTATTAGCCTCCCGCTCAACCCATTCTCTTCAGCCCACTGATTAAATTCGCCCATAAATTGATCAGCAGCTTCACGTGAACTCTCTGATGAATTCTCCCAGGGATAATTTCCCCATGGATAATCACATTCTTCCTCAAGAATATCCCCAAAAACAATAGATGCTTTAGACATTTAAATATCCCTCCTTCAATTGCTCCACAAGAAACTTTAATCTCTGATTCTCTACCTTCAAATTCTCATTCGCGGCAGTCATCGCCAAAATAACCGACCTTAACAAAAATGGATCGTTTACATCAACTCCATTCTTTTTAAGATCCTCTTCAATCTTTTCCCAAGTTACCGCTTCAGACCCAACATAATCATACATATTTCCCCATTTCTTTTTCTTCAATTATCTCAAAAGCCCTACGTAAATTACTAACAAATGGATTGGGGTAACATTTTCGATTAATATAATCTTTCCAAATGGAAGCATATGTTCCATTAGTCCAATCTTTTCTACTATAGAAAAATATTAAACAATCATCGCTTAGCTCAACAAATTTTAATAACGAACAAATCACATGATCATAACCATCTAAGAATAACTCAAATAATTTCAATGAGTCATTAAAAAAGCCAGTAGAAAATAACCACTGTACATAATTATTTAACCTTTGATAAACCTCAGGATTGTCCTTAAATCTGTTTAGATAACGATTGCCTATCTTAATCACATAGTTATCAAAACTATTAAAATTACCATAATCATCAGTGAGGTACTTGTATCGCCCCTCCCTCATAACAATTTCATGAAGCTCTTCCATAGTTAGGTTTAAATCGCAAAAACTTTCATATATTACGTCCATTGCCATTTATAACTCTCCACAATTATTAATACAACATCAACGCAATATGCTTCCTAAACTTACGCACCGCCTCGTCATCAGCATTTGATCCAATATGCCAAAGATATTCCTCTTCTAAAAACTCCCCATTATGATCTGGCAAATCAGAACTATATAGGCTCGTCGCCTTCCAATCATATATTGAAAAAACTTTGCCAGGATAATGCTCGCTCTCAAAGATCCACTCATGAGACACCTTATACTCATCACCCCTTGAAGGCTCCCCAAATAGCTCTTTAAGCTTGTTGGCAGTGCATTCAAATTGCAATGTCCCCCGACCATGAGAACCATTAAGGTCCGCTTTCAGATTCACAACAAAAAGCCCATCATTATCGTTGTCTCCAAATTTTTTCTTATTCATTTCAATCCCATTTTCTAAAAACATTAAAATAGTTTCGGTATTAATAATTTCCAATACTCACCTGCAATTATAGCAAATATATGAACCATCACTTTGATTGCTCTCAGCATACTCATTCACCATAGAACAAGTCTTACAAGCATGCCTTTTCTTCTTAGATAATCTACGAATATAGGTGGCTCGATAAGCCATATGAGTTCCACCAGGAACTTGGTGAACATTGATTAAAAATAAACCATCAATCATATAAATAGGCTCTCCCATATTTTAAACTCCACTATGCAATCAACGCCCCAACAAATCCTGAATATTTTCGCTCATGGATTAGTCTCAGCGGATATCCACTGATGTGCCAATCAATCTTAACCCCACGACTCTCCAAGCCCTCTCCACGAATAATCATGCATTCTAACTTTCTAACCCCTTTAGGATTCTCGCATACCTTGCTATACTTTTCCATATATGCCAGCTTCTCATCAAATGTTAGAGATAACTCTTTGATTACAGATCTCAATGTTGTTTCCATCTTCTCTCCTTCCTTATATTTAGTTTAATCATTGCCAAAAATTTGTCAAGCGATACTAAATTGCCGAATAACTTTCTCACGATTAATTTTAATATCATATGCTTTTTCAACCAATTCAAATAACTCGCGCTCCATATAAATATATTCTTTTTGAATATGAATCGCACCAGATGATAATATTTCAGTTTTGCTATCCTCTGGTTTCAGATAATCTACTGTTAAAGAATAGCTTTTAAACTTGCGACTACTAATGTTAATACGATCGGGGGTTTTAGAATAAAAAATATGAACACTTCCATAATATATATAAATATGTTGTTATGATTAACCAAATGATAGGCGGACATATCCCAATTATCCAATGAACGAATCATTTTCCAGCAATTAGGATCTGGATTAAATGTTTTTAATACCAATTCGGATGCTTCCTTGAATTTAAGGAACTCCTTAATAACCAGATTAATCCCCGCCTTCGGAAGTTTATCAATAAGCCCAGAAAGATTATATTGTTCAATTAAATGATCCTTAAGGACTTCTTTCTCATCCTGATCCATCTTCCGCTCCTATTTAAATTTAATAAGTATCAAAATCTCTTTTAATAAGATTACGATCAATTTTTATGCTAAAATACTTTTCTACCAATTCGCACAACTCTTTCTCCATATCTTCGTATGATTTTTTAATCAATACATCATCGTATTTAATAATTTTAGGAATTTTATTTAAAAATGAAAATTTAACTGTTAAGTAATACTTTTTAAACTTAGGAACAACCCCATCATCATAACAAATGCTAATAGTCCCATAATGCCTTGCGCCGTTAGATAAATCATAATGGGTATAGATTGAACCTGAATCACGATATATTACCCAACCATTGGGATCAGGGTTAAATATTTCTAAAGCTGTTTTAATTTTTGCTGTAAATTCGAAGAATTCCTCAATAACATAATCAATCCCCGCTTGCGGAAGATTATCGGTGAATTCTGAAAGATTATATTTTTCAATCATATGATCTTTAAGAACTTCTTTTTCATCCTGCCCCATCTTCATTCCCTCCCTCATGACACTAAACCCATCTTGTCATTAAACCATTTTAGAAAATCTGAAGCATCCGAAAACTTCAATTTGTTCTCACGATTTTTAAAACTAGAAACTCCAATAACCCATGGACGAATCATTGATCCATTTTTGGTACTATTAAATTCCTTATGGCGAGGATCTCGCTCCCCGACCTTTCGATCATGGATTTTAAATACTAACCCATTTAAATCATCTTGAAATATCCATGCATAGTTTTCATACATATCCGGAGATGATGGTTTTCCAAATGCTTTAATGAGCTGGTTCGGACTATAATCGCCAAGAGATTTGGAAATAGCCGGATAATGCCCAGACCACGCAACTCTTTTATAATTTATTTTCATGAAAACTCCCTTGCTAATACGATCCAGAGATAGTTTTAGACTTATACCAACTCCCAGACCAAGAACATGGATACCAATCCCAAGACTTAGCCCTAGCCCCAGACCAAAACCTAGGCATATACCCAGAACAATGTTTTGTTAACCTAGCCACAGACCCAGACCAAGAACTAGATATAGACCAAGATTTTATTCTTGCAACTTGAGCTAACATTACCATATTATTAAATCTTATTCCAGCACATGCTTCTGCTAATTCTAAACAATCATTACAATCTTCATGCTCGCAATTCGGTAACATTAAAATTATCCCCACTAATATATTTCAGTTTTAGAGCCAGATTTAGCTCCCGACCAAGACCTTACCAAAGACCAAGAACCCCACCATATCAAAGTCCTAGACCACGACCAACGCCATTCTCCAGAATCAGAATTAGACCAAGACTCATTCGCAGACCAACATTTAGACTTACGTGTAGTTTTATACCTATTTACAACTTGAGCCATCATTACCATATTATTAAATCTTATTCCAGAACATGCCTCAGCTAATTCTAAACATTCTCCACAATCTTCATGCTCACAATTCGGTAACATCTTAAAATATCCTTGCTAATATGGATTAGACCTAGACCAATACGAGCATCCAAATCTAACCCCAGACCCAGACCCAGACCTAGACTTATACCAATCCCCAGACCAAGACCAAAATACATACCAATTCCCAAACTTAGCCCCAGACCTAGACCTAGGCGGAGACGAAGGCGAAAGCCAATGCCCAGATTTTCTTTTTGCAACTTGAGCTAACATTGCCATATTATTAAATCTTATTCCAGAACAAGCCTCTGCTAACTCCAGACATTCTCCACAATCTTCATGTTCACAATTTAATAAAAATCTTAAAATATCCTTGCTAAAATGAATCAACCTTAGACTTAGACCAAGATCTAGATCCAGATCCATTCCGGGTCTGAGACTTAGAAAAAAGCGCAAACCCAGACCTAGACGAAGACACAGACCAATACTTAGATCCGGGTTTAGACCCAGATATAGACTTAGACTCAGTTCTAGACCAAGCCCAAGACCTAGACCCTCTAAACTTATTCTTTGCAATTTGAGCCAACATCACCATATTATTAAATCTTAGACCAGAACAAACCTCAGCTAATTCTAAAACTTCACAACAATCTTCATGTTCACAATTTGGTAACATCTTAAAATATCCTTGCTAATATGGACAATGTCTTAGAATTAGACAAAGACCAATTCCCAGACCAAGACCAAGACCAAGATAATAGATACCAATTCCCAGACCTAGACGTAGACCCAATCCTAGACAAAGATCCAGACAAAGACTCAGCCCCAGACCAAGACCTAGACTCAAGCTTAGGATCCCTCCTTGCAATTTGAGCCATCATTACCATATTATTAAATCTTATTCCAGAACATGCCTCAGCTAATTCTAAACATTCTCCACAATCTTCATGCTCACAATTCGGTAACATCTTAAAATATCCTTGCTAATATGGATTAGACCTAGACCAATACGAGCATCCAAATCTAACCCCAGACCCAGACCCAGACAAAAACCCAGATTTGAACCAAGACCTATCACAATCACCAAACTTATACCAAGACCTAGAACTAGAATAAAACTTAGACCAAGACCTATCACCAGCAATATTTTTTACAACTTGAGCTAACATCACCATACTATTAAATCTTATTCCAGAACAAGCTTCCGCTAATTCTAAACATTCATTACAGTCTTCATGTTCACAATTTAATAACATAACACGCCCCATAATAAAATAAGCCCTAACTAGATCTCAACCATCTAATTAAAACTTATCTCAAATTAATGAACTACCTCCGCCACAAGGGCGGAGGTTTCCTCCTTTCCCTTATTAGCTTCAGCTCTCCTTTTTAGATCTCGTTAATATTTTATTATTAACTTAACCCAAAAATAGAAAAAATCGACATAGTTTTTATTAACTTTGTTAATTTCTTCTTCAGCTCTTTTACATATATTGGATGTAAAAGCTCCGCATATGCTCTATCGAGCATAGCCTGTCCCAGGCTATAGACATTCTTTGATGCATTTTCATCTCTATCATAAGTAACCCCACATTTACATAAAATTGTCCGGTCGGACAATTTCAAATTATGATGTATGTGCTTACAATTATTACAAACTTTACTCGTATATGCAGGATTAACTTCTATTACATTGTTAACTTTATATTTGAGAAAATTTATAAATTGAGATAAGTTAGCATTTCTAATATTTCTATTTAAGCTCGTGCAATCACTTTCGCTCATCTTTTTGAGCGAAAGTTTCTCTATAAAAATTGTATCATATTTACGAGCCAGCGTCTTCGACGCTTTATGTTGAAAATCTTTAATTTTATTGATTTTAACATCATACAATTTTTGTAATCGTTCTTTATGTTTTCTATTTCTCCTTGTATTCTTTTTAAATTTAGATAATTCAGATTTGTATTTATCTATCTTTTTGTCAAAATATTTAGCATGAGTCTTATTTTTAATGGTTAAGTTATCACTGGTAACTACTAATTTAATTAAACCTAAATCAATACCGGCTTTATCAGTGGGATTTGGAGCCTTTGGCTCCAAGTCGGTAACGATATTGATGAACCATTTATTTTTTTCTTTAATAATTGAGACCTGTTTAGGTTTTCCAGTAATCTCTTGATATTTATGAAATTTTATTGAGCCGTAAA
>ERZ1292625.283-Hain-H41-01um-R1-283-length-85174-cov-8_pt1 | contig 85174 bp, 90 predicted proteins | sample MGYA00564400_ERZ1292625 | MGnify/ENA primary metagenome ERZ1292625 (study PRJEB36523, sample SAMEA6512639) | groundwater metagenome | collected 2019-01-08 | study: AquaDiva: Metagenomics assemblies of 32 groundwater samples | reverse complement strand
TCAATGGTTCAGGTTCCTGATGACCATACCATGATGTGGGGTTTTGTCAATAACATCTCTCTGCTGGTATAATCGCCGCATGAGCACGACAAAGAACTATTGGCTGATCAAATCCGAAGCCACCTGCTACTCGATCGATGACTTGGCTCGCGATAAGGTGGCGCCTTGGACGGGCATTCGTAATTTCCAGGCGCGCAACTATATTCGTGACGGTATGCGTCCCGGTGATCGCGCGCTCTTCTATCACTCGAGCGGCACCCCAACGGCTCCTTCAGGTGTCTATGGTATCGCTGAGGTGGTGAGCGAGCCCTATCTCGATCCGACAGCTCTGGATGTACGGGATGAACACTATGATCCAAAGGGTGCTGACTGGGTAGCCGTAGACATGAAGTTCGTCTCCAAACTAGACCGCCCGGTGACGTTGGCGGATATCAAGAAGGATCCGCTCCTCCGTAAGATGCTGGTGGCCAAGCAGGGGCAGAGATTGAGTGTGATGCCAGTGACGAAGGAGGAGTTTGAGGGGGTGGTGGGGAGGTGGGAAAAATAAAAACCCCGCAAGAAAGCGGGGGTACGACATGGTCAAGCTGCGACAGCAGAATTCAACTGGAGAAGATCCAGTAATTCATGGATTTCTGCCTTCTTCGATTCGACATCCTCGAGACTGAAGAACTGTTGCGCCCAGGTGGTGTGGTACTCCAGTTTTTCGAGGAACTCCAGTTGTTTCTGAAGAACGTCGATCGGCTTTTGATTCCATTCACCAGCGAGCCCAAATATCACTTGTTGTATCCAGGCGACACTGAAACCTTGACTGAGGTCAGCGTCGCGTATGATCTGACTAGAAAGTCCGGGGCTCCGCGAATGCACGATGTGTGGATATTCAGTGGCCCGGATCAGTTGTGATATGTCCGTCAGATGAGCACGGTCTTCGGTTTGGATGTACTTTTCCAGTCCTCGTAACGCGCGCAAGACATTCAGATCATCGCCACCGGTCATGCCGGAATGGTCGAAATCATGGAACATCGCAGCGAGGAGCAGATTGCGCATCTGTCGGGGGCTTAGCTCCTTCTTGTAGAAGATGCATGCCTGGTAGCACAGCCAGACCACATGGAACATGTGGCGGAAGTTGTGGTACGGGTGGTTGAGGTTCTGCGCGTTGTTGAAGACCGCCTGGAAGTAGGGAACGAGGTTACCGGCGTACAATCCGTCGTCATTACGCATGATTGATGCGAGGCTACCGCGTACAGCATTGCTGGGTTTCATAAAGATAGAGACCTTTCGTTTTATTTAGTTTTTTCTGCTACCATTCAGATTACTTTTTAACATTTGAAATATAAGTTGTCAATTATAAGGGAGAAATGACCATAAGCTATCCCAAATAAAACCCCCGTCATCTAACGGGGTATGGGAGCCAGGTGCGGCTCAGTTCTTCCAATTCTTCTCAGGGTCACCGCCGAGATCGGGGGCCGGGATAGGCTCCCATTTTTCGACGCAGAGCTCTTTCCAGTCTTCCCGGTAATCAGTCAGGAATGTCGCTTCGGTGGTACGTCCGTCGCGGTATTGAATGTATGCCCGGAAGATCGTGCCGCGGATTCCGTCTTGGCATCCTCCCTTGAAGTCGGTGGCCATCGAAGCGGTGAATTCGCTCTTTGAGGATCCCTCGAAGGGCAGGTAACGGGCCTCCGTTTCGAACATGTACTGAGCCATGGTGAAGAGGATCCTTCTCAGATTCTCGTCTGGGCGCTCGCCGACGCGGAGTAGTACGCAGATGTCAGTCATATGAGCCTTGATGTGTGGTGAACTACGCGATACGCGGCTATTATGACAAAAAACACGCCAGAGTCAATTCCGCTATAATAGTCGCATGCACTACGCATACATCCTTCACTGTGCCGACGGTACCTACTATGTCGGCTATACCACTGATCTTGAGCGTCGCTTGCATACGCACAATCACCTCAAATCTGGCGCCCACTACACCAAGATCCGTCGCCCGGTCGTCATGGTCTACAGCAAGAAGTTTCGCACGCTCGCCAAGGCGCGAGCAAAAGAAGCAGAGTGGAAACGGCTGACGAGGGCAGAGAAGCGAGAGATGATCGAAAGAGGATAGGTGCTACCTTCTTTTGACTTTTGATGTGATTGTGGTACTTTGAAAATAGACACAAACAACCAAACAGAAAGAGAAAGAACATGAACAAACCAATACCGTATGGCCCCGCCAATGAGCACCTCATCGGCACAGCCTTGAAAGAAATCGTCAGACGCGTCATGAATGAAATCTGGCGCCGGCGTATCGGATTCGTCGGGCAGGAGAAGATCAATGAACACAAGCCGGACAAACAAGACCGCGTCACAGATGCTGACTTCGCTGCGCAGGAGATCTTCGTGCGCAAACTCACTGAGTGCTTCCCAGGCTATGGCATCGTCGCCGAAGAACACGGATTCAGCAGGCAATGTACGCTGGAGGGTGTGAACCTCTTCTTCACCGTTGATCCGCTCGATGGTACCAAGGCATTCGAGCGCCGGCAGTCGCAGGGCTTCGGTCCGATGCTCTCGCTGTGTACGGATGAGAAGGTCATCGCTGCGTTCGTTGGAGACTCCATGACACAGGAACTCTACTACTACCGGCCCGGATCGGACCGGGTGCATCGTCTGAATTTCGGCGATCATCAGCATGAACTCCTTTCAACCGGAGGATCTGGGAAGCTCGCGGATCAGTATGTTTTGCTCCGGGATAATCCTCTGAATCTTCCACGCATCTATAGCAATATCGCCCAGTCGCTGAAGCATGGTGGAATGTTCAAGGAGATCGAGATTGCTGGTGGCGGCATCGGCACAGGAATGGCACGCCTCTGGAAAGGAGAAGTCGGAGGGTATGTCATCAAAGGTGGCATTCAACAGCCCTGGGATCTCTGGCCAGTATGGGGTATATCGGAGAAGCTCGGCTTCGTCTGGATGCGTCATGATGGGTTGGAATGGAGATCTCGGGAGATGGGCCCCTCGATGACTCCCTCAATGTTCGCTGAACCCTCCATCATCATTCATGGTAGTCAGAAGAACAACTTCTTGTGGGCTGCAAAGGGCTACTCCTTTTAGTTTTCAGTTGAGTACACGCGCATGGCTACCGTCATGCGCTTTTTAATACATAAAAATCCCATTCGTGAGAATGGGATCGAGGTGACAGAGCTACTTCTTTTTGGTAGTACGTTTCGGCTTCTTGACCGTGTACTTGCGGGCAAAGACGAAGACCGTCTCATAGTCCGTGGTGATGGACTTGTCCAGCCGCAGACGCTCGGGGTAGCTGTTGCTGAAACAGAATGACTGCGCATACCACGAATGGAAACCGGCAGGGTAGGGTGAGACGCCCCACTTGATGTCGAAGGTTTGGATCTCGATGATGACTGGGTCACCACCGATCAGGATATCAGGTTGTTTCATCTTGGCTGAGGTCGCCTTGATCGCCTTGCTCTTGGAGAAGTAGTCTAGGAAGGTCTTCTCCGAGCGTTTGTCCAGTCGCGCGATGATCCCGAAGATCGGGGCATACAGTGCGATGAACTTTGACCGGGCCGTACCTTTGGTCGAGGCCTTCTTCGTGAGGTCGGGTGGAGATGTTTTGTACTCCTCATACAGTGATACCAGATCTGCGCCTCGCGGGATATCATCCAACATGGCCGTAATCTGATGCTTTATCGCTGCAAATGCGGGGGAGAGGTAGCCGAGCTTCTTGGCACCTTGCATGATGAATGCATCGTGCAGTGTTAGTACTTTGCCGAACTGTGCCCGATCCTTCACGGCTACCGCGATGATGTGACGCCGTAGGTCGATGAGACGCTTCCGCTGTTCGTCGAGCTTGATCTGTGGGCCATTGGGATCGAGATTGACCTTGGTGACTGGCAGATAGGCGCCGAGCGATACATCATACAGACCGACGAGTGCCCCGGTGATGTTATCGGCCGTGCACCCCGCCTTCTTGTCGGCGAGGTAGAGTCCCATGAGTTTAGCATCGAAGGTTTCATATGCTTTGACCTTGGTGCTGCGGCCCATAGAGACGCGCCGTCCGTTACCATCCCAGCCTGATTGCACGATGCAGACACCTTCATGTCCCTGTCGCTCCTTCTCCTCGATGTATGCTTCGAGCTGGTGTTGGTTGGACAGTGGAGTCCGCTCAACGGTTCGTAGAGGCAACTCCTTTTGATTGAGGAATGCTTGAAGCTCGTCGAGTAGCTCGTCCACGAGCTGGTAGTTGATCGGCAGATGACAGAGTGTGATCATCCGATCCAACTGTTGTTGCCGCGGCAGACCCCACGTTTTGGGGTGAGCGATGGCGAACAGGCCGTGGAAAGCCAGTGTGAGTGTGTGGTCGGGGAGAGGGATGCCCCATTTCATGACACCGACATTATCAAGCTCGGCAAGGTGGGCTTTGAGAGCATCGTCATCGATGAGTCCCTCTCCGGGCCGTGGCCACAGGCGTGGATTGGCCGGGAGGCGGACCTGGACGCGGTTGAAGCCGGCCAGATGTCGGTACTTCGCATTGATGAGTTCCGTATCACCGATCATGATAGGCAAGACCTTGGTGAGTTTGGGCAACTCCGGCATCATGCGCCAGTCATACTGACTGAACTGCCGGGTGAAGCCGAGTTCACTCACGGTCCCCACATGGAGTTGGAGCCGGTATCCATTTTCTTTGACCGAGCCGCGCGTATAGACGCGGCCGTCGGGCAGCGAAAATGGTAGCGATGCAATCGATCCGACGAAGCTCGGGTTGAGAGACGCCATCGGCCGACCGATGGTTGGCATCGTTCCTTGCAGATAGACTCTGCGGTGATACTCCATCCAGCCAGCGATTTCGGCCGGTGTTCTGCTGGCGAGTTGGGGGATGTAGCGAGTGAGTTCCTCCATGAGCATGTGCTCGGTAGGAGACTCTGCGGTGAATGATCCGAACATGAGGTTGCGGACGCGAGCCTCGGTATCAGGGCTGATATGACGGGACATTGGTTTCCTTTGGTTTCGTGGTTGCAGTTTTCAAATTTCTCTCCTCACTTGGTAACATTTTTTTGGCTGTATGTCAAACTTATCTGCCTGAGAATCGCGCTATACTAGTCCACATGCTCGAGTATCCACTACATTCAGCCGCAGGTATTTCATACACGCTCATTCGCCGCCGCAAACGGTCTATCAGCGTCTCAGTGCGCCATACTGGTGAGGTCATCGTGAGTGCGTCTCCGCTTGTGCCAATGATGCTCATCGAGCGGTTCGTCGGGAAGAAAGCGTCATGGATCCGTGAGAAGCAGGTATATTTTGCCGCACATCCTGTAAGTGCCTATAGTCTGCTGCTGCATAAAAGAGACCGCCGCGAATTCAAATCACTCAAAGAAAAGGCGCTCGTCGTGCTGACGGAGCGACTCGAACATTTCAATAAGATGTACGGCTTCGTTTACGGACGCATCTCCATCCGCGACCAGCACTCGCGCTGGGGTTCGTGCTCCGCAAAAGGGAACATCAATTTCAACTACAAGCTCATCTTGTTGCCTGACGAGTTACGTGACTATGTGGTGGTGCATGAGCTCTGCCATCTCGGTGAGCTCAATCATTCGAGAAAGTTTTGGGCGCTCGTAGAGCGGGCTGTTCCTGAATACAAGAAATTGCAGAAAAAGTTGAGAGGGTTGGACTAGTTCGCTGAGCTCCCCGCAACCCACCCCGTCGTCCAACAGAGTTGCAAACTATATCCTCCTGATGGTCTATCAATATCGAGCAGATCGCCGACGATGTGGAGATTCGGAACGAGGCGTGAACGCATTGTTTTCCAGTCGATTTCATCAAGGGAAACGCCGCCCGAAGTGATGATTGCTTTGTCGGCCCCGAGGAGTCCTGTCGGATGTATTGGTACACCTTTGAGGAGCTTCACCAATGCCAGACGCTCCTCGCGGGTGACGCTGTGACATGCAACTTCTTCGTCGATACCTGATTGTGTGACGATTGTTGACACCAATGATGAAGGGATGAGTGCTGACAATGCATTCTTGAACTTCTTGTTACTCTGCTTCTTGAAAAGCTTCTGCAGGGCTTCGTTGAGAGTGGCATAGTCATGTGCAGGGAGGAGATCGAGCGAGAGGACCACCTCGCCGTATTTGAGGAGCTCGTCGATCTCTGAGCTCATATTGAGGACAGCGGGTCCCGAGAGTCCGAAGTGGGTGAAGAGGACCTTGCCTTTTTTGACTGACTGCTTGCCAGGTACTTTAGCGCCATTCTGGAAGAGAGTGATTTTAGCCTGTGGCAATGAGAAGCCAGAGAGATCTCTGACCCACTCATCGCTAACCTTCACGGGGACGAGCGCAGCGCGCGGCTCAGAAACTACATGACCCATTTGGGCGAGCCACTTGAATCCATCACCTGTTGATCCGGTTTCAGGATGCGATTTGCCGCCGGTCGCTAGGACAAAGTTCTTTGCACGGATCAGTGAGCCGTCTTTGAGCTTGAGCGCGGTGATTTTTTTCTGTCCACCTACCCCTTGTTCGTTTCTTTCTATTTCTTGTTCCATAACAAACCCAACGACCGCCGCATTTGACTTCACAGTTACTGAACCGGACTTCATATACTCGACGAGTACGTCCCAGACGGATTGGGCTTTGTTGGACAGAGGGAACACACGCTTCTCCGCCTCTACTTTTGTCGGCATGTTGCGGCTATGAAAAAAATCGAACGCATCGGCGACGCCGTATTGAGAGAATGTTGAGAAGAGATATTTGTCACTATCCTTGAATTTTGCGAGAAGCGTGCGCGTATCAGTTTCGGCGTTGGTTACATTACAGCGACCTCCACCGGTGATGAGAAGTTTCCTTCCGAGGCTGTCATTTTTCTCGAGTAGAACAACCTTAAGTCCGCGTTCGGCTGCACGTCCAGCCGCCATCATCCCCGCAGGGCCGCCGCCGATCACGGCGACATCGTAGAGAGCGTCAGCTGTAGCTGTTTCGGGTACGACAGGACTGCTGTTTTCATGAGCGTTTCGGAGGGTTTCAGGTGTCAGTGCTTGGAGGGGAGTGCGTTTCATGCGAGCATCGTAGCATTTTGACACAACATTGTCTATTATGTTGTGATTTTTTGCATATCGCTCTGGCATAACCTTGGATATTAAAAAGCGCAGCATCCCCTAGAGGAACGCTGCACTGGTGGCTGGTCGATCAATCAGCCTTTGGATAGAACACCGAGAGGTGTTTGTGCCATTTCTTGAGGAGCTCGATCAAAGTCCCCTGGAATCCCGGCTCCTTGCAGAGCTCAGCAAGATGCCTCCGCAAAGGCTCTTCGCGGTGATGAGGCCGGTTCTCGGAACAGATATCCACGACACCGGGGAAGAACTCCTCTGCATAGCGACTCGCAGCCAGGATGACTGCGCGGTCTACTCGCACCGTCTCCGTAATGAATCTCCTGATGAGCTCATCGGTGACGCGGCAGGGGCGTACATTCATGGTCTGGTATCGGTTCCAGAAGAAGGTTCCTTCGGTCCGGAGTCCGTAGTACGCCGCCAGACTTTTCATGGTGAAGCCTGTGTTCGCAAGCTCCACGTCTGTCGTCTCGAACAGGTCGGATGGTAGTTCTCCGCTCTGCACCTCGAACACATCGGGAGATATGATGCCCATGCTGATGAGCGTATAATCTCCGATCGTGTTCATGAATGCCTCTTCGAAGTCTGCTGCGCTACTCTGGTATCGTGCTCGTTGGAACCGCTTCACAAAACGCCGGTAGAGGCGCTCCGAGAGGAGGAAGTCCAATTGTTTGAGCACAACCGAGTCGAGGCAGAAGTCCCTGAGGATAGGGCGTCCCGAATCATCTTTCTGCGCGAGCAGATAGAGGAGTCCGTACTGAATGGATTCAATCGCCGGTGTGACCGCCTCGACGATTGCGAGTGCATCCGACATCTCGTTGACCGAGAGGAAGGACACGGATCGTTTCCGCGCGATGTTTTTGAGACGCTCCTGTTCTACCACGAGCTCATTTTTGAGTCCTTCGCGGTCACGATAGGCTTGACCGAAGAGTTGCCGGGTCGTCTTGAACGGCTCGGTACTCGGTCTGTCTGCAACATTGATGGCGTGTATGAACACACCGTCAGCGGTGCTCGTGTGATAGAGGAGGTCGAGCGTGAAGTCCATCACGGTACGCTGCGTCGGCGCTGCGAAGGCGTCGGGGCGCAGGATGATCTGGTTCCGGATGCTCTCTTCGGTGAACGTTGCGGTGATCGCTTGTTTGAGAGGACCTTCTGGGATGCGAGCGAGTATGACCCCGATGACATCCTTGAGTAGGTCTGGAGGATTGCCTCCTCCCTCCTTTCGCAGGAGAGCGATCGTTTGAGCGAGCCCCTGAGCGAATTCCACGCGCAGGTCGAGCTCGAGAGAGTGGCTCTGGGTGAGGCCGTGTGACATGCTGAGGTGAAGTCCCAAGCTCATCGTATTTTCCTTTGGTAGTGGGTATAGGGTGTTTTCAAGTCTGAAATCATTATAGCACCCTTATTTATAGCCGTCAATAGCTATATTGACAAATAGGTACCATATATGCTATAATATACTATAGAGTAGGGTAATCGTGCCGCCTCGGGCGAATCACGGCCAACCTATGATAGACAGGTACACACAACGACGGAACTTTTAGAATGAAAACACACACAAACTCACAGGTTCGCCACCTCGTGGCATACGTTGGTAACTTCGACACCTCTCCGGGGAAAAAGAAAGGATTCGCGCTCGTGCAGGGAGACCCGCATGAATTCGTCCTTACCGCAGAGAGCGGGCCGAAGTTCATCATCGCCGGTAAACAGTCGCCCGCGTTCCACCCGGACCGTCGCGCGACTCGGATTCCGTGCCCAGGGGATGAGATCATCCTCCGGGTCTCGGGCACAGGCGGTGACCAGAAGGTCATCGCCTGGGGATTCAATGAGTTCTGGCAACAGGCTCAGAAGTTCATCGACGCCCAGCCCAAGCCCGCGCCGAAGCTCCATATCAACCACCTCACCGTCTTCCGCATCCTGCGGCAGACCAAAGTGAATGGCAAGATCGTGGGCACCGAAGGTTCCACGCAGGCCGTCGGCGCGAGCAAGGAAGAGACGGCCTTCACCGGCACGCTCCAGCAGATGCTCGCTGTGTCTCAGCGTGATGGTCTCCGGACTAGCACGGTGGACAAGTTCGCCCCGACGTATGTCGCTCCCGGCAAGCTCGGTATCATCGTGTACAATCGCTTCCAGGTGCGTGACCACAAAGGCGCATGGATCGATTGGCGCGACCCGCGGGCATTCCCGCTGGGCACGGTGTACCAGCTGGTCCTGGTCAGGGGCAAGAGTCGCGAGGTGCTCATGACGGGGACGGCTCTCGAGATCGCCTGGAAGTATCCGCGCGATGAACGGGACCCGCTCCGCAAGTACGCGTCGTCAGGTGGCCACCAGGGGTATGTCGAATGGTTCCGTCGGGAACCGGACGGCAGGACGACCCGGGAGATCAGTATCGAGACGGGCAAGCCTGTCCAGCAAGGCATCGTTGCCAAGTGGACGGAATGCCGCGATCCTCGTCCTGACGAGGTTGCGGCAAAGAAGCCGGTCACGGTCAGGACTGCAACGAGTGCTTCGAGCGCACCGATCGCTCAGAAGGACGTTGCCCAGAAGCCTGCGGCGGCCAAGCCGTTGCGCACGGTCGTCGCCAACAGCCTCGATAATCTGCACTTGGCGATCGTTCCGCAATAATCGGAAGTTCAGATTCACAAGCCCAGCCGGCAATCGGCTGGGCTTCTTCATTTCTGGTATACTTCCCGCATGACGCAAACGCATGCACTCGATATTTTGAAGACGGGCAAGAATGCTTTCATCACTGGGCCTGCGGGCTCGGGTAAAACCTACGTAGTCAATCAATATATCCGGTATCTCAAGGATCACGGCGTGCCGCTCGGCATTACCGCCTCGACAGGTATCGCCGCTACTCATATGGGAGGAGTTACTATACATTCATGGTCAGGCATCGGTATCAAGGATAGTCTCGGCATCCACGATCTGCAGGAGTTGTCCGAGCGTGCCCAAGTACGCCGCAAGATCGAAGAAGCAAAAGTTCTCATCATCGATGAGGTATCTATGCTTCATCATTTCCGTCTCGATCTCGTGGATCAAGTGCTCAAACATATCAAGAAAACAGAAGCACCCTTCGGGGGTATCCAGGTGGTGCTCTGCGGAGATTTTTTTCAACTGCCCCCAGTTTCGCGTATGGGAGAGCCCGCGGCGCGGTTCGTCTATAACTCCGATTCATGGAAGCGGGGCAATTTCGCTATTTGCTATCTTTCTGAGAACTATCGCCAAGGTGTCGATGAGGCGGTGAATATCCTCAATGAGATCCGGAGTGGAGAAGTTTCTGAGCAGTCATACGAGCTCCTCATGACGAGGCACGCAGGGAAGCGTGTCAATGAAGAGTGGTCTGAGCCCGTTGTCGGAGATGCGGCTGACGATCTTTTGAGTGAGAAGGCAGCATCAGCAGATGCTGGCACTGTTGCTCCAGAGATGGAACCGACGCGTCTCTATACGCATAATATAGATGTCGATAGCATCAATGAGCGCGAGATCGGCAAGATATCTGGCACAGAGTGTGTCTATGAGATGATCACCAAGGGTAAGAAGCCGCTCATCGAAACGCTCAAGAAATCCTGTCTCGCCCCGGAAAAACTCCGCCTCAAAAAAGGCGCTCGTGTCATGTGTGTCAAGAATAATTTTGAAGAAGGGTATGTGAACGGTACGCTTGGCGTGGTCGTCTCGTGTGGCTGGGGTATCGACCCGGTCATCCGCACAGCTTCTACGCCAGATCATCCGGAAGGGAGAGATGTCACTATTAAGACTGTTGACTGGACTATCGAGGATGATGGCAGGATCATCGCACAGATTACCCAGTATCCGCTTCGTCTGGCATGGGCTATCACGGTACACAAGAGTCAAGGTATGTCGCTCGATGCTGTCGAGGTCGACCTGTCAAAATCATTTGAGCCAGGTATGGGGTATGTCGCTCTCTCTCGTGTTCGTACGCTTGCTGGACTCTCCATCCTCGGCATGAATGACCAAGCGCTTCGTGTGCATCCGGAAGTCCTGGAGCAGGATGCGCGTCTTCGCGATCTTTCTGACAAAGCCGAGAGTATCATAGAGTATACTGATAGTACTGAGATCAAAAGGGCTCATGATGAATTTCTAGCGAAGGTAGCGCCTCTCCACTACATGAAGCCGGGAGTTGGAGGTCGGAAGAAAGGGGTGTTGGGTGGATCCGAGCTCGCGCAGAAAGTTTCGACACTGGAAAGAACGGTTGCCCTTGTTAGGAACGAGAAAACCATCAAAGAGATGGCGGAAGCACGAGACATGGTTCCTGAAACGATTATCAGTCATATCGAGAAGCTTATCGAGCTCGGTCCAGAGAGCGGGGGGCTTTCTCAGAGTGACATCGCGTATTTGAGAAAAGATATCTCCAATCCTCATTTTGCGAAGATAGAGAAAGCGTTGCAAGAAGTTGCTGACAAACAGACAGACGGCAAGCCACCGCTCCTCTCTCCGGTCAAAGGTAGGATCAAGGGCGCGAGCTCATTCCGTGATATTCAGTTGGCACGGGTACTGCTTGGGTATATCAAGAAGAAATAAAAATCCCCTCAGACACGGGATGTCTAAGGGGAGATGAAGGGGTTCACTCTCTGCTCAAGGAGCTCAACGGTTAAAAGGCCAGCCGCTCTTCGAGACGTTCTCGGTAGAGCTTCCGGAGTTCTTCCGGTGTGATGGTTTCTGGCGAGAGTCGCCATGTGAGCTTCGGGAACAGGGAGGGCTCTTCGGCCGCCTGCTGATCGATGGTGAGCATGATGCTACATCCGCCGATGCTGAGTTCGAATACGTATCCGTTGACATGGTGGCGCAGCTCCTTGCGGAAATGCGTCTTCATTTTGCAGAACCAGTCGTTCACGATGAACGTGGTTTCTGAGACTTTGGATTTGACCATCTCGGCCGCTTTGATGAGCGCCTCGACGATAACCTGTTCCAGCTTCTGGTTTTTCAACTTGTGAGGCAAGTTGTTGCCCAGTGTGCAATCTACGAGCGGTCGTTGCGGGACCGCCGACAGTGCTTTTTTAGTCTTCATACGATATACGATCTTCTTGTGTTTTGTGTGTTCTGTGTTTTCTGCAGTACGACGGATACGAATATCCTGAAGGAGTTTACCACTGTATATTTGAGGTGTCAATCATTTGAGATGATTCTGATGAGTATAAAAAAGCCCCGGATAATCTCCGGGGTGTAAGGGTCGAATACATGGTCACGCAGCTCTTCGCATGGACTCTCGCGGCTGAACATCGGGGACCGATGGGCCGCGCGCCTGGGCGAATTTGATCGGAGAACGGCGGAGGAGGGTGCCGAGGCAGAAGTCTGCGAGCGGCAATACCACGTTGAAGTTCTTCGTCATATAGCGGTGATGGAGCAAATGATGACCGTTGATCATCCGGAATACTTGGTACCGCTCGATCAGACGCTGTTTGGGTGCGCGCGGCAGATGCATGCACCAATGCGTGTATTCATAGGTCGCATAATAGACCGAGAAGGCGCCGAAGATGCCGAACACTGCGGCGGTGGCTGACCCTAATGGTATGAGCCACGAACCGTGGATGAGGTTGATCGCGGTGATCGGGATGATCGCCCATAGCAGGGTATTGATGAGGATGAGCACGGGGCCATTCCACCAAGCCATGGGTATGGTCCACTTGTCCTCCTCTTGGATGAGGTGGTATGTGTGGTCAGCCTTGAAGGTCTGATGATGAACGACGGCGTGTGCCTTGAAGGCATAGTCGAATTTCCCGAGGGGCCGGTGCATGACGTATCGATGCAGGACCCACTCGAAGAAAGACGCTATGCAGATGCCCACGCAAAACGTGAGCCCGAAGATGAGTATCGGATGCATATGTTCCTTATGTGTTGAGTTTTGAAATGACCAAATTCAGGCATAAGTATAGCATGGGGTCCCCAGAGGTGTGCGCATGTATTCTGCAATACATCGTTGTGTCGGTACACGAAACTTTAGGCAACCGTTCTGCGATGTATTGCAGAATACATGCGCACACCTCTGGGGATCGTGTATTTTGTAGAATATTGACTTTTTCCACCAAGTAGTTTATAGTATATACCTAATAGATTTCTCATTGTTTGCCTCTGTATCGAATATATAGGCCTATCGGTGGGAGTAAGCCCACAGGGCATATATCATATGTATAACAAGCATTCTAGCGGTGCGGGCCATAGTGGCTCGAACCGATCGTTTAGTCATAATAAGCCAGCCGGGCATAGTTCACGCCCAGGAAGTCATTCAGCGCGTCCGGCAAGTTCTGGCGGTTATCAGGGTCACAATCCTCGTAGCGCCGCGAGCCGCTTCGGCGGTTCTCATGGTCACTCGGGATCTCGCGGTCCGAGCCGCTTCGGTGGCAATCGTGGCGGGGGTAACCGCGGAGGTGGTTCTCGTGGCGGTAGGGGCGGAGGATTTTCGAAATATATCGACATCAGCAAGTTCGTCAATAAGGCTGTCATTACCGAGACGGTCGACAATTTCGTGCCTGATCATGCGTTCGTTGATTTTCACATCGAGGCGCGTCTCAAGGCGAACATTGTCACCAAGGGATATATCACCCCAACTCCGATCCAGGACAAGGCCATTCCGCATGTCCTTCGCAACGTAGATCTCGTCGGTATCGCTAACACGGGTACCGGTAAGACTGCAGCATTCCTCATTCCGCTCATCAACAAGATTCTCCTCAATCCTAAGGAGAAGATCCTCGTCGTCGTTCCTACACGCGAGCTCGCTCAACAGATCGAGGAGGAGCTCAAGGGGTTCACGAAGAACCTTCCGATCTGGTCTGTCTGTTGTGTCGGAGGTGCGAGCATCGTACCCCAACTCAAGGGTCTCTCACGACAGAATCAGTTCGTCATCGGTACACCAGGACGTCTGCGCGATCTCATCGAACGCGGTCGTATCCGTCTTGCCGAGTACAACACGGTTGTTCTCGATGAGGCTGATCGTATGCTTGATATGGGATTCATTACTGACATCAAGTTCATGATCGCCGGTATGCCCAAGGTTCGTCAGACACTCTTCTTCTCAGCGACCATGTCGAAGGAGATCGAGGCACTCATCGGCCAGTTCCTCACCGATCCAGTCAAGATATCCGTGAAGACTGCTGATACTGCAGCATCTGTAGATCAGGACATTATCCGTGTTCCACCAGGAGCGAACAAGCTCGACATCCTCGTCGATCATCTCAATCAGCCTGGCTTCACCAAGGTTATTATCTTCGGAAAAACCAAGCATGGTGTGCAGAGGCTCGCTGAAGATCTCGTCAAACGCAAGATCATGTCAGAGGCTATCCATGGCAACAAGAGCCAGGGCCAGCGCATGCGTGCACTCCGTGCGTTCAAGGAACACTCAGTCAAAGTACTCGTAGCGACCGATGTGGCCGCTCGCGGTCTCGATATCTCCGGCGTCACGCACGTCATCAACTTTGATATTCCTGCTACCTACGAGGACTACGTCCATCGTATCGGTCGTACAGGCCGTGCCGGCAAGAAGGGGAAGGCGCTTACGTTCGTGTAAATCCTAAACTCTAAGTTCTAAATCCTGAACTCTATATGAGGGTTTAGGATTTTTTGCTATACTGCCCCCACATTACCAAGGGTCGTTTTAACATACATACAAACATATGGAAATCGCATTCATCATCGGCCGTATCATTTTCGGGGGATATTTCCTCAAGAATGCCTACAACCATATCTTCAAGTCGGCCCATCTTGTTGGATATGCTCAGTCCAAGGGGGTCAAATCACCCAAGATAGCCATCATCGGTTCAGGCATCCTGCTCGCGTTCGGCGGCCTGTCGATGATCCTTGGCGTTTGGACTATCTGGGGAGCGGTGGCACTCATCGCTTTCCTTATCCCTGTGTCACTCAAGATGCATGACTTCTGGAAGATTCAGGATCCTATGGCTCGCATGGGCGAGAGGATCTCATTCGAGAAGAACATGGCTTTGGCAGCAGCGGCCCTCATAACCATGGCCATCTCAACTCCGTGGATATACTCCGCATTCTAGTTGATTCGGATCGAATATAAAAAAGCGTCTCCTTGCCGGTTGGCGGAAGGGGACGCTTTTGCGCGTTAGGAGGCGATCTCGACTGGTGCTGGCTGAGTCGGTATCTTGCCGCTCGCACCAAATTCCAAGACGCCGGTCAGGTAATCCATGATGACCTCGCAGGCTTCGTTGAATGTTTCGATATCGAGATTTCGGCAGAGCGCGTGAGATAGGTCGACGCCGATACAACGCGCACTCACGAAGTCATCGACGTCGTCGTCACCAGCCTTGATTTTCATGGGATACTTTTGGCATGCCATGACGAGCATCGATATAAGTACGAACTTGTAATACCGGAGACGGAACTCGGGGTCATGGTCATGACGGGCCAAGAGGTCCATCGTGTACCATGAAGGGTCCCATGCGGAGCCCTGGCCTTTGATGCGGGCGAGGTACTCTTTCTGTTTTACCTCGATTTGATCAGAGAGTTCCAGGGCTTTTGCCACAGGGAACTCGATGGTTGATATTTCCATAGATCTCCTGTGGTTGTTTCTGGCGATAATACTATGCTCATTTGGGATGAAGTCAAGGAATAAAAAATGCGGTATACTTCTTCCATGATCGATCTCAAAAAGCTCAAATCCATCATCCATGGTGATGTTGATGTTTCAGATGAAGCTCTCCACGCAGCGAGTCATGACGCGAGTGTATTCGAAATCAAGCCTGAAGTAGTTGTCAGGCCCAAGAATGTAGAGGATCTGAAGTCTCTGGTGAGATTTGCCACTGAGCATCAGGGAGTGTATCTTGCGGCGCGCTCGGGCGGTACCGATATGTCCGGTGGTCCACTCACAACATCAGTCGTTGTCGATTTTTTGAAATATTTTGATCAGATCAAGAAAATTGGTGAAGGGTACGCAATCACTCAGCCAGGTGTCTACTATCGAGATTTTGACAAAGCTACACTCGAAAGTGGGTATATCATGCCTAGTTACCCAGCTTCCCGCGAGATATGCACGGTGGGTGGTATGGTGGCGAACAATTCCGGCGGCGAAAAAACACTTACCTATGGCAAGACAGAAAGATATGTACGTCGTCTTAGAATGGTCTGTGCTGATGGTAACGAATATGAATTCAAGTCACTTTCAAAAAGTGAGTTAGAGGCAAAAAAGAAATTGTTAGGATTTGAAGGGGATCTGTATCGTAGGATGAGCGACCTTATTTCAGATAACAAAGATATCATTGAGAAAGCTCGCCCTATCGTTTCCAAGAATTCCTGCGGCTATTATTTATGGAATGTAAGAGATGTTTCCGGCGAAACCTTTGATCTGACCAAGCTCATCGTTGGTTCACAGGGGACCCTTGGCTTGATAACTGAGATCGAATTTGGCCTCGTGAAGCCAAAGAAACATGCGCGCCTACTCATCGTATTCCTCAAAGATCTGAAACTTCTTGGTGAGACAGCGACACACATCCTGAAATTTAAACCCGAGAGCTTCGAGTCGTATGATGATCATACGTTCAAGATTGCCATCAAATTCTTGCCACAACTCATCAGACAGATGGGAGGAAACATCTTCAAGCTCGGCCTCGGATTCATTCCTGAAATGTTTGCCGTATTGACGGGCGGTGTTCCCAAGCTGGTTCTCATGGCTGAGTTTACCGCCGATACTCCAGAAGAGGCGGTGAAGATGGCTGAAGAAGCCAAGGATTCTCTGAAGGGGTTGCATGAGAAATCTCGCGTCACAGAAACCGCTGAGGATGCCCACAAGTATTGGGTCATACGCCGTGAGAGTTTCAACATGCTCCGCCATCATGTGAAGGAACTCCGTACGGCACCATTCATCGACGATTTTGCGGTGCTTCCCGAGAAGTTGCCCGAGTTTCTTCCGCGTCTGTACTCTATTCTTGATGAATACAAGCTGACGTATACCATCGCAGGACATGTGGGTGATGGTAATTTCCACATCATTCCGCTGATGAATCTCCACGATCAACATTCACATGATGTCATAAAGGAGCTCTCGGTTAGAGTGTATGAACTCGTTCACGAGTTCAAGGGGACCATCACGGCTGAGCACAACGATGGACTCATCCGCACGCCATTCGTCAAGATGCAATTTGGCGAGGAGGTTTACAAACTTTTTGAGCAGACCAAGAAGATCTGGGATCCGCAGGGGATATTCAATCCAGGCAAGAAAGTAGGAACGACCTGGGAACAGGCGGTGGGGAAGATAGCGCACAAATAATCTGCTTGTATGACCGCTGATTCCCGCATCTCCGTCAAGAATCTCACCAAGAAATATGGGAAGCTCGCTGCTGTAGACGATGTTTCTTTTGATGTTCCCGCAGGAAGCACCTTTGCTTTTCTTGGACCAAACGGTGCAGGTAAAACTACGACCATCAAGATGCTCACGACACTGGTTCCTCCGACATCTGGCACTATCATGGTGAACGGATTTGATCCCGCTATAGATTCTCATGGTGTGCGCCGCTCATTCGGCATCGTCTTTCAGGATCCTTCACTCGACGACGAACTCACTGCCTATGAGAATATGTTCTTCCATGCGGGTCTCTATGGTGTGCCGCGTGTCGAGACACCGGGAAGGATTAAGGAGATGCTCGAATTCGTCGAGCTCTGGGATCGTAAAGACAGTCAGACCAAGACTTTTTCGGGAGGAATGAAACGCCGCCTCGAGATTGCTCGTGGACTGCTTCATACGCCGAGCGTTCTGTTTCTCGATGAGCCGACCGTAGGTCTCGATCCACAAACGCGCAACCATATCTGGTCCTATATCAAGAAGCTCAATACTGAGCGCGGTCTCACGGTTTTCTTCACCACCCACTATATGGAGGAGGTCGAGAAGACAGCTGATCGTGTGGCAATCATCGATCATGGCAAGCTCGTAGCTATAGACACTGTTGAAGGGATCATCACTCAGGCGGGCACAACTTCTCTTGAAGAAGCCTTCATCAAGCTCACTGGACACACTATCCGAAGCGATGAGGCCAGCTCGGCTGAGAATTTCCGCCAAATGAGTAAGGTGTGGCGTGGTGCATCTCGACGATAATTTTATGAAATCGAATACTTTCTATATCATATACATCCTCTGGCTTCGTCAGATTAAACGCTATTTTAGGTCGAAGTCGCGCATTATTGGCTCTCTCGGTCAGCCCATCCTTTTCTTGGTCGCCCTCGGCTTCGGTCTTGGTCCGGTGTATGCCAAAGCTGGCGGAGGAGACTATATACAATTCCTCGCACCGGGCGTCATCGCCATGGGCATATTATTCACTTCCATATTTTCTGGTATCGAGATCATCTGGGACCGTCAGTTTGGCTTCCTCAAAGAAACACTTGTGGCTCCGGTCTCGCGACTCTCAATCATGTTAGGTAGAACGCTCGGTGGCGCGACCGTCGCGTGTCTCCAAGGTCTTGCGGTCTTGGCCATATCGTTCATTGCCGGTTTTCGCCCCGAACTGGCAATGCTTCCACTGGCCGTCGCTTTCATGATCGGTATCGCACTCGTTTTCACAGCGCTTGGTACGGCTATTGCCTCGGTCCTCGAAGATATGCAAGGCTTCCAGCTCATCATGAATTTCGTGGTCATGCCGATTTTCTTCCTGTCAGGAGCACTCTTTCCCCTGGAGAGTTTGCCGGCAGCTATCAAATTCCTCGTCAACATCAATCCGCTCAGCTATGGCGTCGACGGCCTCCGCTATGCACTTCTCGGTGCGTCTCACTTTAATTTGGGTACAGACATCGCTGTCTTATCCGGGTTCATCGTCGCTTTTGTTGGGGTAGGTGCATGGCTGTTCTCAAGGATCAAGGCGTAATCGAGGCGGTTAGCGTGCCGCATTGAAAGCAGATTTTTTTAGTGGTAGCATGACTTCTAGTATGAGATGCGCATATTGTGAACTACCAGAAATAAAAGCTCGCGAAATCACCGGTAATGATCTGGCGTGGGTTTTTCCGACCAATATCCCGATTGTTCCCGGTCATATCCTGATTGCGCCCCGTCGGTGTGTGGCGAAGTACGAAGATCTGACGAGAGATGAAAAAGACGCGATTGAGTCATTGAGGGTATCTCTGGTGAAAGCACTCACGAAGCTCTTTGGTGCCGAAGGATTCAACTTTGCCTGGAATGATGGCAAACTCGCCGGACAATCGGTACCGCACTTCCATCTGCACGTACTTCCACGGAAGATGGGAGATGCGGGGATCTGGCAGTATGAACCGCGCCAATTTCTCTATCGCCCCGGAGAGCGAGAAGCTACCCCTGAAGCAGAACTTCTTGGGGTTGCCGAAAGTATTCGTGCTGCATTGTAACATCTGAGCCGCTCTCTGAGCGGATTTTTAATGGTAAAATTGTTCTATGAAAAAAGTTACCGTCAATGATCGAATGCAGAAAGGATATGTCTACGAACTGACTGAGCCAGTCGGTCAGAACTTCCATCCTGACTTCAAGCCGCACCTTACGCCACAGGAGATGCTGGAGGTAGGTGTCTTCGGGGGGATATATATGCGTGACTGTCGGGATGAATTTCCAGTGGAATGGTTCGAGAAGGCGAAATTAGCCCCAGGGGGTAGTATGAAGCATGATCCGAAGATTAATTTCTTCGGCGTGAATGCGAGTCAGTCTCTCTCGGTCTGGAAAGCGAAAGGATGGATACATCCTGACGATCCGCGAGGGTGGTTTCAGTGGTATTGCAGGTATCATATGGGCCGCCGGCATGTTGATGACAAGAGGCAAATCAAGCGTTGGAAGAATATGGTCCGTCATGTCGCACAGATCGTCAACAAGTGCCGGCCTCGGGATTATTCCTGCAATACGCGACAGCGTCAGGCACTTCTCCACTGGGCATACGACAGTCGCAAGCTCTGATATGGTATAATCCAACCATTGAAAAATATATGACTCCCGACCAATACGAACTCATCCTCATATTCATCTCCGTCATCGTCGGTGTCATCACTGCCGCCTACTTCTATATATCAGCGGAATCATTCCCGCGCTTGCGCCTTTTCCAGAGCTCGCTCAAATATATTGCTCTCGGCATGTTCGTCATTGCGAGTGGCGTTCTTCTGGCAGCATTCATCTCATATGAAGCTAAGCAAGGGTTTGATCTCTTCTTGTACGGGATTCCGTTGCAAGCATTCTTCTATGTTCTCTATATTTTCGGTTCCATCTCTATTCTCATCGGTGCGCGCAAATTCACTGCACGACCCAAGGAGTCGGTTGTCGACGTATCTCTGCAGGCGCACTAAGGTATTACCACGGATACTTTTCTCCTTTGAACCAGAATTGTCCTGTTTCAGGATTTGAGACGGCGAGCTCATAGATGTGTCCGGCAGCTTCTTCGGGTGTCATTGGCGCCTCATCGCCGCCCATATCCGTCTTGACCCAGCCCGGATGAACTGATGAGACGGTGAGGTTCTTGGCATCATTCGCCATGCGCGTGGCAAGGGTTCTCGTGTACATATTGATAGCTGCCTTTGATATCTTGTATGCGGGATAGTGGTAGGGGTAATGCGAAGTGCGGAGGTCTGCAGCACCTTCGAGAGAACCTGCAGATGAGGATATCTGCAGAATGTGCCCACCTGTATTCATGAGTGGGATGATGCGTTCCGTGAAATCAGTGGTCCCGATGAGGTTCACATCCAGTGTTTGTCTTAGTTTCTCGACAATAACGCTGGTGTCGTCGTTGTCTATCAGGATGCCTGCATTGTTGATGAGGATATCGAGCTTTGTTCCTGTCGCGGCTATTGACCGTACGCATGATTCTATCGAATCTGTTTTGGAGAGATCCAGTGGATATGATGTTAGTTGATCATGAGTGTAGTCGAGCACCTCTCTGAGATATGTACCAATAACCGCATGCCCTTCGGTCAGGAATTTTTGAGCTAAGGCCTTGCCGATACCGCGCCCGCTGCCGGTGATGAGGATTGTTTTCATGCTTGAATTATAGGGGATTGTCAGTATAATAGAAAGACAATCTCATATATCCAGAGTGCAGGGAGGGAACTAGCCCCATGATCTGCCAGCAACCCTTTCATATCGGCCCGTTCACGGAATCTGATGTGGAAGAAGGTGCTCCATCTAGCCCTTGCGGGAAAGATAATATACTCAATTATCAACCTCTTTCTCCTCGGGAAAGAGGTTGTGCTTATATTATGAAAGGAAATGAACCAGTCGCGCCTATACTCGTGCGCAGTAAGACATACCGTTGGCCGGGTATTGATGCGGATCCACCCTACAAGTATTCACGAGGCGCGAATCCGACGAGGACTATTCTCGAAGAAGCGCTTATTAAAAATGAGGGTTTCTCAGGAAAGCTTCATGCTGCAACATTCGCTTCGGGAATAGCTGCTGAATCAGCATTCTTCCTATCGCTTTCACCGGGTGATAGGGTGTTGCTGTGTGATGAGATATATGGTGGCACATATCGTTTGTTCGATAAGGTACTCAAGCGGTTCGGTATCGAATGTGATTTTGCGGATTTCAATGATGTCGATCAGGTGCGCGCGAAAATCACGCCGAAGACCAAATACTTTTTTGTGGAGCCAATGAGTAATCCATCCCTTGTAGTTACTGATATGCAGAAAGTCTCGTATCTGTCACAGGAGACAGGTATTCCATTCGTAGTTGACGGCACATTCTGCCCAGCTCCTACATTCAATGCTTTTGAATACGGTGCCGAAGCGGTCATCTATAGTCTGAGCAAATATTTTTCAGGTCACAACGATGCGCTTGGCGGAGCAGTGTTAACGAAGAATGAAGTATTGCAGACGCATCTCAGGTTGATGCAGACAACACTCGGTGCAGTTCTTTCGCCCGACGAATGTTACCGAATCATCCAAGGGATGAAGTCACTACCGATCAGGTGGAGACATACCTCTGAAAGCGCACTTCAAGTCGCAGGATGGCTCAATGTGCACCCGAGCATAAAAAAAGTTTCATACCCAGATTTACCTTCACATCCTCACCATGAGATTGCTCGTGCGCAGTTCCCGCGAGGTTGTGGAGCGGTGATCGCTTTTGAGCTAGTGGAAACTGAGAAATCAAAAATCTCAGCTTTTGTTGACAGGATTATTTCGACGGGATGTGTGGTATTCGGTGAAAGCCTTGCAAGTCCGGAGACGATATTGGCGTATCCGCGTATCATGAGCCATAGGAGTCTTTCTGATGAACAACGCGCGGCGCTTGGTATCAGCGATGGGTCGTTCAGGTTGTCGGTTGGATTTGATGAATCAGAAAAAGTGATCGGGAGTTTCAAACAAGCTTTGGAAACCTGATATACTATAGGCATGTCGCAGACTCGTCTCGCCAAAGCATCGTATCTCCGTAGCTTCATCTTCGGGGTTGAAGATAGCCTCGTCTCTACTGTTGGCCTCCTATCGGGTATTGCCATGGCTGGCGTCGCGCGTGGAACAATATTGACGACGGGTATTATCCTCATACTCGTCGAAGCGTTCTCAATGGCTGCAGGAAGTTTCCTCTCCGAAACATCGGTAGAGGAGTATCAGGGTATTTCACCCAACAGGGTGCCACTCATTGATGGGAGTATCATGTTCATGTCATATGTTCTAGCAGGACTTGTCCCTCTTGTTCCGTATATGTATTTTGAGACTGACATAGCGTTTGAGATATCTATCGGACTCGCGCTTCTTGCGCTGTTGGTGCTCGGGATGTTCGGGGGTATGTATTCCAATTCTGCGAAGAAAAATGTTTTCCGACGAGGCATGAGGATGCTTCTCATTGGTGGAGTCGCTATCGTGGTCGGTGTTGTTGCAGGGAAGATTACAGGATTCTAATACTACTCGTATCGGAGTGCCTCGATAGGATTGAGCTTTGATGCTCGCCGAGCAGGGTAATAGCCAAATACGATACCGATGAGTGCGGATACCCCGAAGGCAAGGGCAATCGATGTCGGGGATATTTGTGTCTGGAGGATACCGAGCGTGGTCACTATGTACGCAGCAGACCAGCCGAGGATCACGCCGATAGTTCCACCGATCAATGTCAGCGCGACTGCCTCTACGAGGAATTGTGTATTGATGTCATGACGTTTTGCGCCGATAGCTTTGCGTAGACCGATTTCCTTGGTTCTTTCGGTCACAGTAGTGAGCATCATGTTCATGATACCGATACCTCCGACCAGGAGGGATATCCCTGCAACTGCTGCAAGGAGTACGGTGAATGTACTCGTGACGCTTGAAGCTGCGGAGACGATATCGGCCTGGTTCAGCACATTGAAATCAGCATCTGCAGGGGTGTCGATGCGATGTCGTGCCAAGAGCAGTGCAGTGATATCGGTCTGCACCTGGGTCATGGCATCAGCCTCGCTTGCAGATATACTGAGGGATGTCACATAGCTCGAATCTCCGATGAGGAACAGTTGTGCTGTTGAGAGAGGTATATAAATAGTATCGTCTTGGTTACCGAATCCTCCGCTACCTTTTGATGCGGCAAGACCAATAACTTTGAACTCCATGCCGTTGATGCGGATACTCTGACCGACGACTTGTGAGTCTCCGTCAACTTGTGAACCGAAAAGATCATCTCGTACGGTTGGACCGATAACAGCAACCTTTGACTTGCTGGCGACATCTTGATCTGAGATGAATGACCCTTCTTCTATAGATACATTATGCACGGTTGTATAGTCGGGTCGCGAACCAATAACAGATGTATTGGTGTTGGTGCCTTTGGCTGTGACTTGGTAGCGACCACTTACTTCAGGAGATATAGCACTTATATTCGCAACTTCAGTCTCGATCGCCTCAACATCCTTCATAGTGAGAGTCTTCGCAGCTCCTCGACCCGTTGATGCTCCGTAGCCAAAACTTCGAGTTGCACCAGGAGATACAATGATGAGATTTGATCCGATAGACTGGATACTTGTCTGGATAGCGCTCTGAGCACCTTGGCCGATGGCTACCATGGTGATCACCGAACTGATACCGATGATGATGCCCAGCATGGTGAGTGCCGTACGAACTTTATTCGCGGTCAGCGCAGAGAATGTTTCATGAAGGATGTCATTGGTTGTCATATCAGTTTTTGATGATGCGCTTGGCGTGCTTCTTGCTGTCTTCTACTATCTCACCATCTTTTATGTGTATGATGCGATCAGCATGTTCAGCTACGTCTTTTTCATGAGTGATGAGTACGATGGTCCGGCCGAGTTCCTTGTTGAGTCTCTGGAATGTTCCGAGTACTATATTTCCTGTTTGCGAATCGAGGTTTCCAGTCGGTTCGTCGGCGAGGATGAGAGTCGGATCGTTCACGAGTGCTCGTGCAATGGCGACGCGTTGTATCTGACCGCCGGAAAGTTGATTGGATTTGTGGTTGAATCGATCCTCGGTCAGTCCGGCGCTGGCGAGCGCCCGGTATGCGCGTGCTTCACGTTCATGTGGAGCTACTCCTGCATATATAAGAGGCAGAGTGACATTGCGGAGCACGGTGGCGCGGGGCAGGAGATTGAATGCTTGGAAGACGAAGCCGATACGATCTCGTCTGATCTCGGCAAGCTCATCATCTGAGAGTTTGGAGACGTCATGACCGTCGAGTTTATAGTGTCCCGAAGTTGGAGTATCGAGGGCGCCAAGGATGTGCATGAGTGTTGATTTGCCCGATCCGGAAGGTCCCATGATAGCTACAAACTCTCCATCCTCTATGGTGAAAGATACCCCGCGCAGTGCGTGCGTGGCGTTGTCTCCGCTCATATAGGTTTTTGTTATATTCTTTACTTCGATCATGGGGATGGCGTATGAAGCTAACGGGTGATCATGCGTGTATTTCCGCCCGCTGCGCCTCCGCGATTTCCACCGATGCTGCTCAGGATATTCGGTGTCGTTGCGGTGCTTGCACTGCCTGCCGCAATAGTGCGGGTTACGACTAGTTGTCCAATTTCGAGTCCACTCAAAATCTCTATGCCTGTATCGTCACTTTCGCCTATGGTCACTGTGACTTGGGTTGGCGGCGTCGCTGAGGTTATAGTCATCGACCGTCCTGTCATGGGAGTTCCATCAAATTGTCGGGTGCTACTCGAGATGGTTCCTGGTAGCATCATACCCCTGTTAGTTGTGGTAGCCATGCTCCGCCCGCTCGCCTCTGTACTCTCGCGAGCTATTTCAGAGAGAACACTTGAAGGGAAGACTTCAACATATTTCCGGGTACCCTGTGTTTTCACGGCTGATGAGGGTACGACGAGTGCATCAGAAATCTCGTTGGTGATGATGCTTACGTTGAGACTCATACCGGGTTTGATGCGGTCATCCGCGGTCGAGATGATGATTTTGACTCCGTACGATACGACACCCTGGGACACAGATCCGACAAGATCGACTTGACCGACGGTGCCGATCGCCTCGAGACCATCGATTGCATCGAAGCCTATCTCCACTCGTTGACCAGGTTTAACTTTGGCGGCGTCTACTTCATTCAGGGAAATATTCGCTACCTTTCGATCGCCAACGATGGTGGCAATGACAGTACTCCCGCTCGCTTGGCTATATACCGAGACAGGGATTCTGCCGACGATACCATCGAATGGTGCTCGTATGAAATATTTCTGGTATTCCTCTTCAGCTTTCTGGAGGGAGAGGCGCTGACTACGTACATCGAGATCTTCTGCTCCTCTTGCGAGTGTGTCGAGCGAGTTCGAACTACTAGTGATGCTGTTCTGCGAGGATATGAGACTGGAAAGGTTGCTATTGATCTGATCTGACCAGGCGATGACATTTGCTGCTGCGGCAGCTGCCTCATCTGCGTAGTAGTTAGGCTGAGCACTCGCAACGAATGTGATGGTGTTCTGGAGATTTTGGAGCATTACCGCTACTGATTTGGTCATGGTTTGTGTAGTGGTGATGAGGCTGTCGATGCTCGAAGTAGCGCTGGATCGGCTCAGATTTTTGTATTGAGCCAGGGCTGCCTCGTATTGCGCGAGAGCACGGTCATAGCTGAGGCCCGCAGTTTCTCGATATGTCCGAGCGCTCGACGAGAGCTGGAGAGCTCGTTGATCGCTCAAGAATCCGTTGCGGTCGTAGAGCATGTCTCCCGCTTCTGTCATGATAGAAGGGAGGTCAAGATGGGTGCTCGATACTGCGGCGAATCCGTCATTGTATGCCTTGATTAGCGAGTTTTGTGCGTTTGTGAGGTCTCCAGTTTTTGCGGGCTGTACAAGTTTTGCGTAAGCGATTCGTGCACTTTCGAGACTAATAGATGCATCATGTGCATCGAGTGTTGCAAGAAGTTGGCCTTTGACTACATGCTGACCGATAGACACAGCGATCGATTGGATCTTTGCGGAAACTTCACTTGTGACGTCGATCTGATTTTCTGCGGAGACTTGGCCGCTACCAGTAACGGTCTGACTAATAGTTCCAAGGCGAGCCATGGAGAGTACATACTGAGGAGAGGCATTGGCGGCGGTGATTTTTCCGTATGTATAATATCCGCCACCGAGAATAATTATGACTATAATGATGCTGATAATCTTGTGGGACAGGATCCGTGACTGCACCCTCTGGAAAATTGAAGTTTTTTTCATTGGTTTTTAGTTTGTGGTAGAAGATGCGATAAGTAGAGAAGTGGGTGGTGGAGGCAGAACGCGGATGAGCTTTGCGGTGACCTGACCATTCTGGTCTGGTACGCCGATCACCACGATAAAGTCACGATCAGTGATGGTTGTTGAGGCGATGCCTGCACGGCCACTTCTCACGATAGTGTCAGCTGTAATGCGTATGGTCTTCTCGAGGCCACTACCCTCAGAGACAATGATTGTTGGGAGGCTCACGGATAGCACTTTGCCCACCGCACCATGTCCACCGATGAGATCATCGGGACTCCTCATACCTATCATACCGATAGGTGATCGGTCACGGCTCCCAAATGAACGGTAGTAGCTGTCACTGAAGCGATAGGAGAATTCTGCTTTGCGCCAGCCAACCGATACGCCGGTCCAAAAGACGATGATGAGGACGAAAAGAGCGAGCAGGACGCGAATGGCAGCTGATGCTTTTGGGGACTGTATATATCTGAAAATGTCGTGCATGTTCATAGGTGTGAGCGCTAGAATAATTAATTTTTGAATGCCAACGCTGGTCGTATTGGGGCAATGCGGCGGACACCTCTCCTGAGAGAGTTTGTCAGGAGGAAGAGTGCGCCAACTGAGATGGTAGCACCCATGATGGGAGCAGACTCCAGTATGGAGATTCCCAGCTCTTTCCAGCTTGAGATGAGAAGTGATCCATCAGAAGCAAGGAGCGAGACATACTCATAAAAACCCGACTGACTCGCCTCCGCACCGGCATATTGCAGGGCAGGAACGAAGACCACGATAGATCCAATAATGACTGCTCCGTGCACAGCGATATGCACGCGATTCCTGATGGTGCGCGCATGTTGTATGCGCATGCTGATGCGCATGGCGAGATCTCGAGGAGGCTCGGATGCCTCTAGTCGGATGATGATCTGTTTGTATGAATCAGGGCTGGTCATGTCATATATACGATGTTAGGCCGTATTTTGGTGCAGTAGGTTGCGTATCTTGATCAGTGCGCGACGATGCCAACTTTTGACGGTATTCATGGGTTTTCCGAGTACATCGGATATCTCCTCGAACGTGAGGCTCTCGCGATAGTGAAGAATGAGTACTGAGCGATGGTCCGGATGAAGTATCTCCATCAGTTCGGTAAGTTGTGCAGAGAGCTCTTCACGTTCGAATAGTTCTGGCTGAAGAGGCTCAGTATCTTCGAGTGTCTCGGCGAAAGAGATATCTGTCTCATCGCCGTCAAGAGTAGAGAACGCATGAACTTTTCGCTTCTTGAGAAAGTCGAGTGCAGTATTACGGGCGATAGCGAAGATCCACGGCTTGAATGGTTTCCCCTTGGCGTGTCTCTTGATGTGTTTCCATGCTTTATAGAAAGCGTCCTGAGAAATATCTTCAGCATCTTCTGGGTTGCGCGTGTAGTGTAGAGCGAAGCGATATATTGGTGCGACATATCTGTGCACCAATTCTTCGAATGCAGTATCGTCGCCCGTCTTGCTGAGTTCCGCAAGTTGTTCATCAGATATATCCATGGGGGCATCATATCATTAAAAAATGTTATCCTCCTCCGAGGATTGCTCCGTGATGACGCATCACGGGTTATACACAGTTTTGCAAAAAAACGCTCGCATTCGTGCGCACATGCTCTATAATAGATGATGGTCGAGCATTGGCAGTAGTAATTTAGCTCACTCCTATCATGGCAACAAAGAAAAAGAGAAAGGTCGCGAAGAAGACGACCAAGAAAGCTTCGAAGAAGAAAAAGTCTTCAAAGAAGCGAAGGTAGTTCTCGGAAAATGTGCGCTTCACAGTGCACATTTTCTTTTTGAATAATCGCGGAACCCGTGCTATACTATTTTCATCATGGCAAAAAGAGCATCAGTACAGAAAAAGGCATCGCGTTCACGCAAGACCAAGAAGCGTGTTCTCGCAAAGCGCGCTCGCCTCGCGCACAAGCATACCAAGAAGCGCTAACGCCTCTTGCATGCTTCGCGTTTGAAAAACACCCGGTATACCGGGTGTTTTCGTTACCAGCTGGCGAGTTTGAAGCCTATATATATTCCTAGAACACCGCCGATCATGCTGCCGACGATCCCCGATAGAGAGAAGGCTCCAGCTCCCCACAGCGCTGGTACCCAGCCACCGATGGCCGATCCTACCACTACGCCGATCCAAATGAGGTGACGTGGATTCATACATGTATTGTACCACTGCGCGTGATAAAACGCTGGGTGCTATACTAGAGTCATGAATGGTGTTAAAACTAATGTCGCTGTATTTGCAAACGGATGCTTCTGGTGCACCGAGGCAGTGTTCTCTTCGCTCAAAGGCGTTTCTTCCGTGAAGTCAGGATATGCTGGTGGACATATCACTGATCCTACCTATGACCAGGTCTCGAACGGAGACACTGGTCATGCGGAAGCTATCAGGATCGAGTATGATCCAGCCACCATCACCTATGATGATCTACTTGCGGTGTTTTTCAATACGCACGATCCGACAACTCTGAATAGGCAAGGGAGTGATGTTGGTACGCAGTATCGCTCAGCGATCTTCTATACAGATGATGAGCAGAAGATAAAAGCGGAAGCACTTGTGAAAGAGTTGAATGATACGCAAGCGTACGACAAGCCAGTTGTCACCGAGGTTCATAAGCTAGAAAAATTCTATGAAGCAGAAGGATATCATCAGGAGTATTATAAGACTCATTTAGATCAGCCCTATTGCCAGCTCGTGATCGCGCCGAAGTTGGAGAAATTGGAAAAGAGGTTTGGGGAATTGTTGAAAGGGTGATATTTGAATAACAGAAACACATGAACGAAGAAGAACTCAAAAAGAAACTGACTCCCGAGGAATATCATGTGCTTCGCGAAAAGGGCACCGAGGCTCCTTTTTCTGGAAAGCTCCTACATGATGATCGCTCAGGTATGTATATCTGTAAGGTGTGTGGCTCACCATTATTCTCATCGGATGCGAAGTTCGACTCGGGTACTGGTTGGCCATCGTTCGATCAGGCCTTGCCAGGTTCAGTGAAAGAAGTTGCGGACGATTCGATGGGTTCGCGTCGCACAGAGATCGTCTGCGCGAAATGTGGTTCGCACCTCGGGCACGTGTTCGATGATGGTCCGACTGAAACAGGTAAGAGGTATTGCCTCAACTCGGTGTGCTTGGATCTTGAGGAGAGTAAATAAGAGTATTCATAACCTATACAAACCATGTCACCAACCTATTCTTGGTACGCAACGCTCATCAAGCCCTCATTCGCTCCGCCTTCATGGATATTTGGTCCTGTATGGACTGTGTTGTATGTGATCATAGCCATCACTTTCCTCCGCGTTTTCTATTTGGCGGCAACGCACAAAATCGCTGGTATCGTTGCGCTTCCATTCGCCCTCAATCTCATATTCAATTTTGCATTCACGCCGCTCCAATTTGGATTGCAGAATAACTATCTCGCGGCTGTCGATATTGTTCTTGTGTTCGCGACAATCATCTGGATGATGGTCGCTATCTGGCCCTATTCTCGTGGACTCGCATATGCACAGATTCCATATTTACTCTGGGTGACATTTGCGATGGTGTTACAACTTACTGTCACTTGGTTGAATAGATAAATAAAAAGTGCCCGCGAGGGGCACTTTTCACTGTGGAGATTACTTCTTCTTCCTGATGTCGATACCAAGCTCTTTCCACTGTCTCTCGGAAATCTCGCTCGGAGCATCCATCATGAGGTCGCGACCTTCTCCGGTCTTTGCAAAAGCGATGGTCTCACGGATGGATGCGCTTCCAGTGAGCAATGCAACGAGACGATCAAGTCCCCAGGCGATGCCGCCGTGCGGAGGAGTTCCTGATCCAAGTGCACGGAGCATGTGTCCAAAGTTAGCCTCAATAGTCTCTGTGGGATAGCCCATAATCTCGAAGACTTTTTTGAGTGCCTCTGGGTTATGGTTGCGGATACTGCCACCACCGATCTCAAAGCCGTTGAGTGCCACGTCATACTGTGTGGTGAGGATGTCGCCAACGTTCTCCTTGTTCATGAGCATTTCCATATGTTCTGGCTTTGGAGCTGAAAAAGGATTGTGTGTGAATGTCCAACCACCTTCTTCAGTCTTCTCAAAGAAAGGAAAATCAATCACCCAACAGAAGGCGAGCAAATTTGGATCATTCTTGTCAGTACGGATATCAGGACGATCATTTCCATACTTTTCCATCGCTTCTTTGTAGGTGATGCGCGGGAATGGGACAGCCTGAATTTTCTTTTCAGGGAAAAGTGTGGTGACGATCTCGATGAGCATGGCTTCATTGACGGCCATGACATCCTCGCGTTCGACGAAGCTCATCTCGAGGTCCATCTGGGTGAACTCTGGCTGACGGTCCGAGCGAGTATCTTCATCACGGAAGCAACGGGCGATTTGGAAATATTTCTCGAAACCTGAGGTCATGAGAAGCTGTTTGTACTGCTGAGGAGACTGGGGGAGCGCGTAGAATTTGCCTTGTTCGAGTCGGGACGGAACTACATAGTCGCGCGCACCTTCGGGTGTAGATTTTGTCAGTATTGGTGTTTCGATCTCAATGAAACCTTCTTTGTCCAAGAAATCACGAACATGTTTGATGATTTTGTGACGGGTACGGATAGTTTGTTGCATTCTCGGGCGGCGCAGGTCGAGATAGCGGTATTTGAGGCGTGCTTCTTCACCGATTTCCATACCATCACTGCGTACGTCGATAGCAGGGGTCTCTGCTTCGTTGAGAACCTCAAGCTTCTTGAGTTCGATCTCGATGTCTCCGTTCGGTTCAATCTCGCCAGTCTCCTTATTTTTGGAAATCATCCTCTCGGGACGTTTGTTGACGATACCGGTCACGCGGACTACCCACTCAGGGCGGACTGTGCCTGCTACTGCGTGTGCCTCGGCATTGTTCGGAAGGGCGACGGACTGTACCTTGCCGGTCATGTCGCGGAAATCGATGAAGATGAGTTTGCCGTGATCGCGGCGAATGTCTACCCAGCCAGAAATAGAGACTTCTGAGCCGACATGGTTCTTGAGATCACGGATATAGATGCGGGGCATGGCTCCTAATATAGCATGGAAATAGGAGTTTTGGGAGAGATGACGCCCTAGGGATTATTACCGTCGAATATGATAGATTGTATTCATGAAAATCAAACATATAGGCTGGTTCCTGGTTGCTTTGGTGGTCATTGTGGTGGTGGCTGTTTTTGTGTCGCAGAAATGGGCACATGCCCCTATCGATCTGGCCACCGCACGACCTGTCGCGTATTCAGGTGGCGCTACTGTAGATATGATCGAAGTGACTACACCGTTGCCTGGGACGGCTATATCGTCTCCGCTCGTCATCTCTGGATTTGCCCGTGGCCCCTGGTACTTTGAAGCGAGCTTCCCGGTGACTCTCACTGATGGTGATGGTCTCATCATTGCAGAGGGACCCGCTCAAGCACAGGGGGAATGGATGACCACAGATCGTGTGCCGTTCACTATATCTCTCAATTTTGCTGTACCCGCCAACGCTGATGCGTTTGGACGCCGCGGCACTCTCATTCTCAAGAATGACAATCCTTCAGGAGATCCGGCGCGGGACATGGCTGTAGAGATACCTGTCCTGTTCAAGTAGTGTGCCATGGACGCGGTTTCTGTGAAAAAGGTGCTGCAATCACAGGGCGATCCCCTCAAAGCCGTTGGCGCTCTGAGTTTCTTCAAGACAGGGAAGGGTCAGTATGGAGAAGGGGATCGATTCTTCGGTATTACGGTGCCCACACAACGGAAGACTGCTCGTCGATTTGTTAGTATTCCTCTCGATGAAGTTGAGAAACTGCTCAAGGATGGTATTCATGAATGCCGATTCACTGCTCTTGAAATCTTGGTTATGAAGTTCGAAGCTGCTGCAAAGGTGGGGAACAAGGCAGAATGTACTCGTCTCGCCAAGTTCTATCTATCTCATGCAAAGCATGCTAACAATTGGGATCTAGTTGATACATCTGCTCCCTATATTCTCGGGCGGTATCTATTTGAATATGTGAAGGATCGAACCGTGCTGTATCGCTTGGCAAAATCGAAAAACCTCTGGGAGCGGCGCATAGCGATCGTCTCGACGTACTATTTTATCGGCGAAAAAGATTTCAAAGATACGATACGCATCGCCGAGATTTTGCTCGATGATGATCATGACCTGATCCATAAGGCGACTGGTTGGATGCTCCGCGAAATGGGAAAGAGGGATGAACAGTTGTTGGTGTCATTCTTGGAAAAGCACGCCGCCACTATGCCGCGCACGATGCTCCGCTATGCCATCGAACGCTTTGCCAAAAAAGAGAGGGTGTATTACTTGGCGCTGAAGGCCTCAGCAGGTCAGTAGGCATATTTCATGCTACTATAAATTCCACTATGAACGACACCACACCACGTATTAGAGAAAAAGCCCCGCTCATCCTCGCTGAAATACAGAAGGCGAAATCCATTCTTCTGCACTGCCATCCGTCGCCGGACCCAGACTCTGTCGGTTCTGCGCTTGCTATGAAGCTCGCCCTTCTCGGCATGGGCAAGAAAGCGACCGTCATCAAAGGAGATTCCGAGATCCCGCATGCATTCATGCATTTTCCGGGGGCAACAGAGATCGTCAGTAAGAGCTTTTTTGATATTGACCCGACTGACTTTGACCTCTTCATCGTTCTTGATAGTGGCTCACTGCAGATGGTCTCTCGCCTCAGGGAAACGGGTATTGCTGACGTACTGCCCATGATTGTAATCGATCACCATCCTACGAATGAGCAATTTGGCATGGTCAACTTGGTCGAAGACTCGTACCCATCGTGCACACAGGTGATCTATGATCTCTTCCGGGAATGGAATGTTGAGATCACTGCCGATATTGCGCGAAACCTTTTTATTGGAACCTACACAGATACGGGAGGCTTCAAATATGGTAAGACTACAGCAAAGACTCTAAGTATGGCTGCTGATCTAGCACGAATCGCTCCAGATTTTACTGGAGTAATCTCGGACATGGAGAATACCAATACACCCACTTCTATCGCGCTCCAGGGATTAGCATTCAGTTCCATAGAAGTTTTTCTCAACGGACATCTCGCCATATCTCTGGTTACTCATCAAGCTTTGGTTGCGCGGGGCATCGATCCTAAAGATATAAGTATGGGCACGGGCTCTATCTCTGGTGCACTTCGCAGTGTTATTGGGTGGGATGTAAGTATCGCATTGATCGAGAGCGAGGCTGGCAAGGTAAAAGCCAGCTTCCGTACTCGCGATGCGGAGAAGTTCGATGTTTCAAAGCTCGCAGTATGCTTTGGTGGCGGGGGGCATCGTGCTGCAGCTGGAGCAACTCTGGTTATGCCATTCGATGAGGCCAAACAAAAAGTTGTCGCCAAAGCTAAAGAGCTTTATAATCTTTGAGTAAAAATCTTTTATCATCATGGAAAACACAGAACAACCAAAAAAATTCCCTTGGCTTGTGACGATTGTCATCGTAATCATTGTTCTTGCGGGGCTACAATGGTGGCAGACTCGCCCAGATGATGCGTCTACTGCACCGGAGAGTAGAGCTGATGCATATTCGACGAGTACAGATGTCTCGGTCCCATTGGGCAACCCGGAGCCGCAGACAACCACAGGTCAACAGTCTCAAACACCTTCTACAAATAATCAGACAAAAAATCTCATGCATACCGTAACTATAGAAACCACCAAAGGAACCATTGTATTCGAGACCTACGATGCAGATGCGCCAAAAGCTGCTGAAAATTTTGTGAAGCTGGCACAGCAAGGATATTACGATGGAATCATTTTCCATCGTGTAATTGAAGGCTTCATGATTCAAGGCGGCGATCCAACGGGTACTGGCATGGGAGGAAAATCGTTTGAAGGTGGTAAATTTGCAGATGAACTGAACCCAGCTACAGAATCATACAAGGCGGGCTATGCGCGTGGTACAGTGGCTATGGCAAATGCCGGACCGAATACCAATGGCAGTCAATTTTTCATCATGCACAAGACCGTTCCTCTCGACCATAACTACACGATCTTTGGTAGGGTAGTGAAGGGTTTGGAGGTCGTTGATGCTATTGCAACAACACCGGTCGGACCTGGTGATAGGCCGATTTCTGAGGTGGTCATGAAGAAAGTCACTGTCACTCCTAAATAAGGATAAATTACGGAGGAAAAAAGCAAGGTAAGCCTTGCTTTTTTGATGTATCTATGGTTTAATATATATGAATTTGAACCATCAAAATAAGGAGTTTGTATGAAAAAAAGATCTCAGGGTCCCTGGTTTTTTGTAAAGCCGGGTGATTCATTGTCCAATCAACGATTGGTCGAACTGCTGGGGCAGGATGTCTCGACAAGTGAGCAGCGGGATCAGTCCTGTGTAGGACGTGAACCTCAGGACGGCTACGAAGTATCGCAAGAGAAACTGGCGCTCGCATTTAGTTGTGCGCGACGATCTTCCGGTGATCTCAATTTTCAGTACTTCGTCCGTATCGATGGTGCACTGAAACCGCTCAAAGTAGATCCGACAGCGGATCTAGGAACGGTCCAGTCCATCGCACATATCGTCAGTGGCATGCTGAAGAACATGCATCGGTATCGCCTCGCTCCCAAACGGAGGAAGCGACTTGTGCGAGGAGCCTTCCCCAAGAATGCTCTGAGCTCTTCAGAAGAAAGGAGGAGTACATGAACACTATAGGCAAGAATCCCTTGCTTGTTGGAAGTCTTGCTCGTCTTGCGTGCGTTGTAGTTTCTGTGCCACGGGATCGTAGCTTCCTCCACGAGCTCATCGGAAGCATCAAGCAAAAAGGCGCCGCGGATGTCGTGATCGTCGATCAGGCAACGGCTGACTCTCTGAAAGGCCTTGGTCCGGAGGAGATAGCGGAAGTCCTGATTCAAAAAATCGGCAAGAATGCCGAACCTATCGAGGTCATCGTAGAACAGAAGATCAGTCTCCCCGAGCTTTCAGTCGCACAGCTTGCTCGGAATGACTTCTATGGCGATGATGTCCCGCTCAGGTCTGAGCCGTTTTATCGCGGTCTCCGATCCGTCCGTCGTCAACAGCGTATTCCGCGCAAGATCGCCGCAACCCGCACAGCCTCTCGGTAGGATGTGCGGTTTTTTATTGGAGGATGCTACACTGTCTTCATGAAAACAACCTCATTTACCGAAAAAGTATTTTCCATTGTGCGCCGCATTCCTAAAGGTAAGGTTTTAACTTACAAAGAAGTTGCACAAAAAGCCGGTCAGCCAGGGGCATCTCGTGCTGTAGGAAATATCTTGAGTACCAACTATGACTCCAAGATTCCGTGTCACCGTGTTATTCGAACAGATGGGAAGATGGGTGGATATAACAGGGGTGTCGAGAATAAGATCAAGATTTTGAAGAAAGAAGGGGCACTGAAGTAGTTTGACAGGTTATGTTCGGCAGAGTAGCTTTCAAGTAGAAAGGTACCGCAATGATCATACCGATAAAGTCAGGTGAACTCATGTCATTTTTTCATGTAGTTGGCGCTGTTCAGGATGGTTGTAAAGGATGTCACTTCAACGAATTACGCATGAGGACCGTAATTCGGGGACTTGAACTCATGCAGGCAGACTACCTGTGCAAACCGTCTCTCCCGGGCATGGCGGAGGCGGTGGAAGGTCGATTTATCCTTGGGCAACTGGTGTTTCCTGATAGGTTTGAGCATCTCTTGCAATTCGTGCGTTACTACTTTCCAGGAATACCTTTCCAAGAAGTGTTTCTGGGCACTGATCCAGGAGGCTATCTCGTTATTTCACGGTAAGTTTTGGTACTATTCACTCGGCCGCTGAGCATCTCTGTTCAGTGGCTTTTTATGTACAGAACTTTCCACTTTCCACTTTTCCCTGTAAACTTGGGCCATGTCTGACTACTACAATTCCCGCCGTACACGCAATATCTTCGACCCTTCTAGTGATGAGGCCTTCAAGGTGAGTCGCTCCAAGATAGACCTATTCCTCAATTGTCCCCTTTGTTTCTATCTTGACTCTCGCCTTGGTGTTGCGCGTCCACCAGGATTTCCATTTGCACTCAATTCCGCTGTGGATACACTCCTTAAGAAGGAATTTGACATTCATCGTGCCAAGAAACGCCCACATCCTCTCATGCATGCATATGGACTCAAAGATGTAATTCCATTCCAACATGAGGATCTCGAGCTATGGCGCAGCAATTTCAAAGGCATCAGATATGTGCACGAACCGAGCAATCTGCTGGTGACGGGAGCTATCGACGATATATGGGTGGATAGCACTGGGGAAGTCATGATTGTAGATTACAAATCAACAAGCAAGGAGGAGAAGGTCTCACTCGACAAAGAATGGCAGATCGGCTACAAACGCCAGATGGAGGTGTATCAGTGGCTTTTTCGCATGAATGGCTTCAAGGTCTCTCCCACAGGATATTTTGTGTACTGCAACGGTAAGCTCGACCGGGAGGCGTTCGATGCTAAACTCGAGTTCGATATAGATGTGATCCCCTATACGGGAGACGATTCGTGGGTGGAGAAGGTATTGCCTGAGATCAGGAAATGTTTGATGCAAGACAAAGCACCGGCTCCCGCGAAGGCATGTGACTACTGCGCATATCGAAAAGCTGCTCGTGATGTGCAGTCTGAAGCTAGTAAAGGGAACTTAAAGAAGTAACTATATGGAAGATGTCGGATTTTGGGCTTGGATCGTACTGTATATCGAGACGGTATCAGGTGTGGGTATAGAGAAGGTTGCTGTCGCATTTTTTCTGATTTTTTGTATTGTTGTTATCATTGTCAGTTTTAAATTTGGCACATCGTTCCGGCACAAGCTTCCGTCGTAGTTTCGTCATGGCTGGTTGACTTCATTTTCCGCGGACGGTAGGCTAGCGGACAGAAAGGCGAAGCATGAAAACTCAAAAACCGCAGCATGTCGGTAATATCACTTTGGCGTACGATGCGCACAGCTGGTCGCCAGACAGGCATCTCTTCTTGGTCAAGAAAGCACCCAAGGGTGAAGAGGACAGAGATCGTGTCAGGAAAAGGGTTGGTATCGGAAAAAGGTGTCTTACTGGCGGGGGCCGTGATCCAGGTGATCGTAGCCACAAACAGGGGGCTCAGCGAGAGCTATTCGAGGAATCCGGCAATGCGTGGAAGATCCCTCTGGGAAACTTGTATCGAGTCGGAGTGATCGAGAGTTACCGGACAGTAAGAGGTTTTCCTCGTTCATTTGAACACGCCACCTTGAAGTGGGTCGTGCACCTCTATGAAACCATCATCCCCGAGCACCTGCTCGACAAGCATGGGTTGAGTGAAGGTATCGTAGAGACGGGCTGGTTTTCGGTACATGATCTCCCGTGGAGTGAGATGATGGATGACAGCAAGCTGTGGATTCCGCGCATGATTGACGGTGAGCAGTTGCGTATCCGTATCCTCCGTCACTACAAGCATGAAAAGCTCATGGAGCACCAGATAATCACTGAACAATTCTCTTGATCAGTATCGAGGCCGATGTATCGGCCTTTTTTAGTGGTAATTTGGACTCAATATGGGTAAAATGGACGGTATATAAATAATTAATCATATAAACTTATGAAAAATCCTTCATGGCTCAACGCGGGCACAGGCCTCTTTATTTTGAGGATTGGAGTTGGTGTGTTATTCCTTGTTCATGGTATTGCCAAGTTCTCTGATATCAGTGGCACCGCAGGATTCTTTGGCATGATAGGCCTTCCCGCATTCATGGCATATGTCATCGCGTTCATTGAGACAGTTGGTGGTATAGCGCTCATACTGGGTGTATACACTCGCATTGCATCAGTACTTCTTGCTGCTGTCATGATCGGAGCATACTTTAGCGTCAAACTCGGTAAGCCGTTCATGGGTGGATGGGAACTCGATTTCATTCTTTTCATGGCAAGCGTCACGATCTTGGCTTCAGGTCCTGGTTCATGGGCTCTCAAGAAGAGGGCGACACAGTCGTCTCCTGTACTTTAGAATTAGACACCCCGCACACGAGCACGTGCTTCGAGATACATCCACAGAAAATTTCTAGCAAGAAATTTTTGAGGACTAGAAAATCCCCTGCAGGGGATTTTCGTGTATCGAGGAGCACGTACTCGTGTGCGGGGTGTCCTTCCTTCCTTAATACCATCCACCGATGATTGATCCACCGATGATCCACGAAACGAGCGCACATATAGAAGTGATAAGGACGAACTTGAGAGATCTCTTCTCCCATAACATGCTGCTCATAGCTCCGGGTACTACGAAGCCTACCCACGCGATGAGTCCGACGAACGCTCCGTCGCGGGCGCTATATGCACCGACTTCCGAGATGGCGAAAGCCATGACCGTGAAGGTGATGACGGTAGCGATGAGCTGTGCGATGTAGGACTTCGCCATTCCTTTTGCTTTGGCTTCAGCGATATCCTTATCGGTCGAACCTATGAGAGTCATCCATTCTTTACCGAAGAGAAGTGGAGAGTACCAGATGGCTCCGATGACGAAGGCAGCTATAGATGCGACGATGACAGGCCAGATTGCGGAGGTGTCCATGGTGTTTGATGGTTATGCTTGTATGGTAAAATGCTACCACATGCGCCCATCACAGACAATTTTCCTCGCAGCGGTCGTCATCAGTATCGGGGTACTTTTTTACTTGGCTGATTATGGCATCTCGACACAAGCACTTCCTTCGTTCCGTGAATACATTGCGAGCACGACACCCGAGACCGCTTCCACGACTCTGTTCGCTGAGTATTCGGCGAGTGCCACATCGTCGCCCGTACTCCTCAGTGAAGATGAGAAGCAAGGGTTGCTTCCACTTTATGCTCCGACTGGTCTTATCTATACTCATGTTGCCAAGACGCCGTCTACTCGTGCGCTTGGATTGAGCGGGTATGCACCGCTCGCATCTGATGAAGGTATGCTTTTCATGTTCCCGCAGCCCGGGGCGCATTCATTTTGGATGAAAGATATGAATTTCAGCATAGACATTATATGGATTTCGTCCGACAAGAGGATTATCGGTGTTTTGGAGGGAATTTCTCCCGAAACATACCCAGAAACCTTCCTCCCACCCGAGCCAGCACAATTTGTTCTTGAGGTTACGGCTGGGGGCGCAAAAAAATTTGGCATAAAAGAGGGCAGTACGGTCGCTTTCTAGCAACACTTATAGACAAGGTGTAATTTTATGATCTAAAGCGCTATCCACATCTTTTTTTATGACGTGCTCGGGAGTACAATGAGAGTAAATTAGGAGTGATTATTAAATTAGTGTCGCCGGCAGACGAGAGCTGTCGTTAAAAATATGCCCAAGAAACAAAAAACCGCATCAAAGGGGTCGGCTAAAGCCGCCTCTATCCCTACGATTATCAAACGTGACGGAAGGATCGTGCCATTCGATCTGGAGAAGATTGCAGGCGCTATATGGAAAGGTATGAACACCGTCAAGGAGGGATCTCTCGAGGATGCGCAGATGGTCGCCCAGCAAGTACTTTCCGAACTTACTCGCATCAAGAGGAAGTTCGCCAATTTCGTGCCGACTGTCGAGGGTGTACAGGATATCGTCGAGGCTGAGCTCATGCGCTCCGACTATGTGAAGACTGCTAAGCACTATGTGATCTACCGTGAAGAGCGTGCCAAGCTCCGTGCGGTCGGATTTGAGGTTCCTGAGCATGTTCGCAAGCTCGCTACCGAGTCCAAGAAGTCTTTCCGTACCGCTCTGGGCGAACTCGTGTACTATCGTTCATACTCGCGCTGGATCGAAGCAGAAAATCGTCGCGAAACTTACATCGAGACGGTCAATCGATACATGGATTTCATGAAGGAGAATCTTGGCTCCAAGCTCAAGGATGCCGAATACAAAGAAGTTCGTGAGGCTATCATCAAGCAGGAAGCAATGCCTTCGATGAGACTCTTCCAATTCTCCGGCAAAGCCGCCCGAGTCACCAATGTGTGCGCGTATAACTGCTCGTTCATCGCCCCAGAATCATTCCAGGATCTTGCTGAGATTATGTACATCTCTATGTGTGGTACTGGTGCTGGATGGGCCGTTGAACCGACCAACGTCGAGAAGTTCCCTCAGATCATCATGCAGACGGGCGAGAAGCTTTCGACACATGTCATTCCTGATCACAAAGAAGGTTGGTCCGACTCTCTCACTGTCGGTATGAAGGCGTGGGCCGCAGGAAAGGATATCGAGTTTGATTATTCTCAGATTCGTCCAGAAGGTGCTCGTCTTAAGGTTATGGGAGGTAAGGCGTCAGGTCCCGCTCCGCTTCAGAGGCTCCTCAATTTTACCCGCCAAGTCATGCTCACTCGCCAGGGCAAGCGTCTGCGCCCGATCGATCTTCACGACATCATCTGTATGATTGGGGATTGCGTAGTTGCTGGTGGGGTCCGTCGCAGCGCCATGATATCGCTTTCAGATCTGAGTGATGATCATATCCGCGATGCCAAGAAGGGCGCATTCTACATGACTCATCCTCATCGTATGTTGGCCAACAACTCAGCTGTATATATCAATAAGCCGACCAATGAAGAGTTTCTCAAAGAATGGATGGCTCTCGTCGAAAGCCGCTCTGGAGAGCGTGGCATATTCAACCGTGGATCCTTGGCAAAAACCCTTCCCGAGCGCCGTATAAAGGCTCTCAAGGAGTACAAAGGCTACTTCGACTCTACAGGTCAGCATATCGTCGGTCCGATCGGTACCAATCCATGTGGCGAGATCATCCTCCAGTCCAAACAGTTCTGCAACCTCTCTGAGATCGTAGCTCGTGCAGAGGATACCGAGAAGACGCTCATGAAGAAGATACGCATCGCCACCATCCTCGGAACATATCAGTCTACCCTCACCAATTTCCCGTATCTTTCCAAAGAATGGAAAGAGCATTGTGATCGCGAGCGCCTGCTCGGAGTGTCTATCACTGGACAGTGGGATAGCCCGGCCGTCCGCAAGCCTGAGGTCATGAAGAAGCTCAAGGCAGAAGCTATCCGCGTCAACAAGGAGTATGCAAAGAGATTTGGTGTCAACGAGTCCACTGCTATCACGTGTGTTAAGCCATCAGGAACTCTGTCTCAGACTGTCGACTGTTCATCAGGTATGCACCCTCGTCACTCCAAGTTCTACATCCGCCGCATCCGCATTGCAGCAACTGATGCTCTCTTCAGGATGCTCAAGGATCAGGGGGTCCCATATTATCCAGAAGTAGGACAGACTGAAGAGAATGCGACTACCTATGTACTCGAGTTTCCAGTCAAAGCTCCGTCTGGTTCGATTTTCCGTGACGATCTCACTGCTATCGAACAGCTCGAGTACTGGAAGATGGTCAAAGAGAATTTCACGGAGCACAACCCATCTGTGACGATCTCGATCGGAGACAATGAGTGGATCGCTGTGGCAAACTGGGTCTACAACAATTGGGACATGGTTGGTGGACTCTCATTCTTGCCACGCGAGAATACCGTTTACAAGCTTGCTCCATATGAGTCTATCGATGAGAAGACCTACAAGGAGCTCGCCAAGAAACTTGAACATGTGGATTATTCCAAGATCACTACATATGAGAAACAGAATGAGACTGATCTCAAGAAGGAGTTGGCATGTGTATCAGGAGTTTGTGAGATTGTGTAGTCGAACCTAGCAAAGTATTTTCGTCTAGAAAAAAACCGCTCTCTTCCGTTTACGCTAGCTGGCGAACGACGGAGGAGGGCGGTTTTGCGTTGAAAGAGATTCAGATGTTCGATAGTCCCCAGATTAAGAAAATGACGATACTGACCAGTGCGAGCGAAAAGGCAGTGATCAGTAAGGTGCGAAGAGCCGTTTTCCAACTTTTCTGTCGGTGCCTGTTGTAGCCGAGAACGCAGTAAAGCAGGAAGCAGCAGATCCCAATCACCAAGAGGGCAGATGCACTCAAGGGAATCACGTCGGAAGCATTCGAAGTCATAGAGAGTGCGAGATTTTCTGGTGTCACTATAATAGGAAACAAGGAACTTGTCAAATATATTCAATCATGATATAATATGTGCAGCTGTATCAAGCAACCGCGCCTGGTCCATCAGGATCAGGTGAGGAAAGTCCGAACACTGGCATTGTGGGAATGAGCAATTGCTCCCATAACGCAGACAGGTAGCAGGTAATTCCTGCCAGGGTAATACCCAGAGGTGCGAACAGTGACGCCCGAGCCGAAAGGTAGAGGCCCCTCGCAAGAGGGTGAATCTCATGGCAACATGAGGGTGCAACGGCAAAATCCTTACTTCAGTGCAAGACCGTGCTCTGCTTCGCCGCAAGGCTTTGCAGAGAGAGTCGCTCGAGGTGCATGGTGACATGCATTCCAGATAAATGGTTGCGTAAACAGAATTCGGCTTATGGTATGGCGACATGAAAATGCCCTCGAGAAATCGGGGGCATTTTCTCGTCTGAATACACGAATACACAGTTTGATATTTGAGTGAGTATTGATACAATAGAGTTCATTACAAATAAGCGCCCAGCATCATGTCAATTACCACAGAGTACATCCCAGAGCCAACTCGAGAGTCAGAGATCGACAGTTCTCCTGTCTCCGTGCCAGACAAACTTGAATCGTCCGCTTTCTATATTTTTTTGGCTACGGTGATACTCGCTCCGATCGCATTTTTGCCGACTCCGTATGTGGCGCTCGATGTGGTCAAGACGCTCGTCATCGGGATCGGTACGATCATCTCAGCTGCTCTCTATGGCATCATTGCATACAAGCAGAGGAAGGTGATTTTGCCTCCAAAAAGTGTTTTCTGGGCAAGTATCGCAGTGGTTGTATCGCTGGTGGTATCCTCGTATACCGGTCTCCACGCAGGAAAATCATTTTTTGGTCAGGGATTCGAACTTACCTCGGCAAGCTTTTCACTCATTCTTTTTGTGGCGGCTCTGGTGGCCTTCACTGTTCTGCGGAGCAGGATCGAACGCGCAACGGTTATCTATGTGGGCATGATGGCATCGTTCTTGATACTCGCTGCATTTCATGGCCTTAGGTTTATTTTCGGAGCATCCTTTGCTACGCTCGGGGTACTCGCGAGTCCGACCGCCACAGTTCTGGGTACATGGTACGACTTGGCTTCGTACGCTGTGGTCATAGCACTGATTGTCATCTCGGCTCTCATCTTCCTACCACTTTCACGTCGTATGAAGAGTCTGTACTTCCTCCTCCTGATTGCAGCGTTCGCAGGCGCTTTCTTGATCAATAGCGTGACAGTCTGGGTTTCTGCAGCGGTCGTACTTGCAGGGCTCGCTATATACGCCACTTCCATCCGCTATCAGTCTGGTGGATTCTCCCTGCTCATCAAGAGTCTCGCGTGGATACCGGTGTTTGCATGTCTCGTTGCAGTCCTCTTTTCATGGAAAGGTACCACCATAGCCGGCCCAGTCATTACCAAGATGGGCACACAGCATACCGCCTTGAGTTTGCCCTGGCAGATCAGTCTTGATGTGGCTGTGGGGGCGCTCAAGGCTCGTCCAGCATTTGGTGTTGGTCCCAACCAGTTCAGTAAGGCATATATTGCCTATAAGCCGTTGGCGGTGAATAGTACTTACGCATGGAGTGCTGAGTTTGCATACGCATTCAGTCTTCTTGCTACCGCTGTTGCCACGCAAGGATTCTTCGGTGTTATCGCTTGGGGTCTCTTCATTGTGCTAGCAATCGTAGCTGTTGGTCGTGCATTGCGCCGGCTACCATCTGATCCGTATGTTCGATTCACTATTGTATCGTCTTCTACTGCTGCAGCATTCTTGTGGATACTGTCGGCAATATCGGTTCCTTCGCACACTATGCTTTTCTACACCTATGTCCTCACCGCAATCGCACTCGGTTCGAGCGTGAGTTCGGGAGTATTGAGTCCATATATGATTGCGCCTCGTATCGGTGCACGATCCCGAGGATTACTCAGTGTGGCCTTGGTGCTTGTAGTCGTCGTCGCCATTGTGTGGGGAGCAGTTTATGTCAAAAATAGCATCGCGCTCGCATATTTCGGATCTGGAGTGAAGGCACTTACTGTTGCTGGTGATCCTGTCGCCGCAGATGCAGCCTTCGCCTCAGCAGAGCGATTCAATGCGTCAGACATCTACTTGCAAGCTCGTGCTGAAGCGGGAATAGCTCGTTCGAACCAGCTTATCGCTCAGGCGAATGCTTCAGCGACGGGTACAACATCACAGGCGCTTATCGCAGAGATTACTGATACGATGGGTAAGGCAATTTCGTATGCACAGAGTGCGGTAGCGCATGATCCTTCGAACTACTATAACTATGTATCCCAGGCTCGTGTCTTTGAGCTTGCGACGAACATACAGATGGAGAATGGATATGACAATGCGGTCAAAGCGTATACCAATGCCATACAGTTGAATGCATTCAACCCAACACTCTACCTCAACCTTGCCCAACTCCAGGCTTCCCAGAATAAGCTCGATGATGCTCTCAAGACGGTCGGCATGGCTCTCCAGGTCAAGAATAACTATCTCGATGCTGTATTCCTCCTTTCTCAGATCACGGCTGCTCAAGGCAACCTCGCCGACGCTATTACGGCTGCTCAGGTGGGTACACAGATCAATCCGCAGAGCCCAGTCCTCTTCTTCCAACTTGGATTGCTCCAGTACACGAACAAAGAGTACGCCGCAGCCGCAAAGTCGCTCGAGACTGCGGTCAAACTCCAGCCTGATTATGCGAATGCACAGTACTTCCTTGGTCTCTCGTATACACGTACAGGTGACATAACCAACGCTATAGCGCAGTTCGAGCGACTTGCAGCGACCAATCCCGAGAATGAAGAAGTTGTTCTGATACTCGCAAATCTGAAGGCTGGCAAATCTCCATTCGCGGATGCCCGTCCACCAGTTACTCCGACCCCGGAGAAGCGATCTTCCTTGCCGCTCAACGAAAAGAAGAAATAGCAGATAGTCATGGTAAAGAAGTGGTTTTCAGTCATCGGAAGGGAGATACGCGGCCTACATGAGGCCGCGTATCTCCTCGCAGGTTTTGCCTTCTTGTCGCAGATACTAGCACTCGTCCGCGACAAACTGTTGGCGTACAGTTTCGGTGCTGGCCATGCACTCGATGTCTACTATGCGTCATTCCGTATCCCTGACCTCATCTTCGTCTCTATAGGTTCGCTCGTGTCCGCATCAATACTCTTGCCGTTTTTCGTCGAGCGCTTCGACAAGGGTACAGAGGAAGGAAGGAAATTCTCGGACTCGATATTCACGGTATTCTTTGCGGCCATGGTGGTTGCGAGCGCTATTGCATATGTGCTTGTTCCAAAATTGGTCCCGTTCTTGTTGCCGGGATTCGCAGATGATCCATCTCTGCCTGATCTCATCCTGTCCGCACGCATCATGCTCTTGTCGCCATTCTTGCTCGGTCTCTCAAATCTCTTCTCGAGTGTGACACAGATGCACCGTCGTTTTCTGGTGTATGCCGCAAGTCCACTTTTCTACAACGCGAGCATCATCATCGGCGTTGTTGCTCTCTATCCGATATTCGGTATATCCGGCCTCGCTATCGGTGTTGCTCTTGGAGCTTTCTTCCATATGGCCATACAGATTCCATTCATGCTCGAGAGCGGGCTTTTGCCGCGCTTCACCTGGACTATTGATTGGGAACATATCAAGAAGGCAGTCTTCCTGTCTCTGCCGCGTACAGTCACCATGTCTGCAAACCAGCTTGCAACATTCTTTCTGACTGCACTGGCATCACTCATGACCAAGGGTTCCATCGCCGTCTTCAGTCTCTCGTTCAATTTGCAGTCAGTACCTCTTACCATCATTGGTGCCAGCTATTCGTCAGCGGTATTCCCAGATCTCTCCAAGCTCTATGTTGCGGGCAATAAGGCAGAATTTCTAGAAAAAATGATTGCCGCGGCGAGGCATATCATATTCTGGTCTACGCCTATCATGGTGCTCTTTATTGTTTTGCGTGCCCAGATTGTACGCACGGTGCTCGGCGCGGGAAATTTCGACTGGGCGGATACTCGTCTCACCGCAGCGTCGCTTGCTATATTCATGATATCGGTCATCGGACAGAGCTTGATTGTGCTCTTCGTTCGCGCTTTCTATGCGGAAGGGAAGACGACAGGACCGCTCCTTATCAACGTCATCTCTGCGACTGTTATCGTAGTAGGTGGATACGTCTTTACCAAGCTCTTCTTCATGTATCCTGTTTTCCGCTATTTCCTCGAGGATCTGCTCAAAGTAAGTGGTCAGGCGGGGACGAGTGCACTGGTCCTTGCGCTCGCCTACTCGATTGGTATCATTCTGAATACATTCATGCACTGGTGGATGTTCGAAAAGAAGTATCGTGGATTTTCCAAGCCGGTCCTCTCGACACTTCTACACTCTTTTTCTGCATCGATCATTATGGGGTATGCGGCATTCTTGAGTTTGCGCCCGTTCGCCATCATATTTCCACTCACCAAGGTTTGGGGAGTATTTTTGCAAGGTCTTTGTGCTGGATTGGTCGGTATTGGAGTGGGTATCCTCGTGCTCATGCTCCTCAAGAACAATGAGCTTGCCGAAGTCTGGCGCACGCTCCACCGCAAGATCTGGAAAGCCAAGGTACCTCCTGCGGAAGTGGAGCATCTCTAGCATATATAGGTAAACCGATTATTGGTAAATCGGCACATTTCTGCTATATTCACTGGGCAATGAATCCTGCCCACATACGCAACTTTTCGATTATAGCCCACATCGACCACGGCAAGTCTACGCTTGCCGATCGTCTGCTCGAGATAACTGGCACCATAGAAAAGAGGAAGATGCAGGAACAGGTCCTCGATAGCATGGAGTTGGAAAGGGAGCGTGGCATCACGATCAAGATGCAGCCGGTCCGCATGCGTTGGACTACAGGGGGTACTGAATATGCCCTGAACCTCATCGACACCCCTGGTCACATCGACTTTTCATATGAAGTGTCCCGCTCGCTCAAGGCGGTCGAGGGGTCGATCCTCCTTGTCGATGCGACCCAGGGTGTTCAGGCGCAGACACTCACCACTCTCAATATGGCGCGTGAAGCAGGACTCACCATTATCCCAACGGTAAGTAAGATTGATTCTCCATTGGCCCGTACTGACGAAGTCATTGCTGAGGTCTGTCAGCTTCTGGATTGTTTGCCTGAAGATGTTTTGAGAGTTTCCGGCAAAACAGGGGAAGGCGTCGAGCATCTCCTGAATGAGGTTATCCGTCGCGTGCCTGCACCGAGTTCTCCTGATGCGACCACTGAATTTCGCTCGCTGATTTTCGATTTTCAGTATTCTAACCACACCGGTGTTATCGTATATGCCCGTGTGATGAACGGTTCCGCCCATCGCCGCGAAAAACTCAAGTTCAAGATCGCTGACAAGATATTCGAACCGATCGAGATTGGCATATTCGCGCCAGATAACACACCTACCGAATCTCTGTCTGCAGGTGAGATTGGCTATATTGTCACCGGCATCAAGGAGCCAGGCATCGCTTCAGTCGGAGACACGATTGCCTCGCTCAAAGACGTACTGCCTCCGCTCGACGGCTACAAGAGCCCGCGACCCGTCGTATGGGCCTCGATATACCCTGAGAGTCAGGATGATCTCGCCTTGCTCCGCCAAGCCCTCGGCCGTCTTCGGTTGTCTGACTCATCATTCACGTATGAGGAAGAAGCCTCGGGTACGCTCGGCAAAGGATATCGCTGTGGATTCCTCGGCATGCTCCATATGGAGATTGTGACCGAGCGTTTGCGTCGCGAATTTAACCTCGAGCTCGTTATTACCCAGCCGAGCATTACGTACACGGTCGAACTCAAGAATGGTAAGAAAAGCACAGTTTACTCACCTTCGCTCTTTCCTGATGAACAAGATATCAAGGAAGTTCAGGAACCTATTGTCACCCTGAAAATAATCACGCCACCTGCGTACTTAAGCGCCATCATGAAGTCTATATATGAGCATGAAGCTGAGGTCACTGGTACTGAGAACTTTGGAGATAATCGCACACTCCTCACCATGCAGATGCCGCTTCGCGAACTCATGCGTAACTTCTTCGATGAAGTCAAAAGCGTGTCTTCGGGGTATGCATCGATCTCATACGACATCACTGAGAGTCGCATCGCCGATGTGGTACGTATGGATGTACTCGTCGCGGATGAGCCAGTGCCCGCTTTTACTCGCGTAGTTTCGCGTCGCCGTGCTGAACAAGAAGCCGAGGCTACCGTCGAGAAACTTCATGGCATCATGCCTCGTGAGCTTTTCACCTACAAGATTCAGTCCAAAGCCCTTGGCCGTATCATTTCATCCCGATCCATCTCTGGCAAGAAAAAAGACGCCGCGGGCACGCTTTCCGGAGGAGATATTACACGCAAAATGAAGCTCCGTGAGAAGCAAAAAGAAGGGCGCAAGCGCCTCAAAGAGCACGGAACTGTGACTATCCCTCAGGATGTGTTCGTCAAGATGATGCGCGCAGGCGAATAACCTAACGAGGGTTATTCAGTCCTGTGCCAGCAGGCGCAGGACTGCTAGAGTGCTCGATATGATTGCGTTATGCGATCGGGAAATACACGAGCATCATGCTGATAATCACCAAGATGGCGACAATGAACATGACTACGCGAACAGCTTTCTTGGAATTTTCGTGAAATAACATAGTGAATCTAGTATACTGTAGAGCATGAAATACGGCAACCGCTCTCTCGCGAAGCGCATCATTGCCTCACCGCTCACTATGATAGCTGCAGCGGTGCTTGTTGTTATTCTGGCTAAAGCCGGTTGGAACATATATGGCAAGACGCGGCTTACGAGTGAGCGTCTCGGTCAGGCGCAAGCTGAAATCACCAAGCTTCGTGATCGCCAGGCAACCCTCGCAGCGCGCGTAGGATATCTATCGACCGAGCAGGGTATAGAGACAGAGATTCGCACCAAGTATCATGCTGTCAAAGAGGGGGAATCGGTGGCAGTGATTATTGACGAGTCGAAAACAGCCGCAGTTGTCAATGCTGAGCCGGTTCAGGCGACGTCATCAGTTGGTTGGTTCAGGAAACTATTGCAGAAAGTCGGTTTTTGGCGATAGTATTATACGGTTGCAGAGGCAGGATCAAAGAGCGGGTATGGTTTAGTGGTAGAATGCGGCCTTCCCAAGGCTGAGACGGGAGTTCGATTCTCCCTACCCGCACCATAAAGTTTTCTCGTTCTAACAAAAAACACCCTCAGGGTGTTTTTTGTTTCGGTACCTATTTCAGTCCGAGGGATGACTTGATTTTCTCCTCATCAAACCCCACGATAACCTCTTTGCCTGTATCGATGACAGGAACTCCCATCTGTCCGGTCTTATCGATCATCTCTTTGCGCTTCTCGAGATCTGAAGCGACATTGTGTTCGGTGTACGTGACATCATTGGCCTTGAAGAAGGTCTTGGCCATGTTGCAGTAGACGCAAGTTGGCGTCGAATAAATAGTTACGGTGCTCATATGGTGGTAAATGATTAGTTACGGGTAAACATCACTCTTAGTGATTGCCATTGTAGCATACCTATTAAATATGCAATGGAGGGGTGTGTTTAACATGTGGTATAATGGTCGGAAATGCCGTATATCCACATATTTTCGGCCTTTGTGAGCCATATTGAAGAGCTTATTTCTCAGGGAGGCTATGTCTTCCTTTTTGTTACGACTACCTTTGAAGGTGTACCGCTCATCGGGGCCCTCATACCTGGCCACATAACAATAATTGCTGGTGGATTTTTGGCGAAGATGGGTGTACTCAATCTCTGGCTCGTATTACTTATATCTGCGGTTGGAGCTATCATCGGTGACTATATCGGTTTCAAAATTGGTAGGAAATACGGACTGTCATTCATAGATCGTTTGCGACCGTACTTCTTCATCACTGACGCGCATATCGAAAAGACCAACGCAGTGCTCGCCAAGCATACAGGTAAGGCCATGATTATTGGACGCTTCAGTCCTATCACGCGTGCGCTCATGCCGTTCCTCGTCGGTGCTAGTTCCGCTCCCGTCAAGAAGTTTTGGCTTTTCAATGTAATCGGAGGTGTTACTTGGACCACGTCCTCTATCTTTGTGGGGTATATTTTCGGGGCTGGATATCATGTAGCTGCCGGATACGTTGGCAAGTTTGCTTTATTTGCGATTATTGCAGGCCTCATCATTATCTGGGGATATCGTTTTGTGAACATGAGATTCCATATTTTTAAGAAGTATGAGTTGTTCATGCTCATTCTTAATCTTGTTTCGCTCTATGTCTTGGCACGAACACTCCAGGATGCGTGGTCGCCCAACTCGTTCATGGCAAACTTCGATGTGTATGTTAATGCCTTGATGAACGGCATCAATCAGACGCACTATTGGATACGAGTGGTTGCGGTTTGGGTGACAACTATCGGAGGCACTGTTGCAACAGGAGGCCTGGGTCTTGCTGTCGGCATCTATCTCATCATGAAAAAGCGTTGGCGATCCGCTGTGATCATGCTCACATCGGTGGGCTCGACCGCTCTGGTCGTCGGACTTGTAAAAGCATTTTTCCTGCGCGCACGTCCCGAGAATGCGCTCGTCGATATGCTGGGCGACCCCAGCTTTCCGAGTGGTCATGCCGCCCTCGCCGCAGCTTTCTTCGTTATTGCGGGGTATCTTCTAGTGCGTATGCTGCACTCATGGGTGTATCGCGAGATCGCTATTGTGCTCTGTGTGGTGGCAATCGTCGCCATTGGCCTGTCCCGTGTAGTACTCAATGTCCATTGGGTTTCCGATGTTGTTGCTGGCTGGTCACTGGGTATATTCATAGCATCGGGATCGATACTATTCGTGAGGTATGTGGGAGCGTTACTAGTGAAGAAGAACTAAGTTATTTTTTGGTGACGAGTGATGTTCCGATCATTGCCTTCGGTGATTTTTGGCCAAATAAATCAAGAACCGTCGGTGCAAGATCAAATAGTGCACCCGCTTTCAATGTATAGTCATGACTCGTGATGATCAGTGGTACAGGATTGGTTGTATGGGCAGTATGATTTGTACCGGTGATTGGATCGATATTGAGCTCGGCATTTCCGTGATCCGCGGTTATAAGACCTATGCCACCAGCCTTCTCTAGCGCTTCGACGACTCGCTTCAGCTGCGCATCCACAGTTTCAACAGCGGTGATGATGGCCGGCACGTTGGCCGTATGTCCTACCATGTCCGGATTGGCGAAGTTCACAAAGATGAAATTAGTTCCTTGCCTGATCTGTTCTATGACCGCATCGGCGATGGCTTCTGCACGCATCTCAGGGGCCTCATCGTGGGTCTTCACATCTTTGCGGCTTGGGATGAGCACATCAGTCTCACGCTCAAATTTTGCTTCACGACCGCCATTTAAGAAATATGTCGCGTGGGCGAACTTCTCCGTTTCGGCGATACGAGCTTGTGAGAGTCCTGCTGCGGCCACTTCTTGTCCGATGGAAGTCTCAATCTTGAATGGGGGGAATGCGGTCGTGCAGGTGAAGTCGACGCAATATTCGGTGAGGGTGACGAAAAGGATATTCTGGTTTTTTGGTATCTGAAGCATCTTTTCTGAAAGCATGCGAGCGCGATCCGCGCGGAAGTTGAAGAAGAAGACAGCGTCGTTCTCTTCGATGGCACAACCAGTGCCTTCTGGTGTTGCACATACGGTAGGAGGGAGGAGTTCGTCGCGCTCACCTTTTTGATATTGTTCAGATAGGTATTCAGATGGTTTGATCTCGCAGACATTGCCTTTGCACTCGAACATTGCTTGTTCAGTCTTGGCGAGGCGGTCCCAGTTGTTGTCACGATCCATTGCAAAGTAGCGGCCAGAAATCGTGGCGATGAAGAAGCGGGGCTTGGCGAGGTCTGCATTCAGGATGTCGAGGACGGCCTCGAGCTCTTTCACATATGCCGAAGCGCTTTGTGGGGCAGTATCACGACCATCAGTGAAGACATGGATTGCGACTTGGGGAACATCATTCTTCTTGGCGAGTCGAAGGAAAGCATAGAGATGATTTTGGTGACTATGTACACCGCCGGGACTCAAGAGTCCTTGTACATGCAAGGTGGAACCATTTTTCTTCACATGGTTGAAGAGTGAAATGAATGCAGGATTCTTGTCGAAATCTCCCGAGCTGATGGCTTTGTCGATGCGTACGAGATCGGTGTCTGCAGGTTTGCCCGCACCGATGGTCATATGACCAACCTCGCTGTTGCCCATCTGTCCCTCGGGAAGTCCGACGGCATCGCCAGATGCTTTGAGTAGGGAGTGGGGGTAGGTTTGCCAGAGATGTTTGAAGGTGGGTGTATGTGCGGCGGCGATGGCGTTGTCCTTTGCTTCTTCGCGGTAGCCCCAGCCGTCGAGGACGATGAGGGCGATGGTTTTCTTGATGTTCATGGCGACAACTATACCACAGTTTTGGCTATATTTTAAGCCATTTTCGAGATATTGACTTACATGCATAAAATATGGTATAATACACTACAGAATAGCTGCCGACCTATTCCGGATGACATGAAGTATCTTTCTGATCGCAAGTCAGAAAAGATGGCCGCAAGCCCATGTTCCGCAACAAGGCATTTGAAAAATGAATAGTATTAACACCGAAGAAGTTGAGCGTTTGATGCGCGTTGTCTCTGAACCGCTCCGGCATAGCTGGGAAGCGAAAAATAATCACGGAAGTCTTAGGGTCCTTCAAAAATCATGGAACCAGGCCCTCATTGATGCGGATCGCTACAGCAAGAAGGAAGATAAATGGGAAACATGGTCTGTCGTGGGAGCCGTTACAGTTCTGATTTCAGCATGGATCTTTGGTTATTTGATGAAGGATCAAAGTATGCTCATTAGAGGTCTTTTCCTGGCGGTTATCCTAGGAGCTTGTGGTCTGATTTTTCTACGCGTGAATTATTATGAAAGGAAAATCAAAACAGTGTTGCCCTTGATTCAAAATGGTAATACCGTCTTCGGAAGCTTCAAAAAATCAGTCGATGCACTCAATCCACTTGGCACCGGAAACTCGTATCACGATGTCGTCACCGATAAAGTGGTACGTGAAAGACTCGTCAGTCTCGCATACAGAACGCTTGATGCTCAGGCTGGGTTTGACAAGTCTCGTCTAATACCTGAAGCATGTAGGTACGACATTATCCATTCTGGTCAATGGATCGAAAAGTGCGAGAATTGGTTTGACCAGGTCTGGAATGTTGCGACACAGGATTTTGCTCTTGTGTTTGATAAAACGAAGATCTTCGAAGATGCAGCTGCTGAACTTGCACGTAGTAATGCGGCTCGCAAAGCTTGAATATCGTAAACACTTTCGAGGCTGAATGTAACCTCGAGCCCTGCAGGCAACTGCAGGGCTTTTCCATTCCAAAAAACCACACCACGTGTTCTAATATTTGACCACATTACACCATGCCGCCAGAGTTCGGAAATGGGCCACTATTCTGATATAGATTTTGACGAGTGGTCAAGAAAATGACGGAACAGGGGAGGTGCTTGCGTGAGGCGTATAATTCTCGGGCGAGACATAACCCCCTCGCAAACTACCATGCTTCACAAGAAGCCAGATCAGCAGGCTCCTGCAGCGCCGCAGCAGCCGCAGACTCCTCCGACTGTATAGTTTGTGAGGAATGAGAAAGCTCCTCTGCCACATCGGCAGAGGGGCTTTTTTACACTTGCGGTATGTGGGGATAGGGGTATAATTCGTATATGCCATTCATCTTATTAATCGGAATATTCTTGCCTCGTCTTGTATCGGCACTGCTCTATTTCTTCACGGGCTGGTTCAGTGGGGTATTCAACACCTGGTATTGGCCGGTGCTCGGATTCATATTCATGCCCTATACCATGCTTTGGTATAGTGTGATTCAGAATTGGTATGCAGGATCATGGGATCTCTGGCATATCGTGGTACTCGTCATTGCTGTGGTTGCTGATTTGTCTTCTGGAGCAAAGAGCTCCCGAAGGTCATAAACATAATTCGAAAACGAAAATGCCCCTCGTGCAAGGGGCATTTTCTCTATTTGTCTAATCAGTATATCATGCGGGCGTAGAATATGCAAAAAAATCCTAATTACACTACAAAATAGGTTTGACATCAAGTAAATAATGTATTATTATATAGCGAGATACTCATATGAATAACACATACTCATTCAAGGCCTTTGTCAAACGACTCCTCGGATTGTACCGCCCATTCGGGCGACAATTCACGGTAGTCTTCATATTCGTCCTCGCCGGAGGGCTGGTGACTGCGACATACCCATTCTTTTATGGGCAGTTGGTCAACATGCTCTCTACTCAACGATACACGTTGTTTTTCTGGTTCGCGGGTGCCTGGTTCGCGATGCGAGGGGTTAACACCCTCATCGTCATGTTCCGGGAGCACTACGAGCTTCACAAGATAGACTTCAGGTTCCCCGAGTTCATCGGCCGCATGTCTCTCGAGCATATGTTCAACTTCTCGCTCGGACAACATGTCAGCCAACATTCCGGGATCAAACGCTCTATCCTCAAGGATGGAGAAGATTCCATTCACGAGCTTGGCAAGCTGCTCATATACGACATCATTCCTATAATACTCGGTACGGTCATACCCGTGACTATCTTGCTGTGGATCTCGTGGCCGGTAGGACTTCTTGTCCTCGGTGGACTCGTTACGTATCTGACCTTCCTTGTTAAGATCAACAAACCCTTCGTGCCCAAGTACATACGTTTCAGGAAACGGGCGCAAGAGTCGAGCAGGGTGACTTCGGATGTACACTCGAACAGAGAACTCGTGATCATCGAGGGGCAAGAGAAGAAAGCTGTGTCCATGGTCGCAGATGAGCGGAGAGCGGTGAGCGATATTGGTATCAGTCTCTGGCAATGGCATCATCGCGGCTTCTACGCCGGGCAAGGCATCATCCTTCTCTTCAATGCGGCAGCGGTATTCCTGACTGGATGGTTCGCCATGAATGGACAGATAGGGTTTGGCCTCTTCGTCTCTCTCGTGTCCTGGATCGGCCAGGCGCTCGGAGAACTCGGGAGGGTCAGTCGTATCCAACGAGAAGCTGTCAGGCACTATGGATCCATCGTCCGGTACTTCCAAACTCTGGATATCGAGCCGGAAGTTCGTGTGCCAGAGTCTCCGCTCCTTCTCGCCTCGTACGCCGCGGACATATCGTTCAATGATGTCGTCTTCTCGTACCCTCGCCGGTCAGTGCCGTTATATAAGGCGGGCATGCTGAATAAGTCAGGCGACGATGAGGAGAAACATGTAGTCTCGGGTCCTGAGGAAAATGGCCAGGCGAAGTTGCCAGCGGTCAATGGAGTCTCGTTCACTGTGCAAGCCGGCAAGCGTCATGCATTTGTAGGAAAATCAGGTGCATGTAAATCGACGTTGGTATATCTCCTCGTTCGTGCGTGGGATCCACAGGGCGGATCAATCACTATCCGTGATGTGAACCTCAAGGCACTGGACTTCCGTGAGTTGCGCAGGCATATCGGAATAGTTCCTCAGCAGGTCGAGCTCTTCGACACGACACTCAGGGACAACATACTCTTCGGCATCGATGATCCGTCGAAGGTGTCGGAAGAGGAGTTGCGACGTGCGTGCACGATTGCGCGTGTGGCTGAGTTTGCTGACAAGCTTGAACACGGTTTGGATACTCAGATCGGTGAAAAGGGAGTCAAACTCTCAGGTGGTCAGCGTCAGCGCATCGGTATTGCACGAGCCCTCGTCAAAAAGCCAGACATACTGGTATTCGATGAGGCGACGAGCAATCTCGATGCGGAGAATGAGCGGTTGGTACACGATGCAATCGAGGAGGCTTCTCGTGGAGTCACGACGATATTCATCGCCCACCGCCTCGCTACGGTAGTGAATGCGGACACGATCTTCGTCTTTGAAGAAGGGAAGCTCGTGGGTAGTGGTAAGCATGCCGAACTCCTCCAGCAGAACAAAGTCTATCAGAACCTAGTACAAAATCAGCTGATCAGCAATAGATCGATCGAATAGATCGGACGCATCGCACCCTGACCTTGGGGTGCGATTTTTTGCATCCATATGCACAAAGACCCGCCAGAGCGGGTCGCTGTGCCATAGGGTAGGCACTCGTCCATTATAAAGAATCCGAAATATATAAGGCGGAATCTAGATCCGGCCCGGAGGCCAAGGATACGTATGTGATTCCTATGAAATTGATTTAAGGATCTTTTGTATAAACGAGAGCCTATAGTTATTATGGACTCTTCCTTTTCGAAGTCAATATGTATTTCAGTGAATTTCGGGGGTAAGCTGTAGATAAGCTGGGTATAAGTACGCTTTTTCTGTGGATAGGTTTTTTTCTACAAACTCTTCACTCTTTCCAGCACAAATCCCTTCTCGCCGTTTCGGGTATTCAGGGTAACCTTCACCGCAAGACAAGAGTCCGGGACAAGGGAATTCTTGAATTCGTTGTATATACGAGGGAATGCAACGGCTTCAACGATGCCACTGAAATCAGCAAGCGTAATGAAGGCCATCGTATCATTCTTCTTGGTCTGGACGAGGCGTACTTCATTGACGATACAGCCGAATATAGTCTGCCCACCTTCTTTGAGCTCTTCAAGAGCCTTCTTGATAGTCATGCCATTTTTGGAGATCTGTTCGCGGTAGCGTTCGAGGGGGTGTCCGGAAATATAGAGGCCGAGAAGCTCTTTCTCCCAGGCGAGACGGTCACGAGCGTCGACAGGTGGAGCAGGGATAAGGCGCAAGCCCGGTACACTCGAGGCATCGGCCATCGCACCAAAAAGGGAATCCTGATCTGCGTGTTGCTTGCTGCTCTCCTTGTTGTACTCGAGCATGAGGTCGATATTGGCGAGGAGAACACCGCGATCTTCACCGAAGCAATCAAGTGCTCCGGCCTTGATGAGGGATTCGAGGGATTTTTTGTTGAGATTTTTGTCCTTCACGCGGTCAAGGAAGTTGATCAGAGAAGTGAATGTTCCTGTTCGAGTGCGTTCGTCAATGATTGCGGTCGAGATGCCTTCGCCGAAATTTTTGATGGTCACAAGTCCAAAGCGGATACGGTATGAAGATTCCTCCTTGATGACGGTGAATTGGCTGAAGCTTTCGTTCACATCTGGTGGTAATACCGGAATACCTATGCGCGTACATTCTGCGATGGTCTCGGCAACTTTCTCGGTATCTCCTTGCTCAGAGGTAAGAACAGCCGATAGATAGATAGCAGGAAAATGCGCTTTGAGATATGCGGTGATGTAGGCGACGCGACCATATGATACCGAGTGCGCTTTGTTGAATCCGTAGGCTGCGAACGGCTCGATCCACTTCCAGACCTCTTTTGCCTTCTTCTCAGGCCATTTGCTGTGCTCGATGCACCCTTTGATAAATTTTTCTTTTTGCTGTGCCATCTCTTCGGGAATCTTCTTGCCCACTGCCTTGCGGAATTTGTCCACTTCGCCCCAGGTATAGCCAGCAATCTTGTGCGCCATCATGAGGAGGTCATCCTGGTAGACGAGAATGCCGTAAGTTTTCTCAAGGATCTGTTCGAGCATTGGATCGAGATACTTGATGAGCGATCTATCATGTTTCCTGGCGATATAGTCCGGGATGAATCCAATCGGGCCAGGGCGATAGAGCGCCACCATAGCGTTGATGTCGTGGATGGTGGTCGGTTTGAGATCCTTGAGGAACCTAGTCATACCGTCGCCGTTGAGCTGGAATGTGTCAGCAGTTTCGCCGCGCGCCAACATTTCGAATGTTGCTGTATCTGTGACGGGTATGTTGTCTGGGTCGATATCGACACCCGCAATCTTTTTTATCTTGTCTACCGTATCAGCGATGATGGTGAGGTTCTTGAGTCCCAGGAAGTCGAACTTGAGCAAACCCGCCTCTTCGATGGAGTACATGTCGTATTGGGAGATGACCTTACCCTCGCCCTTGGGGTCGAACTGGAGCGGCGTGAAGTCGGTGAGGGCTGTCGGAGATATGACCACGCCAGCGGCATGGACGCCGATGTGTCGTGCACAGCCTTCAATCTTACGTGCCATGTCGACGATACGGCGCGTATCTGCATCGGACATGTAGAGTTCTTTGAGCTCGGGAACTTCGTCGAGCGCACGCTCGATAGTCATGGGGAATCCCTGTGCGCCCATCGGGATGAGCTTGGAAATGCGGTCACCGACTTCATAGCCAAAGCCCATGGCACGAGCCACATCGCGCACGGATCCGCGAGCAGCCATAGTTCCGAAGGTTCCGATCTGTGCCACCTTGTCAGCACCGTACTTCTTGCGGACATAGTCGATGACTTCGTCGCGACGGTTATCAGCATAGTCCATATCGATATCGGGAGCAGATGGACGGTCAGGATTCAAGAAGCGCTCGAACGGGATTTCATAGACGATAGGGTTAATATTGGTGATACCAGCTAGATATGTGACCATGGATCCAGAGACTGATCCGCGGATGTTGGAGAGGATACCGTTCTCGCGGGCGAAGCGGAGCATGTCGGCCACTACCAGGAAGTATGGCGAGTACCCCTTATCTTTGATCACTTTGAGCTCATATTCGGCGCGTGCGGTAAGTTCGGGAGTCTGTCCGATTCCGCGACGCTCGAATCCTGCGAAGACGATGCGTCGTAACTCTTCGTCCGGGGTGAGACCGCTCTCTACTTTGAGTGCAGGGAAGACCCACTTGCCGAGCTCGATAGTCAGATTGCACGCATCGACAATCTTGGTGGTGTTCTCGAGAGCTTCAGGCAGATCGCGGAAGAGCTCTTCTGCGCGTTCGGTGGAAATGAATGAAAAGTCATCTTCGTCACTATCAGATATTTTATCGGAGGCGTCACTATGAGAATTCACGCGGACGAGGGTTTCGCGGGCGAAGCGGTCCTCTGGTTTCAGATAGTAGACATCATGTGCGGCCATGACGGAGATATTCTGGCTCTTGGCAAAATTCAAGAGGGTTTTCATATTTGTCTCATGACCGTCGATCTCGGGATGCCGGGTGATCTCTATGTAGAGACGATCGTCAAAAACTTTCTTGTAGAAAGCCGCAACTTCTTTGGCTTTGTCCTGATTTCTGCTATTGAGGGATTGGGCGATTTCACCTGAGAATGACGGGGAGATAGCGATGAGTCCTTCATTGTGGAGCTCGAGCAACTCACGATCGATGCGGGGCTTGTAGTAAAAACCTTCAAGGTGAGATTTGGTGACAAGCTGAACAAGGTTCTTGTACCCAGTTTCATTCATGGCAAGAAGTACCAGTCGGCTCCGACGGTTGTCGACGCCCGCTTGCATGTCCTTCCTCGATCGTACTGCCACGAAGAAATCAACCCCGATAATCGGTTTTATGCCTTTGGCCTTACATGCTTTGTAGAATTCGATGGCACCGTAGAGGTTACCGTTGTCAGTGAGAGCGAGCGCCTCCATATTGAGTTTCTTGGCCTCGCCGACGAGGTCGTCTATCTTGGGGAGTGCCGCGAGGAGGGAGTAGTGGGAGTGGGAGTGGAGGTGGGCAAAGCGGGACATGGACCTAGTTTACAGTTTACGCGGCGAAATGAAAAGTTTGACGCGAGGCTTCTTTGGGCGTATAAATAGCCCAGAAAAACAAGGATCCCGCGACTGGTTCGCGAGGTCAGAAAGGCACCATGTCAAAGGTAGCGTTCAAAGAGAATCCCATTATCGAGCTTGAACGGAGGATGTTCAGAGCGAATCTCATGATGGATGTAGCTGTTCCCCAAAAAGATCCCGATTTCGTGTTGATGCCGTCAGAACGGCCGCCTGGTTGGATTGCATATCAGGATCGCGTCGCATTCATCATTCGCGATCAGCGAGGCGGTTTGAGGATTCGCACGGGACATATCGCGAGTACGGCCGGTACGAGTCATGCGGGCGTCGACAATGTTTCGAAGACAATTGTATGGTGTGACCAGCGACTCAATGATCTCGCTGATAATGCCGATGATGCGCACGAAGAGTGCTTCGATCCGAAGGATCCGCGCCTGATACGGCTTGATGAGGTCAAAGCCCTGCGCTACCTCAATCGAATCACTGCTTGGTTTCAAGGGGTATATTCTTCCGAAGAGATTCAGCGCCTCAGCGAACTCTTTCTCACGTTCGACTTTGGTCGCCAGCAGGAGCTTGAAGAAGAAGCTGAGGCATGGCGTCTTGGGATGGAAGCTGCCCGGAAGAAGCTCGGTTGGTACGGTGAGGATGGCCAGTTCCATCCACCTGTCAACGATAGCTCAACTATCGTTGTGGCATGAGTCCGACGTACATATGCTCGACGCTTCTTGTGTCGGGCATTTTTAATATAATACAACAGGGCATAGCGGCTCAGCCCCATTGTGTTCTTTTGATTTTCTGCCAGAATTGAGTAATGAAAGCCAGATTCACTATCGGTATCGACGAAGTTGGCCGCGGTCCCATCGCCGGCCCTGTCGCCGTGGGCGCTTTTGTCTTCCTGGATGAAAAAGCCAAGAAGCTATTTCGTGGAGTCAAAGAATCGAAGCAACTGAGTGAGCTGAAGAGGGAGGAATGGTTTGTGTGTATTCAACAAGCCAAGAATGATAGACTCGTTGATTTCCAGGTGACATTCCAGAGTGAAAAAATAATTGATGGTAAGGGCTTGTCATATGCTATACGGACCGCATTGAAATCTTCTTTGAATGTTGTAGCGAGGCGCAATCGAATCAAAGTAATGCAGACGAAAGTATTGCTCGATGGTGGTTTGAAGGCACCTGTTGCTTATGTGAATCAAAAAACAATTATCAAGGGTGATGAGAAAGAGATGACGATCGCCCTTGCTTCTATTTGTGCCAAAGTTCTTCGCGATCGGAAAATGAATCTTTTGGGAAGAAAGTATTCAGGGTATGGGTTTGAAAACCACAAAGGGTATGGTACGAGATCTCATTATGCCGCGATAAAGAAGTCTGGCCTCTTGAGCACACATCGTCGAAGTTTCTTGAAGAATATTCTGAGCTGACTAATCTTTGAGGCCTCTCTTGATGTAGGTTGAGACGAGGTGTTTGATGACGAAGAACGCTACAAGGGCTATAAGTAGACCGATCTCTGCATGCTTCACATCTTGTGCAGTGATGCTGAAGAATGAGCCAGATCCATAACCAACTGCTCCCACGATGGCGAGCCAGATGAGTGTGGAGATTGCATCGATGAAGAGAAAACGACCGAATGGCATGCGGAGCTGACCAGCACGAACGATGATGGCGCAGTTGAGTCCGTAGACAAACTTGGTGAGGAATATGGTGCTCCAGGTGCGATCCTTGAGATGATGGTCGAATGGCTTGGAGATCATGTCGGTGATCCGGGTGTAGCGGTTCGGTTTGCGTGAGGCAGCATATCCGATCCAGTAGAAGAGGACATTTCCGGCCATTGAGCCGACGAGTGCAACGGGGATGAGGATGCTAAGCTCGAGGAGGTGCTGTTCCGCCAGGAACATGGTGCTGAAAAGGACTGTATTTGCTTCAAGCATGAAGCCAATGAAGATGCCTCCGTACATGAGGAGGGGAGAAAGTGTGGTTATATAGGATATGAAGGACTCCATACTGTATCTGTGTGCCGGGGGTGGGACTCGAACCCACAAGATCTTGCGATCGGGAAATTTTAAGTCTCCTGCGGCTACCAATTACGCCACCCCGGCGGGTGGATAGTACGAAATGTACCACTTATTTGAAGTTTCGTAAACAAAAACCTCGCCGGGAGATAGGGCGAGGATGGGATATTTCAGTCTTTGGTACTCACAATATACGGCTTGGCAAGTTCGTGTTGCAATTCTCGTTCTGCTGCAGCTATCGGTCCATCGAAGATTCGTTGGAGGGATTCCATGTCCATCGGTTGGTTGTCTCTGCAATGCATCGCGAAGATGCCGAACTGGTTTGGGGGCACGGGATGCGTGCATGGAGCAAGTGTGTTTTTTAATGTACTCATGATGAACCTTCCTTTTTCAAAGTCTAGCACAGTCTATTTTTGGAGGCCACGGCGAGAATCGAACTCGCGTATAGCTCTTTTGCAGAGAGCCGAATTACCACTTTTCTACGTGGCCCGACTTCGCCATTCTATAGCGTTTTGCCTATTTCGTCCATTTTTTGACGGTTCTTCTCGCCGACATCGATGGCTACCTCGAAGAAGGGTACATGCCCGATGCGAGACTTGTCCATGACGTAGCGTTTGAAGTCAGTGAGCTGGCGATGGGCAAAATCTACGGCAGCCTCCTCTTTGTCAACTGGTAATACGGTCATAAGGATGCGCGCGCGTGATCCGCGAGCATAGACATCGACATCGGTGATAGTGATGAGGGATTGTCTGTTGGACTCGCGCGAGAAGAACTCGGCGGCAAGCTCACGAAGCACTTCTTTGAGTTTGTTGTCTTTGTTATCCATGGGCTATTTAATTGGCTGGTTTCTCCACAGTCTTCACTGCCTCGATGCGATCTCCTGGCGCAACCTCAATCTTGGAGTCGAGCATCATGCCGAACTCATATCCGGTGGCGACTTCATCCACACGTTTCTTCTGCTGCTGGAGTTCGCGGATCCTACCGCGGCCGATCTCTGATTCGCGGCGCATGATGCGTACATCGTTGCCGCTCGATATGGAGCCGCTCTCAACTTTGCCGCCGACAACTTGTTTGTCCTTGTCTTTGGAGAACACGGCGAGCAATTTTGCACGACCAGTCATCTCTTCGATGTATTCCTTGGGAACCTTGGACGCGAGCTGATCCTTCACATACTGCGTGAGCTCGTAGATGACATTGAAGTTCTTGACCTGGAGTGGGATGGCAGAGCGTTCGATCATAGCCTCGGCTTTCTTTTCAGGGGCTGCGTTGAAACCAAGTAGAAGGATGGTCGGATCTCCGATAGCGACTTTGACATCGTTCTCGTTGATATCGCCGATGCCTTCTGAGACGATCTTGAGGTGTACCTTGTCATGGTCTATCTTGGCGAGCTCATGCTTGACCCCGTCGAGACTGCCGATGACATCGGCTTTGATGATGACGGGAAGAATGACAGCAGCTGTTTCGCCCTCAATGACAGGTGCCGCAGCAGTTCTTACCGGAGATTTCTTGGTTGCAAGATGATATGCATCTGCCAATTTCTCTGCCTCTTTCTTGGTGGTCACGGTCGCAAAATCGGTTCCACAGGTCGGCATGGTGCTCCACCCGAGGATGCGGATCGGCATGGATGCTGTTGCGGTCTCTATCTTCTCGCCTTTGAAGTTCTCGATGAAACGGACGGGAGCATATGCGTTGCCTGCAACGACGAATGATCCGAGCATGAGTGACCCATCTTTGAGGAGGAGGGTAGCAGAGATTCCTTTGCGAGTATCCAGAGTGGATTCGATGATGGCTCCTGTAGCAGGAAGAGAGAGGTCGGTTGTGAGATCAGCGAGCTCGGCCATGAGCATGACCATGTCGAGGAGTTCAGGGACACCTTTGCCGGTGAGAGCGGATATCTCGACACAGGGGATGTTGCCGCCCCAGCCTTCGACGTAGATTTCATTCTCACCAAGGCTCTGCTTGGTGCGCTCGATATTGGCGTTGGGTTTGTCGATCTTGGTGATGGCGACGACATAGGGGAGCTTGGAAGCCATGATGACCTTGTACGCCTCGATGGTCTGGGGTTTGACTCCATCTTCTGCGGAGACTGCGAGGATGGCGATATCAGCGACTTGAGCTCCGCGTTCACGGATACCGCAGAATGCCTCGTGACCTGGGGTGTCGAGGAAAGTTATGGTCACTTTCTTGCCTTCAGATGAGGTGTGGTCGACCTGGTATGAGCCCATGTGCTGAGTGATGCCTCCTGCTTCACCTGCGACAATGTTGCTCTTCCTGACATAGTCAAGAAGCGTGGATTTGCCATGGTCGATGTGACCCATGACAACGACCACAGGAGGGCGGACAATCAGGTTTTTCTGATCTTTGGTAGGCATGTGCGTTAAGAAGGGCACTATACCAGAAAAAATGATATTTGACAATCATTTGTGGGAGTGGTGGGTTATTTCGATTACCAGACAAAATATGCTTTTTATTGTCCAGAAATGCTATAATCCTCGCATCCCAATGAAACCCTATTTCTTCGCTCCGCTCATCCTGCAAAAGCTGATCTGGCCGCCAACCCGCTTCATCCTTTGGTTTTTCGGTCACCTCGAGGTTAGAGGCCTCGAGAATCTCAAAGAGATCAAAGGCAACGCCATCTTCGCCGCCAATCACGCAAGCGAGATAGACCCATTTCTCGTCCCTGCTTCGTTGCCGTTCTGGTCGCGCTTCTCGCCGCTCTTCTACACGACCCGCGAGAAGGAGTTCTACAATACCAATGGCTGGCGCAGGCATCTCTTTGGGGGTATGTTCATCAATGCTTGGGGAGGCTATGGAGTCAAAGTGGGGCTCAATGACTACAAAAAATCTCTGGAGACTCATTGCGACATCATCCAGTCAAAAGGGAGTTTCTGCGTCTACCCTGAGGGAAGAAGAAGCCCTGACGGTACTATTCAACCTGCAAAAGGCGGCGTTGCCTACCTCGCAGAGTGCGGCAATACCCCAATCGTTCCGGTAGCATTCTCAGGTACTTTTCGTACACCGTTTGTTGGATTTTTCCTGCGCAGGCGTCATATTGTGGTACATTTTGGCAAGCCAATCTACCAAGAAGAGCTCAAGAGGTATGTTCCGCGAGGCGAGCATCTTGATCCACATGTGTATAAACTGGAGGCCGAATATGTGATGGGTAAAGTAAAAATGATGATAGATTAACTGCTCTACATTAGCGGGGTACATTGACTCTGACATCAGCAACTTCTAGGAAATCCTCGATTACCTCCGTTAATCGGTTTACAGACTTTTCGGATTCTTTGATTGCTTCTTCGAGTCCATCTCTTGCATTACCATTGCCCCCTGTTTTTTTACGTATTGTTTCTAATTGCCACCTCAGGACAGTGAGCGGAGTGCGTAGATTGTGCTGGGCTGCTGTGATCAGTTGGTCTTTTGTTTGGTTGAGTCTTTCTAGCTCATGTCGGGCTGTTTTCTCGACCTCATATGCCCGTTTAATCTCACGTGTCTGATCGTCTACTTTTTGTTCTAAATGCTCATTAAGATCCTTCAATGATTTGTATGCGTCCTGTAAGTTGTCAGTCATTTCCTCGATGCGCTCTCGCTGGTTGATCACATGGAGTGCGTTCCTGATAAGAGTGATACCGAATATGACAGTAATAGCGAGCAAGCCTACCTCAATCAGACGCTCCTGCATCGTGCTTGCTAGCAGTGTACGTATCAATATGATGATCCATAGAGCGAATGTAACGACTTCAATAGCAATGATGCGAATGTTAAAGAGGCTATGTTTGGTGATGCAATAGCCGACAATAAAAATCCAAACAAGTCCGGATGCAGGGCTGAGCCAATAATATTTAAAAATACCAATCTGGGGTAAGAATATGGTCAGGATCGTTGGAGGGATGATCCCTAGGATAAAAGCTATAAGCATCAATTTTAAATTTTTCTGGGCAAGCAAATCCTGTTCTTTTTGAAGTTTTTTAAATAACAAAATAATTCCTAAGAACCAGCAAATAGCAAAGTAAACTTCGAAAATAAACCACAAAGAGCCAGATGACCAAATGAAAAAAGGAACCTTGGATGAAACGGAGGATGCTAAAATAATCTGATCAGTAAAGAACGTTAAATATATAAAGAATACTTCTACAAAACCTATAGAGATCAAGATTTTTTTACTCACTTTATTTTCGTGCCCGTAAGAAATTGTGAAAAGCAGAAAAAGTGTCGCTATGATTGTTCCGAGAAAATGATTCCACCGGGTTACTAATAGCATTACTTTGAGACTATCCGTCGAGACTGCTAGAGCCATTGAAATACACCAAATCGCTACAATAAATGATAAGTACGAAAAAAAACGCGCAGATTGCGATTTGCGCCCTAGAAAATATATTGTAACCGACGATCCAAGAAGAATTGATCCAACGAGCAGATTTAATAAAACGTATATATTGAGCTCCATATAGAAATTATACTGTATTTGTATCTATTGATCATATTTTACTGGGAGGAACCATTGTTAATTCAGAAGTTGAATACCATGTGTTGCGCCTTATCAGTGGTGATAGGGATTAAAAACATAAATAACTCATACGTGGTATAATAATCATTGATATGAGGCAAATAAAAAATCTTTTGCATGCGGTCAATGACCTTTTTTTGCTTATATTACCAGATAAAAATAAGCAACGAACCTATAATTTTGCATTCATTGTGCACCCTCGAGGATATGAAGATTTGACGCGAAAGTATCCATTTTTTAAATATCTTCCTCGATTTTGCGCATATTTATTCTCTCGATACTTTTGGCCGGTTACACTTTCTAAGATTGTTGGGCTTAAATCACAAAAGGACGGCAAAGATATTTATGGCTATGTTATAACTGTTCCATTGACGGCTCGTCAGATGATCGAGAATCGTCCTCTTGCATTGGAGAGAATTACTCAAGCTTGTATTCTTGCTAAAAAAAGCGGAGCGAACATCGTTGGATTAGGAGGGCTGACCTCTTCGTTCTCACGGGGAGGCCTTGATCTTATTGAAAAGGTTGATGTCAATATAACAACTGGCCATGCATATACAAGCTATAATGTTACACAAAATGCCTTTGAGCTTGCTGATCGTATGGGATTTAAAAAAGAGCACATATGGGTAGGTATTGTTGGTGCTGCCGGATCAGTTGGTTCTACTTCTGCAAAACTTATTGCGCGGGCCGGGTATAACAACCTTCTTTTGGTTGATCTTGAGAGAAAACATCATCATTTTGGTGATTTAATAAAAGAAATCAAGGATCTCAATCCTCAGGTTCGGATAGAAACCACGCATCAGGTTGGCGATATAAAAAAATGTGATCTTATTGTTGCTGCGACAAATGCGCCAGAAGCACTTATAAGATCAGCTGATCTTAAATGGGGTGCAATTGTAATTGACGATGCTCAGCCGTCAGATGTACATGAAGATGTTTTTACTAGAAAAGATGTGCTGGTCGTTGAGGCTGGCGTTACTTATACTCCTGGAATTACGAATAATTTTAATTTTGGTCTCAAAGATAGGCAAGATAATTTTTGCTGTCTGGCAGAAGTTTTTATACTTGCTGCTAATGAGTGGAATGAGCACTATGTGATAAATAGGGCCACGCTTGAATTGGTGGATGAAATATCTGCTTTGGGTAAAAAACTTAATTTCAGAATTGGCAAATTCCAAAACTTTAGAGAGTCCATTTCTGATGAAAAAATGGCCTATGTAAAAGAGTGCATTGACAAAAATGGAATTTAAGATTGATATAATTAATATACTCATTCTCTTTGTAATGCTGGTCAACAGCATTTACGGTCTTATTGTATTCTCTAGAAATCGTAAAGATACAATCAATTTTTCATTTTTTATACTTACGATTAGCATCAGCATGTGGGGTTTAACCATGTTCGGGTATAGAGGGTTTACCGATCATGAAGTCGTTCTTTGGATGTCACGGTTATTATATTTTTCAGCGATTACAATACCTATTTCATTCATTTATTTTGTAATAATATTTCCAAATCCCAATACGCGGCTAACTAAGATACAAAAGTATGTGGTGCCAGTAGTCCCCGCTGTCCTGTGTTTGGCTGCACTTCTCCCTAATTTTTTCATTCGTGATGTAATAATTTATCCAGACAAGGAAAGTTTCATTGTATTTAATCTGTTCTGGCAGACATTCTTTGGTTTATACGTTGTAGCCTATTTTAGTTGGGCGTATATTGTTATATTAAAAAAATATATTGCAGCCAAAGGGGTGCTCAAAGCACAACTAGCGTATATATTCGTTGGTACGTTTAGCTCAACTGTTATTACACTCATTACAAATCTGACTCTTCTACACTTTGGTTATTTCGGTTTAAATTGGCTTGGCCAAATTGGAGTCATTGTAATGATAACCCTCATCTTCTATTCCATATTGAAATTTAGGCTGTTCAATGTAAAGGTTATTACAACGGAACTTTTTACCTTTGCACTCTGGATATTTATATTAATCAGGTTCTTTCTATCAGAAACCACACAGGATAAAATTATCAATGCAATACTTTTAATTTTTGTGGTAGGTGTCGGCACACTTCTCATTCGTTCAGTCATTAAAGAGGTTCGCCAACGTGAAAAGATTGAGAAACTTGCACAAGATCTTGAGAAAGCAAATATTCGTCTCACCGACCTCGATCGACAGAAGTCAGAGTTTGTCTCATTCGCAACACATCAGCTTCGCGCACCACTCACTGCTATGAAAGGATATGCCTCGCTCATCCTCGAGGGTGATATGGGGGCTATTGCACCACAGGGTAGAGAGGCGGTCGGGCGCATCTTCGAGTCCACCAACACGCTCGCTTCCATCGTCGATGACTATCTCAACTTGACCCGCATCGAACTTGGAAGCATGAAGTACATGTTCGAAACCATTGATCTCAAGACGCTCGTGGACGATGTGATCGGCGAGCTCAAGCCAAACATCGACAAGGCTACGAATGTGAAGTTCTCATTCTCTGCTCAGAATTCAGGTACTGACTACCGCACAACTGCAGATCGTGACAAGCTCAAACAGGTCATCGCGAACCTCATCGACAACTCCATCAAGTACACGCCAAAAGGTACTGTGGATGTTTCACTTTCATATGATCGTCCACGTCACAAATTTGTCTTCATGATCAAGGATACGGGCATCGGTATCGCGTCCGAGACATTGCCGCACCTCTTTGCCAAGTTTAGTCGCGCCGGCAATGCCAACAAGACCAACATTAGAGGTACAGGTCTCGGCCTCTTTGTGGCCAAAGAGATCATCGTCGCTCACCACGGATCGATTCGTGCTGAATCCCCAGGAGAAGGCAAAGGATCATCATTCATCGTCGAGCTCGAACCATTTGCCAAGGCATAATAAAAGAACGGCACAAGTATTAAAAAACGCCGGTACCTATGGTATCGGCGTTGCTAGTCCCATTGATGTGTCGCAAGTTCGTGAGCGACGATGTCATCTAGTTGGGCGCGCTCCTGGATATTCATGTCGGGAAGTTTTCTGTACCAGAAGAGGGTTTCAACTCTCCTCGTCAGTTTGCTCCGCCTGTTTGAAGTCCAGTTGATGTAGTGCCCGTGCCGACGTCGATGTCGCCGGAGACTCATCTCTATCTGCGCTTGAGTTTGTGGCCGGTGCTCAGATAGGGGTCCATCGAAGTTGAGCTCGCGTGCTTTTGCTTCGCGGCGATCTGCATCGCGGTCGAGCTTGGTCAGGAGCTTCACAAGCCAATGTTCAGGAACCTTCTGGCAGTAGAGTCCACGACAATAGGGATCATCGACCCAGGTGCCAGGGAAGAGTTCCGCGTCTCGCCAGAGCACTTCATTGGGGAAACCAATGACTGGTTGCCTTGGATGCCAGGTGAGCAGATCCATCTGTATCGGCGGCGCATGCTTCATGCGTATCCTTTCTCGTAAAAGTTGAGCGCCCGCCGGAAAGATATTCCGAGCGGGCGCAGGTGGTTCAGTAGCGGAAGCCGCTCGTTCTGGCCCGGTGGGATTCTTGGTTGCGGTGAATCTCACCAGTGGAGCGCAATCGGCGTACCGGCCGGCGAGTGCGAGGATGAAGAGCTTCTTCAGAGGCTGCTTGGGCGGTCGCTTCGTCCTGACCCATGCCCATGCGGATCTTCAGGAAGACTTCCCGAACCTCGGCGGATGGCGGAACAGGGATCTTTTTCATAGTATCCTTTGGGTTTGTGGTTGGCGTGTGCTATGCGTACCTTTTCATATATAATTATAGCACTTTGGATTGTAAAAGTCAAGTTATTCCGATATTAAAAAAGCCCTCAGTAGAGGCTTTTTAGGACGGTATGTGTATAACCAGAGGGTGTGCTCGCTAGCTTTTCAAAAGCTCTTCTACGACAGCTTTTACATCGGCACCATCAGCCTTGCCGGCGAGTTCTTTCATGATCATGCCCGTGATCTTGCCCCCAGCTTTGGGGTCAAAACCACCACTCGACTTGAGAGCATCGATGCGCTGGTGTGCGATGAGCTTGACCTCCTCACGCGTCATGAGGGTCGGTAGGAAAGAGTTCAGGATAGCGAGCTCAGACTTTTCTTTCTGAGCGAGATCTATGCGGCCACCTTTCTCGAATTGCTCGATGGAATCTTTGCGCTGTTTGGCACTGCGCTTCACGAGCGCGAGTACTTTGTCATCAGGCAAGAATTCGCTCTCTGTCTTTGATGAGAGCATCTCGTTGGTGATGAGTGCCGAGAGGCCGCGGAGCACTTCGAGACGGATAGTGTCTTTTGAACGGAGCGCTGCAATGATATCGTTCTTGATGGTCTGATGGAGCATGATGGTATAGGTTATTTTGCGCTGTCCAGCTTCTTCATATGCTTGGACAGATCGTCGAGAGGAACGATCTCTTGTGCATGAGTATCGGTGCGGCGAACGATGGCGGTGCGTTCAACTGCCTCTTTCTTGCCGATGACGATGGTATAGGGGGTGTTGTAGCGTTCGATCGAGGATACTTGGGCACCGAGACGGTCCTTTGCGAGAGAGAGATAGAGGGGGATCTTGACCTGACGGAGCTGCTCGATGATGTTGAGTGACATGAGCTTGGACTCCATGCTGAGCTGGACGAAAGATGCGACTGGACGTTTCATCTTCTTGACTGGCTTGCGGAGAGAGGCATTCTCGCTCGCAATGAGGAGTGACATGCCGACGCCCTGAATATCACGCTTCATACCGAAGCGCTTTGCCAGACCATTGTAGCGGACACCGACAGCAAGGACGCGCTGTTGTTTGGTCTTCTTGTCGGAGAGGTCAGCGTTCACGAGCGTGAATATAGTCTCGGTGCAGTACGAGCGGTTGCCAAGGAGATGATTGTTGATGCTGTACGGTATACCGAGTGTCTCGAGGTATTCGAGAACTTCTTCCAGGTGTCTACGACTAGTTTCGGAAAGGAAATCCATTGATCGAGGAGCTTTCTCATTGAGTTCCTTGGCTCCTTCTACGCGTGCGGAGAGCAGCTCGAAGACATCTCGCTTCATGATCTGGCGACACTCGGGCGTCATCTCGTTGATGTGTTTGCGATAGTACGCGGTGAGCTCGCGGGCAAAACGGGCGATAGAGTCCTTGTCACCGATGGAGTTGATTTCGACGGCTGTGTTGACATAGCCCTCCTCGGCGAGCATGACACGGGTGGTCTGGATAAGGGTCGCCTCGGCGATAGCTCCTGAAGTACCCATGATCTCGAGATCGGCATAGCGGTGATAGCCACCCTTCTTGAGTCCTCCGCGGCACGGATCTTTGAAATAGATCATGACCGGCTGTTGGAACGATTGGAGATTGTTCTCCTGATACATGCGGATGGCAGAAATCTTCTCCTCTACATGGAGTGGGAGCTTGCCGTGCTTCTCGGTTTCATCATCGATAGAGTCGCCTTCGAGAATTCCTTTGGCCGCGTCGAGGTCGGCTTTGGTGATAGAGGGACTCTTCATCGGAGTGAACCCGTAGTAGACGGCGATCTCGCCAATCTTATCTAGATGTTCGTGAGTAATGAACTTGTTATCAGCGGGGGATTTCTTCGCGGAACGTGATGAGGTCATATGGTTCTGTGTGGTTAAGAAATCAAAAGGGAATCCTACTCAGTGCGAGCGCCTGGTAATATTTTCAGTGCGTTCATTGGTAGAAGTCTGACGACCGGTCGACCGACGATGAAATCTTTGTCGAGCGGCCCCCAGACGCGCGAGTCTGAGCTCTGGGCACGGTTGTCGCCCATGACGAAATATTGATCGCCGGTCAGAGAAACCTTGAGCGTATCTACTGAGGAGTGGGATGAGTCGATGTACGACTCATCGAGGACCATGCCTTCTGGTTGGGAATCGCTCATGATCGTGACTACACCACGCTTCATAGAAATAGTCTCACCAGGAAGGCCGATGATGCGCTTGATGTAGTAAATGCTGGGGTTGTTGGGATATTCAAACACAATTACATCGCCACGCTTGGGTTCACCGAAGCGGTAGCTGACACGATCGACAATGAGGAATTGGCCGGTGGAAAATGTTGGATCCATTGAGGCGCCATTCACGATGAAAGGCTCGGCAATGAAGAATCGTATGGGTAGGGCGACGACGAGCGCGATGACGATGACCTGTATCCATTCTCTGAAGACTTGCCAGGCGCTCTGGCCCTTCTGATCATCTCGGGAAATGCTGGTGTCCGGCTGCATAGTGGGTACAGTATACTCCTCAAAGGGGATCGACACAAGATGCTCGAAAAAATTAAAAAACTCAGAGGGCGAGGGTGTTCCAGAGATAAACTATGGGTATTGACATTATATATATAATATGATACTGTGGTATAAATCAAAATGTATCATTGAAGCCCGAGAACAAGCTTCGCTTGGTGGCGAAGTACTGTTTGAAGGGTGAATATGAGAAAGGAAAAAATGACACTGTTTCAAGGGTTCTTTATAGCGTATGTCCTCATGTACGTAGTCGCGCTCGCGGGTTTCCTTACTGAAGTCTTCCTCATCATTCCCGATGTTTCAATGGAGATTCGGTTGAGTGAGACTGATCGCGATATGACCGAACGTGATGTTGCAGCTCTTCGGCGATCGGAGTCTCTGCACATACGTTGGGCGATAGCTGCATTCGCTATCCTGGTCAGCCCGCTCGTCCTCAATTGGTGCGGTATGACTGTTGAAGGGAAACTCTTCTAGCACCGACACGCGTTCGTACATTTCGGAACCCGCCACATCACGTGTGGCGGGTTTTTAGTAGTCTTGTCAACGGATGCTACTCATCATATAATTCCTGCCATGCCATACATCATCGCAGGGCTCGGAAATCCAGGAGAGGAATATGAGAATACTCGCCACAACACGGGACGCATCGTGCTCGATGCGATCAGGGAAGAGTTTGGTGATGATTTTGAATACAATAAAAAGCTCAATGCCCAGGTCTCGACAGGTAAGATTGGTAGGGAGAAGGCGACATTCATCGCGCCGGATACGTTCATGAATAATTCGGGGAAGGCCATCGGTCCGCTCGTGAAGGTGAAGATGAACAAAAAACTCAAGATGAAGACCGCTGATGAACTCATCGTGATTTATGATGACTTCAATCTGCCACTCGGCAAGATCCGCATCTCATACAACCGTAGTTCGGGAGGGCACAACGGCGTCGAATCCATCATCAAGGCGGTCCAGACAGAGGCGTTCGTTCGTATTCGTATCGGTGTCGCTCCTGAGAAGGCCAATGGTACTGCGAAGACTCCTCATGGTGATGAGAAGATCGAGAAGTTCATCCTGGGACCACTCAAGGACGATGAGATGAAAGAACTCAAGAAGGTTTCGAAGAAGGTAGTAGAAGCAGTGGAAATGTTGGTGAGAGAAAGTAGGGAGAAGGCGATGAGTGTCTTCAATGGGATGTAGGTTCAAAAAACAAAAAAACCACTGCATGCAGTGGTTTTTTTGTTTGAAATCTCTAGATTTTATTTTGTCCCAGTGAACGAGAGTGCCATCTTCTGATCCTTTGGATCGAAGAGAGTTATCTTGAATGGATAGGTCTTGCCGAGCTCAAGCGCCTTGCGGAGCTTCTCCTCTGAACCGAATTCCGAGACATGCACCAATCCAGCTACACCCTCCTCGATCGAGGCGAGTGCACCGTGCTTGTTGAACTTGATGATGACGCCGGTGACGGACATGTCCTTCTTGTATTTCTTGGCAGCCTCGGACCATGGGTTGGCCTTCATCTGTTTGAGAGACAAAGAAATCTTGCCATCCTTGATCTCGATGACCTTGGCCTTGATCTTCTGGCCGACCTTCACGAAGTTGCGAGGATCATCGACGAGACCCCAATCGATCTCTGAAATATGGACGAGTCCCTCGAGACCTTCCTCGAGCTTGATGAAGACTCCGAAGTCGACGACACCAGTGACGGATCCATCGACCTCATCGCCGATCTCGTATTTGCTGACAACCTTCTCTTTCTCCTTGGTCTCCTGACCCTTCTCTGAGAAGATGAGTTTGCCTTCCTTTGGATCAGCAGTGATGATTGCGACCTGGAGGCGTGTACCGACGAGCTTCTTGAGCTCTTCGAGAATCTTGTCCTTGTCTCCATCAGCAACCTTCGGATAGTGCTCCGACTTGAGCTGTGAAGCAGGGAGGAATCCGATGATACCCTGCCACTCGATCATGAGTCCGCCCTTGTTGGCTTCCTTGACGAGGAGGTCGAGAGTCTTCTTTTCCTTGATAGCGATATCTGCCTCGCTCCAAATGAGTGCCTGGCGAGCCTCCTTGAGGGAGAGTTCGTAGTATCCTTCTTTGTGGGTATTGTCTACGATCTTGGCTGCGATGACATCGCCGACGTTGATCTTCTTGATCACATCGCGGGCGATAATGAATTCACGGCCGTAAATGATACCTGTGCCGAACGGTGCGAGGTCGACGTATACTGACGACTTCTCGATGGCGATAACGGGTCCCTCGACGAGGTCTCCGATAGCTGGAGGAGTCTTCATGGATGCGACGAAACCGCCCATGATGCTAGCTTTCTGTGCATCAGTGAGCTCCATTTCTCCCTGTTTCTTGTTGGCGAGGGCGGCTTTGTCGGCTGCCTCCACCGCGGTTTCCTTGCTTTCTTCTACACTTGCGAGCGTCTGCTTGGTTTTTTTGAACATTATGGTTCTCACACTCCGCTTTTTAGGTTAATAAAATAAAGTTGCGGGATGATGCGAGTTGGTATGTACGGACACGAAAAAGGCAAAAGGCCTTTACACGATTTCTATACATTTCGATAGTATCGTAGAATTGTGGTTTTGTCGAGGAGGGTGTAGAATTTTTGGCAGAAAGGGACAAAAGTTCATGGAAAAACCAACCGATACGACTCAACAGAAGAACTGCGCCATCTGTAGCAAACCCATTCTTCGGGGAGAGGGAATACAACCAATGAAAGAGGGAATTGCTCATGATTCCTGTTATTACGAGGCGCTTGGCGAAGAAGTCGAACGACATCCGCTTGGTGGGCATTTGAAGAAGTAATTGGATAATTTTAAGCCCACTATCAGGTCTCGCGGTTGCGGGACTTTTTCATTCACAGAAATGGATTTTTGTGGTTTAAAATGTTGAGGATTGAAGCCGCAATACGCCATATTACACCACATCTAGAAAAGAAGTTGACTTAGAAAAAGTTGCTCGAATGAGCAGGTGTTGCCCCTCACCACCTACTCTAGGAATAACGATCTTTCATCGACCGCGAGCGCAACTCCTCGTTTGAATACAGTTTTGCCTGTGTCCACGGTTCTTTTTATTTACCCGATTATTTGCTAGAGTAATGCCACTATGATCATCACCTACCTCGGCGGACAATTTGTGAAAGTGCAATTCGGCGACACTGTTCTTGCTTTTAACCCCGTGTCCAAAGATTCTAAACTCAAGCCAGGCAAATTCGGCGCCGACATCGTACTGACCAGCATCAATCATGAGGACATGAACGGCGCAGAGCAAGTCTCATTCGGCGAGAAGAAACCATTCGTCATCGCAGGTCCAGGAGAATATGAGGTCAAAGGGGTTTTCATCAAGGGCTTCGCTTCCGAATCAGGCTATGGTGGTGAGAAGCGCATCAATACTATATATACGGTGTCTCTCGAGGGTATGAATATTTGTTTTCTTGGTGCCATCAACACACCTGAGCTTCCAAAGGAGGCAGATGAGGCTATCGATGAAGTAGATATTCTCTTTGCGCCGATTGGTGGCGAGGGTGTACTCGAAGCGTCTCAGGCGTACAAGTTGGCGGTTTCTATGGGTCCAAAGATTGTTATACCGGTGAATTATGGTGACAGCGGGGATAAGGATGCGCTCAAGAAATTCCTCAAAGAAGCAGGTGAGAATCCTAAGGCAGAGCCCAAGCTCACGCTCAAGAAGAAGGATCTCGAAGGCAAGGAAGCGGAGGTGGTTGTTTTGGAGAGGGAGTAGTATAATAGGGGCATGTCTTTCCAGACCACCCTCGAGAATCTCCGTGCCAAGCCCCATCATGTGCGTAGCCGCATAGCCTTCTGGTCTTCATTCGGCATCACCGCCATCATATTCATGTTCTGGCTCGGTTCATTCTCTGCAGCTGGTTCCTCAAGCACTGCAGTAGCTGCTGCGGTCGACAAAGCCGGTGCTCCAGGTCAGTCTCTCATTGCTGGCGTCGGCGGTTTCTTTGTAGATTTGAAAGAAATGTTCTTCGGCTCAAAGAAGATCAAATATGCCGAAGTTGAGGTGACTCCAGGTAACAAATAAATATATTCTCGTAAATAAAAACCGCGTACGATAGGGAAGTCGTGCGCGGTTGTGCAGTATCAAGTAGTTTTTGTGGCTTTTTGGGTCCGGTTGCCAATCAACTTGGTGATATGGACGAGATCGCCCTTTGTCGCCTCTTTGATCTCGTGTTCCCACATATGGTATTTTTCGAGCCGCTCGACCCATGAGTAGAACAGAGTCACATACGGCATGATATTCCTGCTCATGCTGGTCAACAATACAATATCGCCATGGCTCACATGGAATGCTGTAACGCGCATCTTTCCCAGCTTCAGGTCTGAGACATCCGTCGAATCGAGGAACATGGAAAGCTTGCACCAGGCATCTTTTTCATGGTCGGTGGAGCATGCGAAGGCGTCTATTGAGTGGAACTCGATTGTGACCTTTTCTGTCTCGCGGCAAAGCCTCACGGCCTGTTTGTCGTTTGGACCGCCTTTCAAGAGAGCGACTATGTCGTTGCCAAAGAGCTCAATTTCTACCGTTCCGGCGGTGGCACAAATGTGAGCAAACAGCTCTCGCATAAGTACGACGCCGTTCGCTATCGGTTTAACAGACTGTCTTTTCATAGGTATTCCGTTGTGAGGGTTCTTGGTGAAACTGTCAAAACATTCGCACATTTATATGTCTCAGTCAAGCTGACACCACACCTCATTTTTGCTATAATTAACGTTCAATATGGCCAAGAAGACCGACAAATCAGAGCTCGAAGCGCCAGCACGCCCCGAGGGTGCAGGAGTCGTGGCCCGCAATATCTCCACAGAGATGAGGGAGTCATTCCTCGATTATGCCATGTCGGTCATTACCGATCGTGCGCTTCCTGATGTGCGCGATGGACTCAAGCCGGTGCATCGCCGCATCCTCTATGCTATGCACGAGAAGGGTCTCACGTTCCAGTCCAAATTCCGTAAGTCTGCAGTGGTGGTGGGAGATGTGCTCGGTAACTATCACCCACACGGCGATGTTGCCGTGTACGAATCCATGGTCAAGATGGCTCAGGATTTCACTATGCGTTATCAGCTGATTCAGGGTCAGGGAAACTTTGGTACCGTCGACGGAGATTCGGCTGCTGCGATGCGTTACACGGAGGCCAAAATGTCTCGCGTGTCTTCCGAGCTTCTCCGTGATATAGACAAGGATACTGTCGATTTTCATCCCAACTATGACGGCACGAGAAAGGAGCCATCAGTTCTGCCTACAGCAGTTCCGAACCTGCTTTTGAATGGTACGCTCGGCATCGCTGTCGGTATGGCCACCAATATCGCGCCCCACAACCTGGGCGAAGTCATCGATGCAACCGTGCACCTCATCGACAACAAGGATGCGACTGCTGAGGATATGTTCCAGTTCATCAAGGGTCCTGATTTTCCGACAGGAGCCATCCTCTATGGTGAGAAAGATATCCATCACGCGTACGCCACGGGCCGTGGTGGCATGACTGTCCGCGGAGAAGCAGAGATTATGGAAGACAAGAAGGGTCAGTATCAGATCATCATCAGCTCCATCCCGTATCGCGTGAATAAGTCGGAGCTCATCATCCGTATGGCCGATCTCGTTCGCGAGAAAGTCATCGAAGGAGTCCGTGGTTTGCGCGATGAGTCTGACAAGGAGATGCGCATCGTGCTTGATCTCAAGAATGGCGCGTACCCTGAGAAGATTTTGAACCTGCTCTACAAGCATACCCAGCTTGAAGAGACATTCCATATGAATACGGTGGCTTTGGTCCACGGTGTGCCACAGACACTGTCGCTCAAGTCCATTCTCGAAGAATTTGTTTCTCACAGGATCGAGGTCATCCGTCGCCGTACGGCATTTGATCTCGCCAAAGCAGAGGATCGCGAGCATATTTTGCTCGGTCTCAAGAAAGCACTGGATCACATCGATGAGATCATCACTTTGATCCGTGCTTCCAAGGATGTGCAGGAAGCTCATGCGGGGCTCATGAAGAAGTTCAAGTTCTCTGATCGTCAGGCAACAGCAATTCTCGAGATGCGTCTCCAGAAGCTCGCCGGTCTCGAGCGCAAGAAGATCCTCGATGAGCTCAAGGAAGTTCAAGCTCTTATCGAAGATTTGAAAGGCATTCTCGGCAGCGAGAAGCGCGTCCGCACTATCATCAAGACCGAGCTTACTGACATCAAGGCAAAATATGGTGACGAGCGTCGCACCAAGATCGTCAAGCATGGTGTCAAAGAATTCAATCCGGAAGATCTCATTGCTGATGAAGAGTCTGTGCTGGTCCTCACCAAGGGCGGGTATGTCAAGCGCACCAATCCTGACGAGTATCGCAAGCAGAAGCGTGGCGGTGTGGGTGTTGTCGATCTTGATACCAAGGAGGAAGATTTTATTTCGCACCTTGTATTCGCCACAACTCACAACGATGTACTCTTCTTCACTGACAAAGGCAAGGCCTATCAGATCAAAATGTACGATATTCCAGAAGGTAAGCGTGCTACCCGCGGTAAGTCGATCATGAACTTCATTTCGCTCGCCGAAGGAGAGAAGGTTACATCTATTCTTGCAATGCCAAAGAACAAGAAGGATGCTGACGGCCTCGCCCTCATGATGGTCACCAAGGGTGGTACCGGCAAGAAAACATCAGCGACGCAGTTCAAGGATGTGCGTCGTTCGGGTCTCATTGCTATCACTTTGGATGGTGGTGACGAGCTCATCTCAGTTTCATTTGTATCCAAGAAAGACACGGTCATGATCGCCACCAAGGAGGGTCAGTCGATACACTTCGATGAGTCTGATGTGCGCGAGATGGGCAGGAATGCGGCTGGTGTTCGCGTCATCAAGGTGGACAAGGGTGACCATGTCATCTCTGCAGATGTGGTCTCTGCAGATGCCAAGAATCCGGCTCTCTTCGTGATGGGTGCTAACGGGTACGGCAAAAAGACTGCTCTTTCTGAATACAAAGTACAGAATCGCGGTGGTTCGGGCATCCTCACTATGAATGTCACTTCCAAGACGGGTCCGCTCATCTCTGCTCGTGTGGTTACCGATGATGATGAGGAGATCGTGGCTATGTCCAAGAAGTCTCAGGTTATCCGTGTTGATCTCAAGGAGATTCCAAAGTTGTCACGTGCGACCCAGGGAGTCCGCGTCATGAAGTTGAGGGAAGGGGATGCGCTGGCGAGTTTGATTTGTTTGTAAAACTTCAATATAAAAAAGCCGCACGGAATGTGCGGCTTGTGCTTTTTAAATCTAAAAAGGTTCGGGTTTTTAGCCACGACCTTCTTTTTTGGCGATGTTTAGCACTTGATGTGAGAAGAGCCAGAAAAATGTATAGACATGGTACTGGTTGACCAGTTCGACGGTGAACTCGCGCTTATTTGCCGCATAGGACCCGTAGATGCAATCTTTCGGGAATCCTTCACAGCAGGTAGAGCTGACCTTGTCTTTCGGGTCGAAGAGGCCCATGAAGTCGGCCTCGACAGGATCTTTCGATTTGATCGAGATCTTCCAATCATGGAAGTTGCAGCGCATCGTGATCTCGAGGCGATCTTCGATGACGATCCGGAAGACGGGTAATTTGACCGATTTTGAAGTATGCGTTGCGATCACCGTTGCGGTCGCACCGATTCTTTTGAATTCTTCATAATCGCGAGCGAGGAGCGTGATGACTTGGTCGCGGACGAAGGTGATCTGGCCCCAGTAGCTGGAGGCGTAGTTCAACTTCTTGTCAGGTTCGTTGGACATTGCCCATTTTTGCAAAGGCATCGGTTCGGTCTGTTCTCCCATAGTGAGGTCTCTTTCGTTGTTGTTTTGGTGGAACTGTGTAGGTATGTTCAGGAGTTTTATATAATATATTACATATAAAGTCAAGTATCAGTGTGAACTCAAGCCTCGTCTTTTGCGAGGCTTTTTATGTACATAAAAAGCCCGATTCCTAAGAACCGGGCTTGTGTGACTATGCGTGTGCTGGGGTTTTCAAAGTTCCCCCATTCATCAGCATGTATGCGTCATAGTCGAGTTCGGCATGCATGGTGACTTGTGCAACCTTGCCTGTAGCGCGAGCTTCGAGCACGAGCGCCTCATGCCGCGGCATCTTTTGCAGCCGTCGCTGGAATGATTCCATAAGGCTCAAACTGAGTTTCCGGTCAAGCGTGATCATCTCCCGCAATTTCTCATCGGAAAGACGCACCAACTGATCCACGGTGCCTTTTTCAGGCTCTATGATAGTCAGTGTCCCTGAGCCGTCTCGTTCCTTGAAGAGCAATACGCATTCGAGTGCACGGGTTGGCGCCGAACCTTCTTCAAAAAAGAGGCCGCGCATCAAGTAAGCGTTAAGCTCTTTATCCTTGAGTGTTTTGACGGAAGCAACCCGTAATATCAATTGAGGGCCTTCTTGCGTGTTCAGATGAAGAACGTCTCCTTCAAACAGGGCAGCCTGAATATCGTTTCGTGATATAAACGAGGGTGTAATGGTGTATTCTTTTTTCATAGGTCATCTGGTGTACCGACATTGAGGTCATAGGTATACGACCGTCTTGGTTTTCTAAAATCTATTACATCACTTTTATTACTAAAAGTCAATCATAGATTAAGAACCATGACGCGTAAAACCCATAGCGTTCTTTCGATGGTCAGTGTTATCTCAAGTTCCGCATTCGCGCGAGGTTTTTTATGAGTCTGTAATAAAATCGCATGTTTTTCGTCTTTCTTGGTATACTATCTATATCATCTATATGACAACCACAAAAAACACATTTGTCCTCATAGCCCTTTTGATCCTTCTCGGGGTCATGTATTTGCTTACCAAAACATTTTCAAATCCTCCGGTCGTCCCTGCCGATGATGATGTGGTCATGTGTACCATGGATGCGATGATGTGTCCTGATGGCACCTATGTCGGTAGATCGGGTCCCAACTGTCAGTTCGTCTGTCCCGTTGTCACGGCAACCAGTTCGACAACTTTGTATGAGGAGTTTACGGTCGGCCTCAATGAATCAAAAACGATCGGTCATACCACGGTGAAGGCATGGGCCGTTACCGAGGATAGCCGTTGTCCGAGCGATGTGGTCTGTATCCAGGCTGGCAAGGTCACTGTGGCCTTCTCTATCTCGAGCCCCGCGGGCGATTCGATCAAAGAGATCACTATTGGCGATTCTATGGAGGTCAATTCACTCATCTTTACCCTCGCGGAGGTTCAGCCGTATCCGATCTCGACACGAAAGACTCAGGATGGTGAATATCGTTTTGTATTGACGGTGAAGAGTAAGTAAAGTTTCGCAGATCGACATCTCGTGGAATGACAATGGCGAAGATCGAACCTCCATGTGGTCGACCCTCTGCCGAGATGTGGCCATGGAGATCTTCTTCGACAATAGTGCGTATAGTCATGAGTCCTGTGCCGGTGCCATTGATTTTCGTCGTGAACGGACTTTTGAAAATCAAGGCCCGATTCTCCGGAGATATACCCGCACCACTATCTGTAACAGATATGATGATAGATGCACCCTCTGTTTTTAGCACTATATTTACAGAGGCATCCTCTCTACGTGCCGCATCGATGGTTTCATAGGATTCAATGGCGTTAGAGACTAAGTTGAGCAGAAGTTGGTGGATACGCAGGGGATTGGCTTGGATAGTGAGAGACTGAGGAGCCTGAACAAGTATGCTGACTCCCGTCATGCGAGCTTTGTAGCTGAGAATATCTTTTACAATTTCTACCTCCCTCACTATATCTGAGATCCGATCCCCGGAATATAAGTGTCCTTTCCCGATATAAGATTTTGTATTCTCCATAAATGAATTCATACGTCGTGATACGACAATCATTTTTGCAAGAATGTCTGAGTATTCTTGTGGCTGATCGCGACACGCTATCAGTCGTTCTGTGTAGAGCGATATGGAAGAAAGGGGACTGATGAGGTCGTGGACGAGTCCTTGGGATAGTTTCCCGAATTGAGCTGCATGTCTGAGTCCGTCGGCACGTTTTTCTGCGAGAGTCACGAGCTCTTCTGTGCGTTCTGCGATCCTGTGTTCGAGGGTGTCCCGTTCATCTTCCAGAAGTTTCTTTGAGGCCTGTGCCCGGCGTAAAGATCGAGATACCTCTCTGTTCGAAAGCCACGCGACGAATAGTATGAGTAGGAATATGCCTGAATATACAACAACAATAGAGTACGTTGTCTCCTCATGAAGCCACGAAGGCACAAAGGATGGGGCAAGACGAGTCACGCGGGCGATTGGTACCCGCGCAACTATCTTCGCCCCTCCATACACCTGCGAGGATGAGAGGGGTGCCATGCGATTATTTGTTACGGGAGAGATGACCTCCCGACCGGGCATTTCCCAGATCTTGTGTGACCGGGAAAAGGGAAGATGTGTGCATCATACATGTCACCATGCTGGTTTATAAAAGTTATGTCGACACATAACCAGGATAGATCGTATCAAGTCCGTATGAGAGAGTAGTGAAGAAGCAACATTTTTTTCATGAGGTTTCATGGTATATGTCGTGAGCTTATGGTGTACGCATTGGCATTGTGTAGCCCCTGCCGGGGATATTTGTGATGAGTTCTGCTTTTCCGGGTCGACGAATCTTCTTTCGTATGTTGCGGATATGGGATTCAACGGCATTGGAGAATATATCGGCATCAGCAGTCCATACATGTTCCATGATGAGCACACGCGAAACAATGGTGCCGCGATGCCGCATCAGATATTCCAATACCCCGAATTCTTTTTTCGTCAGACGGATCTCTCTATTTCCGAGCATGACGATGCTGGTGTCTAGGTTGAGTGTGAGATCATCTACTGACAGAATGGCTTGTCGAGTTATGGTGGGTCTCCTGTTCAGGGCGCGCAACCGTGCATGGAGCTCTTCGAGAGAAAAAGGCTTTACCATGTAATCATCCGCACCATTTTCGAGCGCGGAAACCTTCGTGTCGATAGTGTCGGTCACAGATAGGAACAATATGGGTGCAACTCTCCCTGCAGCCCTGATCTCTTTGCAGATCATCAATCCACTCTTTTTCGGCAGAGAATGATCGAGTACAATAGCGTCGTATTCATAGCTTTTTCCGAGGAATGACCCCTCACCACCATCTGTTGCAACATCTACTGTGTGGGTTTTTGCCACAAGACTCTCTTTGATGAGGGCTCCGAGGTCCCTGTCATCTTCGACGATGAGTATTTTCATATGTGTAGAAATTATATCAAAGGTATTTTCAAAAAGGGAAGCTTTCACTAAAAATTCATGCTTTCCTCACGATATCCTCATTCTCCAGGATCGTTATTGATGGATTAGCATGAAGAAGTGCGGGTATATTTGACACCAGACTTATCCCCATGCTAGGATAGCCGGTACGCGCCTTATGGCGTTTTTAAAAGTCTACTAACACGTTTATCTTTGACTCTCGCTGCTTGGCGTCACGCCCAGACAATGTGAGTCAAAGCAATAACAATAATATTATGGCAGCAGAATTCACCCGTACAAAGCCGCACGTCAACGTAGGTACCATCGGACACGTTGACCACGGCAAGACGACGCTCACCGCGTCTATCCTCGCAGTCCAGGCCAAGAAGGGTCTTGCAAAGGACAAAGCATACTCCGATATCGCAAAGGGCGGTACCGTTCGCGATGCTTCGAAGATTGTTACTATCTCTCTCGCTCACGTTGAATACGAGAGCGATGCTCGCCACTACGCCCACATCGATGCTCCAGGCCACGCTGACTATATCAAGAACATGATCACTGGTGCCGCCCAGATGGACGGCGCTATCCTCGTCGTATCCGCCCTTGATGGTGTGATGCCTCAGACTCGTGAGCATATCCTCCTTGCAAAGCAGGTCGGTGTTCCGAAGGTGCTCGTATTCCTCAACAAGTGTGATGCAGTTGCTGAGAAGGATCTCCTCGATCTCGTCGAGGAAGAGGTGCGTGAACTCCTCACCAAGAATGGCTACGATGGCAAGGAAGCTCCTGTCATCCGTGGTTCAGCTCTCAAGGCTCTCGAAGGAGATGCTGCATGGACCGTCAAGATTGATGAGCTCATGACTGCTCTCGATAGCTATATCCCTATGCCAATTCGCGATGTTGATAAGCCTTTCCTTATGCCTATCGAGGATATCTTCTCGATTGAAGGTCGTGGAACTGTGGTTACTGGTCGTATCGAACGCGGTGAAATCAAGCTCAACGATGAAGTTGAGATCGTCGGATTCCGTGATACCGCTAAGACCACTGTTACTGGTATCGAAATGTTCAACAAGCAG
>ERZ1292625.282-Hain-H41-01um-R1-282-length-85344-cov-11_pt1 | contig 85344 bp, 95 predicted proteins | sample MGYA00564400_ERZ1292625 | MGnify/ENA primary metagenome ERZ1292625 (study PRJEB36523, sample SAMEA6512639) | groundwater metagenome | collected 2019-01-08 | study: AquaDiva: Metagenomics assemblies of 32 groundwater samples | reverse complement strand
ATTTGATTACTACCTTAAAAGGCCTTAGGGGTTGCATTCGTTCATAGAATACGGGGTAACTAGTATCTGTTTTTGCTTGACACAAGAAAGATTTTCTATTAAACTTAGCTAAGTTAGCTAATATACTACTCTTATGCAGATAATAAATATTCATCAGGCAAAAACAAATCTGTCAAAACTCATTGAGCAAGCTGTTGCCGGCAACGATGTGATAATTGCTAAAGCTGGAAAACCTGTAGCAAAATTGGTTGGATATAAAAAACCCTTAAAACCCCGCAAGTTAGGTTTATTGAAAGGGAAAATTTGGATATCCGATGATTTCGATGATGAAGATCCTGAAATAAACAAAATGTTTTATGGCGAATAATTTGCGAAACGATGAACTGTCTGGTTGATACTCATATTTTCATTTGGTCGTTAAATAGTAGCAGAAAGCTTAGTAATAAAGCGCAAAAGATTCTTAAAGACCCTGATAATAATATCTACGTGAGCACCGCGAGTCTTTGGGAAATAAGTATCAAAAACACTGCAGGCAAATTGTCTCTGAAAACTACATTAGCCGAAATGGTTTCTCTCTCAGGCTTTGAGGTAATACCCATAATGCTTTCTCATGTTCTGCAGATTGGAAAATTGCCTCTCTACCACAAAGACCCTTTTGACAGAATGCTTATCGCACAAGCAAAAGCGGAAAAGCTCAATCTAATCACAACTGATCAGAAAATTAAAAAATACGACATTCCAACCACCTAGCCTCTAGTCACTAGTAACATAGTATCTGTTTTTGCTTGACAAGGTCTAGAAAATATATCAAACTGGAGAAGTGAAAAGATCTGTCCGATTAAGTTTTCGATTAAAAATTTTCCTCTTTTTCTTCATTTCTATTCTCTATTCTCTATTCTCTATTCTCTATTCTCCTTCGTCATTCGCCCAAACTACGAATCTACCTTCACAACAATCCAACAATCCAGCAATCCAGCAATCAAGCTCTTATGCGGCTCCCAACACAGAGGAAGATGTGCCGCAAAATCTTCATACTTATTCACAAAATGTAGTTATTGAAGTGATGGCGGCAGTTGCATGCCAGCTTGCAGGGACAGACCCCACTACGCCGGACGGCAGATGTCTTGGCCCGGATCCAAAAACCGGAAAAATTGGGTATGTGGACAATGACGGAGGTGCAATTGGCTTTATGAGTAAAATGATTACAATGACTTATACGCCCCCTGCTCATACCAGGGATTACGTGCAAAATCTTGCGCAAAATTTCGGAATTACCAAGCCGGCTTTTGCGCAGACTGATTTTATTTTCCCTCCTGAAGCTCCTGCAGACACCAATCCTCCTGTGGAATTTGGAACAGGCTTTTATTCTATAAGTCCTCTTATAAATATCTGGACTGCATTCCGCAATATTGCGTATATGCTTTTTGTTTTGGTATTTGTAGTAATTGGAGTTGCCATAATGCTTCGGGTGAAGATTGACCCCAGAACTGTCATGACTATTCAAAACCAGATACCCAAAATAATTATCGGAATTCTTCTTGTCACGTTTTCCTTCGCAATCGCAGGGTTTCTTATTGATGTTATGTGGATTACAATATATCTTTTCTACGGGGTCTTCAACAGCATTCCGGGCGTAGATGTATCATCTCTTTCACCCCAAAACATCGCAGGCACTACTCCTCTTGGCGCAATAGGCTTATCCGGAGGCCTTGATATTGCCAAGCATGGAGCTGAAGCTATAAGTGGTATAGTGACTGGTCTTTTCAATAATGCGGTTGGCGCAATTTTTGGGAAAGTGCTTGGAGGCTTGGTAGGAGGAGCATCAAGCTTAGCAGGTTTTGGAGCGATAGCTGGTGGGATTGCGGGAACAGTCTTTGTCCCCATACCAGTAGCTGGAACTCTAGGTGGAGCTGCTATAGGCGGCATCGCAGGAGCACTGTTGGGAAATATAACTGGTATAGGTCAGGGAAGTGGAGGAATGGTTGGACTTCTTGGAGGTACAATTGCTTTTCTCATAATCGCAATTGCACTTCTCTGGGCGCTTATCAGGGTTTGGTTTGCGTTACTAGGCGCTTATATTGCAATACTCATAAATATTGTTTTCGCGCCGTTTTGGATAATAGGGAGTCTGGTACCAGGGAGCAAGATTAGCTTCTCAGGCTGGCTACGGAGTATGCTTGGCAATCTTGCAGCATTTCCGGCAACTCTTGTAATGTTCATGCTTGGTAAAACATTTATGGATACTATTGCTACATCTCCTGCAGGCCAATTCGTACCTCCTTTTATAGGAAATCTTGCAGAAACCAAAGCCTTTGGAGCCTTGATTGGACTTGGAATAGTGCTTACAATTCCCAATGTAGTCAAAATGATGCGCTCAACTTTCGGCGCCCCAGCGCTTGATCTAGGCGGCGTCGGCGCAGCAGTAGGAGTAGGTACTGGCATTGCTAGTATTCCGCAAAGACTAGGGATGCAAGCCTACTACTTAAGTCATGTGAAACAATTACCATTTATTAATCGTCTAGGAAAGGCTCGTGAAGAGGTACCTCCTGCTGGACCTGCACCACGTTCACCAAAGCCAAGTGCCTTCCCTGGTATTAAATAAAAAATAGAGGTTGCTATGAACGTCTCTCTTTTGTAAGTTCTTCAAACATATATAGAGTCATGGCTATAACAATTAATTGAGCTATGGTGACCGCCGCGTCCCGACTGACATCAAAGGGCCTTCCTCCACCGTGACTCGCAAGTTCTTTTGCCTGAGCCTTTGTAATAAGCCCTCTATTCTTAAGTTTCATAATGAAATTTGTCACCTCTATCGGCTGCCATGAAGGCATTTCTTTACCATAGACAATTTGCGCCATTGAAGTTCTCCTGAACTTAGCCAAAGCAGGACCTATTATAGGTATCTGGGTCGACCAATCTGAAGAGTAGAATTTTATAAGCCCCAGAGCCTTATCAGTTATCGCCCTCTTTGCCTTTCCGGAATCATAAGCTGAAATATGATTTTTAATTTTTTCAAGTCCATCGACTAGCTGATCCTGGGTGTGTATTTTGTTAAGATTTCCCAGAAGCTCTATTTCGGCTGCTGCAGCCTCTGATTGCGCTTTATTATCTCTAGCTCTCCTTGCGATACCTGTTTTACCAAGTATGCTCATCCTAAATTCGTTGATTGGCACATCTCCAGACCAAAGTGCGAAACCATGCGTATATTCCCTGTTATAAATAAACTCATTCAAGTAGTCATTGCTGTTTGTTGCGAAGTCTTGACGTATAAGTTGGGCAAATGCTCGAGCATTCTCTCTCCTGAGCTTTGTCATTTCCATTCGCTCTTCTGGAGTTGCATTGGGAGCATCCTCAGCGGTGACTTCAATAGAATTAAAGAAATCAAATTCAGGGTCATTTAGATCGGTGTTAGCTAAAGACATTGTATTAAATGTCTTTCCTTTATCGAGAATCTCTTCTCTTTTATCCAACATAGACCTTTCAACTATATTTAGATCCTCTAGAACTTGCTCTATTTTTTTCCAATGTTCTTCTGTAAACTCAACATCCTTATCCACTCCCAAAAACCTATGCCCAACCCTTGCTCTTATATCCTTCGATACTGTAAAAAGTCTATGAGGCTGAAGATCAGCCATTCTATTTAAAATTTGAGTTGCACGAGGCAACGCCTTTCTAAATTTTTCTTTTAACTTAGGGTCTTTGCTGTCAAAGCTGGATAAAGACCACCTGAGACGCTCAAAGCGAACGGAAGTTCCTATCCAATTTGCATATTCATTTTCATAGTCTTTCCTCCATTGCTCGTCAGTATATGGCTCCCCAGAAATATTATTTTCTGGCTTTAAGGGTTTATGAATATCATTATCACCCCACCTGCCTTCCATTCGGCCTTTACCAGCTTGTAAAAATTCTTTGGACATAGTCCACTCATCCGGATCATCGCCCAATCTCCAGGAGACCCATGTGAATATATCCCCTGCCATATTTGGGTTTTGTCTCATAAGATATTTAAATTCTGATGATTGCAGCAGCCCCGCAGGATCTTCTTCGGCCATTTTTAAGGCTTTCTCAAGCTCTGCTGGGCTAAAAACTCCCATGAATTCCATTATTTTTCTTCCACCCATGCCTTTCTTAAAACCTATACTTTGGTCATCAGAGCGTAAGTAAGCAGCAAGGCCCGATTCCGTTACCGAATACTTCATGAGAAGGTGAATGTAAGGAGAGTAGCTTTGAAGAATATCTTGAAGAAATAAGCTGGTATACACTCCACCTTTGGGAAGCTTACTTTCAGCCGCAATTGATATAAGCCGTTCGGAAACTATCATCATTGCTCTTGCAGTAGTAAATCTCCTATCAATCTCCCAATCGGGCATATTGGCATCAACTACTTTACTTTCCCCATCTTCAGTTTTCATTACTATTAATCCTTTACGAAGCATGCTTTTAAATCTGGCTTTTGTCTTCTCCTCTGTTTCTGCCATCTTGTAAACAGTTCGTGGATTTCCATCTTCCCCCACTTCAACCCGGATGTATCCTTCTACCTCTTCGGGCCGTAAATACCCATTATTTTTCATCATACCCTCCCGCAAAACTGCCTCATATATATTCATCATTTCTGGCACGCCCGCTTGTCTTACAGTAAAATCACCAAGTTCAGATCCAAAGCGCTGCATATTTTCCATAAGTTGTTCTAGATTTACACCAGGTAGATATAAAATCGCATTCATATTATGCAGTGTCTCTCTGTTTCGTCTTTCCAACTGATAGCGTTGAAAATCCTCAGCAAGTTCTTTTGCATATTGCGATTTTTGTTCCGGAGTCCAACCTTCATCTACACCTTGCTCAAACCGCCCTACTGATCCATTCCTAATGATGTCCATAAATGCTTCATATCTCATCCCGTGCGTAAGCTGGTTAAAAGCGGTCTGAAAAAACTCGTGCGGAGTAGAATCGACACCTGCGAAAATATCATTAAATACCTGATCTCTTGCTTTTCTGTTTGTCAAAAGATCCTTGACACTATGCTCTGTAGTTAGCTCAGCAAGTCTTCCTCTCACATTCTGCTCTCTATATTTAGTCTGAGTCTCCTTGGCTCTTAAGTTCAATTCCTCCATCAATCTTTCTGCTTCTATTCTTCTTGTATTGATCCTTCGCAACTCTTCATCCGTCAATCCCTCGCGAGTCCGAAGTGCGTCATCGCTTAGAATCCTTCTTGTCTCGTTTCGGAGATTTTGTATATAGTCTTCGGGCAAAACACCTTTCCTACCCACTAATGTAAGCTGCGTATCTAGTTCGTAAGCCATGTTCCTAAAAGCTTCATCTTCAAATGAAGCTGGGTCAAGACGAGAAGGAGCAGATAGGCCATTTTCATTATCTTCCGACTCGCCTGGTGCGGCCGTTGCAGTAGGCGGTTCTTCTGGCGGCTCTCCGCCTTCCCCACCCGCTCCTGCGGCAGTTTGTGATGCCTCTTTCTTCTCATCTACAGCTACAAACTCAACTTCTGGCGTAGCGTCTTCCCCGTTTGGATCAGTATCTGATGCGCCGACTATAACAGGAGCCCCTAATCTCTCTGACTCCTCTAGCTTCTTCTCTATTTCCTTTTTCATCCATTCTTCGTCAGGATCCCGCTTCTCAGATGATGGTTTAATTCCAAGTGCGATCATTGATCTTTGTTTTCTTAAATCTTCTGGGGTAAGAGTTTTCCCCTTATTAAATTCGTCCCATTCTTTGCGAACTTTTTCAATTTGGGGAAGTTCAACTTTTGCTTTATGTGGCTCTCTCGGCGTTTGCTGGGTTTCCCCATTTCCGGGTTCTGGCATAAAAATATCTCTACCCCGTTCCATGCGGGGTCCTCTTACATCAAGTGTAGGAGGATTAGAATTTATTGTCAATTCTGACTGAAATGGTCTAATTTGTTCCTTCATATGCGCTGAGTTTATACGAAGCGCAGGTGGAGTACTTGACGTTTACATTACAGCTTCCTGACGATATAATTACAGAAGCTGTGTAAGCAACTAGCAGGCTAGCAATTAGCCATTAGAAATTATGAAAGTGACATCGTACAGAGAACTAATTGTTTGGCAAAAGTCTATGGACTTATCAACTCTAGTTTTTCAGATAACTAAGTCTTTCCCTGTTTCTGAACAGTATGGGCTTACAAATCAAATAAGAAGAGCTTGTTTTTCGATCCCTTCAAATATCGCTGAAGGCTTCTGCAGAGGCGGCCGCCCGGAATTCAGACAATTCCTTCAAATTGCATTTGCATCCGGTGCAGAACTTGAAACAGAACTGGAAATAGCTAGGAATATTAACATATTACAAGAAAAAGATTACACACTTTTGATATCTAGACTAGATGAGATTATGAGAATGTTAAACAAAATGATCAGAACTGTTAAGAATAATCAAAAAAACTAGTCGCTAGTGGCTAGTTGCTAATCGCTATGGAAGCTACACATTTCGAATCTCTATATCCAGCACAGTCCCGCTTTGACGAGATTGAGAAGATACTTAAATTTGCCAGAGAGGGGAAATCTTCTCAGCTTGTGGGGCTTCCCGGAGTAGGAAGATCAAATACTCTCGGGCTTTTAAGCTATAACAAAAACGTACGCAAGAAGCATTTGGGTGAAAACCAAAAATGGTTTCATTTTGTGGAATGTAATTTTTCAGAAATCCGCAAGAAACCGCTTGGTGAAGCCACAAAATTTATTTTCTTAAATTTGGTTGAGTCCTTGAGAGAAAGAGGCAAATATCCGGGCGCAGAGGAACGTTTTGCAGAAGTTAATTCATTTGAGAGTGTGAATAAAATATTCAAGGAATCTGTCGAGACAAATGACGAGATGGTTCTCTTCCGAGGCTTAAAAAGAGCAATAGATTTTCTTTGTATCGAAAAAGAGCTGACAATTGTATTTCTCTTCGACAGATTTGAAGAATATATCCCTCAAATTACTACGGAATTTTTTGCAAATTTAAGAGTTTTGCGGAACCGCGCAAAGTACAGATTTTCCGCAGTATTTTCCGTAAGTCGTCCTTTGGACGAGCTGATAGAACCAACTCTATTTGCTGACTTTTACGAATTTATTGCTGATAATATTATTTATTTGCCGCTTATGGACAAACCGGGCTTGGATTTCCGGATTTCTTATCTTGAAAAGGTGACTGAGAAAAAGATTGATGAGAAAACAAAAGAAGAAGTTCTAAAACTTACAAGAGGGCATGGAAAACTTACAAGACTCAGTCTGGAAACAATATTAGCAACTAGCGACTGGCCACTAGCAACTAGTGAAAAACTGCAAGAGTTTCTGTTGGAGCAAAAAAGCGTAAAAGCAAGTCTATACGAGATATGGATTTCGCTTTCTCCTTCCGAGCAAACATCTCTTATTAAAAATGAATTTGACATAGATTATCTAAAGAGCACTGGTCTTATTGCGGATAATAAAATTTCCATCCCTCTTTTCGATGAATTTGTAAAAGAACTAAGCAACCTGCCTGCCGGCAGGCAAGGTGAAGCAATTATGTTCGATCCTGCGACTAATGAAATTAAAAAAGGAGATTTTTCTCTCTCTGATTCCCTGACGTCATCTGAATTTAAACTGCTCAAGTTTTTGATAGAAAACCCAAATAAAATAATCGAGAGAGAAGAAATAATAAAAGCCGTATGGAAAGATGAAAAGACAACAGAAGGTGTTACAGACCAGGCGCTTGATCAACTTATCTTCAGGCTCCGAAAGAAAATAGAAGAAGACCCGAATAATCCTGCTTATCTCCAAACTCTGAAGGGAAAAGGGATTCGCTTTGCGAATCGGTAAGCGGTAACGGTAAAGATGCTAGTTTCGTAATATGGTTACGGAAAACGTAAGATGAAAGACAACGCAAAACCGATAAGAAGTTTTAGGGATTTACAAGTTTATCAGAATACTTACGAACTTATGCTGAAAGTAATAAAAGAAGTGTTACCAAAGCTTCCGCTTTCAGAAAAATTTGATTTAAGAGATCAACTTAATAGGTCTTGCAAAGCAATTCCAAGACTTATTGCCGAAGGCTATGGAAAGCGCCACCAGAAAGCTGGTTTTCAAAAATATCTGGATGATGCGCTAGGAGAATGTAATGAAACGATTGTCAGTCTTGAGCAATGCCGCGATATTTACCAGATAGATCAAGCACTTATTGCTGACTTGGTAGATATTTATGATAAATCCGCTCGTCAAATCTACAAACTTGCAAGAGCTTGGTCTCAATTCAAAAGCCGTGAATCATAACCGTAAGACGATACGAGCATCGTAACCTATTGACGTGAGACGATCAATCGTTATACGATTGACGTGTGAGAAAGTTTCTGCTCTTCATATTTTCTTTCTTCCTGCTCTTCTTTGTCACTTCTTCGGACGTACATGCCGATTGGGAATTACTCACCGATCCAACAACTGTCGCTGCAGGCACCTACACTACCGATGCCGCAAACATTTATTTAACCGGGGACAAATTTGGACTCGGAGAAGACAGTACGCTTAAAGTAGTCACAGAGTTTACGCGGACAGTAATCATCACATTTAAAGGACTTTCAGGAAGCGAAACATATGATATCTGCTTAAGCACTGCTTGCATCTCTGCCGCGGGGAAGTCAAAAGACTGGGATGAATTAGCAGATGGAGGACCGGACCGTGAACGTGTAGAAACTGATTCAAAAGAAGCTGAGAATGGCTTTCTTAAACTTTATCTATGTGCTGATGGACAAGAAGCTCTAAAACTAGCAGATGATACAAATAATTGCGGCGAAGGAGACTATTTCCATGGACGGCATGTTTATGGACTCGTGATCGGAAAGGACAACAATATTATAGAAAGTGCGACGTTTTTTGTATCTATGTATTATCCTTATGTAAGAGTAGAGCCTGGCAGAATCAAACCTGGCGAAGAAATAAAAGTCTATATAGCCGGTACAAGACCGCCTCATGACAATAAAGATAGAAATAATTATGCTGTTGAGATTGCAAGTGCGGATGACCCCAGCCGTGTATTCCAACAGGATTGCATCAGAGTCGAGCCCAGAGAAGGCTGGACCGCATCATCCCCAAAGACTTCAGAAACAGTAGTAACTTTTGCAGGCAGACAGGCCGGAGACTATATAATAAAAATTAACGAACAAGCCAACGAAGGCGGAATTTTAGTAGGAAGAGAGGGGTGTTCAGCAGAATTTACTTATTATTGGATACTAATTAGAGTACGGGATGCGGATTTTTGGGCAAGAAATTCAGAGGGGAATTCCACCGTAGAAATCATTACTGATCCCAATGGCTCAGATATTGCGGGAGGGAAGAAAGGAAAAAGAGCACCTCTTCCGCCTTGTGCTGAATACGATCAGGATATTACAACAGAGGAGGCTAAGTATACTGCAAATTGTGTGAAGCTAAAAACAGGACTTGGTATAGACATAGGTACAAAGGCTGAAAAATTCATCGGTGATATATTTGGGATAGTACTTGGGCTTTCGGGTGGGCTTGCGCTTATTCTTATAATTTACGGAGGTTACCAGCTTATGGCTTCCCGCGGAAAACCTGAATCCATGGAAGCGGCGCGCGACCAGATAACAGCTGCCATAATCGGCCTTCTGTTTATAATTTTTGCATTCGTAATTCTTCAGGTAATCGGAGTGGACATTCTAGGAATTCCGGAGTTCGGGAAATAGCAACTAGCAGGCTAGCAATTAGCCACTAGAATTATGAAAATAACATCTAGAAATAATCAAAAACAATCTAGTCGCTAGTAGCTAGTTGCTAATCACTAATTTATGAATAGACTTTCATTATCAATAGGCGGCAAAACAATAGACGCCCCAAGTCAAATTCCTCAGGGCGGTACAGATACCGGCCAGAGAATAATTCAAACAGGCATAACCCTGCTATTTATTTTTGCCATCATTCTTGCTCTTATATATCTGATACAGGGCGGTATTCAATGGATGACCTCAGGCGGGGACAAACAACAATTAGATCAGGCAAGACTGCGGATTACTTATGCGATAATCGGTCTTATCATAGTTCTTGGCGGATTTTTTATAGTGAACTTTGTCTTTAATTTTTTCAACCTCAGCTTTACATAGAGAAATCATAAGTACAAAATTACTCGCCTCGCTCACGCTTTTGCGAAGCGGGCAAGCTCCAAATAAATTACAATTTTCAAAATTTTAATATCAAAATAATTTGAATTTTATTTTTTTGAATTTTGGTATTATTTAGGACTTGGAGCTTTGAATTTGAGATTTAACTGAGGGCTTGACAAAGCAAGAAATTCATAATAGCATTAACTTAAGCATGAAGAAATTTATCCCAGCTATTGCCTTGTCAACATATCTCTTAACCCCCGCTACTGCTTTTGCAGCCACGGTAGATTTGTGTAATAACAGTGGTGACTTTGCTGATCTTTGTAATATCACCTCTGGTAACTTTGGGAATGTTGTAGGCGCTGCTATCACTCTTCTTTTTGTAATTGCAGTAGTTGTAGCTCTGGGATTTTTGGTTTGGGGCGGACTTAAATGGATCCTCTCAGGCGGGGATAAGAGTGCTGTTGAAGGCGCAAGAAATACAATTGTAGCCGCAATAGTCGGATTGATAATAGTATTCCTGTCCTATTTCATCTTAAATCTTGTACTTACCTTTTTCCTGGGCAATGGCTTAAGTCAACTCGAAATCCCTACTATAGACCTGAGCGCGCCAGTTTCTCCGTAATCTCTTTGCATTTGATTTTATTCTTTTCCCTCTTTCCCCCCTTGCTTGATTTGAACACTTATCCCTGCTAATCTAGATATATGCAAGGGAAAATTAAGCTTTTAACTCTTTTGTTGTTTTTGCTCTATGCTCTTTATCCCTCTCAAGTACATGCCGCGAGTATGGATTGGGGAGGATGTGTATCAAGCGAAGGAGTTGCTACTCTTAACTGCATCCCTATAATTTTTAAAAACATTGTAAATTGGGCTCTTATTCTTTCAGGAGTAACGGCTCTGTTCTTTGTAATAATTTCGGGCACCAGATACATAAGATCAGGAGGAGATCAGGAAAAAATAAAGGGAGCAAGGGAGACCCTGACATATGCAATAATAGGACTTGTTATTATACTTCTCTCATTTGCAATAATAAATTTCATAAGCTACGTCACTCAAGTACCCTGTATAAAACAATTCGGTTTTGGAAACTGCACATGAAGCAGATACTAGATACTAGTTGTTAGATATTAGCATTTAGTTAATAATTTCCAGACTATTATCTAGTATCTATTACCTATTAACTGTCAGGTTTTCACAGACAGCCTCAATTAGCAAAAATTTTGACCCATTTTGATTATCTTGCATTGATATTTTTCACATAGTTAAATAGATAATAGATACTAGTTACTAGATATTAGTAAATACAAATGGCAAGTATTAAATCATACAAGGACTTAATTGTATGGCAAGAATCTATGATTTTAGTAAAAGAGGTTTTTGCTCTAACAGCAAGATTTCCAAAATCTGAACTATATGGAATTATTTCTCAAATCAGAAGATCCGCTATAAGTATTCCATCCAATATCGCCGAAGCGTTTGGCCGAAGATCTGTTAGGTCAACTGCTCAATTTTATTCAATTGCACTCGGCTCAGCGCTGGAGCTTGAAACGCAGCTTCTGATATCACGTGACCTTAAGATGGCGGATTTGCAATATTTTAAACCAAGCGATGACTTATTATTGGAAGTTTGCAAAATGTTGAATTCAATGACTGGGAAATTAAAGTTCTCAACTAATATCTAGTATCTAATTACTAATAACTATTTATGGAAAATCATCCAATACCTCAGGACATTACAGGCTTTCAGTTTAAACTGATTGGCGATATGACTATCAAGCAGTTTGCTTATCTTGCCGCAGGTGTAATTCTTGGCTGGGTTACTTATATTCTTCCTATATTTATATTAGTAAAAATCCCGATACTTGTTACTTTTGTCGGGCTCGGAGTTGCTGCCGCATTCCTGCCTATTGAAGGAAGACCATTTGATGTAATGATCGGGAATTATTTTAAGGCGCTCTTGAGCCCTACACAATATATATACCAAAAAATCGGCGGACACATCTGGTTCCCGGATACACCCATTCAGAATCAGAAAGCTGCCCAGACTATTACTACAAGCGATAACGCCGAGTCGTCCAGAAAGCTTAAGGAGTTTCTGAAATCATTACCGCAAAAACCGAAGAACAAGCTGGATGAAAAGGAAATGAATTTCTTAAATTCCCTGGGATTCTCTCCTACTGCTGTCTCAGTTCCAGTTGTAAATTCCGGAAACAGTGCATATGAAAAAATTATATCCCATCATGACCCGATAGTTCCTCTTAAGATACATCCTGAAGAAAAAAAAGAGCCTGATAAGAATCCTGAGCCAAAACTTAATCACGACGAAACACAACCCGGGAAAGAACCCGAAAAAGCAAAACTGCCTGAAAAAGTTCAGGAAAGTCTTCCTCAGTATAGTATCGCCCAACAGGAACTACTTTCTCAAAAACAAAACCTTGAAAATCAGGTTCTTGAGCTAAGAAATAAAATGAGTGCGCAAAACCAAAATATTACCACATCGGACGCTTCAGCTGTAAAACAGGAGAGCCAGACGGTAAGAACAATACCAAGAAACATGGGAAAAACAGCAGGACTTCCCTTCATGTCTGACGTGCCAAATCTCATAATGGGTATTATTAAAGGGCCGCGGGAAAATCCTCTTTCAAATATTCTGGTGGAGGTAAAAGACACAAGCGGCAATCCCGTAAGAGCCTTTAAGACCAATGCTCTTGGCCAATTTTCCTCAGCGACCCCGCTTGGAAACGGAACATATACGATATCGTTTGAAGATCCCAAAAGCGAAAATAAATTCGATATAATCGAGATAAAAGCCAATGGAGACGTGCTTATGCCGCTTGAAGTCATCTCCCTTGACCAAAGAGAAGAATTAAGAAGGTCACTGTTTAATCCAGCACAAAAATCATGATTAAAACTGCCCAAAAGAAAAATTCAACCACTCAGAAATTTATAGAAATTGACCATATCGAGGAAGATATTGCACTTCTGTCTGGAAAGCACGCCTGCCTTATAATAGAAGTGAACGCAACTAATTTTGCGCTCTTGTCAAAAGAGGAACAGGATACCAAAATATTTTCCTATGCTTCGCTTCTCAACTCCCTCTCCTTTCCCATACAGATTTTCATAAGAAGCAAGAAGCTTGATATATCTGCCTATCTCAAGCTCCTTGAGGCTCAGGCCTCTCGATCACAAAACCACCTCCTTTCATCCCAGATACGTCTTTATAGAGACTTTATTAAAGAGCTTGTTAAAGTAAATACGGTTCTTGATAAAAAATTCTACATTGTCCTTTCTCACTCATCTCTTGAAAGAGGCGTTCATAATGCAAAAGCTACAGAGAAAAAGAATATTCCTGCGGATTCTTTCGCTTCAACTGCAAAGACAACGCTTCATTCAAAAGCAGAGTCAGTCCTCTCCCAGCTTGCAAGGTTGAATCTACGCGCCAAAACACTCCAGAAAGAAGAACTGATAAAGCTTTATTACGAAATTTATAATGGCAGTACTGTTGAGACCAATCAAATATCTGATGACATAAGTACGCCAATAGTAAGAGGAGGAAATCAGGCATGAGTCTTTTCGGGAGTAAAAAACAGCCACAGGAAATAAAAAATCCGACCGTAACTTACCCTGCTCAGCAGCCGGCTCCAAAACCCGCGGCAATAAATCCTCAGCCGCAACCGCCTGCAAAATCACTTCCGGGAATTGAGAAACTTGAAAAAGGAATATCATCATTAAATGACATCATTGCGCCATCATCTATTGAAGTCGATTTTAACTTTATAAGAGTCGGGGATCATTACTACAAAACATTTTTTATAATTGGTTACCCCCGGTTCGTCTCTCCAAATTGGCTCTCCCCCCTTATTGATTTTGACCATTCAATGAATATCTCAATGTTTTGCTATCCTGCTTCATCAAACGACGTCTTATCAGATTTAAGACGGAAAATTGCCGAGATGGAAGCAACTCTATCTTCTCAGGCGGAAGAAGGAAAAATCACAGACCCGAAAGTTCAGGCTGCGCTCGAGGACGCGCTCTCCCTTCAGGAACAGCTTGCAAAGGGTGTCGAAAGATTCTTCCAGTTCGGACTCTACATTACTCTTTTTTCAGAAAATCTCCAGGACCTTGAAGACTCGGCAAGAAGATTAACTTCAACACTTTCGTCAATCCTTCTGATACCCAAAATGACAACTCTTCAGATGGAAGACGGTTTTAAATCTACAATTCCTGCTGGCCTTGACAGACTTTACATAACAAGAAATATGGACACCACATCTCTTGCATCAACTTTTCCCTTCACTTCAGCTACTCTTACTCAGGACAAGGGCATAATGTACGGAATAAACGAACAGAATGGTTCGTTAATAGTTTTCGACAGATTTTCTCTCGAGAATGCCAATGAAATCGTATTGGGAAAATCAGGAGCAGGAAAATCTTATCTTATAAAACTTGAGGCGCTCAGACAATTTATGTTTGGCACTGAAGTCATAATAATAGACCCCGAAGGTGAATATGAAGCTCTTTCAAAAACTCTTGGAGGAGAGCATGTTTCCTTCACTCCTTCTGACCCTATAAAAATAAATCCATTTGATCTTTCAGGGCTATATGAAGAAGGAGAAAATGAGCTGGGACTTAAAATCCTTTCTCTGCATGGACTCTTGCGGATAGTTATGGGAGAGCTTGGGGCTGCGGAAGATGCGATACTTGACCGCGCGCTGGTTGAAACATATCGGCAAAAAGGAATTACAGCAGAGCCGTCAACGCAGAAAAATCAGCCTCCTCTTATGGAAGACTTATATAAGGTTTTGCTTGGAACTGAGGATGCGACAGCAAGAGGCCTGGCTCTGCGGCTTGAGAAGTTTATTAAAGGAAGCTTAAACGGAATATTTAACCAGCAGTCAAATTTTGATATCACCAACCCCTTTACTGTCTTTTCAATAAAAGCGCTTGAAGAGGAACTGCGACCCATTGCAATGCACATAATCCTTGACTTTGTGTGGACGAGAGTAAGAAAGAGTCTCAAGAAAAGATTATTAATTTTGGATGAGGCATGGTATATTATGAAATACGAAGATTCCGCAAGCTTTGTGTATGGAATTGCCAAGCGGGCAAGAAAATACTACCTTGCCCTAACTACGGCAACGCAGGATGTACAGGATTTCCTGTCCACCGACTACGGAAAAGCAGTCCTTTCAAACTCATCAATTCAGATGCTTCTTAAGCAAAGTCCCACTGAAGTCGACTTGATAAGTAAGGAGTTTTATCTCTCAGAAGGAGAGCGTGAGCTCTTGCTTTCTGCAGATGTGGGAGAAGGATTATTCTTTGCCGGACAAAGCCATGTTGTAATGAAAGTTATTGCCGCGCCCTTTGAGCACACTATCATTACGTCAAATCCGCAGGAGATACTCAAGCAAAGAGAAGATGCAGGACAAATAAGCGATGCGCCCGCCCAGCCTCAGGCGCCGGTCTCGGTTGTTGAAGAAATATCAATTCCACAGCCCGTTGGACAACCCCCTCAAGTACAACCGCAAAATCCAAATATACCTTCTGTTCCCAGCAAGCCGTAGCTTTGATATTATTAATTTATGGACCCGCAAGAAAACAGACAAAGAAAAAGAGGAGCAGTAGACAGAGTGAATGATGCAGTAGGTAAAGCGCGCCAGATAAAAGCTTGGATCGATCGGGCGAGGATGGCTTATCAAGCTGCACAAGCAGCAATCGCGGCAATAGCTTCAGCTCCAGCTTGGCCTTTTATAATCGCCGGCGTAGTAATAATTGTATTAGTACTTGTTATTTTGCTTGGCGGCGGCGGAGGTGGTGGGGCATCCACTGGCTCTGCCAACAACGACAATCCGCCAATAGGAGGCGGCCCTGGGCCCGGCGGAGGCACAGGTGACATATCTTCCTGCAGCTTTACAAGATCAGGAGAGCAAACACACGTGTACAAAAGCTCAACTCTTGTTTCTTGGATAGGAGATGCAGCAAATCAAGCTGGAATTCCTCCCGCAGTATTGGGAAGCATGATAATGCATGAAAGTCCCGGATTCGCATTCAACACAACCGATGACTCCGCAGCCATTAAAAACGACTATTACTGCGAAGGAGAAGGTGTTTCATGCACTCTGGGCGGAAGTAATCTTCACATTGGCGCATGCACAGCGCAAGACATAAGCATTGGGGCTGTTACCGACAGACACAAAGGAATTCTGCAAATTTCAGATCATTTTTTTCCCGATATTAATTCTTGTAGTGTTACCGCAAGCCTTGCCTGGGCGGCGAATAAACTTAAGAATGATGGAGGGATAACAATCCCACCAACTCGCGAACAAATTCTTTCTGCAGTAGCTGCATATGGAGGCTTTGGCAGTCCTCCATGCAACACTCACTCTGGGTATCCATACGATTATTGCGAAGAAGTCTGGCAGGATTATCAGAGCTGTAAAACAACAGGCGGCTCCTCACCGATTATTCCGGTAGGCGTTGGCGGGGCAAAGATCGCAAGCGCGGCCAATCAAATCGCAGAACAGCTTGATGCTTGGTCACCAGGCCTACCCTATGCCTGTGACGAGACAAATGGAACATATGGCAAGATGGTTATAGGTGGAATAACATACTGGTCTCATCACTGCTGGTCTCAGATGGCGAACTACAACTGGGCGGGTGCCGATAATGTAAATTATTTTGAGTGTACGGAATTAGTTAGAACTGCCTTTAAAATTGCAGGACTAGAAGAGCCTATTTCAAAAATATATGACGAGGCAGGTAGGTGGGCTAGTCATGCTGTGAGTGATCCCGATTTTGAGGTCTTTTATACTGCGAGAGACTTACTACCTGGTGATATAATTGAAATGCCAAATCATGTATCGATTGTGACGCAGGTTGGAGGAAACGCTGTTAAAGTTGCTCAGTCAGCAACAGTTGCTGATCCCACCGCTACATTCGCTATTGACGGAAATGGACTACTCGATGTACCAGGTAGTGGAGTCTACTGCGGACAGGCACAGGGTTGTCATATTAGCTTTATAAGATATATAAAATAGAATGATTAATTTTAAAATAAAAGTTTTGATAATCGTCTCGTTATTTATATTTATTGTTGCATTTGTGCTTACCCTCTTTAGTTTATTTATCAGAAAAGAAACCGTCCCCACAGAAATATCACCCACTCCTACCTCGGCACCTGTTTCGTATCCTGAAAAGAAGCTCCCCGCTCAACCAGGTGGAGGAGCAGAGTCTGAAGAATTTCTGAAAGCCGATAAGGAATTTGTGGATTCCCACCCGTTATTACAAAAACTGCCCATTAATAGTCCTTATTTTGAAGTCGAATACATAAGCGAGGTGCATTTGATTATTAGACCCAAGACTAACAATAAGCAAAGAGATTATGATCATGCAAGAGCTTGGCTAGAGGATCTTAGAATTAGCTACGGAATTGATGTCTCTAAGATAAAAGCGGATTATAAATAACTACTACCCCTGGACTCTGATTGGCATTATGATGTGGAGATAGTTGGGTTCGCCTTCAATTTTAAAAACTCCGGAATTAAGAGGACCACTCATTTCAAAGATTATTTTTTCTCCGTCCGTATTTGAAAGAAACTCGAGGACATATCTTACGTTAAAGGCTATCTCGTTCTCCTCTCCCTCCATAACTGCATCTACCTCTATCGTGGTCTCTCCGACTGATGGCGCAGATGCAGAAACAACAACTTTGTTTTTTTGAATAGATAATTTGATAATATTGGCTGTTTCCCTTGCGAAAACAGCGCAGGTCTTAACAGCTGAGAGAAAGTCTTTCCTGTCTATTACAGCCTTAGTTGAATAATCCTGAGGAATAATTTTTTGATAGTTGGGAAATTCTGCTTCAATAAGCCTTCCGACCAATACAATATCTTCCTGTTCGAAAATAATCTGATTACTCTTAGGAGAGACTCGGACAGACACACTTCCTCCGTCCTTAAGCTGTGCAAGTTCCCTTAATATTCTTGAAGGCACCAGGATTTTATCCTCGTCCCCGTCTCCTACGCCACCCTTTTTAAGGGATAATCTGTATCCGTCGGTTGCCACCATATAGAATTCTCCCTTTTTGCCTTGCCTGCCGGCAGGCAGGTTTTTCGTTCTGCCAAACAAAACACCTGAAAGAGCCGGTCTTCCTGAGTCCTGCGATGCTGAAAAAACAACCCCGGGAATTTCTTTTTCCAAAACTTCTTTGGTGAAAACCCCAATCTCATCTCCTTTTTCTTCGTAAATTTTTGGGAATTCATCTGCTTTTATTGTCTGGAAAATTGTTCTTATCTTATTTCCCTCAAAAATAAGATTGTTTTCTTCTGTTTTTAATATTACCTTTCCCTTATCAATACTCGATAAGAGGTCGTAAAATGTCTTAGCGGGTACTGTTATCGACCCCTCTTCTTCTATACTTGCGGGTATTATCGCTTCTATTCCAATTTCAAGATCAGTAGCACTTATCGTAAACTTTCCTTTCTCTGCTTTAAAAAGAAAATTTAACAATATAGGAAGCTGGGATCTGCTCGAGACCGCATGGTTTACTATGGAAATTTTCTTATTAACATTTTCGCAGAGGAAAGAAACTTTCATCTTGAATTACGTTTTATTAATTTGTAGTTGTAGTAGTTTATAGGGAAAAGCGGAAAAAAGCAAGCGCAAAGCCTTCCAGAAAATGTTGAAAAGAGGTGTATAAAAACGAGGATAATTTGTGGATCTTCAAGAGACTAGGAAACTGTTGTGGATTTCGTAAGTTCCTTAATTTTATTTATCTCACCTGATAAATTATTTTCATCAAGCATGCCCTCAATTTTACCAACGCCATGCATTATGGTTGAGTGGTCTCTTCCGCCCAGCAAATTCCCAATCTCCATAAAAGAAAGACCAAGCTCACTTCTTAAGATATACATTGCAATCTGCCTTGCTTTTACCAAAGAGGCATCTCTTTTCCCGCTTTTTATTTGGGTGGGCTTAAGACCATAATAATTACAAAGAGTTTTGATAATCTCATCAGGATGAAAACGGTTCGCCTGCTTTGATGCTTCACTCCCCATAAGCCTGTCAACGATGATATCTATCGAAGATGTGCTTTTTTCCATCTCTGTCATGAGCCTTAGAAGATTTCCCTCAAGGCTTCTTGTGTCAAAAATTTCCTCAGCTATCTTTTTTGCGATATCGATATTTAGCTCGAAATTATATTTCTTGGCTTTTATAAGAAGTATTGCGGTCCTAAGTTCAAAATCAGGCGGTTCGATATCCACAGTAAGCCCTCCTGAAAAACGGGAAGACAATCTTTTTTCGAGTTTGGAAATTTCTGTAGGAGGCCGGTCTGAAGAAAACACAATCTGCGATCCTCTATCAATAAGAGTGTTAAATGTATGGAAAAGTTCCTCCTGAACTCTGTCTTTTCCTGCAATAAACTGAATATCATCTATTACAAGAAGATCCGCGCTTCTGAATTTTCTTTTCATTCGTGCAGTATCCCCGGATCTAATTGCCTCAACGACTTCATTTGTGAAATCTTCACTTGTCATGTAGACAGTTTTTTTATCGGGAGAATCATGATAAACCTGATTTGCTATAGCCTGCATGATGTGAGTCTTCCCGACTCCTACGGGACCATATATAAAAAGCGGGTTATATGCATTTCCGATTTTCTTGGCAACAGTTTGAGCGCTTACGTATGCAAGCTGATTGCCTCCTGATACTGCAAAGGTTTCAAATGTATAATCTTTCCTGGCTCTTGGAAGATGCCCTACTATTTGCTTTTGATAGCTTTCTTTAAAAAGCGGAGTGCTCTCGTGGTTGGTGGTCTCAGGCGTTTTGGGAATGAAAATTATTTTTGCGTTTTTCTTTGTTTGTTTATCTACCGCCTGCTTAATAACTTCATAAAACCTTTTTTCTAAAAGGTCTAGTACCATCGCAGAGGGAGCAGCAATGGTAACCACGTCGTTCTCAATGGAAAGCAGTTGGGTTTTCTTAAAGAGTGTTAAGAAATTTGCCTTTGAAATTTGAGTTTCAATCTCGTTTAATATTATTTTCCAAAGCTCACCTTCATTTTGTTTCATAAAATTTGGGGTAAAAACAAGTTTAGTGAGTAGGCCTACTTCTTGTCAAGAATATTAAATAGATTAAACTGTATCCTTTTTCCACTATTAAAAATTTCACTTCTTTGCTATAATTTGGAAAGCAAAATGGAAAAAACAATAAAACTTAAAAAAGTTAAGCGCAAAAGAAAACATGGATTTCTAAAAAGATCCGAAAGTCATTCAGGGAGAAAAGTCATTAAAAGAAGAAAGCAAAAAGGAAGAAAAAGAATTGCAGTCTAAAATGCTTCATAAAAAGCATAGACTTCCCAGTAATATTAACTTTGGCAGTAGCAAGATATTTTTCTCTAATGCTTTTTCTATTAAGATAGCACAAGGCCAAAGCGAGTTCTCGAGATTTGGAGTAGTGGTAGGTAAGAAAATTGACAAGAGGGCGGTTGGGCGGAATAAAATAAAAAGACTAATAAGAAGTAGCATTGAAAAATTAATTCCCAAGATGCAAAAGCCAAGCGAAGTTTTAATAATAGCAAGAGCGGGAATAAGAGAAATGAATAATAGTGAAGTTGCAAGCTTACTTACGGAGTCTTTTAAAAAAATTAAATTAATTTAATGAAGTATTTACTACTCGGTTTTATCATTTTTTATCAAAAATTCCTTTCAATAGTCTTAAAAAATTTACTTGGGATTAGCGGTTCGTGCCGATTCTCCCCAACTTGTTCTGAATACGCAAAGCAATCGATTCTTGAAAAGGGAGCGATTACCGGAAGCCTTTTAACAATTCAAAGACTTGCCAAATGCCAGCCCTTTTATCCCGCCTTTTCGGGACTGGTAAAGTAGCCTATGATAGAAATATTTAATTTCATTTTAGTCAATCCAATTATTAATATACTTGTTGCAATATACAAGCTGCTTTTAGTTTTGCATATTCCGTTTCCTCTGGGGTTTTCAATAATCGGACTTACTGTCGTAATAAGACTTATTCTTTATCCCCTCACCCATTCTCAGCTTAAAGCTTCTAAAAAAATGCAGGAGTTGTCACCTCATATATCAAGGCTTAAGGATAAACATAAAAATGATGCCAAAACTCTTCAGGCAGAGACCATGAAGCTTTACAAAGAATTCGGAGTAAATCCTGCAGCCGGATGCCTTCCTCTTATAATCCAAATCCCTGTAATCTGGGGACTCTACTCAGTGCTAGATAAGGTTGTTAAACTTAACTCAGTAGATCTTTTGAAATACGTAAATGGTGTAGTACTCCCTCCTCTTAAGCTGACTAGTGCATGGGATACTTATTTTTTTGGGATTCCCCTTGGAGACAATCCGGCCAAACTTTTTTCCGCAATGCCACTTATAATTCTGGTTCCGGTTTTAACCGCAGTCTTTCAGTTCATGCAGTCAAAAATGATGATGGCATCAAGGGATAAGACGGCCAAGCAAACGGATAAGAAAGTTTTGCCTGCGGGTAAAGAAGTAAAAAAGAAAGATGATTTTGCTTCAGTTTTTCAGTCACAGTCGCTATACATATTTCCTCTTATGATAGGATTTTTCTCTTACACTTTCCCCATAGGACTCTCCCTGTACTGGAATACATTTTCTGTTTTTGGTATCATACAGCAATATCAAATTTCAGGCTGGGGAGCACTTTCTGACTTATGGAAAAAAAGAAAAAAATAATTCAAAAAACTACCAAAGAGCTTTTTAAACTTCTTGAAATAGAAGGCGATATTACAGTCGGGCTTGACGATGAGATGGCAAGCATAGTATTGTCAACTGAAGACAGCGGAATAGTAATTGGGCGACACGGAGATATGCTTGAGTCTCTCCAAACTATCCTGGCACTTTGTGTTTCAAAAAAACTGGATAAATTCTACAGGATTTCACTTGAGGTGGGAGATTATAAAAAAAACAGAGAAGAGTGGCTAAGGAGCATGGTTATTGACACAAAGGATAGAGTCCTTTCGGAAAATAGAGAAATAACCATTCCCTCTCTTAAAGCCTGGGAGAGAAGGATTGTTCATCTAAGTCTTTCTGATGATAAAGAAGTTGTATCAGAATCAATTGGTGAAGGCAAAGACAGGGTTCTTCTCATCCGTCCCAAAAATTAAGCTGGAAGATTTTATTTTTCTTCTAATCCTTTTTTTATTACCCACGCAATTTGGCAGGCATTTTTGGCCGGACTTTTCATACATATCCGGAGTAAGAATCGATTATCTATCCCCCACTATTTATATTACTGATATTTTAATTTTACTGCTTTTTATTTCAGTGTTCATAAAAAGTTTTAAAAACAGCATCTTAAAAGTTATTAAAAAAAATCGAACGCTTGTAAATCATTTAATCCTAATTACGCTATTCATAATTCTTAACATTTTGTTTTCAAAGAATATTTTACCCTCGCTTTATGGGGCAATTAAATTATCGGAATGTATTTTTTTCGCATTGTACACATTTTTTAAAATAAGGAAAATTAAGCAGGATTTGATTCTTTTTGTTTTCTCCAGCGGAGTTATCTTTCAATCATTGCTTTCAATTGCGCAATATATAAAACAAGGGTCACTGGGAGGAATGTTTTATTTTCTTGGAGAGAGAACATTTAATGGGCAAACACCTGGTATCGCAAATGTTTCTCTAAATGGGGAATTAATACTCCGCTCTTATGGTACATTTTCTCATCCGAATGTCCTTGCAGGATTTCTTCTTCTGATAATGACTTTTATTTTATTCAATTCAGATTTTAAAAAAATAATGTCGTCTTTATATATTTGCGCAATTATTCTTGGAACCGTAGCTCTTCTTTTTACCTTTTCGAGAATTGCAATTCTTCTTTGGCTGTTTAGTATTCTATTTTTTGTTTTTTCAAAAGTTAGAACAAGCCCTAAATACAAAGCTTCATTAGTGGCTTTACTAACGCTTTCGGTTATTACTTCTTTCTTTTTATATTCTCCCTTCTATTTAAGGTTTATACAAACCTCTTTCTTTGAAGATGCACTCATCTTGCGGGAAAAATTAATCTTCGCAGGATTTGAACAGTTTCTTAAAAATCCAATCCTGGGAGTAGGATTGAATAATTATTTCTCAGCTATTGTTGCGTCCGGGAACGTTTTTATTCTTCAGCCGGTACACAATATTTTCTTGCTTACCTTAATACAGACAGGAGTTGTAGGATTTTGTTATTTCATGTGGATCTTCTATAAAGCCTTAGCGGCTGTCGTAAAAACAAAGTGTATCTATCTTAAATTAATATTTTTCTATATTATATTAATTGGGCTTTTTGACCATTATTTTATTACACTTCAGCAGGGACAGCTTTTATTTTCATATTTTATGGGAGTTATACTAAGTAAACATGATTAAGACTTTAAATATCTTTACCGACGGAGGAGCAAGGGGAAATCCCGGCCCTTCCGCAATTGGTGTGTATATTGAAGATGAAGAGGGAAAAGAGATTGCACGGATTGGCAAGACAATTGGAATAGCTACAAATAATACGGCAGAGTACAAGGCGGTAATTGAGGCACTTTCGTGGACTGTAGAAAATAAAGAAAAATTGTCAAAAGAGACTATTATCAATTTCCATCTTGATTCTCTCTTGGTCTGCTCGCAAATAAAGGGATTATATAAAATTAAAAACGCAGATCTCAGAACTTATTTATTTAGAATTCGTGAACTTGAAGCCGAGATTGAAAGTCCGCTATTTTATACACACATTCCGCGTGAGAAAAATAAAAAAGCAGATGACCTCGTGAATAAGGCGCTAGACACAGGTCTATAAATTGCCTTAAAATAGGCTAATGAAGAGGCCTGCCCTTTTTGCTTCAGAAGAGAAAACGAATCCCGTACTTGTTGTTGATAAAAATGGGATTTTGGGAGTAGAAATTGCTAAGGAATTATCCAAAGAGCTATTGATAATTCTTGTAACTTCACAAAATCCAAAAGACCTAAATGACAGCAATATTATTACAGTTCCTTACAGAAAAAAGTTTCCCGTAATTCCGGATAATGTTTATTCCCATATCATACTTTTTGACGAAGATGATAAGGGGATTGAAGAAAGTATCTCCTCATTTATAAAAAAAGCAGAAAAAGATAATTCGGTTCTGACTTATTCTTCAGGAGTTTCTGAAAAATCTCAAAAGTTTTCGGAAAAACTTACGGGGTCTTTTAAAAAGGCAAAAGCAGTTTTGTACGGAGATATTTTTGGAGAGGGCTCTGCTATGCGTTTTCAAAATCCTGTCAATTTTGTAATAAGCCAAATTGCAAAAGACAGGAAAATAAGGATTCCGGGAGAAGGGCTTACTCAAACTTATCCTGTTTATCTTCCGGATGTTGTAAGAGAAATTATATCAGCGGTTTTTGGAGCAAGTAAGGAAAAAGTATTTTTTGTTTTTTCAAAGCATCCAAAAAGCATTATGTCTCTTTCCCATATTTTCCAAAAAAAAGACCCGACGATTACTGTAGATTTTATAAAAGGAAAAAAAGAGACTGGTGATAGGAATATTATTGTCCCAGGTGAGTATATACTTCCGGAGGATTACGATTTTGAAAAAAAATTAAAGGATCTTGATCTTACTTCCGATGAGACAGAGAGAGAAACGGTCTTTCAGAAAGAGAATAGTCCTAAGTCTTTTAAATTTAATTTTGTTCCATATTTATTATTTTTTGTATTTTTATTACTGCTCCCAGTTTTATCAACTTCGCTATTCGCTGGTCTTGGATTTCTTCAGCTTAGTAATGCCAGGAATGAGATTGGTAGCGGCAATCTAAAAAATCTAGAAGGGACTTTTGGAAATGCTCAGGCTCTTTTTGAGATGGCCTCAAATACAAGCAGGGCCCTTGAGTACGAAGCAAAAGCAGTTGGTCTTTGGGGAAAAGCATCAGAGCTTTCTTATAAAATTGAAACCGCAAGAAAAATAGCTCATGCTCTTAGTGAAGTTTCTCAAGCCTCTTCAAAATTGCAGAATGTTTTCGGCGGTAATTCCAAGAATCCCCCTGATGACACGCTTGCTTTTCTAAGTTCTTTCAAAAGCTCAGCCGGAATTATAAAAGAAACTCAATTAAACGGAGCACTTGATAAAAGTATTCTTGATAAATTAAATGATTATGATGCGATGCTAAATTCTGCTTATGGACTTTCTGATAGTTTCTATCCGCTGATTAATCCGGGCGGAAAGGTAACTTATCTTGTGCTTTTTCAGAACAATATGGAACTGCGGCCGGGAGGGGGATTCATAGGTTCTTATGGGATACTGTCTCTTGATCGTGGGAAGCTTATGGATTTTTCTATACACGATGTTTATGATGCCGACGGTCAGCTTAAGGTGCATGTTGAGCCGCCATATGCTATAAGGAGGTATGCTGGAGAAGCTGGAGACGTCCATTGGTATTTGAGAAACAGCAATTTCGATGTAGATTTTACAAAGTCAGCATCAACTGCAGCCAATTTACTTTTTCTTGAGACCGGACAAAGAGTAGACGGAGTAATAGGCGTTGATGTGAGCTTTGTAAAAGAGCTAATTAGCGCACTCGGAGAAATAAATGTCCCCGAGTATAATGAAAAGATTAACGAACATAATTTTTTTAAGGTCACGGAATCACATGTTGAAAAAAACTTTTTTCCCTCATCAACCCAGAAGAAAGATTTCCTAGGGGCGCTTTTTACCGCTATTAAAAATAATTTGTCCGAAAGAAAAAGTATCCCGTATCCGCAGATATTAAAGGCGCTTTTTACTTCAATTGAAGAAAAACACGTGCTCTTTGCGTTTTCTGACAATAATATCCAAAAGAATTTTTCCGCAAATGGCTGGTCATCAAGGCTTGGCGACTATAGAGATAGCTCGCAGATAAACGATTTTTTGGGAATAAACGAGGCGAATCTTGGAGTTAATAAGGCTAATTTTTTTGTAGGGAGGAGTCTCAGATATGAGCTTAATATAAAAGACGACGGAAGTCTTTCTTCATCAGCAATTCTAAATCTAAGAAACGATTCTAATGCATGGCCGGGAGGAGATTACAAGACATATACCCGAATCATAACGCCTCAGGGCTCATCTCTAACGTCAATCACTATTGATGGAGTAGCCCAAAAGATAACAAGTGCTATTACGGATTTTCTCGTTTATGAAAAGATAGGCTTTAAGCCTCCTTCGGGGCTTGAAGTAGAAAAATATGACCAAAACGGAAAAACAATTTACGGAATTCTCACAATTGTTCCTCCAGGAAAAACTAAGAAAATAGTTTTTAATTACACACTTGCCAGAAAGATTTCACTTAAAAGCCCATTATCAATTTACTCACTTAGACTTTTTAAACAACCCGGTACGGAAAATTATCCTTTTGATTTTATCGTTTCATATCCGTCATCGGTTACTGTCTCATCATCCCAGAAATCTGAAACGGTTAATGGAGGAGTTGTAATATCAAAAACTTTAACGGCAGACGAAAATATAGAGCTTAATATTTCAAAGAAGTAGCTTGTTTTTAAAATTTATCTTTAGTAGAATTTGCGGATAGTTTGATGGTTTGTGAATTTTTCGTGTTATCTATGCTCAAGTTGTATAATGATTAATAAGAAATATTATGGACAAAGCATATGATCATAAAAAAGTAGAAGACAAGATTTATAAAATGTGGGAGGAAAAAGATTACTTTTCCGCAAAGATTGATCCTTCGGCACCCTTCGGCAATGCTCAGGATAAAAGCTCAGGACAAGTAAAAGGTAAGAAGCCTTTTTCAATAATTCTTCCTCCGCCCAATGCCAATGCTCCTCTTCACTTCGGACATGCTATGTATGTGATTGAGGATTTACTAATTAGATTTCACCGAATGAAAGGCGTTCCGGCTCTTTGGCTTCCGGGCGCTGATCATGCAGGCTTTGAGACTCAGTTCGTTTTTGAAAAGCATTTGCAAAAAGAAGGAAAATCCCGCTTAGACTTTGACCGAGAAACTCTTTACCAAATGATTTGGGATTTCGTACAGGAGAATAGAAAGGGGATGGAGGGACAGCTTAAAAAACTTGGATTTTCTCTTGACTGGTCACGTAAGAAATTTATGCTTGATAAAGATATTATTGCGATTGTTTATAAGACTTTTAAGAAAATGTATGAAGATAATTTAATTTACCGCGGAGAAAGACTTGTTAATTACTGCACCTACTGCGGGACCTCCTTTTCGGATCTAGAAGTAAACCACAAAGAGCAAAAAGATCCTTTATATTTTATAAAATACGGTCCGCTTATTATTGCAACAGTAAGACCAGAGACTAAATTCGGAGATACTGCAGTTGCTGTAAATCCGAAAGACAAAAGATACCAGAAATATATCGGCAAGATTCTTGAGTTTGATACGCTTCTCGGAAAAAAGAAATTAAAAGTAATTGCAGATGATGTTATAGATCCTAATTTCGGAACAGGAGCTGCTAAGGTGACACCAGCGCATGATGAGAAGGATTTTGAAATGAGCAAAAGGCATGATCTTAAAATAGTAACGGTTATTAATTTTGAAGGGAAACTAACTGAAGCAACAGGTCCTTATAAGGGCTTAAGAATTAAAGAAGCGCGAAGGAAAGTTGCACAGGACTTGACTGCAAAAGGGCTGATAGAAAAAATTGACGAGAATTACACGCATACAATTGAGACTTGCTATAAATGCGGGACTACAATTGAACCAATGCTTCTTCCGCAGTGGTTTATAAAAATGGAACCCTTAGCACGTCCTGCAATTGAGGCGGTTAAGAAAGGGAAGATAAAGATTCATCCCAAAAAGTTTGAGAAAATATATTTCCAATTTCTTGAAAATATAAAAGATTGGAATATTTCAAGACAAATCGTGTGGGGAATAAGAATCCCTGCATGGCAATGCGTTCGCTGCGCTCAAACGAATAACGAAGAAGGAAAAACGAATAACAAAGATGGATGGATTATTACCGATGGGCAGAGACCAGAAGAATGTCTGGTTTGTAAATCAAAAGATTTAGAGCAGGATCCGGACACTTTTGACACGTGGTTTTCATCGTCGCAATGGCCGTTTGCAACGCTTCAAACTACAAAGCCGGGAGATTATGAATATTTTTATCCTACGACTGTTATGGAGACAGGCTATGATATCCTGCGTTGGTGGGTGGCAAGAATGGTAATGGTGGGACTTTACACCACAGATAAAGTACCGTTTGACAATGTAGTTCTTCATGGGCTAGTAAATGATCCGCTTGGTAAGAAAATGAGTAAAAGTAAAGGAAATATTGTAAATCCCCTGGAGCTTGTTGAGCAATACGGAGCTGATGCGGTACGTTTTGCTCTTGTCTTCGGGACAGCACTTGGTAATGATCAGGCGCTTTCATATCCCAAGCTCGATGCCGCCAGAAAGTTTACCAATAAATTATGGAACATAGCCCGTTTCATAGACATGAAACGGGAAGCACTAAATCCGAAATTCGAAATTTCAAACAATAAAACAATTAAGCAATTAGACAACCTTGCAAGAAATAAAACAGACAAGGAATGGATTAATAAAACAGAAAAACTCGCAAAGGATGTTACGGAAGATTTGGAAAAATATAATTTCAACTTTGCTGCGGAAAAGCTCTATGAGTTTACTTGGCATCAGTTCGCCGATATTTATATTGAAGACGTGAAAAAACGTATTGATGAAAACTCATACTTAATACTTAATACTTTATACTTAATACTTCTCAAGCTTCTTCACCCGATAATGCCTTTCGTGACTGAAGAAATTTACCAAAGGTTTGGTTTCGGAGAATCCTTAATGGTCGAAGGCTGGCCTCTAAACGACTAATGGTCTTAATACATGGAGCAAATAATTTTGAGAATCTATCGTTTTATATTTCTTCATAAGATTTTTTATAAATTAAATTATCATATTTACCGAATTTCGCTTCGAGGAATAGGTATTTTAAATTCAGAAGGGCCTGATGTTTCAGGCGAAAACTATTTTTTAAGAAAATTGAGAAAATACTCAATCCTTAAAAATATTCTTGATGTGGGAGCAAATGATGGTGGATATTCCCAGCAACTACGTATGTATTTTCCGAAAGCTAAAATTTATGCAATAGAGCCCCATCCGCAAACATTCAAAAGACTTAAGGCAGTTACTAAAAAAAATAATATTCACGCCTATAATATTGGATTAGGAAGTACCATTGGTACTAGCTACCTGTGGGATTTTGCAGACGATGCGGAATTAAAGCATACTCAACCGACTTCTACTTTGGCATCGGGCATAAAGGACGTAATTGAGGAGCTACATAAGCAAAAGAGCAAATCATATAAATTCAGAATGGACACTCTTGATAATTTTGCAAAGAAACAAAAAATAAAAAAAATAGATTTCCTAAAAATCGATGTTGAGGGTAATGAATTAGCTGTCTTACAAGGAGCAGTAGATTTGCTAAAGACAAATCGCATCTTGTTTATCCAATTAGAATTTAATGAAATGAACGCTTACAGCAGAACATTCTTTAAAGACTTTATAGATACATTGCCTGATTATATTTTTTATCGTATTATGCCCAGAGGATTGTATAAGCTAGATAGTTATAGACCTAGCTCTTATGAAATTTTTGCTTTTCAGAATATAATTGCGGTCCATAAGAGTATGGGAAGTGTCATAAGAAAGTTTTAGAATGACTAATAAAAATAAAAAAACATTTTTTAAAAAAAAGACCGAAAAGAAATCACCGCCAAGGCGGGATCCCGGCCGGAAATCCCGACGAATTCCATTCGTGCGGGATGCCGTATGGAAGCTACCATCGGCACTACCAGCGGGACAATTCCCGAAGAATAACCGATCAATTACCGAGAACTTTATTTTTAAGGTTATTCATAAGCATAGAAGACTTCTTCTAATAAGTTTTGCATCCTTATTGATTTTTCTAGCAATTGTTACGGTTTCTATAGATGCTTATGTAAATTATCAGGAGAATAAGAGGTTTACTCAGGAGAGAATTAAAATTGAGAGTGAAATTAAGCTCTGGCAGTCGGCAGCCGAAAGGTTCCCAAACTACAGAGATGCTTATTTTCAGCTTGCGGTTTTAAACTACAGACTTCGCAAATATGATAACGCAAGAGAATATTTGAAAAAAGCTTTAAAATTAGACCCGAATTTTAAAGAGGGAAGAGAGCTAGAGCAAAAACTCAACCACTAGTACCATTTTCTTCCAGCTTTAAGTCCCTTCCTAATTGTTCTACAACTTCGCCAAAGTCGGGATACAATGAGATTCTCCACTTAATTCTCTGTAACAGATGAGTGATGGTGCTATGATTTCTGTCGCCGAGTACACTTCCTATAGATTCGAGTTTTAAATCAAGCTCGGATTGTAGTAGGTATGACAGAACAGATCTTGCTTCTGTAATATAAGTATTCCCTATCCCTCCGATTAAGTCTTCCCTTGGTAGGGAATACTGTTCTTCAATAATTTCAAATGTTCTTCTAATTTTGGGGACTTTAAGTAATCCGCTTTCTTTTATTGGCCAAACCTTCGCAGTTTCTTCCATTATCTTATCGGCTTTATCTCTAAACCCTTCATCTTCCCGTTTTCTTCTGAAAAATCGTCTTACCGCCCCACCTACTGAAGTGGATTTAATTCCTAAACTTGGTGCAATTTGTATTTGAGGGACTGATCGGTTAGTCAATAAATATCCTATTGTTGATTTAGCATCTGAAATAAGTGGAGAAGATTTTCCAGAAAAAGATAATTTTACAGGATCAACAGCTAATTCATGACAAACAAGCCTTACTACAAAATCAATTTTAGAAATTTTTTCGGACTGATCGACTGAAGTCTTTTGAGGAGGAACTAGAATTTCCTGAGCATGAAAGATTCCATTTGGATAGACAAATTCTGGATGGCTTTGGATGTCTGTCTCACGCAGTGACATAAAAGGTTTATCCTTCTGATTTTGGAGCTTCTTCTTTTTTATCTTCTGGTTTTCCTTCTTCTTTTGGTTTTTCGCCTTCTGCAGGTGCTTCTCCTTCGGCTGCGGCTTCACCCTCAGCACTCTCAGCTTTTGCTTCTTCAGCCGCTGCTGCTTCTGCCGCTGCCTGTTCCTGTGCCTCTTTACTTACCAGTTCATCGATCTTAACTATTACTTGTCCCGGATCTGTAATAATCGTAACTCCGGCTGGTGCTTTTATATCGGCAACTGTAATGTGATCTCCAACATTTGCAAGATTTTCTACATTTATCTCAATATTTTCAGGGAGTTCCGTAGGAAGTGCTTCAACTTCGACTTCATTGGTGATATTCATCAGAAGTCCTATCTTTTCACTCACTGCTTTGGGTTCACCAATGATCTCAAGCGGAACCATGGTTTTTACTTTCTCAGATAGATTTACTTTATAAAATTCTGCATGAAGCGGATTTCCGAGATAATCTTTATCTACATTGTGAATAAGAACGGGAATAGTTTGTGAGTCAACTGCAATATCTACAACTCCGGTTTCTCCTGCTTCTTTATAGACTTTGTCAAAATCTTTAAAAGGAACTTGGACGGAAATAGACTTAAAATCCTTACCGTAAATATTTGCCGGAAGAATTCCGTCACGTCTTAAGTTTTTAACCTTTTTGCCCGTAATTTTTCGTTTTTCAACTTTGAGATTTTCTCTCTTCATTTTAACTTTAGTTTAAAATGACACTGAGCCAGTCGAAGTGTCATGCTTCGATAAACTCAGCACCATGTAAGGCTATATTCTATACTAATGAGGCGATTATTACAAGATGATATAATAAGACTTGCCTTGCCGGCCCGCTTCGCCGAATCGAGCCGAGCAGGCGGGAAAGATTTTATGAGGGTTTTGGGGATTGACCCGGGAATTGCAAGAACCGGATGGGGAATAATAGACGGAATTCAGAGTTCAAAATTCAGAATTCAGAATTATGGGTGTATTGAGACTTCTTCAAAAAAAGCAACTCACGAGAGGCTTGTGGAGATTTATAATCATATTTTAAAGCTTATACAAAAATATTCTCCGGATGAAATGGCAATTGAAGAATTATTTTTCAACACCAACTCAAAAACAGCTTTTGTAGTGGGACAGGCAAGAGGAGTGGTGCTCTTAGCAGGTGCTCAGAAGAAATTACCAATTGGGATTTACACACCCCTGCAGGTCAAAATTGCAGTTTCAGGATATGGAAGGGCGGAAAAGGCGCAAGTTGGTAAAATGGTAAAGACGATTTTGGGACTCAAAGAAATTCCAACACCAGATGATACTACGGATGCCTTGGCAGTAGGACTTACGCATTTGTTCTCGAGAAGGATAAGTAAGCTATGATTGGTTCACTTAAAGGAAAAGTAGAGCTTCAAGACGGGACAACTTTAATCGTTGACGTAAATGGAGTAGGCTATAAGGTGACAGCTACAGCGGATGTTTTAAGAAATGCCACAATTTCTTCAAATATAAAAGTTTTTACTTTTACATATGTAAGAGAAGATGTTTTGGAGCTCTTCGGATTTTCAGCAGCAGAAGATCTAAAGCTTTTTGAAAGGATTATTGCAATTTCGGGAATTGGACCAAGGACCGCAATAAATATTTTCTCAGTTGGAAGCAGGGAGGAAATAATCGGTGCGATCGTAAAAGGTGATGTAGATTTCTTTACCGGAGTGCCGAGGCTTGGGCGGAAAAATGCACAGAAGCTTATAATTGAACTGCGCGGAAAACTCGGAAGCCTTGAAGATCTTGATTTATCAGCTGAGGCGGACGGACAATCAAATGAAGTTATCTCGGCTCTTAAGACTTTTGGGTTTTCGGCAGGCGAAGCAAGAGAGGCACTGAAAGCTGTAGGTAAAGATGGGAAAACAACTGAGGATAAGATTAGATTAACACTTAAGTACTTAGGCAAAGCATGAAAATTTCTAATTGACCTAATTAATCTAATTGATCTAAGGTTTGGAGTTTAGAGATTTGGGATTTGATTAGAAATTAGTAATTAGAACTTAGGAATTTTGAAGATATGAAAGATAAAACAGACAAGAAGATTAAAATTGATGAATCGGCAACTCCTGAAGAGCAGATGCTTTTTACTTCTCTTCGCGTCTCTGACTGGATAGGATTTTTGGGACAGAGCCAGGTTAAAGAATCTTTGCATATCGCGATAAATGCCGCGAAGAAAAGAAAAGAGGCGATTGAACATATACTTCTATACGGCCCTCCGGGTCTTGGTAAGACCACTCTTTCTCATCTCGTCGCCAAACAAATGGGAGCAAATATCCGCGTGACATCAGGTCCTGCGATCGAGCGTGCAGGGGACCTTGCATCGATATTAACGAATCTTGAAAAAGGAGATATTTTATTTATCGATGAAATTCACAGACTTAATAAAGTTGTTGAGGAGACACTTTATCCTGCGATGGAAGATTATGCATTAGACATTGTATTAGGAAAAGGGCCGTCTGCCCGCACATTACGATTAGACCTTCCTCAGTTTACTATCATCGGCGCGACAACCAGAATAGGTCTTATGTCAGCTCCTCTTAGGGATAGATTCGGCGTTGTTCATAGACTTAACTTTTATGATCCAAAAGATCTCGAGACGATTATTGAAAATGCCGCGAAAAAACTTAAAGTCAGCATTGATAAGGAAAGTATCAGGCAGATTGCCAAAAGAGCAAGAGGAACACCTCGTATAAGTTTAAAACTACTAAAACGCGCAAGAGACTTTGCCCAAGTCAGGGGAGAGGGGAAGATTACCAAAGAATTGGTAAAGGAAGCGCTTGCGATGCTTGAGGTGGACGAGATGGGTCTTGATGGGCTCGATCGAAGATTTCTTAAGGCAATAATTGACAAACATAGCGGTGGACCTGTGGGAATTGAAACAGTTGCTTCTACAATTTCAGAAGATACGGGGACACTTGAAGACGTAATAGAACCATATCTTCTTCAAATCGGATTTATAAAAAGGACTTCAAGGGGCCGCGTCGTAACCCCCGCCGCCTACGAACACCTCGGCAAAACCTCTCCCAAATCTTCTCCTCAACAAAAGTTGATATAGCTTGACTTTGATATTTCATAAGTTCTATAATCCAGCCATGACAAAAAGAGGAAGTATAGAAGCGCCCAGTAGTGGAGATTTTAAGGGATACGTAGAAGGTAATGATAACTACCCTAATTTTGTTCGGGTTGAAGAGCCAACTACTTTTCAACAAATTGTAGAAGGTTTGGCACAGGGATGTTTAAATCCAAATTGGAGACTTGATCATTTAAGAGAGTGGAATGAAATGAGCTGGGGAAGAAGATCTAATCTAGGCTTGGTAACGGTTTTTGAAAATATGGGTGCGAGTAAAGGATCAAGACTTGACCTAGGGGAAGCTTTTATTCCAGAACTTGAAGATATATTTGATGAGCATCATAGATATTTAGATACAAACAGGATTCGAAGAGAAAAATTTAATGGTGTATACAATTTATCTCGCATGGTTGAAGAAGCTCAGGATGCGGTTTCCGCGTTTAATGTTGATATGGAGACGATTGAAGCTCATAATTCTAGCAGGCACGGAAATAAATTAGTTTTTGTCAAATTTGGAATTACCGATTTAGACAAGCAATATGAAGAGTTAGGCCGTCAAATAACAGGAATAGAAGAGCATAGAGAGAAAATTCAGGAACGGCTACGAGGTGAGCGAACAAGATAAAATTGCTTTCAAAATTTCCAGACAGCTTATTTAAATTTTCAATAATTAAATTTTATAAGTACAATAAGCTAATTGCATTCAAAAGCTTCCAAAACTTCTGCTATAATTGCCCCTAGATTTGGAGTTTTATTCTAGAAATTTACAGGAGTAATGGTCCAGTTGTCTTGAGAAGTTTTAGGTTCCTGTGCTTTTGCTACTGGTTTAGCCTCTTTTACTAAAGAATTTAGAAGCTCCTCGTTTGCTTTATTTAGCTTCTCATCTTTTTTTGAAAAAGGCACAAAAGATACATTCTTAGGCAACTTAGATAGTTTTGGTGTACTCACTAAATAATCAAGAAGCTTTTGAGTTAAATCTATATTTTTTTGGGTTTGTTTTTTCTTACTCATGTCTAAAATATATCACCTTTCTGTTATAGGAGTGTAATAATACAATATATTTTTGGTTAATACAAGTCAACCCCGCTGTTTTTAAGAAATTTATACCTGTAATTTAAATAATTTCTTTTTATATCTTTGAATGCCCAGTTAAATTGTTTTCTTTTGCTCTTTGATTTTTTAACTCCCTCGGAAGACTCAACTTCTCTTCCATCATTCAATGCTATTCTAGTGTGCTTGTGAATTGATCCGATTCCGCCATGATCATCAAATCGTACAATCCAAGCCCACTCGCCCTCAATTAGAATTTCATAAGATATATTTTCTATTTTTCTAATTTCATTTTTCTTATTCATCAACACAGAAAAAGAAATTCGGTCAGATTTTGCAATATTTAAAGGTACATCACCATTCCAAGTTTTCAAATCTTCTTCTTGTGGAGGCTTCTTCAGAGGCAATGCTGCTGGTATATGTTTTCTGATTTTTCTTGCCATAGCTTATTATATCAAGCTCCTTTCCCTTCTGATATAATTGCCCCAGCTTAAAAGGATATGATTCCTAAATACGACTTGGATAAAATCAAATTTGCTACCGATCCCCCAACTTTTCAGAAGGCAGTCGATTTATATGAGCGCGGATGCGTTACAGAGTTTAAGAATCAATTTCACGGGTATTCTGCTGTAGTGATTGGGAGCAGGCCGTATCATGTATTTGTCTCAAGCCGTAGCTTCGATATTGCAAATTGCACCTGTTACCTCGGAGTCAATGATACTCTTTGCAAGCATATGGTATCGGTTGCTATTCACGCCGTTAAGAATGGTAAAATTTTAACCGACGAAGATAAACTTCAAAAAAATCAGCTGATTTTTAGTGGACGCGCGGGTAATCTTACAAAAGCGGAACTCTCATCATTTAAAAAAGAAGTAACTGGGGCTGTACGCTATATCAAACCATATTTGGGACCATCTCGAATTTGGTTTTCTTACCAAAATTCGCTTGAGGAAGGTTGTAACCGTTTATCGGCTTTATTATCAGAATTGCCCGCAGGCAAACAGACAGCACAGCTTACGGTGGACTTGCTTTTGCGGCTAGATAAAAAATTATCTAGTGGTGGGGTTGATGATTCCGACGGAACTGTTGGTGGATTTATTGAAGAAGCAGTAAGAATGCTTCTTGAGTTTGAAAAAATAGATACAGAATGTAAAAAAGAATTTAAAAAATTAAAAGGGACAGAAACATCTTTTGGATGGGAAGAACCGCTGCTTGAGATTTTATGATTACACGAATTACAATATTACGCCATAGCGTATTGATGTAACTCACGAGAATATCATGTTAATCATAGCTTCTGCTATAATTGCCCCGAGGTTGAAGGAAAGAATAAAACTTGATACAATACTTTTGTATGCAAACGACTATTTCACTTCCTAGAAATTTAGCACAAGAGGTAGAAAAGCAAGTTAAGAAAGGAAAGTTTAGGACACCTTCTGAGTTTGTCAACTCTGCCGTAAAAACTCTTCTTTCTTTTCAGAAAGGGGAGCTTACTTGGGAAACTCTCGCAAGCCCTTTCCGGTCTTATGCAAAGCAAAAAAAACTTACAGAGAAAGATCTTCTTCAAGCTGTAATGAAAGGCAGACGTGCAAAAACCTCCAAGAATAGTTAACGATACGAACATTTGGTTATCCGCATTATATTTTTCAGGTAAACCTGCTCAAATAGTTCATCTGATTGAAGAGAAAAATTTGACATCTGTTACTTCGCATGCGATTCTGAATGAGCTGAGAGAGAAAATGATCATAAATTTTCAAACTCCGGCGTTTGCAGCAAATGGAACAGTTTCCTATATCCAGTCAATCTCAGAATTAATTCCTCTTCAGGGAATAGATTTTGGATTGCGAGACACGGCCGATAATATGGTCTTAGAAACTGCAGTAGTAGGAAAATGCAGTTTTCTTATAACAGGTGATAAGGATTTACTAATACTTAAGAAATATAAAAACTTACAAGTGGCTACACCTTCTCAGTTTTTGAATCAATACAGGAGCCAAGAATTGATCTGATATAATTACCCTGATTTGATTAAAGAATTCGATCCAAAGTATACTTAGTTAATGAAGTCATGGCATAGACTCAAATACAAAAACCTCACGATACTTTTAATTTCAATAATTTTTGCTATTGTCCTTTCAAGATTTGAGACGTTTCATGCTTTTCTTTTAAATCTTGGAGGTCTTGGCTACGTAGGAGCATTTATTGCGGGAATGCTGTTTGTTTCCACTTTTACCGTGACCACAGGTGCAGTAATACTTCTGGTTCTGGCGGAAAAATTATCGCCCGTTGAGATAGGTATTATTGCCGGCCTTGGGGCGGTAATTGGAGATTTTATTATTTTTAAATTTGTAAAAGATGGATTAGTAGAAGAGGTGGAGGAAGTGTATGAAAAAATTGATCACAATAATCATTTGCTTAAAATTCTTCACACGAAATACTTTAGCTGGATGTTTCCTGTCTTTGGGGCAATAATCATAATGTCTCCGCTTCCCGATGAAATAGGAGTAAGCCTTATGGGAATCGGGAAAATTAAGACATATCAATTTCTTATTCTTTCATTTGTCCTTAATGCAGCTGGAATATTTTTAGTAATATCTGCAAGCAAATTCCTAAAACCCTAAAACACTTCTGATATAATTGTCCCGATTCTTGATGATTAGAGATGTACTGTCCCTTGAGTAGGAGGGCTATCCTTCTTTTGTGCTCTTAAGCGCATTTTTTCGACCTCCCAAAGATTCTCACTGCCGGTTTGGTAAAGATCTAGATATAGCTGTGCAAAACTTCTTGTTCTTTGAGCAGCATGAGCTTTTTGCAATATCCCAAAAGAAGTAAGGAAATCGACAGTCCGATTATAGGGGGTGCCAGGACTTTTTTTCCCTTTTCCAAGTCTTTCAAATACATTTTGGCTCCTTGCAGTATTCTTTCCTCCTAATTTCCCTACAACATCTTCTATTGCAATTGCGAAATCATTCATTCCAGATAAGACTCTTTGAGTGGTTTCCTCATCGACTGCAAGAAATGCTCCCTTGCCCAAAGCTTCCATTAAATGACGCACTACTCTTTTTCTTCTTTCTTCGGAGGTTTCTATCTCTTCAGCAATAGCGGTTGATTCTACTATGCCGTTGCCTTCAAAGCTGGGATGGCTGCTTTCAATTGTCATGGGCAGAATATACACCAAATTGTTCCATAAATCAATTTTTCGTGCTAAAATACTCTCCGCATGGTAAAGAAAGTAGTTCAGGCAGGACACCCGGCACTTCGTGGTAAGAATAAGATCATTACGGATTTTAAATCTCCGAAATTTAAGAAACTCCTGAAAGATTTAAAAGATACGATGCATAAGGCTGGTCTGGTCGGAATTGCAGCTCCTCAAATTGCAGAAAATTATATGGTATTCCTGACCCATCCGAGAAATACAAAAGCAAGAAAACTTCCCAAGACTGATAAATTAAGAGTTTATATTAATCCAAAAATTAAATTTAAATCCAAAAAAGAAAATGTTATTTATGAGGGTTGCGGAAGTGTTGCTAGTGGCAAATTGTTTGGTCCTGTTTCAAGGCCTTCTGAGATTGTAGTAGAAGCATATGATGAAAATGGAAAAAAGTTTAGTCTTGCTTGCGACGGAATTCTCGCAAGAGTTATCCAGCATGAGATAGATCATCTTCTGGGAACAGAATTTATTTCGAAAGTTTCAGACTATAAAAAGATTATGTCGCACGAATATTACAAAAAGAATATCAGAAATTCTGCACTTCAAAGAAAAAATTCTAAAATCACAAAGATTGAATATAAGAGCCTCTAGTGCTAAAATACTCCGCATGCCAAAAGAAGAACCACAAGCTTATCCAGAGGAACTCGCTGTTGGTGAAGTAAGAGAGGTTATAGAGAGCGCTCTTATTAAATTCGGCGATGTTAACAGAAATGGTCTGGCTGAAAGAGTTAAGCAGTGGAGAGGAAAGTTCTCGGTCTATCCGGAAAAAGTACATCCCGACGTAACTTCGCGTTCTATGAAAAACAAATGTTGGGATTTTTCAGAAGAATTGGCTGATATTTTATGGGAAGAAGGTTTTCCTGTAGATTTAGCTATATCCAAGAAAAAGGTTGCTCACACCTATCTTCCAACTTCTTACAAGGGACATAAAATAGTTATCGATCCAACAATTGCCCAATATGTCCAGAGACACAATCATGTATTCGTTGGAACACTCAATCAGCTGCGTCGTCTGGTGCAAACAGAATCATGGCAGGCTTTCGAATATGTATGGGATTCACCGGAAAGAAAACCTATTAATGAGTATTTACCGTGGATAGAAAAAGAAAGATCTAGCTGAATTCGGAGAGGATGACTACTTTTGAATTAGTAACGGCGGATTTTAGTTTTTCTTCAGCTTCTTTATAATTTTCTCCAAGTAATTTTTTGTAATGAATTGGGATTGTCACCTTTGCTACTATATAATTTGCAGCCTCAATCATTTCATCGACATCCATTGTGAAATTTCCTCCCATCGGCATCATCGCCACATCCAAATTTAAATCTTTAAGTTTTCTCATCTCATCTGTAAAGTCCGTATCTCCGGCATGGTAAACTTTCTTATTGTTAAGTTCAAAGATATATCCCACCCAATTATTACGTCTTGGATGTTTTTCTTCACGCCCGGGCCTATGATTATATGCAGGAATTGTAGAAAATTTAAAACCTTTGGTTTCGTAATCTTTATTTGGCTCGACTTTAATTTTGCGAGAATTCTCTATTGAGATTTTCTCAAGAATATCGGGTGGTGCGATTATTACCGTTTCATCTTTTGTTATTTTGTCTATGTCTTCTTGAGAAAAATGGTCGTAGTGTGCGTGGGTTATAAATATTAGATCGGCTTTTTCAAGCTTTTTGTCCCCGAGTTCAAAGGGATCGACAAAATAAATTTTATTACCCGATTTATCTTCAAAGAAGAAGCTTGCGTGGCCGAGCCAATTTATGCCATCCATAACTATATTATAACTTATCTAGGCAAATCCCAGATGAAAAATTTCAGAAAGAACGGGGACAAAAGTAATAAGTATCTGAAGGATTATTGTAAGGGCAATTGAGAAAAACAGGAATTTATTCGGGGTAAACATTTCTTTTCCCCGGACCAGAAATACGATTATAAAATGGAAGAAAACAAGGAGGTTAAATACTACTGTTCTTGCGAAGATTTCCGAGTGGGATCTCAAAAGAAAGGAAAAAACCAAAACCAAAATAGCAGATGCGGTGAGCCCAAGGCTTCCCGCCAGTAAAATTCTATGTCTTGAAAGTATGGGAGCCTTAGTGTCTCTGGGAGATTCCCCAAGCGTCCGTCTGTCTTTTGAATCACTCGCTAGGGCAAGCGCGGGAAGCCCGTCGGTCACTATATTCATCCAGAGAATTTGGGTAGGCAGAAGAGGAGAAGGAAGCCCCAGTATGATGCCGAAGAATATGAGAGAGAGTTCGGAAAGATTTCCTGCGAAAAGATATGTAATAGATTTTACTATGTTGTTGTAAATTGTACGTCCCTCAAGAACTGCTTTTACCAAAGTTGAGAAGCTATCATCGGTAAGTACAATATCACTTGCTTCTTTGGCAACGTCGGTTCCTTTTTGTCCCATTGATACTCCAACATCTGCTTTTTTAAGGGCAAGCGCGTCATTTACTCCATCACCTGTCACTCCCACCACATATTCCATTTCCATTAAAATTGTTGTAAGCCTCAGTTTATCTTCAGGGGTAGTCCTTGCAAATATCTTTGTTTTTTCAATAACCTGCTTGACTTCCTCATCAGTCATATTTGAGAGCTGCGTTCCTGTTATGACATCTTCATCTTTTTCAATAAGCCCGACTTCTTTTGCAATTGTAAGGGCTGTAATCTCATTGTCTCCTGTGACCATAATTACTTTTATTCCAGCTTTTCTTGCACTTTCCACCGCATCTCTCGCATCAGGTCTTGGCGCATCATGAATGCCTACGATTCCCAAAAATTCCAAGTTATTCTCTATGTGGTCCCTATCGGTTTCTTTTTCATGACTCTCAATTTTTGAACCAAACCCTATAATCCTTAACCCATCTCTTGCATAATCTTCCATAATTTTATTTATTTCTTTTGCCTCTTCTTCTGTCACTTTGCTTCTTTTAAGAATTGACTCGGGGGCACCCCGTACGAAGATGTATCTCTTTCCGTTTTCTTCAAAAACAGTACTTATGGTTTTACTCTCCTGGTCAAAAGTGTTCTCTTCAAGAATCTTTCCGCCGTCCATAAGAGATTTGACATCCGCATGTTGCTCATGTGCCCAAAGAAGAACTGCGCCATCTGTTCTATCACCTACAACGTCGAACTTCTTCTCCGAAGCCTTTTCAATAAGCGCCGCCGTATTTCCAAGGACCGCGGTCATAAGAAGTTGTTTTAGTCTGTCCTTATTTAGCATCCAGAAATTTTTGACTCTCATTGAATTTTGGGTAAGAGTACCTGTTTTATCCACAAGAAGAACCTGAATTGCACCGAGTGTCTCAACCGATGCCATTCGTCTCACGATTGCTTTATTTTTTGCCAGTCTTCCCATACCAATTGCCAGAGTAATTGTGATAACTGCCGGAAGGCTTTCGGGAATTGCCGCAATAGCGATGCTTACCGCAAGAAGAATAAGAGGGAACAAATGAAGTCCCTGGAGCCCTCCTATGGGAAGAAGAAGAGCTGCAATTACAATAATTCCTACGGTTATTGATTTCCCTACTTTATCCAGCTGTTTCTGAAGAGGAGTTTTCTCGGTTTTTATTTGCGAAAGTGTTTCTGCAATTTGTCCAAGCCTTGAGTCTTTGCCAGTCTTACTTACTTTGACTCTTGCCTTTCCTTTTATGATCAAAGTCCCCGAATAAACTTCTTCATGTGAATCTTTGATTACAGGTGCGGATTCGCCTGTGATCAGCGATTCATCGATCTCAAGATTTGAGCTGTTTATAATAACAGCATCCGCAGGAATTTTATCTCCTTCATTTAAAATTATGATATCACCGGGCACTATTTCATCACTTGAGATCTCCTCTTCTTTGCCGTCCCGAAATACCCGGCAGGCTGGAGTCAGCAGATTTTTCAGTTTCTCAAGTTCTTTTTGTGCTCTATATTCCTGAAAAAAGCTTAGCGTTGCGCTTAGAACAAGAATAATTAGGATAAGAGTGCCATCGATAAAATTATTTATAAAAAAAGAAAAAAGAGATGCAAGAAAAAGAACAGCATTTATAAAACTCGGGAATTGCGAAAGATAAAGCTTAAGAGGGGAAAATGCTTTTCCCGAAGATATGGTGTTTTTGCCAAATTTAGCTAAATTCTCTTCTACTTCTTTTTTGGACAGGCCCTTTTCCATATTTTAAGTTAATAACTAAAAACGAATAACTAATAACCAGCTGCCGTTTCAATCCTCGGTCTATATTGTAATGCCTCTGCAATATGGACCGGTTTTATAAGTTTTTCTTCTTCAAGGTCGGCAATTGTACGCGCAAGTTTAATCGTTTTATAATACGACCTTGCAGATAAGTTCATTCGCGATACCGCAAGTCTTAAAATATCTATGCATTCTTCTGAAATCTGACAGAAGTCTTTGATATCTCGAGTGCTCATCTCTGAGTTTGATGTGATTTTTTTACTCTTAAACCGTTTTATCTGCATGTCTTTTGCAGTCTGCACTTTTCTTCTTATTTCTTTTGAACTTTTAACTTTTATTGGTTTCATATCAGTTAATTTATCGGTTCTGACCGGTTGGATCTCAAGGTGTATGTCAATTCTATCAAGAAGAGGGCCTGAGACTCTCTTTTGATATCTTAAGATTTGTGAGTATGCGCATTTGCATTTATTCGACTTATCCCCAAGATATCCACATGGACATGGGTTTTGTGCGGCAACAAGCATGAATTTGGCAGGAAACTTAATTCTTCCTGAGGCTCTTGAGATTGTAATTACTCCGTCTTCCATAGGTTGTCTTAATGCCTCAAGTGCAAAGCGCGGAAACTCAGGAAATTCATCCAGAAATAAAACTCCGCGGTGGGCAAGAGATATCTCTCCGGGCTTGGGGTATGTTCCTCCGCCGATAAGTCCTATATTAGAAGTCGTGTGATGCGGGGAGCGGAAAGGACGCCGTATCAAAATTGCCTCACTGCCTAAAAGTCCTGAGATGCTATAAAGTCTGGTCACTTCAAGTGCTTCATCAAATGTTAATCTTGGTAAAATTGACGGCAGAGTTCTGGCAAGCATTGTCTTTCCGGAACCCGGCGGGCCTTTGAGTAAAATATTATGCGCGCCAGCCGCAGCAATTTCAAAAGCACGCTTTGCCTGTTCCTGACCTTTGACGTCAGCCATATCAAAATCAAAAGAAATTTCCTTAACTAAAGTATTTATGTTTTTATGAGGTATGGGTTTTATTTCTTTTTCACCTGTAAAAAATTTCATAAGATCAAGCAAAGTTTCTATCGGATAAATCTTGATTCCTGATAAGATTGAAGCTTCTTTTGCATTAATTTTGGGTACAAAGACTCTTTTTATTTTTTTACTCTTTGCCATTAAGACTTGTGATAGGACTCCATTGGTATGGCGCAGTCTTCCGTCAAGCGATAGCTCTCCCATAAAAAGCGCGTCTGAAATGTCGGTTTCCACTTGCCCTGATGCAAGTAACATCCCAACTGCGATTGGCAAATCATAAGATGGTCCTTCTTTGGGAAGGTCAGCAGGTGCAAGATTGACAGTAATTCTTTTGGCAGGAAAATCAGCGCCTGAGTTTTTAATTGCAGACCGTACTCTTTCTTTGCTTTCCTCAACTGCCTTGTCAGGAAGCCCGACTATGGTAAAAGATGGTAAGCCTTGAGAAGCGATATCAATCTCAACTTCTATTGGAACAGCATCAAGCCCCACAATCGCAGAAGAATTCACTTTCGCCAGCATAAAAATATAATAGCATTAAAAGATAGTAGATTCACAATTTCTTGACATCAGTTCTTCTTTTTAGTACCATAAGTTATGGAGCCTCAAAAATCTGCACCCTTCGACAAACTCAGGGCAAGCGGTTCGACTTCGCTCAGCACAAGCACACTTCCCATTGGACTGACATATGACGACGTTTTACTTCTCCCCGGTTATTCAGACTTTATCCGCGACCAAATAAATTTATCTACAAAACTTTCTAAAAATATTAGATTATCAATACCTCTTGTTTCGGCTCCCATGGATACCGTAACGGAAAGTAAGCTCGCAATTGCTTTGGCCCGGCTTGGCGGAATAGGAATAATTCACAGGAATTTGTCAATTGAAAATCAGGCAAAAGAAGTTGCAAAAGTTAAGAAAGAAAAGTTGTTGGTAGGAGCTGCTGTAGGATCGGGGAAAACCTATCAGGATAGAATAAGGGCATTAGTTAAAGCAGGAGTTGATGCAATTATAGTTGATTCGGCGCATGGACATGCTAAGCCGATAATTGAAGCAACCGCATACATTAAGAAAAACTTTCCAAAAATAGATGTAATTCCCGGAAATATTGCCACCGAAGATGGAGCAAGAGCATTGATAAAAGCAGGAGCGGACGGACTGCGTGTGGGAATGGGTCCAGGCGCAATTTGTACAACAAGGATAATTTCAGGAATGGGGGTTCCGCAGATAACAGCACTTGCCGAAGTTTTAAAAGTTGCAAAGAAAGAAAAAATTCCGGTAATTGCAGATGGAGGAATTAAATTTTCAGGAGATATGGTAAAGGCGCTGGCAACAGGTGCTTCAACAGTCATGATGGGAAGTTTTTTCGCATCAACTGTAGAATCTCCCGGTGAAGTCCTGATACTTAAGAAAGAACAGGTGCCGCATAGATTTTTAAGCATTTTCGATAAAGGGACAGTGAAGTTTTCTTTCAAGGAATATAGAGGAATGGGTTCAAAGAGTGCTATGGAGAAGGGGGCTAAGGTAAGGTCTGAAGGTGAATTCCACGGCAAAGATTACAAAGACAGAAAGCTCATCGCAGAGGGAGTAGAGGGGCTAGTGCCTATTAAAGGTACAGTTTCGGATTTGGTAGGTCAAGCTGTAGGAGGAATTAAATCCGGTATGTATTACGTAGGTGCAAAAAATTTAGAGGAATTGGGAAGGAAAGCAAAGTTTATACAGATTACCCAAGCGTCACTTACAGAAAGTCATCCGCACAGCGTTCTTATTACAAACGCCGGAGAAAATTATACGCAGTAGTTTATTCAAAATCAGTCCACAAGATATAATCTGAGAGTCCGGGCCCATACGTCCCAAAGAGAACTGGAGCTATTGTCTTTTCTAAGAATTCCAGATACGTTTTGGTTTCCTTAGGAAGATCTTTGGGTGATTTTGCTTTTTTAACTTTATCTCCTTCCCAGCCTTCAAAGTTTGTAATTTCGGGTTTTAGTAAATTAAGTGATGCCTGAAAGGGTAGATATGGCTTTTCCTCTCCGTTCCCATTTGTATAGCGGGTGACTACAGGTATTTTGGAATTTTTTCGTGAAGCATCAAGATGAGTTGCGACAAGCCCATCATAGCCGGCTGCGCGTTTTATATATCTTGCTATAGGAATGGAGATCTCATAAATTTCCCGAAGCCTACCTGTTGAACGGCCTCTCTCGTCAAATGATTGCTGTATCCAGTCCACAACTTTAGGATCAAAAAGGGTGGGAAGCTTTCTAATTCCTACACTAGACATATATGTGGTTTTCATTACTGCAAGTCTATAGGAAATATCTTCGGGAAGAATCACATTGTAGGTCGAATCATTTATAAAGCGCGAAAGACATCTGCTTGCTGTAACATCGGGATAGACTCCATGAAAAGGGTCGAGTGCCGCGCCTTGCGCACCTTCAATCGTAAAGGCAATTTTTGGATCCTGCCACACTTTCGTAAGAATTGAATATATATCATCTGAAATATATTTTTTAATTTTTTCTCGTGCTTGCCCAAGACGTGTCAGGAATTCTTTTTCTGTTCCTGCTCTTCTTTTCTTTTCGGGGTTAAGGGTTATTACCAGCACATTTTTAAGTTCGTAATCCTTTCCGAATCCTCTCGTAAAGTTTTCATAAAGTTTGTAGTGATCTGAGAAGATTTTCTTCCAATTATTACCCATTAAATCTTTTACCATTAATGCATGACGCTCATAAAACGAGGCATATCCCGTAGCAATTCCGCGTCCTGTTGAGCCCCGTCCGCCTGAGGTAAAAACATTTAGAACCGTCTCAAGCGCCCTATGAGTATCAAGGCTTAGAATTGTATTTTCATCTATCAATAATTTTCCGGGTACCCCTCCGAAAAGTTTTTTTGTCCATTCTATTTCAAGAAGAAGATCCTCAGGATGTATAAGCATTCCTCTTCCAATTATTGATGTAGAGTTTTCCTGCATAACACCCATTGGAAGATGATGGGTCACGACCATCTTTCCGTCTATTTCAGCCTCATGTCCTGCGTTTCCTCCTCCGTTATAACGAAGCGTATAAAGCTTGTATTTTTTGGAATAAATTCTGTTAATTTTGGCAATTACCGCTCCTTTTCCGGAGTCTCCGAAGAATGCATCTTCAATGCTTACACTAAGAGGTCTTTTATCCAAGTTCTTATTATTTTTCACAAACCAGAAAAGCTTAACATGTCTTTTCTAAAAATACAAGGATGATTTTGCTTGAAAAACGCAACTTAAGACACTATAATAAAGTATGATAATAGTCATTGATTTCGGCTCCCAGACCGCACATCTTATCTCACGCCGGATAAAAGAACTTGGCGCTTCTGTTTTATTCCTCACTCCTTCTGAAGCACTTTCAGAAATTAAAAAAAACCCGCCTGCCGGCAGGCAAGGTAAAGAAATAATTAAAGGAATAATACTTTCCGGCGGGCCGTCTTCTGTTTATTCCAAAAACTCTCCGACAATTGATCCCTCAGTATTTGAGCTTGGTATTCCAATTTTAGGAATCTGTTATGGATTTCAGCTTATGGCCCTTCTTTTAGATGGGAAAGTTATAGCAGGAAAAAAGGAATATGGACCGGCAAAGATACGAATCACGAATAACGAATCACGAATAACGAATAAACTTCCGAAGGAATTCGTGGGTTGGATGAGTCATGGGGATGAAATAGTAAAACTTCCTAAAGGTTTTGAAATAGTAGGGAAGAGTAATCATGTGCCCTATGCCGTGTCACAAAATTCGCAGAAGAAAATGTACGGATTGTTATTTCATCCGGAAGTAGAGCATACAGAAAACGGAAATAAAATCTTGGAAAACTTTCTAAAAATATGTTCTGTAGAATTTAAAACAGAAGAAATAGACACGAAAAAAATGATTAAAAATATTCGGGATAAAGTCGGTAAATACTCGGTAATTGGAGCAGTTTCCGGTGGGGTTGATTCAACAGTTGCAGCAGTTTTGACCGCCAAGGCTATTGGAAATAATTTTTATCCAATATATGTAGATAACGGACTTATGAGAGATGGAACGCAGTTGCATTTAAATAAGATTTTTAAACATATTGGTATAAAATTAGATGTGATAAAAGTTGAAAAGGAAATGCTTAAAAAACTTGAGAAAATTACGGATTCTGAGGAAAAAAGAAAAATAATCGGAAATTTTTATATCGAAATCTTTGAGAAAGAAATGAAAAAGCTTATTAAAAAAGGGATAAGAATAAAATTTCTTATGCAGGGAACCATTTACTCAGATGTCATAGAAAGCAAGGGCACAAAACATGCCGACAAGATTAAAAGCCACCATAACGTAGGCGGCTTGCCATCTGAAATGAAACTGGAACTTTTAGAACCTTTAAGAAACTTCTATAAAGATGAGGTTAGGGAATTAGGCAGGAAATTAAAATTACCCGAAGAGTTTGTAAATATGCAGCCTTTTCCAGGCCCAGGCTATGCAATTAGAATTAGAGGGGAAGTTACTAAAGAAAGATTGGAGAAGGAAAAACTAGCAGACAGAATTATACTTGAGGAATTACCAAGAGCAGTTGATATGAAAAAAATTTACATGTCATTTCCTGTCATGACTGGTGCTTATTCAACTGCTGTTAAGGGAGACGGAAGAAGTTTTTCTGAAGTAGTAGCTCTTAGAATTATAGAATCGAAAGATGTGATGACTACGACTTGGGTAAGGATTCCATATGAAGTTTTACAAAGAATTTCCTCAAGAATTGTAAATGAGGTCCCGGGGATTTCTAGGGTAGTTTACGATATCACCACCAAGCCTCCGGCTACAATGGAATGGGAATAGCCCTCAATATTAAATATCAAAAATAAAATATAGAAAATGAGATAGTGTAAGTTTGGCTTTTGAGTGGTAAAATACTTCTGCTCCGCCTACGCTAATGCTTCGGCGAGATAAACATGGATGAGGTAGCAAGAATACGGGAAAAAACAGATATCGTAGCACTTCTTAGTGAGTACATTCCGTTAAAAAAAGCAGGCAGGAATTTCAAAACCCCATGTCCTTTCCATAATGAAAAAACACCTTCGTTTGTAGTTTCTCCTGAACGCCAGATCTGGCATTGTTTTGGCTGCGGAAAAGGCGGAGACGCCTTCACATTTCTTATGGATTACGAAAATCTGGAGTTTGTTGAGGCGCTTAGAATTCTCGCCAAAAGAACAGGTATTGAACTTGGAGAGAGCGATTTTGTAAAAAAGGGAGCATCGAAAAAAGAAAAAATCTATAAGATTAACCAACAAGCTTCTGATTTTTACCATTATATTTTGACCAAACATCCCAGCGGAAAAAGGGCCTTAAAATATCTTACTGAAAATAGGAAAATCGATGAGAGACTTATTGAAACTTTTAAGATTGGTTATTCGCCAAGTACCGGAAGCGCACTTTCAAAATATTTGATGGAAAAGAAAAAACACCAAAGTCAGGATTTAATAGATGCGGGGATTTCATATCCCCGAAGCGGAAGGATTGCGGATTTTTTCAGAGACAGACTTATGTTTCCCATCTATGATCACAGGGATAATATAGTAGCATTTTCTGGAAGAATTTTAAATGATCAGATCAAAGAATCCAAATACGTAAACACAAGAGATACGCTTGCGTATCACAAAGGAAGTATGTTTTTCGGCCTTAATATGGCAAAAAATGCAATTAAAAAAAATGACCAGGCGATAATTGTCGAGGGAGAATTTGATGTTATTTCTTGTTATTCAGAGGGAATAGAAAATACTGTGGCGATAAAAGGGACAGCACTTACAGAAGATCAAGTTTCTCTTCTTTCGCGATTTACAGGAAAGGTTACTCTTTGTCTTGACCGCGATGAAGCGGGCTTTGAGGCAGTAAAAAGAAGCCTCGCGTTTATTGAGAAAAAAGGCTTGACAACTACTTTTCTTGATCTTGAGAGATATAAAGATCCGGATGAAGCGATAAAAGCAGATCCGGTTTTTTTCAAAAAGCAGCTTAAGAATGATATAGGAATTTATGATTATTTAATTTCCGAATTTAGTAAAAAATTTGATCCGCAGAGTGCAATGGGAAAGAAAAAAATTGCTGATAATATTCTTCCGTTTCTTTCCCTTGTTGAAAACGAAATAGTTAAAGAACATTATCTTAAAAAATTATCACATGAGCTTGATACATCTCTTGAGAATTTAAAAACCGAACTTGAAAAGTCGGCAAAAAAAGAGACAATTGGAAAAACAATTCTTCCTCAGAAGAAAGACAGAAGAGACCGAAGAGAAGTTCTTGAAGAATATTTACTTGCGCTTCTAATCCAGATTGAAGATAGAGCCTCTCAAGTAAAGAAAGTATCTGAGATTTTGGTTGAATATAAATTTACAATTATTTCTTATCAGAAGATTTTTGAAAATCTTAAGAATTTCTCGCTTTCTGAAAAACCGGCTGAATTTGACTGGTTGATAAAAAGTTTACCCAAAGAAATAATCCCTATTTTTGATACTGTTTTTCTTCTTCCTCTTCCCAAATTTGAAAATGAAAAAAAATATCTGGAAGAAATCTTAAAAGTTGCGGAAGAAATGAAAGTTCTTTATATAAAAAACAGAATTAAAGATATTGCGGCAGCTCTTAATAAGAAAGAAAAAGACGGTAAAGAATTTTCAGTTCTTCAAGAGGAATTAAGCACTCTTGTGTCCTCAATGCAAGAGCTTAATTCAGCTTCAAAAACCTAGCCCACTGTGTTAGAATAGAACATATGAAACAAAAAAACTCGGATTTCCTAAAGGATATTGTTGCGTCCGCAAAGAAAAGAGGGTATATAACTCAGGATGAAATACTTGCAATTTTCCCAAAACCTGAAGAACATATCAATGAACTCGACGAGCTCTACGCGAGACTTTTTAAGCTTGATATCGACGTTTTCGAATCTGTTGCACAAGACCAGGATAGCGAAAAACCAATTGAGGATCTTGAAAAGGAGCTAGAGGCGTTAACGGTTTTGACCGAGGGGACAATCTCTGATCCCGTCAGGATGTATCTAAAAGAAATCGGAAGAATCCCACTTCTTAAATTTGAACAGGAAATTTCTCTGGCAAAACTTGTCGAAAAAAATGATGACGAAGCAAAAAAGACTCTTATTAATTCAAATCTCCGCTTGGTCGTCTCAATCGCGAAGAAATATGTAGGACGAGGACTGACATTGCTGGATTTGATACAAGAGGGTAACCAAGGATTAATACGTGCAGTTGAGAAATATGATTGGAGACGTGGGTACAAATTTTCCACATATGCGACGTGGTGGATAAGACAGTCAATAACGCGTGCTATTGCAGATCAGGCAAGAACTATAAGAATTCCGGTTCACATGGTTGAAAATATCAATAGATTCCTAAGGGCTTCAAGAAAGCTCATGCAGGAGCTGGGGCGCGAGCCGACACCTGAGGAAGTTGCCAAAGTTTTGGGGATTGATCCTGAAAAGGCAATGGAAATTATAAAAATTTCCCAAGAGCCTGCTTCTCTTGAGTCACCAGTCGGCGATGAAGAAGATTCACGACTTGGGGATTTTATACATGATACAACTGCACCGACTCTTTTTGACTCAGCGTCCCGCGAGCTCCTAAAAGAGCAAGTCGATCAAGTGCTGGGAACCTTGTCAGACCGAGAGCGAAGGGTTCTTGAAGAAAGATTTGGCTTAAAGGACGGAAAACCAAAGACGCTTGAAGAGGTGGGGAAAATGTTTGCAGTAACCCGTGAGAGAATAAGACAAATTGAAGCAAAGGCTCTCAGGAAGTTAAGACATCCTTCCCGCGGCAACAAACTCAAAGACTACTTGGGGTAGTTATTTAAGCTTAGTCACCGACAGACCGGTGTATAATTGATGATGCAAGCGTCTGATAGGGAAGTCCCTCTTCTGCGGCTTTTCTTTTAAGTCTTGACAGATCTCTCTCTGAAAGTCTGATGTTGATATTCCTGTTTTTATTCAGAGTATTTTTGGCAATCTTTTGGAACCGATTCTTTTCCTTCTCAAAATTTGGGATAGGAACCCACTTGCCTTTCTCAACTTCATCAAGAAGCTTCTGTTCTTCCTTGGTTAGTTCATAGTATTTCATAGTTAGCCCTTTTTTATTAAATATTTTTTAGTCATTTTCCTACTGGGTATAATAGTTTTTAGAAAAACTTTTTCTTCATCTTCGACAAAAGGAATTATATATGCGTAGTTTTCTAAATTTACAATTATCATTTTTTGATCTGGGTACAGTTTTTTATTAGGATGACTAATCCTTGCCAGTTCGTTTCCTTCATTTAAAGCCTGCACAACGTCTTCATAACAAATGCCTCTTTCTGCTTTTAACCATTCATTCTTTGACTTGTCCCAATCAAAGTGCTTCACCTATAGATTCTATGACAAATGATATGCTTTGTCAATAGATCCGCGGAAATAAGCTCAAGGATTATTTAGGTTAGCTTTTCCACTCCTGAATTTTTTTATGTGCCTCTATTTTTGTTTTAAAATAAATTTCTTCTAAAACTTTAAAATCCGGAAGTCCTTTCTCTTTCATAATTAACTCAGCTTTTACGCAAAGATTTCGATTTTTTTCTTTGCGAATGATCAAAAGGAGATATCCTTCGGGGATTTTATTAGCCCATTCTTGATATTCTGGGCGATTCCATGTTTGAAACCATTTCTTCACGAAAATATTATATCATTTTCTCACCAAAACCACTGCGCTGAGGAGGTTCAAGTTTGATCGTCTGATTCGAGGGACTTATAAAACTCAATGGCTCTGGTTATTCCTCTTTGCTTTCCTATTCTTGGATGGAAAGGAACACCATGCCTATCTTTGTAAAGCTGTCTGACATATTTGCCCCACCATGTATTTTCCGGAAATTCCAGATCCATTCTCTTTATTACTCCCTGAAATCCTTCTGGAGAAAAAGTAAAATTATCCTCGGCTTTTAGAGCATCATGTAAAGTATTAAGACGGGCAAATATTCCTTCTTCCGCGTCATTAATGTAAAGTCTTCTAATATACCTTTCCCAACGAGGTTGTGGCGGAAAATTATCCGTAATCTCAGCTGGTGTTATAGAAATTCTTGAAAAAATTTCCTCTTCTGTTTTTCTTGCCCAAGCTTCAATTGCATCAAGCTGCTCCTTGGTTAGCCTTCCCGCAGGAACTGCGCGTTTTGAAAGATCTTCAAATCGTTCATCAAGGTTCATTAAGTTTTGCGAAACCCGGAAGTCTGCATAAAGCGCCAATTTTTTCTCCCATGTGTCCATTCTCTCTATTGGATATTGAGTCCCTACAGCGTGTGATTCGACTATTTCCATTATTTCAGTTGGGGTTCCTGCTTTTTCCAGAACTGGTATTGCCAGTGGCTGGTCACCCATTTTTGCTTTTTCTTCTGCATTCTCAACAGCTTCTGGATACCAATTTGCTTCATCCCATTGTCTTCTTCCGGCATGCGATATAAGAACTGTATTTAGAATAAGATTTGGATTAACATTTTCTCCGACTTTTTGAAGTTCTTGAGCCAGAAAAGTTGAAACACGTGCGGTTTTTACTAAATGGTTAAAAATTCCAGCCCATTCCTTATTATCTTCTCTTTCTTCAAGACCTGCCATTCCTGCGCCCTCTCTTACTAATCTTACCGTCACTTTTTGACCTTCATTCCCAGGCTTTTGGGAATTAGTCGTCACTGGATCTGAAACTTCTCCTTCCAAAGCTTCAAGAGTTTGACTTACAGGACGAACCGATGTTGGATTTTTAAATTCAGTCATTTGGGAGGTGTATTATAGCATCATTTCCTTACCAAAACCACCGCGTTGGGGAGGTTGCGTCCCGGGCCTGCCTTATAACCTCCATACCAGAGAGCAGTTGATCCGCCCTGATCAAGATTTAGCGCATTTTCAATCCCAAGAGTTTTTAAAACTACTCCTGCATCATTAAAGGTAGCGTTATAAACGATCCCGATATAGACCATATTTCCCTTGCTTCCTATGAAAGTCTTAGCTCCTTTTCCTCCGACAGCTCCCGTAGGAGTTCCGCCTGATACGAGTAAAGTCTGCATAGCAATTACACTATCAACTCCAGTATCGCGTCCCCAGTCAGATGAGCGTCCGCGCACTCCCATAGAATTACCACTGAAAAAAACTAAAGGAACAGATGAGTACACATTATTATCGGAATTAAAGTAAACCTTATTTTTATTCATTAGAAGTGTATCGAAAGAATTAACTTTGCCAGCGCAAGCGGGATAATCAGGCGGACAAAAATACGAGCCATTAATTCCTGCAAAACCTCCATTTCGTCCGACGTAAGTTCCAAGAGAAAGCGCAGGGCAATTATCACGGCAGTCTCCGTCTGATGCTGTATCGACAATTACCCGCGTAGAGTTAAGGTCTGCTGCTACTATTGAGACAAGAAATTCTCCATTGGGAGTTGAAACTTTTTGCTGGGAAAAGCCCGAACTCGGTGCCGAATTATTCACCGAGACATTTGCGATTTGGGCTTGAGTTTGTGCGCCGACACTTCCAGACGAGGCCTGAAGAGTTTGCTCTTGTTTTGCAACGTCCGCTGTTAAGGTTTTCAAATCAGAAGATGCCGAGCTATAATTTAGTTTTGATAACTCATTTAAAACTTTCGCGAACTGTTTATCAAGATCTGCGGTTTTAATACTCTGCGCACGGAGATCGGTTATACGATTATAAATTCCTAAAGACTCTTTATAGGCGGTTTCGGTATTTTTAATATCTTTCTTAAGCCCTTCGTTTATTTTGAATTGATCTTCATTCTTAAGTTTAATAAGCTCGCTATTTACGGATTTTAATTTAATTTCAAGATTAGTATTTTTATTATTTAAGTCATCAATCTTTACGGTTTGAGAATTCAGGAGATATAAAGAAGTTGCGCCGAGTAAGATTACAATAATTGTAGCCAAAACAATAATTAATTTTGTCTTAAACAAAAGAAGATATTTTTGAATACTCAAGTTCTTAATAGACACTTATATATAGTATATGATGTTACTTTTCCACTTTCAAACTTTTCTCTTAAGTCTCATGTTAATAGCTTTTGCCTTCAGTCCTTCGGGCCATTCCGGCCAATGCTTGTAAAATATCCCATCTTCTTTTTTAAATCCCCATTTTTCATAAATTGAAATCGACTTTTTGTTGTGCGCGTAGATATCAAGAGCTATATCTTTATCTTTCCCAAAATCAAGCGCTAGCGTCCATAATTTACTGCCAATTCCCCGACTTTGATATTTTGGATGGACATAAAATCCCCGAAGCTCATATTCTTTCCCTTTATCCTCGATTGTAATTGAGCCCACAAGTTTTTCGTCATCGAAAGCAAGCCAAGCTTTCTGTTTGGCATCTACGTGAAGATTGGATAAAAGATAATCCTGCATTCTCCTGGATGAGAAAACTTCTTCTGAAAAGCAATCTTTTGTAAGTCCAAGAGAGTCTTCTGTATAAGCAGATTGATAAGTAATCTGGAGAAGTTTTGTGTAGTCTTTGAGATCGAATATTTTGGCAGGATGTATAGAAATGCCCATAAAAAAGAAGTATAGCATGAAAAGTTATGTTATACTTTGGTCTTAAATGAAGAACAGCTCTGTGGTTGTGGTTTACAAGCCTCAAGGGTGGACTCCGCTTGCGGCAGTTGAGGAATTTAAAAAATCTAACCCATCATATTCTGATGAGAAGATTTCTTATGCCGGAAGACTTGACCCTATGGCTGAAGGACCTCTCCTTCTTCTTGTGGGAAATGAGAACAAGAAAAGAAAAGAATATGAACAGCTCAAGAAATCATACGAAGCAGAAATAGTATTGGGAATTTCGACGGATTCATTTGATGCGTTGGGTATTATACATAGTACAAAGATTGGTAACTTCTTTTCAGAAATCGATATTAAAAAATGCTTAGGACTCTTTGTAGGAAAGCAGGACCAAGTATATCCTCCTTATTCTTCAAAGACCGTCAATGGCAAGTCGCTTATCCGCTGGGCAAAAGAAAACAGACTTTCTGAAATTGAATTGCCCAAAAAGCAAATTGAAATTTACTCTTTGACTCTTGAGGAAATCGAGCAAGTTAAGGTTTCAAAATTATACAAATCAGTAATGGAAAGAATAAAAAATGTTGAAGGGAATTTCAGACAGAAAGAGATTTTGAATGTTTGGAAAGATTTTACAAAAAAGAATAAAGAAGAGCAACTTATAAAGATTAAAATTAAAGTTTCATGCTCAAGCGGCACATATATAAGAAGACTCGCAAGTGATATCGGGGAAAAATTGGGATGCGGAGCTTTCGCTTTAGCTATAGTTAGGAATGTTGTTGTTGGTTATTTTCAGGAGGACTGTCTCGAATTGGTCGGATGAGTTAATTGTTTTAAGAATCTTTTATTCAATTCAAAGCTCATATATCCAATTCCCATTACAACAAGCCCTGCAATTATTAAAGAAACAGGCCAGCCAATACTTTGACTAAAGTATTCTGCGGTAAGTTTTGAAATCTCTGCAAATGTGAATATAGTTGCCATAATTAAAAAAGCTTTACTTTGTAGTTTAATACTTCCCCAGAATGTTAAGACAAGCAGGAACGGATATATCAATTGCCATACAAAATTAGCACTTGGGGAATATCCCTGAAGAGTAAGGGAAGCACCTAGGGACATCATAAGACCAAATATATACAGTAAATTAGTTATAAAGTTCCTATTAGTCTGATAAAAATAATATCCAAAGAAAATATAAGCTATTCCAAGAACTAGAATTCTATACTCATCAAAATGAGGAATAGCTCCCGAGTCTGACGAAATGAAATTGGTGAAGCTGATATAAAGAGATGAGGCTGCGATGATGGAAAAAGGTAGAAATATCGCCGCTTTTAGGTATGAATAAGAAACATAAAAAATCATAAACAGAACTGTACTAATTACAGAAAGACCACCACTTGTGGTTGCAGAGATACCTATCGTATCCAGAGATGTTCCTATTCCCAGAGGGAAAAGTGCGGCAGATATTATAAGAAAAGCATGGCCAAAATCCCAGGTTTTTTTAATCACAAAAAAATAATAACCAAGAGAGTATGCAGATACAGCGGAGCCAAGTGTGAGAATAGTTTTGGTGACCTGACTCATATCGTCCCAAAATTGATAGAAGAAAAAAACTATTCCAAGGAAAACGATAAAACCGCCAATGTAGTAAAGTATTTTTTGAAGATTTATTTTTTCCCCTATTTGTTGTGACTGTTGAGAAATGGACTGTGAATTGTTCTGTCCTAGGAGTGCGAGTAATTGCTCTTTGGATAAGAGACCAGCTCTCAATAAATATGAGACATCTGATAAGACTTGATTTATTTTTGTTTGTTCTTGTTCTGTCATTGAGCCACCCAGCCAACAAATTTAAAATTGTATTCCTGTCCGGTAATTTTTCTACTCAAGCCTTTTCCTGTAAAATAAACGCCTCTATCAGATGTGCCGAGAAAGAAAGGAAAGTATGAATAGTTTGAATCTCTACTTCCGACGGTAAATCCATCTGGGGACTTACTTGAAGGATCTATGTTATATTTGTATGTTTCTTCAATAGAGATGAGAGTATTCTTATCGCTAGCAGAGTCATATAGATAAAAAGTTGGTTGTTGAGGAATATATTCTCCATATCTATAATTTCTGTATCTTGGCTGAATGGATATTTTTCCGCTAACTATATCAATCTTGGAGTCGTTATAGTTATCTCCTACATATATAAAATTATACTCAGGTTTTACAAATAATGTAGGTAGGTAAGTTGTAATTACCACATATAATATGAGAAGAAGTGGAAGAAATATTCCCACGGCGAGTGGAAGTTTCTCTTTGAGTTTCATATGTTAATCATGGAGTATGAATAGCCTAAAAGTCAATATTAATTTTTGAGCTTTTGACTTATCCAAAATCAGATCTTTTGTTATAAATTAATCTCAAAATAAAATTATCGTTAATTAGTGTGGATTTTCCACTGCAGGCATGGTAGAATATCTTTCACGATCTCCTGTAGTCCGCCAGCTGGCGGACAGGAAGCTGTTCATGTTTAAAGTTTATGCTTTATACAATAAGGAGAATCGAAAGATTTACATAGGACAGACGGGAAATATTGAAAAGAGACTAGAAGAACATAACAAAAAAAGAGGAAATCATTTTACATCTAAATTAAAAGGGGATTGGGTTATAATATACGAGAAATCGAAACAGAGTCGAAAACTTAACTCCTCTGTAGCTCAGCGGTAGAGCAATCGCCTGTTAAGCGATGGGTCGGAGGTTCGAATCCTCCCGGAGGAGCTAAGTTTTCGATAACTCCAAGCGAAGGAATCCTCGCGGGGGAGCCATAAAAGGAAGTCGGATGAATACCCGGCTTTTTTTTTGTGATTTTCACATGTGAACTTTGAGCTTTAGCCCGAATCTCGAAGATCTTCGTAGAGGGCTCGCGGGGGCAAATTAGCCTCAAGATAATTTAACTTTCGCTTGACAAGGCAAGTTTTTGGAGTAAAATACGAACCGATGGGAAGAAATGAAGAACTCAGAACCAACCCGTTAGATATCCTAGCTCAAAAAGCAAGAGAAAAGCAAATTAGTGTACAAAATGTTGAAGCCCGAATCAGAAGACCATTTACCGATGAGGAGAAAGAAGCTTTAAAGAAAGTAAGACTAACTGCTATATATTCTTTAACTGGAGAGACTATTGTTGATCAGATAGAAAAAGGGAGAAAATTCTGGCATGTCGCAGGCTCTATTAATAGTAGCTTACTAACTTTACGTTCATTTCAGGGAGATGTAGCTGTTGATCTTAGACCAAACAAATTCTATTTGCCAAAAAGCAACTATCTAGCACTCGATGAGCAGCTTGAAATGGTTGATGAATACTCACATGATCTTCAAAGAAAACTAAGGACCAGCTCAATAGAAGCTATTCTTGGTCAGGCACCCGATTATACAGAGCTTGTATTTGCATATAGAGACGCTACGGGCAAAAGATTATTCGGATATAAATATAATTTCAGTTATACCAGGACACAAACTTCCACCGCCGGTTCTAGTTTTGCCAATGTTGGCAACTATGGCGCAGTTATGGGTCTTGATGTATACGACTGGGATAAAGATTATGGTGATGTCAGCATATATGCTGTCCCTCTAATAGTTGCAAAATAGGTAATTGGGAATTTGCTTTTTTTCTTCCTTTGTAGTATAAACTTGAGTTACTAGAATATCTTCAGTGTTGAATAAGCATGAAAGAGCAAGAGCATTCAGTCAGCAATTCCTCTGTCCCCGAAAGGTTTAATAAGATTAGTAAATCCCAGAACAAACTCGGTATTGGTGCGCGCGGAGTTTTAGCTTTGTTTACGGTTGCTTCGGCTGTAAACTTCGCAAATAATGTTGATGCAAGTCAAGACCAGAGTTTTCCCCGCCAAGGCGTAGGAAATGAAATGAAACTTGGGGATGTTGACTGTAATTTGCAAATCGACAGTGTCGACGCCCTGCATGTACTGCGCAAGGTTGCCAGGCTTGTCCCTAGCCTGCCTTGTGAGGAAGCAGCTGATGTCGATGGCAATGATTCGATCGACGTTGTTGATGCACTTCATATTCTGCGCTTTACTGCCGGTTTAATTGACCATTTCCCCGGAGAACCGACACCAACTTCAACACCGGAGCTTACTCCAACTCTCACTTCAACACCTACGGAAATACCGACACCTACTTCAACGAAAACACCGACGCCAACTTCCGCAGGGACTCCGACTGAGTCTCCAACTCCAACTCCAACGGAGATACCCACACCCACACCTGTAGCTACGCCACCCTTGGAAATTCGCTTGGAAGCAGAAAATTATATATATGGTCCGCATGATTGCACGGGTGATTATAGGGCGCGGAGTAATGCTTCCAATTTGGGAACTGTTTGGCTTAATCAAGCGGGAGAATATTGCAATTTAGACTTTAATCTTCCACTTGCAGCAAGTTACGATGTAGAAGCACGTTATAGCAACGACGGTGGAGGAGATTTTGTCGATGTTACCGTGGACGGAGTTTTTTTGGGCCAATTTGAAACAGTTGATACCCGGGAACCGGGAGCTTGGCCCGGGACAGGCTGGAATGTTTTTAAAGAAACCGGGATTATCGGGACGGTTAATTTGCCTAGCGGGGATCATAATGTGTTAGTAGAATTTGTCAAATGGGATGGTATGGAACTTGACGTAGTAATTCTTAACAGAGTTGACTAAGCAGGGATAGAAATATGAACGAACGATTTGGCCCAAATTTAGATCAAGTAGAAAGACTTTTAGGTGAAAGCCGGATAAAAGCTGCTATCTCCGAAGATATGCAGCGGGTTGATGTTGTTGACCATAAAGAGCAGTGGAAACTGGCTGTAATAAAACCTGATGAAGACAGGGTTATTTTTCAAGCCGGTGAATTTGATGACGGTATGGGTATTCTCGAAAAAACAAACCGTTTTGGTCAAATGCCTCTTAAACATACCGTCTTGCTTTATCCGGGAACAATTATAGGAAAGCAAGAAGGCTTAAGTATTAAGGGTGGTGGTGTAAAAAGATTATATCCAACTTGGATGTATCTGCTGGATAGTAAGCCTAAAAAAGGTGAATCGATGAGAATCGAAGATTACACAATTGGTGCCGTGGCTTTTTTCCGCAGAGGAATTCCGGAATTACAATCGTCATTAAGCCACATGCCCCAGAGTATGCCAATTCCGGAATTTTTGCAAAAGTTGGGTTTTCCCCTAAAAGAAAGTTATGCAGACGGTGATCCGTTGAATTTAGAGCGGGGAGGAATTATAACACCAGATGGAGCTGTTCATCATCCTGAATTTTTTGTCCAACGAAGTGTTGTTGACGATGAAGGAAACTTGATTGTCTTAGGACACGACGAAGGTGCGGCAATGGAAGATACTTTGAAAATGCAACCGGCATTTTACAAAAAACTCGCCAAACAGGGTTTTCGAACCAATGGGCCATTTCCGTTTTTGGTCCGATATAGATCCCATCCTGTTTGCGACGAAACAATGCTGCCAATACTTGATGTCCCCATGAGTGCGAATGGCTGGTCGGAATTAGTCATCAATCCTCAAGGTAAAGCAAGATTATTTATTGCAAGAGATTGCAGTGATAATCAATGGGCGGAAATGATGAGTAGGCTTCAGCAGTTATTAATTGATGAGCTGGGAAGAAAGGGAAATCACCTTTTGGCATTTACGAAGGACAAAGATCACCTTAATGATTATCTGAAGAGAAAAGAAGTAATTTTGCGGGATTATTTTGTAGTCGAAGATTTAGGAAAGTTTACCAATTAATCTATATGGCAGAAAGAGAATTACCAAAAAAACCTGATTTTTCCAGAAAAAGACTAAACATGCTGGGTAAGGAAGCATTGGGAGCATACGAAGATTTTCTAGGAGTATCTGATGTTGTCCGGGTTGTTGATCATGGCAGTTGGTCGAGCATTGCGGCTATGACGAGAAATTATTCTCCTCCATTACAAGAGGGGGCAGCTTTGAAATTTTTTGGTAAAGAGGGTGCGGATTTTCCAAATGGAGATAAATTGGCAAATCTGTTTGTCAGACTCAATAATATCGACTGGTTGGGTGCAATGAATATGGGTAGTCCCTTGAGCGAAGAAAGACTTGGGAAAAAAGTAGATCAGTTGGTTGGTGATTTAGGCTTAGAAAAGATATACCCACCGCGGATCCTAAATGATTGGGGTGATATACCTTCTTCAAATACGAATGGGATAATACTTGACCGGATGGGAACAATTATAAAACCAATTCGCAATGCCTTGAGACTGTCAGAAAGAGAAGAACCTGCTGAAATAGCAACAGCAGCCCTTGATGCGTGCGTAGATGACGCAATTTGGCACAATCTTAATTTTATTATACGAGAAAACATAAAAGGGCATCTTAAAAACGGGGACATAGTTATTGATAAAGGATTTAGCCAAATGCACAGAAGACTAAGCGAAATAGCGTTTAATGCCCGCAGTTATGCGCGCTTTGCTGTAGCAAGTATTATAGCGCAGGATGTTTTATCAGAAGAAGTTAAGCAATTACCGGGACTTCAAAAAAGCAATCCGGTTGAGGCGGCTTTTGATATTTACGAAATGGGGTTAGTTCCTCTGGGTGCGATCCCAGAGCGTACGGTAAACGATATAAAGCTTTCTCCAGCTTTTCGGGTTTTTGAACCGATCCTAATAAGCGACGATATATGAAAGAAAGAGAAATTATTGATACAGATAATTTGACCAATCGGGCATCTCGCTTACTTGAACAACCCCCTCGGTCAAAAAAAACCGGTTTGAAAAAATTTACTTTTCCTGCGGTAGCTTTAGTTCTGACAATTGCAGCAGCTGCGTGTGGTGGGAATGAAGATTCTCAAACCGAAGCATCGAATATTACTCAAGGGGAAACAAAAGCTGACGGAACATTTGCGCCGAAAGCAAGTCCTATATCGGGATCAAAAAAAGAAAAAGAAGCATTCACGCCTGAATATTTTGCCGATGGCTTACCTGCAACACTTATACTGGTGTGCGAACTTTATGTTTCTTCTGATCGTTTGGGTTCACAAGAAGGGGAAACTGAGCGTAAACTTGGCCATACTTTAGTTGGTACGTATATGGAAGAAAATATGGATGATCTCGATCCGAGGGCATTATATTTATCGGGTGTTGGTTTATCATTATTTGGTGAAACTGCCGAAAGTTTTACGGTAGCATATTCCGCGTTTCGTATTGCTGTTAAGGATGGTATTTCGCCAGATCAGGAAAGATTAGCAAAGAATTTTATTAAATCCTATGAAAGCGTTGTGGGAGGCGGCGATATTATAATTGAAGCTGTGATTATGGCGGATACGATAATTAGTATGGTTGATGATCTTGAGGCAAATGTTTGTCCATGAGTAGATTATAAAGCTATTCCTTGGCAACCATATAATAAAAAGAAAGGGAAATTTTTATGACAGAAAGAGAACTAAATTCTTCTGCCCCCGAAAATTTAAGTAATCCCGGTAGATTTCACAGTAAACTTGGTATTGGAGTGCGAGCAGTTTTGGCGCTGGGAACGATTGCTGCGGCTGTAAGTTTCGAAAATAAAGTTGACGCTGGTCAAGACCAGAATTTTATCCAGCAGAGCGTAGAAAATGAAATGAAACTTGGGGATGTCGACTGTGATGGAGATATAGATAGTGTCGATGCCCTACATGTACTGCACAAAGTTGCCGGACTAGTCGATACTTTACCCTGCGAGGAATCTGCCGATGTTGATGGTAATAAATTAATTAACGCTGTCGATACTCTTCATATTTTGCGGTTTGTTGCCGGATTAATTGACCATTTCCCCGGAGAACCGACACCAACAACTTCGAAATCACCCACTCCTACTCCAACAAAGACACTGATCACTACGCCGATGCCGATTGACTCATTAACACCGACTCCAACGAGGACCCCGACTCCGATTAGAACACCTTCGCCAACACCTAAAGAAACAATGTCTCCCGATGAAAAACTGATAGATAAAACTGAGGCGCAAGCCGCCAGATATTTTTGGGACAGGGCACTTCCCAATGGATTCGTACGTGATACGGAATTTAGTCAGGATGCGAGTCTTGCCGCAACAGGATTTGGATTGTCGTCACTTGCTGTAATGGCAGAAAGAAGTGGCGAAAACCCCAATTGGGTAATAACACATGCCCAGTCAGAAGAGCGGGCTGGGCTAATATTGGACAGTGCTTTAAGTTACCAAAGTCAACAAGCGGCTAATTCTCCGGAGTTCGGAAAAGCCGGATTTTTATACCACTTTCTTGATGATGGTGGAAAAAAATCAGGAGCAAGTGAAGTATCAACTGTTGATATGGCCTTATTCCTTTCGGGCGCATTAACTGCGGGCCAATATTTTGGCGGAGATATTCAAATAAAAGCTAACGAAGTTTTTAATAATGTTAATTGGCAATATTTCTTGGACTCTGCAAATGACAGGTTTTATCATGCATGGAAGCCCACGTGTTCACCCGGTTTTGGAGTTAGTGCGCCTGACGGAGATGGTTGTTTATCTAATCAAGAGTGGGATAGACCAACCGATGAAATATTACTAATAAATCTGCTGGCCTTAGCAAGCGATCCAAATAACGCCGCTTTCAAAAGAAGTCTTTATGCCTGGCCAAGAGCTGAAAGAAATTATGCGGATTATAATGTGGTTAATAGTTATTATGGTTCGCTCTTTACTTACATTTATGCCCATGGTTATTTCGATTTCGAAAGGATGAACCAAGATAATCCGGGCGGAGCAGGTTCAACCGTACAAGCTGTAGACTGGTTTGAAAATTCTTGGAAGGCAATATGCGCTAACAGACAGTTTGCAATTGATAAATCTGCAAGTTTTCCTACTTATGGTCGCAATCAATGGGGTCTTTCCGCGGCATACCGGACGGACGGAACTTATTTCGGCGATATGGGCGCAGCGCCTGTTGAAGTTGATGACGGCAATCCACATCATGATGGAACGATTCCCCCGTATGGTGCTTTAAGTGCGTTTCCCATTCTAAAGGATCGGCCGTGTAATGGTGAACCGGCGGGATCCAACCTGCCATTGGATGCTCTTCGAAATTACAATGAAAATCATGCTGGATTATGGGGAAAGTACGGACCAAAAGATTCTTTTAAAACAGAAATAGTGAATGGAGCACCGGTTACAAAGTACTCGCCTGTATATTTGGGGATAGACATCGGAATTGAAGCCCTGATGATTGAAAATTGGCGAAGCGGCTTGATTAATGATTTATTTATGAGCCACCCGAAAATTTTGGAAGCGGTAAATATCCAATTCCCTGATGCAAGTGGCCAATAGAAATTATTCAAGATTCGAGGGTGGTTTATCCACCCAATGGCCTGAATCTCGTAGGTCCTCGTAGAGGGCTCGCGGGGGAGCCAATTAGTTTTTATTATAACCAAGTAATTATCGCGCAGTGTCGCCATAATCGGTGTTGGCACAACCTCCACTATCTTCCTGTTTTTAACAATTAGCTTTTCATAAAAGAAGCGTAAGACAGTAACTAAATACTTTATACTTCAATTATGCCGCAGATTAAAACAAAAGCCATTTTGACCTGCCCTAAATGTGGCTCAAATCAGGATGTGGTTATGCCCACCAATGCTTGTCAACACTTTTATAAGTGTATTAAATGCAATGAAATTATAAAACCCAAAGAGGGTGATTGTTGTGTGTTTTGTTCCTATGCAAATAGTAAGTGCCCACCAAAACAAAAAGAGGCATTAGGTATAAGTTAAAAATGCGTTTCCTTTGTCTCATGTAGCGTAAATCTTAAATAGTTTCAAGGAAGTTGTCGAAAGACAACAAATGATTATTGATTATTTGTTATGGGAGTGATTAAATGATTGTAATGCCTAATAAACAAAAGAATAAGCATAGAAGAAGTATTCCAATAATAGCCACCTTGGGTCTTATTGCATTATTTGCGGTCTCCAATATTCAAATTACCCAAAACCTTGCAACAACAAGTTCTCAATATGTCTTAGGTGAGGGTGATGAGAGCGAAGAACAAAAGCAAGCAGAGGAAGCGGCAAAGGAGACAGCAAAACAAGCTGAAGAAACACAAAAAGAAAGCGCGAAACAGATAGAAGAGCAACAGAAAGAAGCTGCAAAAACAACTACTACAGAAACCTGGAGACCGTCTAGTAAGTCTGGCAGTTCAACAAAGTCAAAAACCGAAACTATTTCTCCAAGTGGTCTTAAGATGAAAACAGAAACTGAAGGCAACAAACAAGAAACAGAAATTGAAACAGCAGATGGACAGAAAATAAAGACTAAAATTGAAGATGACGGGACAACCAAGATTGAAATTGAAAATGGAACAATCAAATTGAAATATCGCATTGAAAACGGTCAGCTCGTTCTCAAAGTTGAAAATGAAGATGGTGACGAGGTGGAAATTGAGGAGGATGAGCTTGAAGAATTGGAAAGGGATGTTGAAGATGAATTAGAGGACGATGACGTAAGACTTCTGCCGACTACTGATAATCAACTTGCTCTTGCCCAAAATCAAACAGCTGCGTTTACAGAATTCCCTCTGTCTATAAATGTTGAAACTAAAGAACTTATTATCACAACTCCTGCCGGACAAAAAATAGTTACAGTTCTTCCTGATGAAGCAGTCCAGAATCTACTTGCCACAGGGATCATTAGCAAAATTGATATACCTTCTTCTGATATCACAACACAAGACCAGTTCGGAGCGTTGACTGGCGTAGTGAAGATTGAACTGCGTAATAATGAAGTTGTGTATAAAGTGAAGGGTACAAAAACACACAGAATGCTTGGAATTATTCCAGTATCATCACCCGTTACAGCATTTGTCTCGACAGATACCGGAGTAACGGTTGCCAAACAGCAGTCTATTCTCGCCAACGTAATTGATTTCCTATCTCCATAATCGATTCTTGAAGTTTTAAAATTCTTGTCAAATTTAGTTCAGTCTGTGTAATCGATTTAGTACCCGAATAGCCCAGAAATAGTGTATAATAGCAACTATGGCAAAACGGGATACAGGGGTTGGGAAAATGAAAAAGACCCATTCGCACAAGACAAAGAAAAGGCTTGCGGTAAAATATGAGATGCTTGCAAAAAAAGCCAGTAAGCGACAAAAGTAGAACTTCTTTCATCTTCTGATATAATTGCTTCGGATTTTTCCACCCTTGCCCTGTTTGAAAAGACTTGACACATTTATTATTAACTGTTACACATTAAATATAGGCGTTTTTTAAATGGAACAAGAAAATCAGGTTCCACCACAAGTCAATTCTAAACTTGTTTCCTATTTTAAAGATAGAAAAAAGTTAGGCGTGCTTTTAATACCCGTTTTAGGAATTCTTGTTATCCTTTTCCTCGTAATACTTCTTTCAACAAAACAACAGCCGCAAACTAAAGAGACTAAAGAAACAGCCTCTATTATAAAACTGGAAATTAAATATGAAAATCCATTCGACAAAACTGCTCAATATGTAAATCCTTTCGCATCATATAAAAATCCATTTGATACTCTAAAATGAAAAATTTTTTAATTTTCTTAATATTGATCAGTACCTTCTTAACTTTAGGTATTCTTTTTATTTCTTCAAGAAATGTATTTGCCCAGGAAACTCCTGAAGAAACTGCAAAAAAGTACGGTATCACTTTTCCAATCGGAGAACTAGGAGGATGTACTGATTATTCATCGTGCAGACAGTTTTGCGAAGATCCACTAAATTCACAAACGTGTATCGATTTTGCGAAAAAGAAAGGTTTTTATAAAGAAGAAGATTCAGGAAAGGCTGCTCTATTAGAGAAAGCAAAATCTCTGCTTGGTTGCAGTTCAGAAGCCTTCTGTAGAGAAGTTTGTAGTCAGGAAGAAAACTTTGACAAATGCAGTCAATTTGCTAAGCAAAACAATATTAGCGGGGGACACACGGGAGATCCGGGGAAAGCACAGATTCTTCAAAAAGCAAGAGAAGTATTAGGGTGTTCTTCTTACTCATCCTGTATAGCCTTCTGTCATGAAGAACAAAACAGAGAGAAATGCAGTCAATTCGCACAGCAAACAGGGCTTCGGGGCGGTGAGCATAGAACAGGTCCGGGAGGATGTAATTCGGAAGAGACTTGCAGGGCTTTTTGTTCGGACCCAAATAATTATCAAATCTGCTCGGGTTATGCGTCTTCTCAGGGAGGAAATTTTTCAGGACCAGGGGGTTGTAATAGCGAAACATCATGCAAGCAGTATTGTGAGAAAAATCCGGAAAGTTGCGGAGGTTTTAGAGGAAGAGATAATTATGGATATAATCCTGAGGAAATGTGCAGAAAAACTCCAAATTGCGCATGGGCAAATAATACTTGTCAATGTGGATTCTATGGAGGTGAATCCGGGCAAAGAGCGCAGGAATATGAAGAATTTTGCAGCAAAAACCCCGACAAATGCGCGCCGGGGCAGCCAGGTTCATTCGAAAGCACAAAACCAAGAGAAGAATATGAAAAGTATTGCCGTGAAAATCCAGATAAATGCAGATATAATACCCCATCTAACCCATCTGAAGGATACAACAGTCCAACAAGCGGAATTGGCTCAGATCCTCAAAGTGAATGTGTTAAATATAGCTGCAATTGGAATGGAAGCAATTGTGATTGCAGTAATAAAACTTCTACGGTAAGTCCCGAATCGGAGTGTGCTAAACAAGCTGGATGTTCATGGACAGGCTCTTCCTGCAATTGTTCTTCTACTCAAACACAAACTCAGACTCAACCTCAAACACAAACTTATGATCCCGCAACTGAATGTGCTAAACAAGCTGGATGTTCATGGACAGGCTCTACGTGTCAGTGTGGTTCGGTACAAGGAGCGGCAACCAAAGAATCTTTATTGCAAAGAATTTTAAACTTCTTCTTTAAAAAAAATTGACAAAAACTACCTAGGTTGGGATACATGTAGAACGGTTGATAAATAAGTCCTTTAGGGGGAGCCAGATGGGATGAGAGGCATGTGGCTCAGCTTTTTTTGTATCTTGAAGCAGCCAGAAGTGCAATAGAAAAAGGAATAATGTAAAGAATACTTCCCCATCCCAGCCAGTTTGTATATTGCCTGAGTGTTTCATTTGTTTTATCGATAAAATTGAAATCAACTATATGCCACAATTGCACATTTCTAATATGCATTACATATTCGTGGATAATTTTGGGGATAGCAATACACAAGATAATAAACCCCCAAATGATTCTTGATTTTGGGATAGTATGCTTACGACTTATGTGGATAAATACAAGATACCAGATGAAAAAGTTTTCAAAAACATTGGGAAAGAAAAACAATAGGGGTTTCATCTGAAAAGCAAAATAGAGAAGTACACCGCTTGTTCTTAAAGCGTAAAAAAATAACGCGATTTTTTTTGCTATTATGTCTTTCCAATTTCTAACAGTCACCAGAGCTATAGTTAAGTAGCTTAAGTCCATAAACTTATCCCATATTTGATAAAAGTCATAATTGAATTTTTCTGTTGTATGTAAAAAATCCCAATCATACCCATCTAGGAGTGCTGAAAGCAAAACTCCAAAAAGAGGAAATCTGAAAATCAAAAGAGCAGCCGACAATCTTATTATTGTAAATATCGCAAAAGTGTCCATGCTTGCAGGTAGGTTTATTTTATCATCAAAAAACCCAATACGCCATTTGCTATAATTTCTGCATGGATAAAAAATACTTAGAGCATTTCAGGAAAGCTGACCCGGTCATGTACGATTTGGCCCTTAGGGTTGGGCTAAGAAATCTTGATGCTCCTAAGGACTATTTTGCATCACTGACTCGAAAGATTGTGGGACAACAGCTGTCAGTCAAAGCTGCGCAAACTATTTTCGGAAGATTTCAGGCACTTTTTCCTCAAAGAAAAATTACTGCAAGAAATTTGTTAAAAATAAAAGACGAAGATATTAGAGGTGCGGGACTTTCATGTCCTAAAGTTCGCTATCTCAAGGCTATGGCGCAAGATATTCTGGATGAGAAGGTGGTTCTGGAAGGCCTTGATAAATTAGAAAATGAGCAAATTATAGAACTGCTTACAAAGCTTAAGGGATTTGGAAGGTGGAGCGCTGAGATGTTCCTCATGTTTGATTTAAATAGAGAAGATGTTTTCTCAGCAGGCGATTTGGGAGTCCGCCGCGCAATTGAACGACATTACAGGTTGAAAAATCCTTCGGAAAAGAAACTCCTAAAAATTTCTCAAAAATGGGCGCCTTACAGAACTTATGCCAGCCGTGTGCTTTGGAAAAGCCTTGAGTTAAAAGGAGTCTGAAAAGTTTGGTGATATAATTGCCAACAGTCTAAGGTACTATAGCATATGTGCTTGACTCCGAAGTAAAAGAACTATATTATATTTGCTCATGACTGAAGCTTTTAGAGACACAAACGTACCCACTCCCGAATTAGTTAAAGACGTAATGCCCGAATTAGTTAGAGGCGGAAATCCCGAGTTAATTCAAGGCGGAATGGGCGTAGGCGTATCGGACTGGAGATTGGCACGTGCCGTTGCAGTTGCAGGCGAAAAGCTTGGCAGGCCTGTTTTGGGTGTAGTTTCGGGAGTCGGACTTCCTATATTGATGCCACAGAGGCTTCAGGAAAGAGACCCTGATACAATTAGAGCTCTTAGTGCTCTTGGTACCCTTAATCCTGAAATTGCAGAAAATATTCTCAATAGATTTTTGCCAAAACCCGGGCAAAAATATAAGCTGCCGCAAAAACCGGAAGTATTGATAACCGGCAGTCAAGAAAAACAAGATGAATATAATAATAGAGCATTTGCCGCAGCATTTGTGGAAGTATGGCTTGCCAAAGAAGGACATAAAGGCCCAATCGGAATGAATCTTCTGGAAAAAGTCCAACTGTCTCATCTTCCAATAATTCTTGGTGCAATGACGGCAGGACTTGATACGCTAATTGTCGGCGCAGGGATACCACTTCAAATTCCGGAAGTTCTGGAAAACTTCGCAAATAACAAGGAAGCTTCATACAAGGTTGATGTAGAGGGATCTGATGGTTTTAAAATAGTACTTGATCCAAATAAATTTGTTCCAAAGGGATTTGAGCTTAAACGTCCGAAGTATTATGCAATAATTTCGTCTCATGTACTGGCAATGGTGCTTGAAGATAGGGCTAAAACTGACGGCTTTATAATCGAGGGACCACTTGCCGGAGGACACAATGCCCCTCCAAGAAAAAAGAATGTATTTGATGAAATAGGGCAGCCTGTTTATGGGGAAAAAGACGAGCCCAATCTTGACGTGATAAGAGATCTGGGAAAGCCGTTTTGGTTCGCTGGATCATGGGCCGAAAAATTTGAAGAAGCAAAAGCACAAGGAGCAGCAGGCGTACAAGGCGGTTCTGTTTTTGCACTCTCAAATGAATCTGGATTCACGGAAGAGGTAAAGGATTGTTTACGCACTAAGATTAGAAATGGAACTCTAGGTGTAACAACAAGCGCAATTGTTTCTCCAACAGGTTATCCCTTTCAAGTAGTACTGTTTGAAGGTTCGCTATCGGATCCGGATGTATATAATAAAAGAGTTCGCAACTGTGCCTATGGATATTTGGTTCATGCACGCCGGAGCGAGAAAGGTAAGATTCTATTTTTGTGTCCCGCAGAACCGGTAAAAGCATACGTTGGGAAAGGCGGAAAAATTGAAGATACGGAAGGAAGAGTTTGTCTTTGTAGCGGACTTGCAGCAGCAGTAGGACAAGGACGACCGGGAGAGCCGATAATTATTACATTTGGTAAAGATGTGGAGCCGGTCAGAAAACTTATAGAGAATAGTCCCCATGCCGATGGCAGTTATTCAGCAGAGGATGTTATCGGTTTCGTTTTTTCAGATGCGCCACGCACTTAACCTAACAAGCATCAAGGAATAATTTTTCCCTTCTGATATAATTGCCCGTTTACTACTTTACTTACTAATTCAAACTTTGTATAATAAAATCATAAAATCTCCTGCAACACTGAAAGGTCTTTGCAGGATTTTTTTTGAAAAAATAAGCTATAATATTGCCAATGCCTATTAAGCGCTGCGTTATTCTTATTGACGGAAGTAATTTTTACTTCAAGCTTAAAGATTTAAAACTTCATAATCTTCTCGACTTTGATTTCTCAAGTTTTGCCTTAAAATTAGCTGAGAAAGATAAAATAATTCATGCTACTTATTACACAGGAAAAATAAGAACCGATGGAACCCGCCACACCCAAAGATTATTCGATAATCAAAGAAAGCTCTTGGCGCATCTTAGAAAGCACAATTTCAACTACTCCCTAGGTTATCTTTTAAAATCTGATGGCAAATTTCATGAAAAAGGCGTTGATGTAAATATAGCAGTGGATATTTTAGTTGCTGCCTACGAAAACATTTGTGATCGGATAATCATTGTCTCATCAGACACAGACCTACTCCCAGCCGTTAAAAAAGCAAAAGAAAAGAAGAAAATTATTGAATATGTTGGATTTTCGCATATGAGAAGTCATGCATTGATAAATAACTGTTCAAAATATACTCTTCTTACAAAGAAAGACTTACTGCCTTTTGTAAAAACCAAAAAATAAGGGTCTGATATAATTGCCCCAAGAAATATGTTTGTCCGATGCATCCGGAAATTCAGGCAAAACAAATCTGGTGGTGGTCGCTGATAGCGGAAAATTAAACTAAATAAACTAATGTTCCTGAGTTAACTTTCTTATCCAATTTAACTGCTACTTCCTGTCCTTTTTTTCCTTCAGAGATTTGAACGTGTTCAAGCTGCATTGACTCAACTGATTGCTCAAAACTAGTATCTTTGCGAACAAACTTAACTTTATCTCCGACTTTAAGTTTCTTTTTAAGCTCGATCACAGCCACCCCTATTTTGTCGTAATAGTGGATCACTTTCCCGATCAAGTCTTCCTTAGCCATTCTACCCCCTTCCAACCTTTATCGTAGCAAATTTGAAGACCTGTTTCAAATAATTTTTTCCTTCTGATATAATTGCCTCGATACAACAAGCCATTTTTATTAATGAATAAACCAGTAGTTTACTACTCCGTAAGCAACTATCACAGTAATTATCAGAGTTGTAATAAATATTCCAATTTGACCGGCTTTTTTCCAAGCCTGCCAGCCGGAATATAGCCAAAAGATTTCAGAAAATAAGCTTGCAATGAGACCATATTCCGGTTTTTTTATTGCGGTTAAAGCAAAACCCAGAATAGTTAAGCCGGGTAGAAGAACCTGAGTCATCTGATTAAAATAATTTACTTTTTTCTTTTCCATAGTCTATCTAAGAATACAATAGTCTTCAGTCAAACTCAATTGTGAAGCTTGTAAATGGGGGATTTTTGTTATGCCACCTATCCTATAGTTGAATTTTGGATGTAAGTTTGCTAAAATATTTGAATGCCAGCTAAAGAAAGATTAATCGTAGAACCGGCAAGACATCCTGAGTCAGGCGAAGTTATAGAAGTATATGAATTTCCGAGTGGAAGCCAGAACGTTTTGGTTAAAACTCCCGGTATAGATACATTTTATCCGCGCGAAGAAGTTTTGAGACTTGGACAAGGAGACTTCTATACAGGTGTAACGCGAATTGGTCAAGCAATATTCCAAACTCCTGACTCAAGCAGAAAAATAGGTGCCCAGAAGCCTCTGGCGAGTGAAGCAAGAGGAAATTTATAATTTCAGCCCAACTTCCTTGCAGCTGGGGGATTTTTGTTATATCACGCCCCGCTTTTGATATAATTGCTCCGATGACTTCAAAAATAATAAAAACTACAGTTAATTCAATAAGGGCTGAAGAAAAATCCTTGCTGCCGCAGAATTTAGTGGATCAACTTCAAGAATTAAGAAAAAGACCAAGTACAATTGGTTTTTTAGAGTTTCTGACAGGAGTATTTACTACTGGAGTTGATAAGCCCGGAGCCTTAATCTTGTCAACGGGTCGCCTGACTCAGGCTTTGTTTAAAGGAAAAGATTTCTATCAACAATTATATTCCGAGATACAGGACTATAGAAAGATTGGAGCCATTCCAGATAAGAAACTTAACTCTAAAATAGGAAAAACCTTGTTGGTAGAATTAATGCGTTCCATAGACGAAGATTTTCTTGATGACGAGAAATTCGAGGCACTAAAAACGATATTTCTAAAGTCAGTCATGAAAGATACAGATGAGCATTCTCAAATGTTAGCTTATCAATACTTTAAAGTGTGCAAGAGATTAAACTCGTTGGATATTTTGGTTCTCAGGACAGCCTTTGGTATATTTGAAGAACCCGGAAGTAATCAGCGTCATGGGGACATTAGGGAATGGGAAGTTCTAATTGCCGAACGTCTCGAAATTCCTATAGATTTAGTTACCCAATCTAGACTCGAAAATAACGGAACTAGGGATAATTCTAACCCCTCGCTTTATGAATCTAGTATGGGAAACAATAAGCACGGACTAACCTCTTTGGGGATTGCTATTGGAGAATTTATTAAATCCATCAAATAATAAATCTCCTCAACGCGATTTAAGTGTTGACTTAATTCTGGTTTCCTACAGTTTTCTGTGTGTTTTTCCTTCATAGTTTTTGGTATACTCGTTTTGGATTATGATAGAGAGAATATCTAAAAATCTTGGTACTCCTGATAAAACTTGGACATTTCTTGCTTACAGCGCATTTAAGTTATCGGGTAAAAAATAAAATTATTTCCAGAAGGAGAAGATGTTTTTGAAGAAATCTTTTACTTGATCAAGAAGTGACTTTTTCTCTTCCTGAGGCTTTTTAACTTCTTCCTCAACGTCTTTTTTCACAGAACTTGTAGCGTCTTCGTTTTCTTCTTTCTCTTCAATTGATTTATTTTCCGATGTGCCGCTGGAATTAGTCACACGTACTTGAATTTTTCCATTGTCCTCATTTATATCAAGATTTCCATCTGATTCGGTGCACTCGTCATTTATACAAACCTTTGAATGGTTTTCTCCGCCTGTTGTTTCACATTTCCCGTTGACGCAAGTGGTCGTCGTGCCGGAAGATTGCGAATTTACCTTTACATTTGAGCTGCCAGTGTTTGTTACCGAAACATCCACATCAGCCAGTGCAATGCTTGGGAAGAATAATAAAAGGAGTAAAAAAAGAAGAAGTCTTTTCATAGGACTTAAAATATACTACATCAAATCTTAAAAAACAAGTTAGGCCGTGTAACAGAAGAGTAAGCGTGGATTATTTGTAGAAGCTTTTGATTTGAAAAAGGATATAGAAGCCGATAAGCGCGGAGATAAGTGTGCTAATGATGCCGCCTACAATGTTTAATTGTACCAGATTTGAAGCTGATGAGATAATCAATGCCCAAAACATATATCTCCATGCCATTGCTTTTCTTGAGAAAAGTCCCGGCACAGCCATTGCTTCAAGGATTACTACGGGAACAAGAAGAAGCATATGAAAATTTCCTATCGTTGTAAATCCTCCAAGCGATTGCCCTAATACATAATATCCAATAAATCCAAAGAGTGTAAAGATTAGAAATATAATAGCTGAATAAGGAGCTATTTTTACAATAAATTCTCTTATGTTCTGAGGAAGTGCGGGAGCTTTCTTGCCAAAATATTCATCGAGCGTGTCTTCGAATTGTGCAAGCGGATTTTTATTGGTACCTTCTGCCATATATTTGTAGAATAAACTGTTGGGTACTGCTTGTCAAGCAGGAATTCTTATATCTTCTTACATATAAATACGCTGTTTTGGTATATAATATGGTTATGAAATCAAGTTTTCTTAAAGATAAAATTTATAATTTAACAAGACAAATCCCAAAGGGAAAAGTTGCCACATACGGGCAATTGGCCAAATTGTCCGGTAGTCCAAGAGCCGCCCGCGCGGTGGGAGCTTTTATGAGGATTAACCCTGATGCTCCGCAAACTCCATGCCATAGAGTGGTCGCTTCGGATGGAAGTCTCACGGGGTACTCAGGAGTTGGGGGATTATCCGGCAAAAAAACAATGCTCATCTCAGAAGGCGTAACTTTCAAGAACGGAAAGGTTGACCTTTTTTCTTCTCAGTGGCAAGTTTAGAAATTAGTGCTTTTCTCCCCATTTTGCCATATTTTTAAATATCTCATCAAGAGACAAGCCTTTTCTGGTCAGACTATATTCAACATGAGGAGGAACTTCTGCGAATATTTTCTTTTTTATAATTCCATCCTGTTCTAATTCGCTGAGTCTTTGAGAAAGAGTTTTCGGACTTATGCCTGAGAGTCTCTGCTGAAGTTGCCCAAATCTTTTGGTTCCATCAAATAGATTGTGAAGGATCATCATTGTCCATTTGCTGCCTATAATTTTTAATGTTTTGTTTACCCCGCAATTCTTATGATTGTCAGTTGTTTTATTCATACTTCAAAAAATGTAACTACTTTACAAAGTATAGAAAATATATATAATAAAGTCAAGATGAATAATAATTGGGATAAAATAAAAGATGATAAGTCAATCGAAAGAACTGTTTCGGCTCTTGGGGAAAAAGGATACGAAGCGTTTGTCGTAGACAATGAAGAAGAAGCGCTCTCAAAAATAAAAGAGCTTATACCGAAAGGCGCATCGGTTATGAATGGTTCTTCGGTAACTCTTGAGCAAATTGGATTTGTTAATTTCCTTGAATCAGGAGGGCACGGATGGGATAATCTTCACGAAAAAATCCTTGCCGAAAAAGATCCGGCCAAGCAAAGCGCACTTCGTAAGCAATCTGCACTTGCTGATTATTACTTGGGAAGCGTTCACGCGCTTATAGAAAATGGAGAATTTATAATTGCTTCAAACACAGGAAGTCAGCTATCCCATGTAGTATTTACTTCAACCAATCTGATATTTATAATAGGTACACAAAAGATTGTCCCGACTCTTTCTGATGGCATGAAACGTCTTGAGGAATATGTCGTGCCGCTTGAGGATAATCATATGAAAGAAAAATATGGTGTAGGCACTACGTTAAATAAGATTGTAATTTTTAAAGGAGAAAGTTCTTATTCAGCTAGAAAAATAAGATTTATTTTGGTCAACAAAAAACTCGGCTTCTAATTTATCCAATCCAAAATTATTCTGCTATAATTGCGGATTGCAATAGCGTGAAATCAAATTTAATTTTAAAATAGACTGAGGATGTGGGGGAGGAAGATGAGAAGGCCTACTGCGATTGACCCTGCTGCGACAATAAAAACCATTCCCGCTGAAACATCTTTCGCAATTCTTGCTTCTTCACGGTATTCTTTGGTCACTAAGTTTATTACCTCTTCAATCGCAGTATTTATCATCTCAGCGGAAAAAACTAGGATTATAATTATACAAATAATTGCGATTTCAAGTCTGCTCATTTGAAGAAAAAGTGCAAAAATCACTACAAAAATTGCGATAACAAAATGGATTTTCATATTGCGGTTTTCTTTTATCGCTATTTTTACACCTGTCATCGCGAATTTGAAAGACTGAAGAATTGAATGATTTTTATCGTTCATTTTTCATGCGCTTGTATAAGCGTTCAAATATAATAGTCTTCTCAAAAAGAATAGCAGAAGTAAACCACAGAAATCCAGTTATGTACCCTGCTATGATATCGCTTGGATAATGAACGCCTAAATATATTCTGCTCAGACCAATACATAATATTATAACCACCGATATCACAGAGACAAAAATTGTAGTCGTAGCGCTTTTAGTTTCGCGCAAAATAAAGTAAGACAAAGCAGCATAGAATACAAAACTATTCATTGCATGCCCCGATGGAAAGCTAAAACTGTCTTCAGAAATAAGCGGAAGGTAATGCGGACGCGGTCTTTGGAAAGTATACTTCAATATTAAATTTAACATAACACCGGAGTAAAGAACGACGAAATAAATAAGCGCGTCTTTCCTGCGTTTGGTAAAAACATATAAAGTTCCAATAACTGATAATGAAAATAAGAATAGAGGACTTCCAAAAAATGTTAAATACATCATAATCGTAGTGACCTGAGGGCTTCTGAAACTGTAGATAAAATTGGCAAGAAAGACGTCAATTGAAAATACTTCTTTTTCAAGCACTCCAGTGCCAATTTTCAAAAATATAAAAAGCGCTGCAAGACTTAATATAATGCTGAATATAATTTCTAAAAACAGTACGAAAGCAAGTTTTGAACTAAATGAAAATTCAACAACTCTTTTAACCTTGTCCATACTATTATTATATCAGCACTTTGAGTAAAGTTCGCCCATTTTATAATCTCAAGTTATTTTCTATAATTAATTTATGCCCCCAATCCTGCGGAAAAATATTCCGACACTTATTTTCCTAGTCCTTGTATATTCATGGTTCTTAGTTTCCAATATATCGCGTCCCACGACTCATCAGGTTCCTGGCGCAGACACTAATATCATTCTTTCTGTGCAGCCAGAAGCAGGAAGAGAACCGCTCCTTGATGCTATAAATGATGCCCGACAGGAAATTCTGGTTGAAATGTATTTACTATCCGACAAGCAAATAATTGAAGCCTTGGGTAATGCACGCAGTCGCGGTATTGCAGTGAATGTGATGCTTGAAAAACACCCATTTGGAGGAAGTAATCTGAATAATAAATCCGAGAAAACCCTTAAAGAGAGCGGAGTTGCTGTAAAGTGGACAAATCCCAAGTACTCACTGACTCACCAGAAGTCCGTTGTTATCGATGGCGCTGTAGCCCTTATCTTAAATCAAAATCTCACTGCGTCTGCGTTTACTAAAAACCGGGAATTTAATATCATTGATACGAACCCCGAGGATGTCGCAGAAATTAGAAATATTTTTATGGCAGACTGGGAAAGACGTGACTTTAATCCAACCCAAACGCATTTAATTGTAAGTCCTAAGAATTCGCGGGTTGCACTTACAACTCTTATCAAGAGTGCAGAAAAAAGTATCGAAATGGAAATGGAATACATTGAAGACGAAGGAATGGTTTCTTTACTTTCTGATAGAGCCAAAACTGTGGAGGTCAAATTAATAGTTCCTACTCTTTCTCAATTTCAGGCAAACAAAGATGCAATTTATCTACTTGTTCAAGAAGGAGCTTTGGTGAAAACACTATCATCCCCCTATATTCACGCAAAAATGATTCTAGTTGATGATACGAAAGCTTATGTAGGCTCTATTAATTTTTCAACACAGAGTATGGATGAAAATAGAGAGCTTGGAATTATGATTACGGAAGATGATAGCATCCAAACCCTTGATACGACTTTTTCGAAAGATTGGGATGCAGGGACTCAAATTCATAAATCCAATTAATTTTTAATCTTGGTGAGGCAATTTGCCTCAATTTGTGGTATAATCAGAAGAGATTAATTACTAGATTTAATTAAAAATCTGCCCTTTTTAGCTGCCTCAGCTATTAATTTCTGAAATATATTAAATATGAGACATTGTGCACAATGCAACGGAAAATTGCTCCTGATCAAACAAAAAACCGAAACGGTCGAAGGGTCAAGAAGTCCTATCACCACTATGGAGTATAGATGTCTTGATATTGAATGCCAGACGAGAATGGATAAAGATACGGAATTACGAATTACCAGCAGAGACGAGAGACAGAAGAAAAAAGATTCCAAAAAAAAGCACAAAGCTTCTAAGAATTAAACTTGTTATAATTGCCCCATGTCGGATAGATCATTTCACGGTTTTGTGATAGAAGAGGTCTTACGAGAAATTCCCGGAATTACATCGCGTTCGATGTTTGGAGGCTGGGGAATTTATAAAGACGGAATATTTTTTGCACTTATCGCAGATAATCAGCTTTATTTTAAAGTCGATGATAGCAATAAAAAGGATTATCAGAATTTGGGAAGTGAGCCTTTTGTATATGAAAGTAAACATGGGAAGATGACAATGTCCTATTGGCTTTTGCCAGAAGAGGTTATGAGCGACAAGGAAAGATTAAAAGACTGGGTAGATAAATCAGTTGAAGCCAGCATAAAAAGTAAAAAGAAAAAATGACAGCGCAGAATAAAAGATTTGGGATGATCAAATAATTTAAGATTATCCTCTGCTATAATCATTCTATGAAAGCACATGATATTCATGAAGATTATTTAAGAAGTATAATTTTTGGTTTTCAGGATGCTTTGGTTTCGACAACAGGTGTTATAGCAGGGGTTAGTATTGGCACGCAAATAAAAGAAATAGTGCTTCTTGCCGGAATAGTTACTATTACCGTTGAGGCTCTTTCTATGGGTGTGGGGCAATACATGAGCGAGAAGGCAGTGCACCAGATGGACAGGACCGGAAAACATACGGACAATTTATATTTGGTCGGAGGATTTATGTTCATTTCGTATTTTCTCGGAGGCTTGGTACCGCTTCTTCCAATAATTATTTTTAATTTTCCATTAGCATCATACATAAGTATCGGAGCAGCCCTTTCCGGTCTTTTTATACTGGGATTCTTGAAAGCTTATATAGTGAAAGTAAATCCTCTCAGAAGCGCTCTTGAAATATTTATTTTGGGAGGAATAACTACAGCAATAGGAATTATAATAGGGAAACTACTAAGGATATAATTACATCCGTTTTCTCTGAGAAGAAATTGCAAAACTCAGAAGAAGATATAGGAGAAGTGCTTGCCATAAAAGTATAGAGGCAATAGCAGTTCCCAAGAAAAGAGCGATTAATTCTCTTTCCCGTCCATATACTCTTATGAGAAGCGACCCTATTTTACCCGTAATAAAAAGAAGAAGCAGTCCGATAAATGGTGAGAATATTACAGGGATCAGGATCGGACGTCTTGTTGTTTCCATGATGGATTTGTAAGGATAGAAAGTAATGCCGAGCAAGGTTTTCGTAAAAATATACGCAACATAAATAAGGAAAGTCCGTTTCCTCATAACACAATTTTTAAAAGCGGAATTTTAAAAATCGAAAGAATAAAATCAGTGTACGAAGGTCCTATGAAAAATCTTAAAATTATGGAAATTAAGAAAGCAAAAGGGATTACAAATCTCCACGGATGAATGCCTAGCCAAACACTTGCTGTAGAAAAAACTTTAGGGAAAGGCATGTCTTTTATAATCGCTTCCTGTTCCTTCGCACGCTCCTGAAGTTCTTTTATAAACTCACGTTCGTTCATACATTCGATTTAACTCAGTATGACCTCTTCGAATCTAAATCTCAGAGCCAATGGTCTGAATTTAACGAAGAGTCATATGCAGTTTTAAAACTTTGTCTTGCTCTGTAAAGAAGGGATTCAGCGGCTTTAAAAGATAGATTTAGAACCGGTGCAAGGTCTTTTACGGGAATGTTGTCTTCGTAATGAAGCTTTAAAATTTTTCTATATTGCATTGGCAGAGAAAGAAAAGCTTTTTCTATCTCATCCCTTATTTTATTTTTTTCAAACTGAAATTCCGGATCGCTAATTTCTGACGCAATTATTTTTAAAAATGGCACTTGGGATAAAATTATGGATTTAATTTTCTTTTTTCTGTAGTAATCTGCAGTTTTGTTTTGTGCGATTTTATATAGCCAGGCGGAAATATTATCTTTATTGCGAAGTAGGGTCAGGGAATCAACTGCTTCAAAAAAAACATCGTTTAATATTTCCTGCGCATCTTCTGGAGAAAGTTTTACATTTAGATATTTTAGGATTTTGGGAGAATATAAGTTGTAAAACTCAATTACAGCTTGTGAGTCTCCATCCAAAATTCTATTTACTAAAGCCTTCATTTTGTATATTATAGCATTTAAATCGAATGATTTCGTTATTTTTAACGACTATATTATATGGGCGGAAAAAGTGAAATAGGTTCCGTAGGGCATGGTTTTGCTGACATATCTCCAAATGGATTACATATTCCTGATGGAGACGCAATTACCGCAGAAGATCTTAGCCAAATTTTTGGAATAGACTGTAGATTGGCAACTCAGGAAGCATTGGTAGAAATGGGAGTCTTTAGAGAGGGACAAAGATTAGAATTTTTCGATAATCCTAAGCCGCATATTTATTTAAGAGACGAAAAGGAAATAGTATCATCAGCTTTGTATTTTGTGGATATGGTAGTAGGAGATGATGCTGTTATGGCTTCATATGTTCCTCAACATCGGGAATCAACGAGGCATTTGCATAGGTTTGGGATTAGTGAGCTCTACAGGTCAATTGCAGGCAGAGCCAACCTGAGATTAAAAAATCAAACCGTTGAGCTTGGAGAACATAATAGGGATTTTACAGTGGAAGAGCACAGTATTCATCAATTCTCAACCAACTCCTCTCCGGCTTTTACACTGCTTATTATGAGAAACGCAGGGCTAGTTCATAGAGACCTGTGGCATGAGATGAGTGACGAGGAAGTTGTTATAGATTGATACAGTTCTTGGTTTGTACTATAATTGTCAGCGGATATGTCCAAAGCAAACAAAAAACTAGTATTAGTGAAATTAGGCGGTTCGGTAATTACTGATAAAAGTAAGCCTTATACAGCTCGAGTAGATGTTATTAGAAGATTAGGCAAAGAACTTAAAAAAGTTGAGAAGGATTATCAAATTATAATAAGCCATGGTAGTGGTAGTTTTGGTCACACATCTGCAAAAAAATACGGAGGGAGTAAAGGATACAAAAGTAAGCTAGGTATTTCAAAAGTTTCTTTCGATGTTCAGCAAATTAACTTAATTGTCACAAAAGCCCTAATAGAAGAGGGACTGCCTGCAATTTCCTTGCGTCCGATGAGTATGATATTGACCGAAGAAGGAGAAATTAAAAAAAACATTTTTGAAATAATAGAAGAAATGCTTCGGCAGGATTTAATACCTGTAGTTTATGGGGATGTCATATGGGATAAAAAGTGGAAAAGCGTAATTTATTCTGGAGAAAAATTTCTCAACAGAATAGCTTCTCATTTACTTAAAAAAGGATTTAAAATAGATAAAATTATTCAAGTGGGACAAACAGACGGTGTTTATGAAAAAAATAAAAAGACGATTCCAGTAATAACCAAAAAAAACTGGCCAAAGGCTAAAAAACATTTATATGAAACTTCTAGTGATGATGTTACAGGAGGAATGTCACATAAGATTGAAGATGCGCTTCTTATGGCAGATCAGGGGATAAAAACTTTGTTAATAAATGGAAATACTCCAAATGAGCTTGTTAACGCATTTTGTAATAAGAAGACCAAGGGTACATTAATTTCATAAATATGGCTATAGAAACAAGACCTCCAGTTGGTTCAGAATCAAATGCAGATTTTCGTACAAAAGAAATTCCTCCAGGATTTAATGTGAAAGAGGTAGTAATTGCCGGAGATATGGGCCCTTGCGGTGGGGTAAGGATGGCAGTTAATACAACTTTTGAGGTGTTGGATATAGTCGGCGGTAGAGAGCCTGTATATGCAAGTCATGCGCCTGTTCATAACGAGCCAATATTAGAAGATTTTAAAAAAAGAGGGCTTATTATTGAGCCTGATCTTGAAAAAATTCCTGCAGGGTCTATTTTGATATTATCTGCTCATGGTTCTACTCCAGAAGCAGTTCAGGCAGCAAAAGATAAAGGAATTCTGCCCGTTGATACTGAATGCCAGCTTGTTGCAAAAGTTAAGAACCATGGGAGAAGAATTCAAGCAAGTACTCAGGAGACAGTTGCGTATTTTGGTACCCCAGGACATCCTGAGACAGGAGCAGTTATGGGAAGTATTGATAGAGAAAGAACGATCTTTATAGATATGAAACAAGATATAAGAGAGATAGAATTTCCTAGTGGAGGGATTAGGGTTTTAAATCAAACAACCCTTTCTACTCAAGGGGTTAATGATAAAGTTAAAGAACTAAGATGGTTGCATCCGGAACTTGACATATCTGACCCAATAGGAATTTGCGATGCGACAGATAGCAGACAGCGCGCAGTAATAGAAGGAATTTTTGGAAATCCTGAGGAGTCTGCTGATATGTTAGTTGTAGTTGGGTCAAGCACCAGTCATAATACGGAGGAATTAGTAAAAATAGGAGAAGAAATTTTAGGTCATGAGAGGTCTCATCGAGTAGATAAAGCTGAAGATATAGATCCGAGCTGGTTCACAAAGGACATACAAAGAGTAGGGTTTACAGCAGGCGCTTCAGTGCTTGATAAATTTTCCGCGCCTGTTTTAAAATGGTTTACAGATAGAGGAGCACAGCTAAAGCCCCTAATGGGCGTAGAAAAGGATTTAACTTTCAAACAGCCATCGGCACAAATAGAAGCAGTTAGGGCGTATATTGCGCTAAAATACAACTCCGATTCATAACGGAAGATCTTAGTTTTTAATTTCTGCTCTATATATGTTTCACAATGCTCATGCTTACGTTACAAAGAGATTATACAAATCAGAAGATGATTTACTTTTGATAGGAAGTATTCTTCCTGATATCGCAATAACAAAGATTATTGGATGGGATGATGGATTACATGGAAGTAGGAATATGAATAAATTTGCAAAATACATAAAAAATAAACCTGATTATATTAATTTATACAGAGGAGTATATGTCCACAATATTGTAGATAATCTTGCACATAAAAGATTTTCTGGCGGAAAGGGCTATGCATATCAAAACAATAGGGAGATAGTTAGGCTTATTATTTCAGTCTATGGCTTAAGTTTAAAAGATGCACAAATAAAAGCGCACAATTATCTAGAGAGTGCGGTAGACATTCTGCTTCTTCAAAAATATCCAGAAATTCAAACAAAGATTAGAATTGCGATAAAAAGAACTGATGTGGTAAAATTATCAACTCTCTTGAGTATTTATTTTAATCAGGATAGAAATGAATTTGCAAATGCATTATCTCAATATTTTAATTTAATAATTAAATATGACTTATCAAAAAAACAGAATTGGATTCTTTTTTGGGATAATTTAGAGGAACTTATGTCTCTGAAAAGAATTGATAATGATAAAAAAAAAGAAATCCTTAACAAATCAATAAGTATATCCAAGAATAGTTACGAAAATTTTCTAAATAATCCAGAGCTTACCTCACTTTCTTATGAATAATCATACGCAACAAAGAAAATGGTTATTAATACCCTTTTATGACAATCCTGCATCTGTCAGCCATGAAGAAAATGTGAGAAGATTTGTTGATTTTATTTCCAATACAAGACAAGTAATAGATTTCAATATAGCAGTGGTGGATGATGGAAGCGGATTATCACAAGATAGATTTGACGGCAAAGTAGATCTGTTAGTTCAAATGCCTGAAAATAGAGGGAAAGCGCAAGCAGTAAGAGAAGGTATTCGTACTCTAATAAACGATCCAGACGTAATGCCTGATTTTATAGTTCAGTATGATGGGGATGGAGATCAGTCATTTAGAGATATCCCATTATTAATGGATAATCTAATATCTATATCTGAAGGTGATCCTACGCGCTCAACTTTAATAATTGGAGATAGGTATTCCAAAGGTTTATTAACTTCTCCTAATCCTGATTCCATATCTTATCGACAGTCGGTTCTTATACTTTTTGGAGCAATTTCTAGGCAATTTGGATATGATGTTAGAGATTGGGTTTCAGGTGCAAGAGGATATACGAGAGAATATGCAAGTAGATTTTTAGGAAGAAGCCGATCTGATAACTATGGAATAGAAGCAGAACAACTAGCCATTTCATATTTGGAAGGAGCTACAGTAAGAAAGGTTCCCTTGACCGATTCAAGACGAAGAGATCCTCATACAGATACATCAAAATGGCTTCAAAACTTCGATGCTTTGCTAGCGTATAAGGATGAATTAAGAGAAAAGGGTCAGGATGTTTTGGTCGATACTCTGGAAAATTTAACTCAGAATTTAAGAAATGGAAACGACACTTTTGAGCTTGATCTCAATCCTTTGGGCGAAGACACTAGAATGAAATTTGAAAGACATGGAATCACACATAGTGCGGAAATTCCTGCAGGATACAGATCTGAAATATTTTCAGAAAATGGTCACCCCTTTGCTCTAAGGAAAGAAAGATAAGCCTCAGGCTAATAGGGCCGAATTCTAACAATAATTTTTATCATCCTATAGTTTTTGACATATATTCTAGTTTGTGTTATACTCTATTTAAGAATATATCTTGTAAGTTTTGACAATTAATTGATAAGTTAAGTAAGATACCCCATAAATCTTTTTTGTATCTTTCT